>Ga0196963_10000228_pt1 | contig 52985 bp, 41 predicted proteins | sample S1_5metaG_FD_148600 | JGI IMG/M metagenome (GOLD analysis project Ga0196963, IMG submission 148600) | Soil microbial communities from Anza Borrego desert, Southern California, United States - S1_5 | ecosystem: Environmental > Terrestrial > Soil > Desert | place: USA: California | collected... | reverse complement strand
CCCCCGCCGCTGCCCGGTGCCCGGCATCATCTGCATCGCCGACCAGATCTCGCTCTACAAGCCCGAGTTCTACGAGAGCGGCATGCGGGTGGTCGTCGCCAAGCGGCCCAAGACGCCGGTGGCGTGCCTGGACCCGCGGGTCAAGAGCCTCAACTACCTCAACAACATTCTCGCCAAGGTCGAGGCCATCGAGGCCGGGTGCGACGAGGCCATCATGCTGTCCACCGACGGCTACGTGACCGAGTGCACCGGCGACAACATCTTCGTGATCAAGGGCGGGCAGATCTTCACGCCGCCGGTGACGAGCGGCAACAGCGGCGCCCTTGAGGGCGTCACCCGCAACTTCGTGATGCGCGAGCTGGCCCCGGCGTGCGGGCTGAAGGTCACCGAGAAGCTGATGAAGCTGGAGGATGTGTACGCCGCGGACGAGGTGTTCCTCACCGGCACCGCGGCCGAGATCATCGGCGTGCACCAGGTCGGCGACCGCAAGATCAGCGCCGGCGAGGGCCCGCTCACGAACAAGCTGCGGAAGAAGTTCCGCGAGATCGTGACCAGCGGGCATGTGCCGGAGGATTGAAGACGGACCTCTCGCGGAAGACGCGGGGGCGCGGAGAAAGACAGAAGACCAGGAGCCCGGGTGTGAGTGCCCGGGCTTTTTCGTTTGTTACCCTCCCGCCATGCCCACCATCTACACCACCCGCGTCACCCAGAACTTCCGCCCGCGCGACGCCGACCCGCTCGCCGAGGAAGCTGACGCGCGGCGGGCCATCGAACTCATGGCCCAGGTGCACGCGGGCTGGCTGCGGAGCACGCGCAACACCAACCCTGGCCTCACCGCCCCCGCCGTCCCCACCGCGGGCCTGGACACCTCGCAGCAGAGCCTGTTTTACGTCGCAGCCATCACCTTCACCGGCCCCGACGGCCGCGACCTCGACGGCTACGGCGCCGCCATCGGCCTCCTCGACGACGCCCCCACCCTCACCGTCTTCGTCAGCCGCGGAGACGACCCCGTCATCCTCGCCACCCCCGAAACCAGCGTGTGGATACAGGTGGTCGGCGGAGGGGAGCTGCCCGACCCCAGCGAGAGCCCGCAGAGGCGCGGGAACGAGGAGTAGAGGCGAGTAGAGTCTCACCGCCAGCGACAACCGAGCCGTCCACACCATCACGGACAAGTTCTGGGGCGAGTTCGAGAATGCGTCACGTCCACGTTTGTGCCGATGGAGGAGCGTGAGGCGAATGCGAGATGGCGGAAAGGGACATGTTAATCGCCGGCAATCGCCTGGCTCCCATTCTCACTCTTTGTTCTTTCGCCGCCGCCTCCAGAAATCACCTATGAGTTCGTTCAGGTTCAGTCCAAACCCTGCGAAGTTCGGCTGTAGCATGAGAATCTTGTTGGCCCTGTTCAATGCGTCCGATTCGGAGTTGGCCTCACGTATCACTTTTCTGAGAAGTGTTTCGAGCTCGACACCACCGGGGCCGGGTGCGAGGTAGATCTGTCCGAGGAGTTCTCTCAGTTCATAGGGTCTCGTCGCGCCGTCGGGAAAATACTCACTCGCCCCGGTTGCCTCAATTTTGAGCAGGTGTTCGTAACCTACCGACACTCTGGGATTGTCGGGGAGAGGAACCCGCTCGATAGCCCCAATACGCTCGTAGGTTGAGTTGATCTCCAGAAGCGTGCCACGGAGCACCGCAAGGAAGGACCGGACATCCTTTCCTGTCACGAACAGGTCGATCTTCTTAGCTGCCTGATCGGCCCGGACAAGGGCACGACACTCAAAGTCAAGGTCGTTGAGCACCACCCCGGTGCGCCAGCGAAACGCCTTCTCGATCCGCCCGTGTTGTTTCACGATAAATCGCGCAATGATTGATCGGGGCAGAAACTCGTACTGCAAGCGGAATCGCACCGCTGCATTTTCATTGAACTGGTGATCGGGCTCTTGTACATCCAAAAGGTCGGGGATGAGCACTCGATCCCCGTCTAATTCATAGCAGAGCTCAAACTTCTTCATCAGTCCGATGATGTAGCGCCTCGATTGAGCCGGATAGTCGAACTCCGCATCGGCCGACTCGCGCTGCTCCCCAAGCACCCGGCCGACCACCCTCATCGGAAGCACGCCCTTCGCCTCCGCTGCTTCTGGCGCATTGAGCACGCGGTAAACTCCGCCCGTCAGCCACTTCGGCTTGAGCACGTGGGTGTCCGAAAGGGCGAAGTCCTCGAAGTGTACAACAACGCCTAGGTCGTGCAGAAAACGTACGAGAGTGTCTCGACTGGGGTCATCTCGAAGTCCGCATCGCCTACAGAGTTCGATGTAATCGTCAACTCCTATGAACGAGGCTGTCATGCACTCGAGTTCTTTCTTCACCCTGAACCACGGCTCAGGCCATAGCGTGCCGACAACCTCGACGGATTTCACCGCCGCTGCGATCGCTGAGCGTAGTTCTTTCAGTCCGACCTGAGACTTGCAGGAAACGCCAAAGTAGCCTTTGATCTGCGGATATTTGCTGACGAGAAACCTTCGGTTCACGTCGTAAGAGGGATGTTCGTCCATCTTGTTGAGCACGACCAGCACTGGCGAATCTCCACCGAAGCTGCGTACATGGTTCAGCCAGTACTCGGCATCTTCATCTTTGCGGCCATCCAAAACTACGACGTAGATACTCCTGGATGTGAGAAAGAACTGATGGGTGGCGTGCATGATCTCTTGGCCGCCGAAGTCCCACAGGTTCACTCGCGCCGGCATTCCATAGTCACCCTGCTGGATCATCCGTATGTTGATCCCGTGCGTCTGCGGCTCGCCAGCGTCGAATCCATCACCGAGTAGGCCCTTGACTAGCGAAGTCTTCCCCGCGCCGCCATGCCCTACCACGATCAGTTTGACCTCGGATAACGGTCTCGCCTTGGCGCGATCGAGAGAGTCCAGGTAGCTCGAGAGCGCGAGCGGCCCATGACGAATGATCTCCTGCGGCGGGAACTCAACGGGGTTGTCGATTAGAAGCAGTCCATGCTCAGTGCGTGGCCTGCGATCCTTCCAATCTTCGTAAGACACGAAGATCGGCATACCCGAGTCGAGTATCTCCCGGGGCACCATCTTGATCTGATTCTCGAAGAGCTGAACAATCCGAAGATGTCGTAGCGACAGAATTGCATGCGGGATCACTTCAATATGGTTCTGACCAAGGTTGATGGATCGAAGGTGCTGCAATCCATAGATCGCGTCAGGAAATCGGGTAAGCCCGAGCCGCGCGAGCGCGAGAGAGACGATCCTCCCACGACTGTGAATCGCTCCGAGCGTCGCGGTGTGCAAGAACTCATTGAGCGGAATGAGTTTGTTACTCGGCGGCTCGCCTGGTCCCGGTGATTGCGGGATTCCGGCGCCAGCAGCGTCTACGACGTCAAGTGCCACTCCAATTTCTGCTTCCAGTTGCTTCAGGGCTCGCAAGTCGTCCGGGTGCACTGAATCGTCGGAGGCAGGTCGCATGGACCCATTGTAAAGCGGCGCGGCGTTCTTGGTCGCTGAAGCCTCGCTGGTGCAAAAGGGGCTGGCCGCCCCTCTTGCGACTCCCTGCTGAAGGCAGTCCGGCGTACGAAAACACACTCTGTTGAAGGCCTGCAGCGCTCCATGTCAGGCCTGCGCGGTTCCGTGACAGGCCTGCGCGGCTCTGTGTCGGGCCTGCGCGGTTCTGTGTCGGGGCTGCGCGGTCGTCGCGCAGGTCTGCGCGGTCGTGGTGCAGGCCTGCGCGGGTCTGTGTCTGGCCTGCGCGCTCGTGTTGCAGGCCTGCGCGGTCGTCGCGCGGGCCCATATTGGACCTTGGGACGCGCAGGAACTGCTGGATTGATGGCGTGTCGCGGGCGGGGTCGGCCGCGGGGGACAGGCTGCAACCAACGACAACGCAAGGGGTTGCGTGACATTGGCGGGTTGCACCGCGGGGCGGCGCGGCCCAGGGCGGGCCCGTGGCGCCCTGGCTCTGTTCCGGGCGGGTCGGGCAGGGCGGCGAGCCCTGCCACCAGCGACGTGTTGACACGCGGCGGCGCCAGGTACTCAGAGGACTGGAAAGCGTCAGGGTGGGGATGGGGCGCGCGGCGCGACAACGACGCCTGCGCGACCTGTGACAATTTTTCCGGGTGGAGGTTCAGGTGCTTCCCCTGAGCGCCGAAACAACTGCTGGAGGAGAGCAGTGTGACGGCCAACAGCCCGCACTACACCGCCGACCTGCGGGTCGTTCAGCGGCGCGGGGGGGCCGGCCGGGGCGGGCGATGAGTTCCGCCGCGGTGCAGGGAAGGACCTTCCGGTGGTTCGGGGGGTTCACGCAAAGGAAAGGAGGTTCACCATGAACCCACCGTTTGTGCCGCGTTCTATCCGTGAGCTGGTCGAGATGGCGGGCGCGATCCTGCCTGTGTGGACCAGCAACGCTGTGGCCGTGGGCCTCAGCGCCAGCCAGTGCACCGAGATGGCGTCCGCGCTGACCAAGACGTCGGACAAGATCAAGGCCGCCGACACCGCCCGCAACGCCAGCAAGGCGGCGACGCTGGACATGAAGGACTCCGCCGCCGAGCTGCGCACGCTGGTGCAGCAGGCGGTGGACCGCATCCGCCTGTTCGCCCTCAGCAGCAGCGACCCCAACGCCGTCTTCGTGCTCAGCCAGGTCCCGCCCCCCTCGGGCCCGACCCCGATGCCGCCCCCCGAGGCCCCCACCGACGTGAGCGCCGACCCCAACGCCGACGGCACCGCCACGATCTCGTGGAAGGGCTCGCTGGCGGGCGGCGCGTTCTTCACGGTGTGGCGCAAGGTGGGCGAGGCCGGCGCGTGGACGCAGATCGGGGCGGTGGCCGCCAAGAAGTTCATGGACTTCAGCGTGCCCAACCCCGGCACCACGCAGGGCGCGACGCTGTTCTACGGCGTCCGCACGCAGCGGAACGTGGAGGTCAGCCCGATGTCGGTGACGGCGACGATCACCTACGGCAGCGGCCCGGGCTTCACCGCCTTCGGCAGCGAGTTCTCCGCCCAGGGCGGGAAGCTGGCGGCGTGAGCGCCACACCCTGCTGAGAAGTTTTACTGCGCAACGCCCCGGGCCTGTTCGGCCGGGGCGTTGCTGCTTTGAGGCGTTGGGAGCGCGGGACAAAAACGAAAACCGATCGCTCGCGCGATCGGCTCTTTTGATCGTCAGCTATTCCGATGGCTTACTTGATCTTCGCCATCTTCGCCGCGCGGTCGGCGTCGCTCATGTTCTCGAACTTGCCCTTGCAGCCGGCGCAGCAGAAGCCGACCTCCTGGCCCTTGTAGGAGACGGTGCCGGCGTTGGCGTTGACCTTGCCACCCGCGACGGGGCAGGTGCTGTTCATCGCGCCCATGCTGGAGCGCTTCTCGGTGGTGGTCGTGGTGGTCTTGCTGTCACGGTTGCAGCCGGTCAGGGCCATTGCGGCGACGAGCAGGGCGGGGGCGAGCAGCTTCATGGGGTCATCTCCTGAAACGCGCGGCGGAATGGCCGCGGGGTGGAAGTGTAACCCAGGGTTTTTGGGTTGCGCCGGATTGCTGCTGTCTCAAACGGACAGCCACCGAGATGAGGACATCTCGGTGGCACGTGCAAGTCACTGGCGTGTCAACGATTACACGATGTCCACGTGCGAGTAGTGGTCGAGGTTGAGCAGCACGATCTCGCCGTCGTCCTTGCGGAGCTCGAGGCGGTCGAGCCACAGCTTGTGGTCGCGGGAGTGGGCGTACCAGCTGCCGGTCTTCTGCTGCTGGAAGCTGACGACCGTGCCCTCCACGGTGGTCTGCATGGGGCCGCCGCCGGGGCGCTCCAGGCGTGCGATCTGCTGCGTCACGCGCACGCGCTGGCCGGGCTTGTAGGGCGACATGGGGGCGGTGTGCTTGGAGGGGGTCTGGGACATGCGGCGGAATGATACCGCCGGAGGGCGGCGGTGCTGGAGTGGGGTGTTCGACCCGGGTTGAGCGGCAGCATTCGGACGAATGGCGACGTTCGCAACGAGCCCCGAACGAAGTGAGCGGGCCGATTTCACTGACGCCGCAAATGTCTCGGAGGACCCGTCACTGCGTTCCGGGCTCGTTCCGAACGCAACAGTCACAAAAAAAAGGCCCCGTATCGGGCGGGGCCTTTCGACTCACTCAGGTTGTCGCGGAGGCCTTACTTCTTCGGCTCGCTCTTCGGGGCCGCGGGGCTGGTGGGAGCCGTCGCGGGCGTGCCCGTGGTGCTCGGCGCCACCGGCCCCACGGCGGGCTTGGTGGTCTCGGCCGCGGGCTTGCTGGTGTTCTCGGCGCGGGTGTAGTTGATCTCCATCGCCTTGAAACTCTGGCCGTCGGGCGTGTTGGACCACATCTCGAAGGTCATGTGGTTGCGGTCGGTGAACCGCATGATCGACTTGCCGGTCTTGTGCGTGCCGTCCATGGGGCAGGTGTAGTCGTCGTTGAACACGATCTCGCCGCTGGCGTTCTTCTCGCCCTCGCTGAGCATCGTGCCCGTGCTCATGTTGTCGATCCACGTGCTCTGGTACTTCTTTGCCTTCTTGTGGTAGCCGATCGTGCCCTCGCCCTTGAAGGTCTGCGGCCCGAACTTGCCCTCAAAGCTTTGGCGGATGAAGCGGGCGCCCATGATCGGCTCGAACCGCGCGGTGCCCGTGCTCGTCATCGGCTCCTTCATGTCCGGGCCCATCCACGACTTCACCTCGGCGGTCCAGTCGCCGCTGAGGTTCTTGGCGAGCTCGATGTGCTCAGGCGCCAGGCGACCGGCCTCGGCCATCGCCTCCTGCATCTCCTTCATGTTCTCCGTCGTGGGCATGCCCGAGCTGCCGCCGGACTTGCTCTCGGGCTGCGTGGTCTTTGCAGAGGCGGGGGCGGCGCTGGCCGGTTTCGCCTCGGGCTGGGCAAAAACGACGGCGAGGCCAGAGCAAAGCACGAGCGCGGCGGCAACAGGGGCGAGCTTCATCGATGGGTCTCCTTGAGTTGCTGAGGTTGGATTCCCCCGGGTGGTCCTTTGGACGCTCCCCTCGGGGGAGGAACTCTATCCACCTGTATCGGCGAGATGCCCACCATGTCTGGACTGTGTTTGGACTTCCCCTTCGCGCCGATCCCCGGTGCCGGTAATCTGCCCCCATGCGACGCTCCCTCCTCTCGTGGGTTTCGGTTCTCGGCCTCCTCGCGACCGCCACGGCCTTCGCCCAGCCCAGCAGCACCAGCCCCCTCGCCCCGCCCGCCAACGGACCTCGGCGTGCGGACGCGACGTGGGTGGCCCTGACCAACTGCACCGTGCACGTCGCCCCCGGACGCACGCTCCAGCGGGCCACTGTCGTGTTCCGCGACGGCGTGATCACCCGCGTGATCGAGGAGGAGCGCGTCACGATGCCGAAGGGGGACAAGACGATGGTGGAGGTGATTCCCGCCGACCCCCCGCCCGGCGCCTTCGCCATCGACTGCACCGGCCTGCACGTGTACCCCGGGTTCATCGACCCGTATGTCGAAGTCGACGCCCCCGCCCCAGCCGGCGACGCGAGCACCAAGCACTGGAGCCCGAAGGTGACGCCGCAGCGCTCCGCCCTCGACGGCGCGGGAGTGGACGCCGCGACCGCGGAGTCCCTCCGCAAGCTCGGATTCACGACAGCGGTCATCTCGCCCAAGGGCGGCGTATTCCGCGGCACCTCGGCGGTGGTGTCCCTCGCCAAGCCCGCCGACGACGCCAGCGCCGCCCGCCCGCCTGTCTATATGGATAGGGTGTACCAGTCCGTCGCTTTCGAGCTCGGCGGCGGCTACCCCAGCAGCCAGATGGGCGCGATCGCGCTGATCCGCCAGACGCTGCTGGATGCCGACTGGCAGCAGGAGGCCCGCAAGGCCGGGGAGACGATTGAGCCCAACTGCCTGGATGCACTGGGTACCCCGCCGTTCCGCGGCGGCTCTTCCGATTCGCCCCAAGCCTCGGGCACCAATGCGACGAACAAGACCGCCGCGGAGCGGCGGGGTACCCAAAGCCAAACGCCCCTCCTCTTCACCACCGACGACGAGCTCGAGGCCCTCCGCTGCATCAAGATCGCCGACGAGTTTTCCCGCCCCTTCCTGCTGCTGGGCAGCGGCACCGAGTACCAGCGGCTCGCGGCCCTCGACGCCGCCCTCCGCGTCAAGCACGTCAACAAGCCGATGTTCCGCAGCACGCTCCTGCTGCCGCTCAACTTTCCCAAGGCACCCGACGTCGCCAGCATCGGCAAGGCCGAGACCATCGAGCTGCGCGAGCTGATGCACTGGGAGCAGGCCCCGACCAACCCGCGCCGGGTGGCCGCGTCGGGGCTGGGCTTCGCGCTCACCACCGCCAAGCTGCGCGACAAGGGCGACTTCCGCAAGAACCTCCAGACCGCCATCAAGCACGGCCTGACCGAAGAGCAGGCGCTCCAGGCCCTCACCGTCACCCCCGCGCAGCTCTTCGGGCTCGCGGGCACGCTGGGCACGATCGAGAGCGGCAAGCGGGCCAACCTCATCCTCGCCGACGGGCCGATCTTCGGCGACAAGACCAAGCTGCGGAGCGTGTATATCGACGGCGTGGCGCACGAGATCAACGCCGCGCCCATCGAGCTGGACGGGCGGTGGGACGTCCTGATGGCGGGCAAGACCCGCGAGGAGGTCGCCAACGACCCGACGCACGTGGAGCGCTGGCTGTCGATCGACAAGGACAACGCGATCACGCTCCACCGCGGCAAGAAGAGTGTGAAGGCCAGCAAGGTGAGCGTGGAGAAGGAGAAGGTCTCGTTCACCTTCGACCACGAGCCGCTCGACGGCGTCGCGGGGGTGTACGTGGCGACGGCGATCCTGGAGCGTGACGGCGGGCCCCAGAGCGACCCGGTGCGCATGAGCGGCGTCATGATGCGTCCCAACGGCGAGCAGGTCGCTTTCAACGCCTGGCGCACGCCCGCGAGCCCGCTCATCGGCAGCTGGAAGGTCATCGAGGCCGACGGCGTGCAGTTTGACCCCAAGGACAAGAAGGGCCTCACGATTTCGATTACCGACGGCGGCGCGACGCTGACGTTCGTGAAGGAGAAGAAGAAAGACACGAACGCGGAGGGGGCTGAGAAGGAAGCGGAGGGCGCGGAGAAGAAGGATCCTGAGAAGGATGTGGAGAAGAAGGAGCCGGGGAAGACGGATCCTGCGAAGCCCGCGACCCCGCCCGCGCGCCCGACCGAGAAGCCCGGCGTGAACAAGGTCGACACCGCGGACGGCACGGAGAAGCCGGCCCAACCCGCCGAGAAGACTGACAAGAAGCCCGACGCCGACCAGCCTGAGGCCGGCAAGGACGCCAACAAGCCCGACGGCGACCGCCGCAAGCGTGACGACGCCGACCTCGTCATCAAGTGCGAGGACGTCGTGCTCAAGGGGGACACGCTCACCTTCACGCATGACCTCAGCAAGCTCGGCACCGAGGGCAAGAGCACCGACACCATCAAGCTCCAGGAGAACGGCCCCGGTCGCGAGGACGACACATTCACGGGCGAGGGTGTGATGCCCGACGGGAGCAGGCACACGTACAAGGCCATCCGCACGCCGCGGGAGGGGACTGAGATCGCGCCGGGGCTGTGGGCGACCGACGACGAGCTCACCCGCATCAAGGCGATCCCGGAGAAGCTGCCGACGCCCTTCGGGCCGTACGGGCTCGAGGAGCTCCCCAAGCAGTCGACCGTCATCTTCAGAAACGCCACCGTCTGGACCAACACCGATCAGGGCATCGTGAAGAACGGCACGGTGGTCATCGCGGAGGGGAAGGTTGCGGGGGTGTTCGGCGGGAACAGCGACATCGGCGTCGCGCTGCCTACACGCGAAAAGCCCATCGAGATCGACCTCCAGGGCAAGCACATCACCCCCGGCATCATCGATGCCCACTCGCACACCGGCATCAGCCGCGGCGTCAACGAGGGTGCCCAGGCCGTGTCCGCCGAGGTCCGCATCGCCGACGTCACCGACCCCGACACCGTCGACTGGTACCGCCAGCTCGCCGGCGGCGTCACCGGCGTGCTCAGCCTGCACGGCTCGGCCAACGCCATGGGCGGCCAGTCGCAGACCAACAAGCTCCGCTGGGGCTGCGCCCACCCCGACGACATGCACTTTGAGGGCTCGATCCCCGGCATCAAGTTCGCACTGGGCGAGAACCCGCGTCAGGTGAACTTCGGCGGCGGCCAGCGCACCGGGCCCGTCCGCTACCCCAGCACACGCATGGGCGTTGAGCAGATCATCCGCGACCGGTTCACGGCCGCGCGGGAGTACGACGAGCTGCGCGTGACCGATCAGTTCCGCAGTTCAGCACAACCACCCCGTCGCCGCGACCTCGAGCTCGAAGCCCTCGCCGAAATCCTCCGCGGCGAGCGCCTCGTCCACTGCCACAGCTACCGGCAGGACGAGATGGTCATGCTCTTCAACGTCGCCCGCGACTTCAACTTCAAGATCGGCACGCTCCAGCACGCCCTCGAGGCCTACAAGGTCGCCGACGGCGCGCTCCAGTTCACTGGCGGCGCCTCGGGCTTCGCCGACTGGTGGGCGTACAAGGTGGAGGTGCAGGACGCGATCCCCGGCGCGTTCCCGATCATGCACGACGTGGGCCTGCTCGTGAGCTACAACAGCGACAGCAACGAGCTGGCACGCCGCCTGAACGTGGACGCGGCGAAGGCCGTGAAGTACGGGCGGAATATCACGCCCGAGCAGGCCCTCAAGTTCATCACGCTCAACCCCGCGAAGCAGCTGCGCATCGACAGCAAGGTCGGCTCGCTGGAGCCCGGAAAGGACGCGGACCTGGTCGTGTGGTCCGGCGAGCCGCTCTCGGCCTTCAGCAAGGCGGAGCAGACCTACGTCGACGGCCGCTGCCTGTTCTCCCTCGAGCAAGACGCCAAGCACCGCGAGACCATCCGCAGCGAGCGCGAGCGGCTGATCCAGAAGATCCTCGCCGACGGCAAGAAGAAGAGCGACGGCGACAAGCCCGAGGGCGACCGCGCAGACGGCGCAGCCCGGCCCGAGGGCGCTCCCGCCGGCGGTGGCCGCCGCCGCCGCCCGCCGCAGGACGCCAACGCCAGCTACGACTACTACATGAACCTCTTCACCAGCGGCAAGCGTCCCGGCGACACGCCCGGCGAGTGCGGCGAGGACGAGGTTATCGTCAGCGAGTGAGTGAACACGGAAGACGTAGCCGACGAGCCCGGAACGAAGTGACGGGTCGAGACATGCCAGATACCGAGACCACCATGACAACTGCACGCATCGAAACAACAAGGCCGGCCCGCTCACTTCATTCGGGGCTCGTTGCGAACGTCGCCGCGGCGCTATGTGCTATGGCTGCATTCACGAGCACCGGCAAGGCCCAAGACCTCACCATCAAGTCCGCCCCGCAGGCCCAGCCCATCGCGATCCACAACGCGACGATCCACACGGTCTCCGGCCCCGACATCGCCGACGGCGCGATCGTGTTCGAGAAGGGCCGCATCACCGCGATCTACACGAGCGACGAGTGGCAGAAGACGGCCCAGCAGCCCAAGAGCGGCTGGAAGCTGATCGACGCCAACGATGGGCACGTGTACCCCGGCCTGATCGGCGCGTACACGCACATCGGCATGACCGAGATCCAGGCCGTGCGGGCGACGATCGACTTCGAGGAGGCCGCGAGCCCGATCACGCCCGAGGTGCGGGCAGCTACAGCGGTGAACCCCGACTCGACGATCATCCCCGTCACGCGCAGCAACGGCGTGCTCACCGTCGGCGTCTTCCCCGCGGGCGGTGTGATCAGCGGGCAGGTCTCCGCCATCCGCATGGAGGGCTGGACCACCGAAGAGCTCACGCTCAACCCGAGCCTGGGGATCGCCGTGCGGTGGCCGAACACCCGTGCGATCACCGCGTGGTGGAACGACCGCAGCGAAGAAGACCAGATGCGGGAGATCCGGCAGAACCTCAAGACCATCACCGACGCCTTCGACGCCGCCGAGGCGTACGCCCGCGCGAAGGCCGCGGACCCCAACCACCCGACGGACCTGCGGTGGGAGGCGATGAGGGCGGTGCTGCCCGGCAGCGCCGCGTTTGCGTCCGATCTCAAGCCGGTGGTGAGTGAGAGCGCTGTCGGCATCGCCCCAACCCTCGATGTGGTGAGCGCCCAGGCCCGCACCTTCATCCTCGCCAACGACGTCGACCAGATCACTTCGGCCGTGGCCTTCGCCGTCACCCGCAAGCTGAGGCCGGTGATCGTCGGCGGGCGCGACGCCGCCCTCTGCGCCGACCTCCTCAAGAAGCACGACGTGCCCGTGATCGTCCAGGGCGTGCACCGCATGCCCCGCAAGGACGACGCGCCTTATGACGAGGCCTACACCCTGCCCGCCCGCCTCCATGCCGCGGGCGTCAGGTTCTGCATCGCCACCAACGACGACACCGCCCACGAACGCAACCTGCCCTACAACGCCGCCATGGCCCAGGCCCACGGCCTGCCCGCCGACGCCGCGCTCAAGTCCGTCACGCTCTGGCCGGCCCAGATCCTCGGCATCGACCGCGAGGTTGGCTCGCTCGAGGTCGGCAAGGCCGCGGTGCTGATCGTCACCACTGGCAACCCGCTGGAAGTGACCACACACGTCAAGCGAGCGTACTCCGATGGTCGCGACATGGACCTCTCCAACAAGCAGACCAAGCTCGACGAGAAGTACCGCGAACGCTACCGCCAGCTGGGGCTGATCAAGGAGGAGAGCCAGGGCGAGAAGCAGCAGCGGGAGAGGCCGGCGGGGTCGCAGTGAGCAGCCCCGTATAATCAGTCATGGCCCGCAAGATCACCATATCGATTTCGGATGACCTCGAAGCACGCATTGCGGAGCGGGCAAAGGCTCGTGGTCTGACACTCGAAGAGTGCGCAGCAATCAGTCTCTCCGAGTCACTCATCGAACTGCCCCGCGTACCGGCAACCCAAAAGGAGCTCGAAGTCGAGCTGCTCAAAGGGTTGGAAGGTCCCGGGATCGCTCCTGACAGGGCTTACTGGGAGCGCAAGAAAGCCGAGCTCGTCGCCAGGTACACGCGGAACAAGGCGGGTTGATGCGCTTCGAACTCAGCCCTCGTGCGGCGATTGATGTCGACCATATCGCCGAGTACTACTTCCGCCACAGCATCGATACTGGCACCCGCTTCTATGACGCCATAAGCATCACTCTTGAAGCTCTCACTGAGTTCCCGCACGTTGGCCGGGTGAGGCTCTTCGATGATCCGTCGCTCACGAACATCCGGAGCTGGCCCGTGGACGGGTTTCCCTCCATTCTGCTGCTCTACAGATCCGAGAGGAGCTCCTCTGGGTAGTCCGGGTCCTGCACGCCTCGCGAGACATCGAAGCGGACCTCACCGCCCCGATCTGACCCCCTCCGCAAGGGAGCCGGGCCGCACCGGACCACCCCCCCACCCCCCGCCTATCCTTCCGCCCCTATGGGCAAGACCCGCGAGATCAAGAAGCGCATCAAGGCCGTTGGCAACATCCGCCGCATCACCAAAACGATGCAGATGATCGCCACCAGCAAGTTCGCCCGCGCCCAGCAGGCGTCCACCGCCAGCAAGCCCTACACCGAGGCCCTCTTCCAGCTCGTCACCGAGCTCGCCGCTGGCCTGGGCGACATGGGGCACCCGCTGCTCGACTCTGGTAGAGCCCGCTCCGGCAAGCCTTTGACGCTCGTCCTCACCAGCGACCGCGGCCTATGCGGGCCTTACAACGGCGCCGTCCTCCGCTCGCTCATGGGCCTACTCCGCAACACCCCCGGCGTCCGCGACGGGATCATCGAGCTCGTCGGCCGCAAGGGCGCCGGCTTCCTCAAGTTCGCCAACGTGCCCGTCGCGCAGCAGCACAACCAGTTCGGCGACAAGCCCAGCTACGACGCCGTGCGTGCCCTCGCGGACGAGTACATCAACAAGTTCAAGTCCGGCGAGGTCTCGACGGTGCGCGTGGTGTACATGAAGTACATCTCCGCCGGCCGCCAGACCCCCACCGCCATGCAGATCCTGCCCTTCCAGACGCCCGAGGCCAAGCCCGGCGCCGATAAGGCCCAGGGCCCCAACCAGGTCTTCGAGTTCAGCCCCAGCGCGGGCGAGTTGCTCGACGACCTGCTCCCGGCCGCGGTGAAGGCCCTGCTGTTCCAGGCCTTCAACGACGCGGTCGTCTCTGAGCACGTGGCCCGCATGGTGGCCATGAAGGCCGCGACCGACAACGCGGGCAAGATGGGCAAGGCCCTCACCCGCAAGTTCAACCGCGCTCGCCAGGCCCAGATCACCACCGAGCTGACCGAGATCATCTCGGGTGCCGCAGCACTCGAGTGAGGTAGGAACCGCGACCGTCAGGGAGCGATATGGCCGCGCTGCGCGGCCATGTTTCTTCTCGCTTGCCTAGTCGAGTGCAGGGTTTGCCACCGCTCCCTTACGGTCGCGGTTCTTACCTCTCTAGCACCGGCGCCCACTCCAGCCACTCCTTCTCCGCCTCTCGCGCCAGCACGAACCGCTCACCGCCGACGACCGGCTCGCCGGCCTTCGTCGGGGTTGCGAAAGCCACGCCGCCGCCGATGGCCGCCTCGATCGTCGGCATGCGCAGTGATGGCCCCTTCAGCCCCCAGTCCACACTGAACCCGCCGGCGTTCCAGAACCGCGAGTTCACCCGCACCAGGTGCCGGTACGCGGGCTCGATCGCCAGTGTCACCTCCACCACGCGGGCGTTGGCCGAGAGCGCCATCGACTTCACCGCACCCACACGCACGCCGCGGTAGGTCACGGGCGAGTCCACCGAGAGCGACGCACGGTCGGAGGTCTCTACCACCACCAGCAGCGCACCGTCGGTCGCGATGGTGCGGGCCGGCGGGCTCGCCAGGCCCGTGAACCGCGTCGCCCGCGCGCCCTGGCCCGGCAGGCACTCCACGTACCGCGGCCCCAGCAGGGCATCCAGCCCGCTTACCCGCGCGGCAGAAATCTCAGGCCGCACCACCCAGAACTGGCTGCCCTCCACCGCCAGCCCCGCCGCGTCCTTCCGCAGGCGGGCCTCGACTCGCACCTTCGTCAGGTCGGGCGAGAGCGTGACCGCTCGGACTTCACCGACGCGCACGCCGCGGAATGTCACCGGGTCGCCCGCCGCCAGCCCCTCGCCGCGATCGAAGTCGATCGCGATCAGCGGCCCACGCCCCGCCATCACCTGCCACGCCAGCAGCCCCGCGGCGACCACCGCCACCAGCGGCACCACCCACGGCAGCCACCGCCACCCGCCGCGAGAGACCGGCTTCGCCTCGCACGCACCCGCCTCAGCCGACCGCGCGAGCGCCACCTGCGATGGCGCGGGCGCCGCTACCACCACCGTCGCCGAGGACTCCGTCTTCATGCCCCGCCCTCCAGCCCGCGCGCGACGGTCGCCTGCGCCCGGGGAACATCAAACACGGCCGAGGCCAGCAGGCTCAGCACCACCACGCTGGCGAACGCGATCACGCCGGGCCCCGGCGAGATGTCCGCCCAGCTGCCCAGCTTGATGGCCGCGACCAGCACCGCCACCAGCAGCACATCCAGCATGCCCCACCGCCCGACCCAGTCGATCACGCGGTGCGTGCGCAGCCGCTGGTGCCCGCGCCCGCGCCAGGGCGACTCAAAGCCCAGCAGGAAGATGCCCAGCAGCTTCATCAGCGGGATCACGATCGAGCACAGGAACACCAGCACACCTACGGCCGTGTGCCCGCTGCCCAGCAGTTCCACCGCCCCCGACCACACCGTCACGTCGCGCACATGCCCCAGCTTGCGCAGCTGCATCACCGGCAGCGAGACCGCCAGGGGGTAGAGGATCAGCGCCGCCAGCGCGAATGCGCCGGCCCACGAAAGCCCACGGGATTCCCGCCGCTGGTCCATCCCGTCAGTTTATTGGGATCGGCGAGGCGTGCGTTACCGCTTCTGATGGGTACCCCGTCTTTCCGAGACGGGTGTTCATCCTCCCGTCTCGGAGAGAGGGGCTACCCAAGCAAAAGGGCCCGGGAGCTGCCCCGGGCCCTTGGACGCTCATTCATCCTGATCAGTTCTTGGCAGGCGCCGCCGAGACCGGCGTCTTCTCGTCCTTCTTCCCGCCGTCCTTCTTCGCCCCGCCCTCGGGCTTCACGGTGACGACCACCGCCGCGTCGGGCTTGTAGTACTTCGCGAACGCCGCCTTCACCTGCTCGTTCGTGAGCGCCTCGATCGCCGCGGCCTCGGTCAGCACGTCGTCGATCTTCACGCCCTTGAAGTCGATCTGGTCCAGCCGCCCCTGCCAGTACTGCGGCTGGATCACCTGGTCCTCGTAAGTCTTGGCGATCTGGTTCTTGGCGACGGTCATCTCCTCGTCGGTCGGGCCTTCCTTTGCAAACTCCGCGAACATCGCGTTAACCTTCGCCACCAGCGCATCCACCTTCTCAGGGTCGGTCGTGGCGCCGGCCTGCACCAGCCCGAAGCCCGGGATGGTGCTCGCGGGGCTCGCCGACGTGCCGATGCCGTACACCAGCTGCTCCTTCTCGCGGATCTCCTTCACCATGCGTGTCGAGAGGATCCGCGACGCGAGCGCCAGCGCCCGCACGTCCTCCACGTCCGTCAGGTTGGGCCCGTAGAACCCGCACATCACGTACGCCTGCTCGGTCTCGCTCGCGACCGTCGCCTGAGTCTTGCGCTCGCCCTTGGGCCGCTCGATCTTCCGCTCCTTGGCGTACAGGCTCGGGCTCACCCGCTCCCGCTTAGGCAGCGAGCCAAGGTACTTGGCCACCAGTTCCTCCGCCCGCTCGCGGCTCAGATCACCGACAATCGTCACCTCGATCGGTGAAGTCGTGACCAGCTTCTTCAGCCACGCTTGGGCCGCGGGCAGATCGATCCGCTGGATCTGCTCGACAGTCTCGGGCTGGAGGCGCACCTCGCTTTCGGGGTACACCGTCCGCGCCCGCACCCGGGCTGCGAACGACGCGGGGTTCTTGTTGGAAGCCTCGATGCCCTGGATCGTCTGCGTCTTCCAGCGGCTGAAGGCCGCCTCCTCCACCTTGGGGTCCGTCAGCATCAGGTACGCGAGCTGCATGCCGCTCTCCAGGTCCTCGGGGCTGCCGGAAACAATGAGCTTCACGCCCTCGGTCAGGCTCCCGCCCCCACCTCGACGACCGCCGCCCCCGCCGCCGCCGCCCACGATGACCTTCTTCCCGGTCATCAGCTCGCGAATGTCCGACGAGGTCAGCTTGCCAGTGGCCGGAGAGTTGAACGCCACCGCCGCGGCGTTGGTGATGCCGCGGTTCTCCGCCGTCTCCAGCAGCTCGCCGCCGTAGAGCGAGATCGAGATCGTCACCGAGTCCTTGCGCTCATCCATGAACTTGTGGTGCACGCGCACGCCGTTGCTCAGCCAGGCGTTCCACACGCCTGCGCCCTCGTGCACGGCGCTCTCGGCCACCTTCCCGCCCTCGGGCAGCTTGTCGATCAGCTTCTCCGCCCGCGCGATCTCCTTCTCCGGCGTGGGCTCCACCGTCAGGGCCTTGAGGCCCAGGGCCAGCACCTGCTCCTCCGTGGGCACATCGGCCGACGCAGGCAGCGTCACCACGAACGCGGCGTTCCTGGGCTCCATCTCCTTCGCGAAGTGCGACGAGACCTCCGCCAGCGTGATGCTCGGCAGGATCTCCTTCAGCAGGTTCAGCTCCTGCTCGGCCGACATCGTCACGCCCTCTCGCCCGATGTCACTGATAATCCCCTGGATCACGCCCCGCGAGGGCGTCGTGCTCTCGGTCTGCACGGCCCGCTCAGCGCTGCTCATCATCCGCTTCTTGACATTCGCCAGCTCGCGCTCGGTGAAGCCGAACTTGCGGGCCCGCTGCAGCTCCAATGCCGCGTCGCTCAGGGCCCCCTTCCACTTCGCCGGCTCGCAGGTGGCGTCCACCCCGCACTCCCGCAGCATGTGGGCCTGATCGCTCATGGAGGCGCTCAGCCGCAGGTAGCTCGTCCCCCCACGCGACACCTTGTCGGTCATCCGCGAGTTGAAGCACGACGCGGCCATCGCCTCCACCAGGTCCGCGCGGTACTCGGCGACGGTGCGCGGCGCCTTCTTCGGCAGGTCCACGCGCGAGATGCTCACGCTGCCAGAGGTGATCTCCTTGTCGCTCGCCACGATCGCGTACGGCTTGTCCGCGGGCTTGACCTTCATGTCCTGGCGCGCGGGCTTGCCGGTCTTGGGCAGGTCGCCGAAAGCCTTCTCGATCATCGGCTTGATCTCGTCGGGCTTCACGTCACCCACCACCACCAGCGTCGCGTTCCCCGCGCCGTAGTACGTGCCCCAGTAGTCCTTGAAGTCCTGCTGGTTGACGCTCTTGATCGTCTCGGCCGTGCCGATGGTCAGCCGCTTGCCGATGAGCGAACCGGGCACGATGCGGTCCATCACGTAATCGCGCACGCGCTGCATGCCGCCCAGGCGGCTGGTGCGCTCCTCCAGGATGATCTTCCGCTCGTTCTCGATCTCCTCCGGCAGCATGCTCAGCCGCCCGGTCACATCCGAGAAGAACAGCAGGCCCTTGGCGATCAGCTCCGGGTTGTTCTCCGGCATCGACAGCTGGTACACCGTCTCGGTCATGTTGGTGTACGCGTTCTGGTCGCGCCCGAACTGCAGGCCCATCGACTGGAACAGCGGCACCAGCGAGCCGGGCTCGAAGTTCTTGGACCCATTGAACGCCATGTGCTCGACGAAGTGGGCAATGCCGCGCTGCCGGTCTGTCTCGTTCATCGAGCCGGTCGCGAAGTGGATCTGAAGCTCGACCCGACCCTTGGGCACGTCGTGCGGGCGGATGATGTAGGTCAGGCCATTCTCGAGCTTGCCCGTGACCAGCCGCGGGTCGGTGGGCAGCTCCTGCGCAAAGGCAGAGGTAAAGGCCGCCAGCGACACCACGATCGCGGGCACGGGGGCGTACGTGTACATCCACATTCTCCTTCGCGTGCGCAATGCACGCGTCAACCAACACTGTCAACCACTCACATCATCACTCATGCGACGGCTCGCGGGCCATCAACTCCCAAACAGCGTGCACGGCCCCCCGCACCCATCCCCGCACGGGAACTCACCCTTCAGCATCCCGCGGGCCGCCTTGTCGATCTGCGCCCGCACCTTCGCCTCGTCCAACTCGGCGAAGGAGATTGTTCCCCGCTCGCCGGTCGAAAGGCACCAGTATTCCGCCACCCCCCGAACATCGCCCCCATCGGCCCACCCCAGACCCTTGGCCAGCTTCAGGGCGAGTGCGTAGATGCCCATCTGAAGATCGTCCTTCTTGGGCGCGAGGTACCGCTGCGACGCGTAGCCCGTCTTGTAGTCGATCACGCGCACACCGCCATCGGGCAGCAGGTCGATGCGGTCGAGCTTGGCCGTGAAGCGGTGGGCGACGCCGTCGACCTCGTAATCGAAGTCGATGGACCGCTCGGTCTCCAGCACCTGCGCCCCATCGTGGTGCAGGTTGGCCATCAGCAGCCGCATCTGGGCCGAGAGCTGCTCCAGCGCCTCGTTATCCACCACCTGTCGCGAACCCAGCGTCGCGATGAACGTCTCGCGCGCGAGCGTCACCAGCTGCTCCGCTCCCGGACGCGGCAGCCCCTCGGCGTCGGCCTTGGCCCAGCGGTCGTAGAAGGTCTTGAGGGCCGCGTGCGCCACGGTGCCCAGGTTCGCGTCGTCCGAGTACGGCTGCGGCAGCCGCAGCACCCGCCCCAGGTACCAGCACCGCGCGCAGTTGTGGTACTCGTAAATCGTCGTGTACGAGAGGTGCAGCGGCGCCGGCATCGCCTTCACCAGCAGCGACTCGGGCGATACATCCGCCGCGTTCTCCTCCTTCATCAGCCGAGCCAGCCGCTCGCCCATGGGCCGAAGGTCCGGGCGCTGCTTGAGCAGCCACGCGGGGGCCTGCCCCGCCGCCTGCGTCGCGGCCGTGAGGGCAATCTGCTCGGCCGCGCCCTTGAGCATCTCCGCCGCCTTCGTCACCTGCTCGGGCGTGACGTCGCCGCGGTCCACCAGTTCCAGCGCCCGAGCCGCCGCCAGCCGTGCCTCGCGCCGCGCCCGCTCCCCCGCCTGACGCGCCGCCGCCCGACCCTTGAAGTCCAGCCCCGCGACCTCGATCGCCGACGCCGGCACCCCGCCCCGGGCCGCGGCCTCTTCCAGGATGTGGCGTGCCTCGTGCACCGACACCGGCGTCCCCGGTGTCCGCGTCAGCTCGTCGAAGTAGTTCACCGTCTTGGTGACCGTCTTGTTGGGCTTGCTCAGCAGCACCAGCCGCCGCTCCGCCCGCGTGCACGCGACGTAGAACAGCCGCCGCTCCTCATCCGCGCAGCGCTCGGCCTCCGTCCGCGGGTCGAGGCTGTCGAACAGCCCCTCCGGCGGCTCCCACCCGCTGTCGCTCCGCAAGCACGGGAAGCCGTAGGGCGCCTTCACCCGCGGCACAAACACCGTGTCGAACTCCAGCCCCTTGGATGAGTGCGCCGTCAGCAGCTGCACGCCGCCGGCGGTCTCGTCCTCGTCCAGCGTCGCGGGGGTTTCGGACACCGACGACATGCCCTCGACCGCGGGGATGGCGCCGGCGGCCGAACGCAGCTCCTCGAGGTACCGCCAGAACTCCGCCAGGTCCCCCGGCGGCTCCAAGCGGTGCTGCTTGTCGCGCGCGAGCCCGATGAGTGCTACCAGCGCCGCCACCCGCTCCGCCCGGTCCCGCCCCGGCAGCAGCTCCGCGTGCGCGGCGTCGGTCGCGGTGATCACGCGGAACACCGCCTCGTCGCCGCGCATCGACCCCACCTCTGTCATCAGCCGCTGGTAGAGCTCAACCGCCCGCGCCACGGCCGGGTACTCCACCGCCCGCACCTTCAGCCACTCGTCGAACCGCCCGGGCTCCTCAACGCCCTCGCGCCCCGCCCCCCACTGCGACGCCTGCCCCTTGTACTCCAGCTCCCACGAGAGCGCGGCCTCCGCGGGCACGCCGTACGGCGGCCTGGCCAGCACACGGCGCGCCGCCCACGAGGCCTCGGGGTTGATCAGCCACTCCACCCACGCGAGCACATCCTCCACGCCCGCGTCATCGAGGATCGACCGCTCCTTCACGCGCTCGTACGGGACGCCCTCCAGCCGCAGCGCCGCGGCCACGCGGTCCAGATCGCCGTGCCCGCGGGCGATCACCGCGTAGCGGTTCCACGCACGCGTCTGGCCCGCCAGGGCCGTGGCGGTGCGGTCGCCGGTGATCATCGCAGCGATCACCTCCGCGTCCTGGAACTCCTCTTCGAGACGCACGCACTCAACGCCGCACTGGTCAGCAGGCAGTGCCACCTTCTTCTCGGGGAACACGATCGTCTTGTCGGGGCGGAAGCGCGACTGCGCCCGCCCGATCACCGCGTTGCCGACCGCGATGATCGCCGGCTGGCTGCGGTAGTTCTCCGTCAGCGGCACCACCTTGGGCCCCGGCCAGATGGTCTCGAAGCGCCGGAACGCCTGCTCGTCGGCGCCGCGGAAGCGGTAGATCGCCTGGTCGTCATCGCCCACGACGCACAGGTCCGGCCGGCTCTCAGGCGGCGAGAGCAGCCGCAGCAGCTCGATCTGCGCGGGGTTGCAGTCCTGGAACTCGTCCACCACGAACGCGCGGTAGTCGCCGCGGCAGATCGCCAGGGCGCTCTGGTGCTCCCGCAGCAGCCGCAGCGGCAGCGTGAGGAAGTCGTCGAAGGTCACCCACCCCCGCTTCCACCGCGCCTCGGCGAAGAAGTTCATCGCCAGCACCGCGTCGGCGAACCACGCGTGCTCCGCCTGCTGCGCCTCGTACTCGAGTTCAGTCAACGCGCCCGCGGTGGGCGGGCGCGGCGCCCGCTCCAGCCGCACGCCCCACTCGTGCACAAACTTGGTGCACTGCTTGTGCGATAGCCCGCGATTGGCGATCCCCGCGAACACCTGCTCCAGGTTCGCAATGAGCGACCGCAGCCCCTCCGCCCGCGAGTCTGCGAACAGGCCGTGCGTGACGATGACGTCCTTCAGCAGGCGGTGCGACTGGGCCGCGTCGATCAGCTCCAGCTCCGGCGGCAGTCCCAGCAGGTCGCCGAATCGCCGCACCAGCTTGTGCCCGAAGCCGTGGATGGTGGACACGTTCACGCGGTCGGCAAGCAGCGCCCCCACCTGGCCCGCCAGCCGCTCCCGCAGCTGCCCCGCGGCCTTCACCGTGAACGTGAGCGCCACGATCGACTCGGGCTCCACGCCGCGCTGCTCGATGAGGTGAGCCACGCGGGCGATGATGGTCCGCGTCTTGCCCGTGCCAGGGCCCGCCAGCACGATCAGCGGCCCCCCGCTGTGCTGCACCGCCTCGAGCTGTTGCCTGGTCAGCTGATCCGCCACGCGGGCAATGTACCACGAGGTGCGATAACCCCAACCGACGATTCACCCAGCCGCTGACATGATGTGTTCAGTCGCGCGAGGAAAGGTGGTCAGAGCGCCTCTCACTCCGTCACTTTGCCACTTTGCCACTTTGCCACTTCGCCACTTCAGGCTTTCCCTAGGCCTTCCGCATATACAGGTGCACCGCCATGTTGTGGTATACGTGGGTCTCCGGCCCCTGCGCGTTGGGCAGGTGCAGGTCCACGTCGATCCACGACGCCTTTGCCACCGTCGGCGATGCCTCCGCCAGCTCCTCGAGCGCCTCGTCGCGAGCGGTCAGACCATGGGCCGCCCGCCCGGGAGTGCTCCGGGGTTCAAGCACCTCGCGCTCCCAGGCTCGCCGATCGAAGCGGCCCTTGCCTTTCTTGGTCACCGGCGGGGCCACGGGCGCGGGCGAGCCCTGCTTGTGCTTGAGGGGCCACGGCGTGCGCAGCACCACGAAGCCGTCCAGGGTCAGCAGGTCCACCATCTTCTGCACCTGCGCCATCGTCCGCTTGAACCCCACCGCCTCCTGCACCAGCGGGTAGGGCGGGTCGAGGAACGCCAGCGTCAGTGGGCGCGGCGCCCGCGCCAGGGCCCCCGGGCCAAGCGCGTCGCCGATCACCAGCTCCGCCCGATCCTTCACGCCCAGCGTCTCGATGTTCTTTGAGAGCAGTTGCCCGATGGACTTGTCCTGCTCCACGAACACGCACCGCGAGGCCCCGCGGCTCAGGGCCTCCAGCCCGATCGCCCCCGTCCCCGCAAAGCCATCGAACACCGACGCCCCCTCGCAGTGCCCCCGCAGAAGGCCGAACAGCGACTCCTTCACCCGGTCGGGGATGGGGCGTGTGATCGAATCATCCGGCGGGGTCAGCAACCGCCTGGAACGGAACTCGCCAGCGATGATGCGCATTGCATCCAAGCGTAGGTCGGCACGAAGACCCCGCTCATTCATGAGAGCAGGTCCCCGTCAGAGCTACCCGACCCAGCAGACCTATTGGACCTACGCGCCTTACCGCTTGCCCAGCAGATCAATCCGGTACCGCATGAATGGCGGCGCCTCGATCCCCGTCACGACTTTCCAGAACGGCTCGTCGTGCTCATCGGCCCGCCAGCTCTGGAACTGGCCGCGGGCGTCCTCGCCGTAGATGTCCAGGATCGACCCGCCCACGTACACCGCCCGGTGCAGCAGCAGCAGCTCGTCGCTGACGTACTCGGCCTCGGCCGCGACGCCCGAGATCGCGTCCACCAGCTGCCCGAAGAGCTTGTGATTGGCCCGCAGCAGCACATCCGCGTCGTGCCAGATGTAGTAGCGGAACTTGCTCTCCGGCCGCCCGCGGAAGCTCGCCCGCGTCCGCAGCAGAGCAACCACCCCGCCGGGGCCATCGACGCGCCGCTCCAGCGTCGGCCCGGGGATCGCCCGCTCCAGCTGGTAGCAGAAGCTTTCGAGGTCGGTGATGTGCTTGCCGTAGAAGACACACACTTCGGTGTCCCGCTGGCTTCCGAGGAACTGACCCAGCGAGACTGCGAACTGTGTTCGGCGGGCGTGGCTGTCGGACCACGCCACCAGATGGTGCTCATCCAGCAGCTGCGTGACATCCGCCTGCCAGTCCTGGGCAAGCAGAATCACCTCGGGTTGACGCGACAGCGCACTCATACCACTCGCCCGATTGCGGCCGGGCGACTCCACGCAGCAGAACCCTCGACCGAAGGGACAGCCCCCCAGCCCACACGCACGGGCGTGCTGTGTCGAGAACGGGACCCACGCAGTGGAGCCCGTCCGTAAACCCCAACCCGGCCCGTCTGCTGGGAATGTGCACCAATTTTGCCTCTGGGCCACGATAATGGCCGCTCTTTTGGAACAAACGGCACAGGCCGAACGAAGGCGCGGCTCTCGGACCCTCGCCGCACGCCGCAAACGCCATCCGCTGTTTCGCACCCGTCACCCGCGCCGGGGAAGCCGCTGGGCTGTCGCTGCTTGCGCGCTCACGAGCCCTCGCCGATCCCGACCTCTTCCTCGCCGATCGGCCCCGCCGCGAGATCGCCGACTTTCGCTTCGATCAGCACCGCTTCGGGCTTCGCTTCCGCGTGCGCAACGGACGGCCTGATCCGCTTCTCGCCCGAACCCGCGTGCGCCGGGCGCTCGTGCACGGCCGCCTGACGCCCGTCCTCGGTCACCTTGTACACCACGCCGATGGTGGTCTCCGGCTCTCCCAGCAGCAGCCGGTTCACGCACTCCACGCCCTGCATGAGTGTGTGGTCGGTGTTCGCCACCTCGTACTTCCACATCCCGAACCGCCCGCGCGAGTAGATCCCCCGCGCCTCCAGCCAGGGAATCAGGACGCTCAGCACCTCATCGCGCTCCACACTCGGCGTCGGGTACGAGTAGTCCGCGTAGTAGTGCCACGTCGAGACGATGTCCTTGGTCTCCTCGCGCGTGATCAGCCCGGCGTTGATCAACCCCTCGATCGTGTCCTCCACGATGCGGGAGGCGTCCACCGGCTTCACGTCGCTCGTGCTCGTCTCGCACAGCAGCGAGTAGTACCGGTCCTTGTCCGGCGTCATGAAGGGCGAGTAGTTCGAGAGGTACGTCACCCGGTAGAAGGGGCAGTTGGCCTCGGGGAAGTACATCCAGCTCTTGGTGCTCGGGCACGGCCGCTTGATGCCGATGCCCACCATGTGCCCGCCGCTGTGCAGCAGCCTGCCTGCCGCCGCGCGGATCGAATCGGGAACGTTCCCCACCAGCACCTCGCGGCACAGCACGTCCAGTGGCATGGTGCTGATGAGCGTGTCGTAGGGAACCTGCTCCCCCGTGTTAAACGTCACCACCCGCGCATCCACATCGATGCTCACCACCGTGCGGCTCAGCTTGATGTGCGACCGCTGCGTCTCCCGCCCGTCCTCGGTCAGCCCCAGCACCGGCCCGAACCGGCGGTAGAACTCGCCCGTGCCGCCCTTCAAGGGGAACTTGAACTGGTTGTTGGGGCCCCAGCCGAAGTCATCCAGCCCCAGCATTACGTTCTTGAGCGCCCGCTCCACGTCGATCACCGCGACCCGCTCGCCGATCCACTGCTTGTTCATCATCTCGGGCGGGTACGCCCAGACCTTGAAGTTGTACGGGCGCATGAAGTGCTTGGCGATCCCCTCGCCGAACACCGCGTCGATGAACTCGCCGAAGTTGCGGGCCGCCGCGGGGCTCGGGACCTTCCCCTTGCCGCCCTGGGCTTTGATCAGCCCGGCGATGCACTCAAACGCCGCCTCCTTGGGCAGGTAGCGCACGTTGTTCTGGAAGGGGTACGGCACCCACCGGTCGAACATCCGCACCCAGCTCTCGCGGTTGTTCAGGGTGAAGTCGCTCCCCATCAGCTTCTCGAAGCACTGGTCGTAGTACGTGTAGTGCGAGAACATCACGTGCCCGCCGATGTCCCACGTGAAGCCCTTGTCGTCGGTGAAGCTGTGCGACAGCCCGCCTACGTAGGGGTGGCGGTCGTAGATCGCGAAGTTCGTGTGGCCGAGCTCCTTCAGGCGGTACCCGGCGCCCAGGCCCGTAGGCCCCGCGCCGATGATCACGATCCGCTCATCCGGCCCGACGGTCGCATGCTTAGTCAAACGCGGTCCTCTCCTGACAGATCCCAGCACCGATTCTAGCGGTGGTGGCCAGAGGACCCCATCATCGGCTGCGGTTGGGCGCTACGCCCGAGAACTCTTCCCCCACTCATCCCCCCGATCGACGGCCAGGACACCGGCGGCACCGGACGACGGCCGCTTATGGCTGCTGCGGTCAAGCCCTGACCAGGTTCACGGGCCATCCGTGCACCGGGCCCGGCCGTCGATCGGGGGGACGAGCACGGAGGTTAGTGCCCCCCGCTCCCCCAATCAAACCTGAACCCGCCGCCACCCCCAACCCGTACACTTGGACGGTGATCCTCCGCCCACCACTTTCCCCCGAGCCCAACTACTCCCTCCACCCCGCCGAGGCCGCGGCCCGCCAGCGCGCGGTGATGCTCAAGATCGTCCGCGCCGCCTTCTTCATCCTCATCGCCACCTTCACCACCCTCGCCTTCCTCCAGCATCAGGAGGGCTTCAACGAGGGCGTCGGCACCCAGTGGTGGCTGCCGCTGCTCGTCTCGGTCATCCTGTTCCTCGGGGCCCTGGGCGTTGACCTCCTCACGCCCAACAAGAAGACCGGCACCATCGTCGGCGTGCTCGTGGGCGTCCTCGCCGGCCTCATCGCCACCTTGGCCCTTGGCTTCATCATCGACCTCGCCGTCGAGAGCTGGGCGGTGGAGGAGAAGGCCGTCGCCGAGCTCAAGCCCACCGTCAACTCCATCAAGATCATCATCGGCATCACCCTGAGCTACCTGGGCGTCTCCACCATCCTCCAGACGCAGGACGACTTCCGCCTCGTGATCCCCTACGTCGAGTTCGCCAAGCAGCTCCGCGGCGTGCGCCCCATCCTCATCGATACCTCCGTCCTCATCGACGGCCGCATCGCCGACGTCGCCGCGACCGGCTTCATGCAGGCTCCGGTGGTCATCCCCCGCTTCGTGGTCGGCGAGCTCCAGCAGCTGGCCGACTCCGCCGACGCCATGCGCCGCAGCAAGGGCCGCCGAGGGCTAGAGATCATCGCCAAGCTGCAGCGACAGCCGCGCCTGGACGTCACCATCGACGACACGCTCGTGCCCGGCAAGGCCGTGGACCAGATGGTCGTCGAGCTCGCCCGCTCGATGTCCGCGATGGTCGCCACCACCGACGTCGGCCTCGCCCGCGTCGCCAACATCCACGGCGTCCCCGTCCTCAACATCAACGACCTCGCCAACGCCCTCAAGTCCGCCCTCGTCCCGGGCGAGCAAGTCACCATCAAACTCGTCCGCCAGGGCGAGCAGGCCACGCAGGGCGTCGGCTACCTCGCCGACGGCACGATGGTTGTCGCCGAGGACGGCGCCCACGCCATCGGCCACACGGTGACGATGACGGTCACCTCAAGCCTCCAGACCTCCGCCGGCCGCCTCATTTTCGCCCGCATCAACGTGGCGGACGCGATGAACGACAGCCAGGCGCCGGCGATTGCCGAGGTGCCGCAGCCCGCTCCCGCTGCTCCCGCTAGTCCAACTGCTTCCGAGCAACCAGTTGCTCCCGAAGCGCCCACGCCCCACGCTGCCGCGAACGGCGCGGCCGAATCCGCTCCACCGCCGCGCACCCCCTTCCCCCCCAAGCCCCCGCGCACCCTCAAATCCGGCACCCCCCGCAACCCACGGCGCTGAGTGGCACGACCTCTGAACCCGCGTAGCGGGTGGCTTGTAGTAGCCCCGGGTGAAGCGAGTCTTCGAGCGCAACCCGGGGTTGTGTTCGCGAGCGTCTGCAGAGCCCCATCGGGGCGATTCTTCCGCTAACCGCTGCCCAAGAAGGCCCGATCGCGCATGGGCTGCTGGCTCCTTTCAACTACACTGCCCCAGCGTGATCAAGTACCTCGGCTCCAAACGCACGCTCCTCCCGCTGATCACAGAGGTGATCGCCGAGCTCGCCCCGGGCGGCACCGTCCTCGACCTCTTCTCCGGGACCTCACGCGTCGGCCACGCCCTCAAGGCCCGTGGCCACCGTGTGATCGCCAACGACCACAACGCCTACGCCCACGCCCTCGCCACCTGCTACGTGCAGGCCGATGCGGAGGACGTGCTCGAGAATGCCCAGCTGCTCGTCCGCGAGTTCAACACGCTCCCCGGCCGGCCGGGCTACTTCACCCACACCTTCTGCCAGCAGTCCCGCTTCTTCCAGCCGCACAACGGCGAACGCATCGACGCCATCCGCGAAGCGATCGCGGCCAAGTCCCTCGACCCCGAGCTCGAGGCCGTGATGCTCGTCTCGCTCATGGAGGCCGCGGACCGCGTGGACTCCACAACCGGCGTCCAGATGGCGTACCTCAAGTCGTGGGCACCCCGCGCCCACAACCCTCTCGAACTCCGCGTCCCCAACGTGCTGCCGCGCCCACAGGGCGCCAAGTGCCGCGCCCTCAGCCTCGACGCCCTCGACGCCGCCCGCACGCCCGCCGACATCGCGTACATCGACCCGCCCTACAACCAGCACAGCTACCTCGGCAACTACCACATTTGGGAAACCCTCGTCCGCTGGGACAAGCCCGCCGTCTACGGCACCGCCTGCAAACGCGCCGACGTCCGCGACCGCCGCAGCCCCTTCAACTCGCGCACGCAGTTCGCCGACGCCTTCGCGCGCCTCATCGAAGCGGTGGCCGCGCCCATCCTCGTCGTGTCCTTCAGCAACGAGGGCTACCTCACCCGCGAGCAGGCCGAGGCCATCCTCTCCACCCGCGGCCACGTCACCGTGCATGAGCGCGACTACAAGCGCTACGTCGGCGCCCAGATCGGCATCTACAACCCCGGCGGCCAGAAGGTCGGCACCGTCAGCCACCTGCGCAACACCGAGTTCTTGTTTGTCGTTACGTGACGCTCCCACGCGTACGAGATCGGAGCGCGAGCTCCTGACGAGTACGCGGTCACTCATATAACGACGCGGCCAGCAGCACTCGAGGTACCCCTCAAGCGTTGTGTGCCCCCATCGCTCAGGATTCGTTGTGAGGTCTGCTCGTAGCACTCGAACAAACGTACGGAAGTCCTCGACAGAGCCCACTCGCTCAACCTGCTCATATACGTCCATCCCTACTACCTCCCCCACTGCTGAAACGGCCGCTTCATCCACTCATCCAGGTCCTTCTGCTGCTCTGCGTTCAGCCGCTTCCGCAGTGACTCCAGCATCGCATCCGCGCTCGCCCGCGAGATCTTCCGCGACCACGCCGCGGCGAGCGTCGTCGCGTCCGCGCCCGGCTGATCCAGCCGCACGTTGTCGTACAGCACCTTCAGCACGTCGTCTTCGGGCGCCTCCAGCAGCGGGTACGCCGCGAGCCACAGTGTGTCCTGCAGCACCGGGTCTTTGGCCAGCTCTCCCAGGTTCGCGTACAGCTTCACCACGCCCGCGTTGTTCCCGCTCCGCAGCGCCGCCTGCACCGCGTACGCGACGCCGCGCGGTTCCAGCCCCTCTGGCCTGTCCTTCAGCAGCGAGAGCGCCAGCTGCGCTGCCTTCTGGTCCTTGCCCGTGAGCGTCAGCACCCGCAGCGCCTCCGTGAACTTCCCGCCCGTGAGCAGCTCGCGCAGCCCCTCGCTCACGTCCACCGCGCCCTCCAGCCCCAGGTCATCAAACCGCGGCTGCTCCCGCCCCAGCACGTACAAGGGGTCGCCCACCACCGCGAGCTTCCAAAGCTTGGCCGCGTCGGTCCGCACCGCCGGCGCAAACGGCGCCCCCGCCACCAGCCGCCCGGCCGCCGCCGGCGTCGGCAGGAACGCCTGCAAATACGGCTCGTTCACCGACCCGTAGTAGCCAAACGCCCCCCGCTCGATCCACCGCCCCGCCACCGTGCCCCGCGCCGTCAGGAACTGCGCCGACCACGAGTGCACGAAGTGCACCACGCTCGGCACGTCCAGCACGGGGATATGCCCCGGCCGGCACTGCCCCGGCTCCAGATCGAAGAAGTTACTCCCGCCCTTGCTGTTGACCAGCACCAGCTCCGCGCTCAGCGCCCGCGCACTCCGCAGCTTCCACTCCCGCGCCCCCTGGCGCGGCGTGTCGTCCACCTCCACCGCGACCCCCGCGTCCTTCAGGATTCCCCCCGCCTTCGTGCAGTCCCACTGGCTCCACGGCTCGCCCGTCGGGTACCCGTCGAACAGCCACGCCTTGCGCGTCGGGATGAACAGCGAGCACATCGCCATGTACGCGCTCTGCTGCTGGTTGCCGAACACCTGCCCCGTCCACGCCCAGCGCGTGCCGTCCTCCAGCCCCGTGCTGATCCGCCCGATGCGGTCCGTCAGCGCGTAGTACTCGTTGGGCTTGCCGGTATCGAGCTTCGAGGGGCAGTTGAGGCACAGCGTCACCGTCTCAATGGCGTCGCCCATCCCCCGCCACGCCTTACCGCTCGCCTCGGCACCCTCCTGGATGGTCTTCTCCAGTGCATCCGCGTCGGCGGTCGAGATCATCCCGCTCACGCCGCCGGGCACGCTCGCGCCGATGACCAGCTGCCCGCGGGCCGCCGCCAGCGCGACCGCCGCGGGCCACGCCGTGTCCCTGGGGCTCATCACCACCACGCCCGGCGGCTCGAACTTGAGCTTGTCCCACAACTGCACCAGCAGCGGCTCCGACGCGTGCTCTTTGGGGATGCCCCACGAGCGCGCCACGACCTTCTGCACATCCTCAACAGCCACCTCGGGCCATGCCGCGCCGCCTTCGCCGGCACCCTCCGCCTTCCACCGCACCACCTTCGCCGGCCCATACCCGCGCACGAACCTCGCGATGTTCTCGTGGGCCTCGGGCGTGCCGTCGTCGATCAGCACCGGGTACCGCGCGTCGGGCCGCCAGCGGCTGATCGCCTCCAGGTACGACGCGGCGTCGCTCACGATCACCACCGCGCTGCCGTGCTTGGCTAGAGCCCGCAGGCCGTTCACCCGCTGCCCCAGCTTCAGCTGCGGCGGCAGCGGCTGCGGTGCGGGCTGCGTCCCCGGCGCCGCCGGACCCGGGGCCGGAGGTGCCGGTGGCGGCTGCGTTTGCGCCCCCGCCCCCACACCCACGACCCCCACCACCACCGCCGCGACCAGTGTGCTTGGCTTCACGCGTCAAGCGTAGACCCGCCGCGAATTCCGCCACCTTCGCCTGACGGGCTTCCGCCGATCCTGCATCATCCTCTCCGGTGGCCGTGGTGCCCCTCCGCCCGCACGCGCCGGCGGACCTGCCAAGATTCCCGGAGCGCTCCCAATGACAACGCGCCGTCAGTTCCTCCAGACCTCCATGGCCGCGGGCCTCACCCTGTCCCTCGCCGGCGCCGCGATGGGCCAGCCCGCGACCAAGGGCGAGGCCAAGCCCGCCGGCAACGGCAAGAAGCTGCGCATCCTCATCCTCGGCGGCACCGGTTTCCTCGGCCCCGCCATCATCCGCGCGGCCCAGAAGAACGGCCACTCGGTCTCCACCTTCACCCGCGGCCGCACTCGCCCGGGCCTCTTCAAGGACGACGAGGTCGAGAAGCTCTTCGGCAACCGCGACCCCAGCAAGACCTCCGACCCCATCACCGTGAACGGCGAGGAGAAGAAGTACGAGGGCGTCAAGTCGCTCGAGGGCAAACAGTGGGACGTCGTCATCGACGACTCGGGCTACTACCCGCGCCACGTCAAGGCCTCCGCCGACCTCCTCGCCCCCAACGTCGGGCAGTACATCTTCATCTCCAGCGTCTCCGCCTACGGCCCCTCGCGGGGCGTCGGCGATGACGAGACCGCCAAGCTCGCGGAGATGGACGGCGACCCGACGGTCGAGAACATGGGCCCCGGCGGGAAGTACTACGGGCCGCTCAAGGTGCTGTGCGAGCGCGCGGTCGAGGCCGCGTGCCCGGGCAAGACCACCATCGTCCGCCCCGGTTACATCGTCGGCCCGGACGACCCCACCGGCCGCTTCGCCTACTGGCCCGCCCGCGCCGAGCGCGGCGGCGAGATCCTCGCCCCCGGCACCCCCAATGACCCCATCCAGCTCGTGGACGTGCGCGATCTGGGCGAGTGGCTCGTGCACCTCGCCGAGAACAAGACGCTGGGCGCCTACGACGCGCTCGGCCCCGCGGCCGGTGAGCTCAAGTGGGGGCGCGTGCTCGAGGCCTGCCAGAAGGCGTCCTCAAACAAGAGCACACTGACGTGGGTGCCCCACGAGTTCCTCAAGGATCAGGAGGGCGTCTACTTCCCGATCTGGATCCCGCCGGTCGATGAGTACGTCGGCTTCCACCAGCGCAACGTGAGCAAGGCGATCAAGGCCGGCCTCAAGTTCCGCCCCATCGAGGACACCTGCCGCGACACGCTGGAGTGGTGGAAGGGCCTGCCCGAAGCGAGCGGCCGCCGCAAGTTCCACCCCGGCGTCCCCGACGCCGAGAAGGAGCAGGAAATCCTCGCACGCTTCCACCAGCAGGGCCAGTCCAAGCCCGGCGAGAAGCCCGAGAAGGACGAGCCGAAGAAGGACTGACGCAGCTCTTACAGCACAGACAACCACAACGGCCGGCGCACCAGCGTCGGCCGTTTTCTTTCTGTTCCTGCTTTTTTTCCGCGCCGCCGCGAGCTCCGCGAGAGATTAAGACCTCACCTGGCCAATAGCGAAAAGACCCCATGCACTTCCGGGGCGCGACACGCGAATATTCCCTCGACATGAGCAACACCAACGAGCAGCGTCCGTCACCCGACAGCACCCAGCCCGCGGTCCCCCCCGCGAAGAGCTTCGACAAGAAGGTTGACCAGCTCCAGCAGTGGAATGTCGTCCTCATGAAGGACCAGGACCACTCGTACAACTACGTCACCTCCATGCTCCGTGACCTCTTCAAGCTCCCCGCCGCCAAGGCGGTCGAGGTCGCCTCCAAGCTGGACCGCCAGGGGCGTGCGGTCTGCATGACCAGCCACAAGGAGCACGCCGAGTTCAAGCGCGAGCAGGTCCTCGGCTACGGACGCGACACCCTCGTGGACCGCTCCAGCGGCTCCATGAACGCCGTGCTCGAACTGACCCAGTAACGAGAGCCGCCCCGGGATCGGGACACCGGCCGGGGCGAGTTTGCATCTGTTTCTCCTGAGCGGAGCCGGCCACGAGCAACCGTGGCCGGCTCTTTTTCTTGCCTCATCGCCCCAACGGGGCGCCAGAGTGTTGCCACCAGTGAAGCGAGTCTTCGAGCGCAACTGGTGGTAGGGGCCGGCCAACTCACATCGCCCCTAAGGGGCGAAGGATGCCTCCACCACGATCGAACCTAACCCCCAGCCCGCCTTCTCCCCACCCCCCGCCAATGATCCCCCCGTGACCCGCCCCTTCGTCCTCCAGACCGAAGACCTGGACCCCGCGGCCGCCGCATGGCTGCGCGAGTCCTGCGAGCTGGTCGCCAAGCACTTCTCTGAACCCGGCTTCGACGACCTGCTGGCTCGCGCCGACGCCGCCGTCGTCCGCACCTACACCCGCGTCGACGCCGCGTTCCTCGACAAGGCCCCGCGCCTCAAGGTGGTCGGCCGCGCCGGCGTTGGCCTCGACCGCATCGACGTCGCCGAGTGCCGCCGCCGCAGGATCGAGGTCGTCCACACGCCCGACGCCAACACTCAGGCCGTGGCCGAGTACGTCTTCGCCATGCTCTTCGACGGCCTCCGCCCCCGCCGCTTTCTGAGCGAAGCCATCGACCAGCAGCGCTGGAACCGCCTGCGGCGCGAGATGGAGGCCATCAACCAGCTCAGCGAGCTCACCATGGGCATCCTCGGCATGGGACGCGTCGGCTCACGCGTCGCCCGCGTCGCCCAGGGCCTCGGGATGGACGTCCTCTACACCGACCTCGTCGACGTCCCCGAGCAGCGCCGGCACGGCGCCCGCCCTGTTCCTCTCGACGAGCTCCTCTACCGCACCGACATCCTCAGCATCCACATCGACTCCCGCCCCACCAATCGACACTTCGTGAACGCCGCGCTGCTCGCCCAGCTGCGCAAGACCGCCATCGTCGTCAATACCAGCCGCGGCCTCGTCGTCGACGCCCCCGCTCTGGCCAGCTGGCTCCGCGCCACCCCCACCGCCAAGGCCCTCATCGACGTCCACGACCCCGAGCCCTTCTGCAACGATTACCCGCTGCTGGGCCTGCCAAACGCCTTCCTCTCGCCCCACCTCGCGGCATCGACGGCTACCGCCCACGTCAATATGAGCTGGGTGGTCAAGGACGTCTACCGCGTCCTGATCGGCGAAAAGCCCGTCCACCCGGCGCCCTAGTGCCACCGAGATGTCTTCATCTCGGTGGTGACGTGGTTCCACCTCGCTTACCGCACGGTTCAGCCCACACTCACCCCGTACGCGCTTTGGAGGGCGAACGCTGAAGGTGAAGGGAGCACTCCATGCCCCTCGCCGTGCGACACCCCCGCGACCCCGTCCGCATCACCAGCGGCCTCGACACCCTTGTGGGCCTGTGGCTCTTCGCCTCCGCCTTCCTCCTACAGGGCACCACCGCGTTCCCGTGGGACCTCGCCATCACCGGCCTGCTGGTCGCCACCCTCGCCGCGGCGCGAGCCGCCGGCTACGGCCCCGCCTGGCCCAGCTGGGTCAACGCCGCGCTCGGCCTGTGGATCATGCTCTCGCCGTGGATGATGTCGCGTGTGGTCGATCTCACCCTGATGTGGAACGCAGTCATTACCGGCGTCGTCATCATCATCCTCGCGACGTGGAGCGCCCTCGCCACCGAGCACCACGTGCGAGCCGAAGACATCAAGCGGGCGAGCTGAGCACACATGAGCAAAGGGCAAATGTCCAAAGGGCAAATGGGAACGCCGGCGGCCCGGCTCTGATTTGCCATTTGCAACTTTGCCCTTTGCCCTTTCGTTCCCCCCTTACACCGACGGCCGCTTCCCCGCCCGCCGCCACGCGCTCAGCTGCCCCAGGTGCGTCGCCTCGTGCGACGTCATCAGGTACACCACCGCGTCGCCAACCGTCGGGAACCGCGCCTTCCACCGCTCCAGCGGGATCGGGCGCGACATTACCGACACGTCCGCCCGCTCCAGCGCCGCCGCGGCGTCGTCGTGCGCCCTGATGAACGCCGCCACCAGCTCCGCCTTCTTGGGGTACACCCCAGCGTCCGCGCTGGGCGAGCTCCCCTTCGCAAACGGCGAGTTCGCCGGATCGGGGAACGCCTCGCCCCGCACCATCGACGCCACCGTCGAGCAGTACGGCAGCAGGTGCCCCAGCGTCCACGCCGGGTGGTTCATCACCACGCCCGGCACCGGTTGCGACACCATCTCCGCCTCCGGAACATCCGCCACCAGCTTCTGCACGTAATCACGGTGTGAGGCCCAGGTCGTCAGCAGCGCTCTGATCAGTGGATCCATGCGCAATGCTAGTGCCGCGCACGCAGGCCGAGACGCCGCCACACCTGGGCCGCCCCCGCGTAGGATCGCCCCATGCTGTCGCGCCGTGAAAGCAGCCGTGCCCGCTACCAGAGCTACCGGGCCAAGCGGCGCGAGGGCAAGCCCGACGAAACCGCAGAGGCGATGGCCAAGAAGAAGGCCCGCTCCCGCTCCTTCTTCCACCTCTTTGCCCAGTTCTGGTCCCTCTGCAGGGGCCACCGCGCGTACATCGCCCTCGCCCTCACCACGCTCACCATCGTCACCGGCATCGGCCTGCTGATCCCGGCCGCGACCAAGATCGCGATCGATTACATCATCACCGATCAGCCCGGCCCCACCGGTTTGCCCGAGTGGCTCAAGCCCCGCCTGCCCGACTCCCGCACCACCCTGCTCTACTGGCTTGGGGGCGCGATGATCGTCCTCTCCCTCGCGGCCGTGCTCATCGGCACCCTGGGCCGCTGGCAGATGACCCGCGTCACCAAGCGCGTCGCCACCGAGCTCCGCACCCGCGCCTTCGTGCACGCCGGCGCCCTGCCCCTCCACCGCATCTACCACTACAAGTCGGGCGGCATGTCGAGCCTCCTGCGCGAGGACGCCGGCTCCGTCGCCGACCTGCTCTTCCAGATGATCTACAACCCTTGGAAGGCGATCATCCAGCTGCTGGGCACGCTCGTCATCCTCGCGTGGGTCGATTGGCGCATGCTCGTCGGCGGCCTCGCCCTCATCCCCCTGCTCTTCGTGACCCACCGCACCTGGATCAGCCGCATCCGCCCGATGTTCCGCGACACCAAGATGGTCCGCCAGGTCATCGACTCCACCACCACCGAGGCCTTCGGCGGCATGCGCGTGGTCCGCGGCTTCAACCGCGAGCGTGCCGAATCGCTCCGATTCACCACCGCTCAGCACTACCTCGCGCGGCTCGAGGTCCACATCTGGTGGTGGAGCCGACTGCTTGAGTCCATCTGGGCCGTGCTCATCCCCGCGGCCTCCGCCGGCGTGCTCATCTACGGCGGCACGCAGGTGCTTAAGGGCAAGCTCACCATTGGCGACGTGATGATGTTCTCCACCTACCTGCTCATGCTGCTGGGACCCATGGAGACCCTCACCGCCACCGCCACCCTCATCCAGAACAACCTCGCCGCCCTCGACCGCGTCCTCGACCTCCTCCATGAAGAGCCCGAGTTCCACGGCCAGCGCACCGGCAAGCTCGTCTCCCGCGCCACCGCCAAGGGCGACATCGAGCTCCGCGACGTCTGGTTCTCCTACCCCCGCGCCGCCAAGAAGACCGCCGTGGAGGCCCTCGCGGCCAACACCCAGACCGTCGACAACGGCCAGGCCAAGACAAGCGCCGAACCCGAGCCCGTCATCAAGGGCGTCTCGCTCAAGGTCCGCGCCGGCGAGACCATCGCCCTCGTCGGCCCCTCGGGCTCGGGCAAGACCACGCTGTGCAACCTCATCGCCCGCTTCTACGACCCCACCAGCGGCAGCGTGCTCTTTGACGGCACCGACCTCCGCGACACCGACGTCCGCTCCTACCGCTCGCTGCTGGGCATCGTGGAGCAGGACGTCTTCCTCTTCGACGGCACCATCGCCCAGAACATTGCCTACGCCCGGCGCGACGTCAGCGAGCAGGAGATCACCGACGCCGCGAAGATGGCCAACGCCGACGGCTTCATCCGCGAGCTCGACAAGGGGTACAACACACTCATCGGCGAGCGCGGCGTGCGCCTCTCCGGCGGCCAGAAGCAGCGCATCGCCATCGCCCGCGCCCTCCTCGCCGACCCGCTCATCCTTATCCTCGACGAGGCCACCAGCAACCTCGACAGCGAGAGCGAGGCCCTCATCCAGCGCTCCCTGACGACGCTCATGCAGGGCCGCACCAGCTTCGTCATCGCCCACCGCCTGAGCACCGTCCGCAGCGCGGACCGCATCGCCGTGCTCGAGGCTGGCAAGCTCATCGAGCTTGGCACCCACGACGAGCTCACCGCCCTCGGCGGCCGCTACGCCGACCTCCTCCGCCTTCAGGTCGAAGGCCACAAGGCCATGCAGCTCGAAGCCCAGAAAGCCGCCCACACCGCCGCGCAGGCGTGAAGTGCCACCGAGATGTCCTCATCTCGGTGCTTTCCCCCGTCCCAACGGGGCGACAGAGTGTTGCCACCAGTGGAGCGAAGCCGCGCTTCGCGGCGAGCGCAACTGGTGGACCGTTGCGCAAAGAGCTCACTCGCCCCGAACCGGCGAAGGAAAGGCATAGGAAGTCCGAGCTTCACCGGCCGCCTCCCCGCCCCAACGGGGCGCCAGAGTGTTGCCACCAGTGGAGCGATGCCGCGCTTCGCGGCGAGCGCAACTGGTGGATGCCCGCGCGGAACTCACTCGCCCCGAAGGGGCGAAGGAGAACTCACACATCACCGCGCGCCAACCCCACCCCCCGCGCCCGCCCGCCCCTTCATCCACCCCTTCACTAACGAATACACCGGCCGCTCCACCCCAAACGTTAGCCCACTCGCCAACCCCGCCACCACACACAGCGCCACCACCACCGCCACATTCGCATCCACCCCACGAGCCTCACACTCTCTGATCACCACATACCCGATGTTCTGGTGCAGCAGGTAGAAGCTGTACGAGATCGCCCCCAGCCACACCAGCGGCCTCCACCGCAGCACCGCCGGGCGCATCCGCGCGGCCACCCACACCAGTGCTGCCGCGGTGACGACCACGAAGAAGTGCTCCCACCCGCTCGGCCCCGGCCGGTCCTCGAACATCCACGGCCAGTCCGACACCAGCTGCCCATACCCCTTGGCCTTGTTCAGCGGCAGCAACACGTCCATCATCGCCACCGCCAGCACCACCCAGTGGCGCACCTTCCACGCTCCTTTGAGGGTCTCGTACAGCACCATCCCGATGGCGAATAGGCAGAACCACCGCAGGTTCACGCTGTCGTAGAGCTGCGACGCACTCTTGAACCCTACCGCCTGCGCCCAGGACGCAGCCGTGTCGGCGCTGACCCACAGGCCGCACAAGTGCAGCCCCGCCAACCCCCCCACCACCCACAGCGCATGCTTCCGCAGCCCCACCAGCAGCACCACCCCCATCACCACATAGAACAGCAGCTCTTCCTTCAGGCTCCAGTACGCCCCGTCCACGTACCACACCCACGGCGCCACCGGCTTGAACCACATCGGCGCCATCGTCAGGTTCAGCCCCAGCACCGCCCCCGACACCTGCCGCCCCTTCAGCCCGCACCACTCCACGATCAGCCACGTCGCGGCGCACGCCACCCAGAACGCCGGGTACAGCCGCGCTGCACGCTGCACCGCGAACTGCCCCGCGCTCTTCGCGCGGCTCACGCTCATCAGGATCACGAACCCCGAGATGATGAAGAACAGCTGCACGCCGTACCGCCCGTACGACATCACCTCGTGCGTGTGCTCCCACCCCCCCAGCAGCCCCGGCGTGTGCCTGTACAGCTCGTCGTACCGCGCCGTGTAGTGGTACACCGCTACCGCCAGCGCCGCGATCCCGCGCAGCGCGTCCAGCTCCGGGATCCGCTCGTCCCTGACGCGCACGCCACCGCTCGGCACCACCTCCACCGGCGCCGGCGCTCGCTCGACCACTTGTTCAAGGACGCCTTGCGACATCAGGCCCGCAGGATACCCGCCCGCTCACGATCGCTGCACGCGTCCTCCGCGGCGTGCACTGACCACCGCCCTGTTCAGGGCCTGCGGTTCACCAGGTCCCCCCGCTCATAGAACCGCAGCGTCGCGTGCAGCAGCACCCGGTCCGCGCTATCCGCCGCGCCCGAGCGGTCCACGTCCGACGGCGTCACCTGCCACGCGTACGCATCGCCCACGCCCACCCGACCGCTCGCGTCCACGTCCTCGCTGCTCCGCCACGCCCGCGCCAGCGGATCGCCAATGGCCACGTGCATCCACGACAGGCACGGCACGCTGGTCCACGCCGCCTCCGCCCAGTGCAGGTTGCCCAGCAGGAAGTTGCTCGCCAGGTACTCGTTGTCCGCGATCGTGTCCGCCAGCGGCTCCCACACGTGCCCGATCGCCAGCGTCCCCCCCGCCGCGATGAAGTCCGACGCCTGCTCCTGCACGATCGACCCCTCGGTCAGTCCGCCGAACTTCCGCCCGTTGTAGCTCTCGATGGTGTTGAAGATCGCCCCGTTGGTGTAGTTGAAGGAATCCGCGAAGCTCGTCGCTACCGAGGCGCCGCCCGAGTTGGTCGGGAACGTCCCCGCGTGGTTGCTGCCGTACGTCGCCAGCAGCGCCACCGGGCTGGTCACCAGGATCCCGCCGTTGGGCCCCACCCGCGGCCCGATGAAGAAGTTGGCCGCGCCCCCCGCCGCGTTGTACCGCACGTTCGCGGCCGCGAACCGCCGGTCGGTGTTCAGCAGGTAGTCGCGCGTCCGCTCATAGTCATCACCGGATCGGATCCCGCCCAGCGCCCCCGAGTTGTCCAGCTCGTCGTTCGCCGCCGTGTCCGTAACGCCGTTGGAGTTCGCCTCATCCAGCAGCACGACATCGGTGTTCACGTTGTACAGGATGTTCTTGCCGCGGTTCACCATCCCCTGCACGTCCGCGAGCGAGTGCCCGTCGAGCCTGCACACCAGGTACATGTCACCCGGGAACAGCCGCGTCGCCCCCGCACCGCCGATTGCCCACACCGGCCCAAAGCTCGTCGATGTGAACGTCTTTGCCGTGGTGATGTTCGCGTTGGTGTAGCTGTTGATCGGCAGGTTGAGTTTCCAGTACGGGTTGACGATCAGCCCGTCGTCCTTGCTGTCGCTGGCATTGCCGTTCTCGCCGGTGTTGAGGTCCTGCCACAGCAGCGTCAGCTGGCTGTCGATGCTCGCGCTGGTCACGTCGAACGCGTTGTACTCGTTGACGAACGCGCCCGGGTTGTCCCCCACCACCAGCGCGTCGCTGTCGTCCATCCGGTGCGGCAGGCCTCTGGTCATCACCAGGCACCGCACCACCCGCTGCAGCCGGTTGGCCGTCAGGTGGGCCCGGATCGGGTCGCGGACCCGCGTGCGGAAGTCGTTGTACGAGCAATAGTCGGCCGTGGTCACCGGCGCCCCGCTGGTCGCAAGGTCAAACACCCGCACGCCCGGGCGCGCCGGCAGCACCCCGCCCACGCCCCCCGGCACCTTCTTTGACCCCGCGTAGAACTCCGCCACCGCGCGGCTGTCCGCCACCCGGCTGTCGTACACCACCAGCACCTGATCCGGGAACAGCGGGGTCTGCCCCGCCGTCTGGCCCAGGGCCTGCACCCCAGCGCACACGCCCGCCGCCGCCAACACCTTCACAAACGTCTTCCTCACGCGCGGGCTCCCGGGGTAAGAATCCAAAGGCCGTACCAGCGTAAAGCAGGCGGGGTGGAGGGCAACCCTATTTCTTTACGCACTTGCTTGATCGGCGGCCTCACCCAAGGGGTTTACGGATGCCCATGTTCGAGGACGACCCCCACACCCCCCAGTCGGTCCGCATCGCCCTCAAGGTCGTCCCCGGCAGCCGCCGCGACCAGATCGTCGGCCCCCTGGGAGACCGCCTGAAGGTCAAGGTCTCAGCCCCGCCCGAGGCCGGCAGGGCCAATAAAGCCGTGTGCGCCCTCCTGGCCGCGGCGCTCAACGTTAGCGAGCGCGACGTCGAGGTGATCGTCGGCCACGCCTCGCCCGAAAAGGTGGTCCGCGTCACCGGCAGGACCGCGTCAGAGGCGTCCGCCCTGCTGGCATGAGAAACCACATGGGCCACTCATCCCGGCGTCAGGCCGTCCCGCGAACATGCGGCCAAGGAGGTCGCCTTCCATGCCCAGCCCCAGACTCCGTCTGCCCGACAAGGTCGCCATCGTCACCGGCGGCGGCACCGGCATCGGTGAGGCCATCTGCAAGAAGTTCATCGATGAGGGCGCCTCCGTGGTCGTCGCCGGCCTCCCCGGCGACCCCGTGCACGACGTCTCCCAGGAGATCCGCGCCAAAGGCGGGCGCAGCACCGACTTCTCCGGCGACCTCGCCGACGACCTCCAGGCCCGCGCCTGCGTCAAGCTCGCCGTCGACACCTTCGGCAGGATCGACATCCTCGTCAACAACGCCGGCAGCTTCCCCAACCTCGAAGAGCTCCAGAACTTCACCACCGACGACTTCCAGCTCCTCCTCAAGAACAACATCACCTCCGCGTTCATGATGACCCGCGCCGCGCTCCCCGAGCTCCAGAAGAGCAACGGCGTCATCCTCTTCGCCGGCTCCGAGTCCGGCCTCGTCGGCCTCGAGCAGGGCGCCCCCTACGCCGGCACCAAGGGCTACCTGCACGCCTTCGCCAAGAGCCTTGCCGCCGAGCAGGCCAAGCACGGCGTCCGCGTCAACTGCGTCTGCCCCGGCCCCATCGACACCTCCTGGACTCACCGCGAATCCGGCCCCATGGACCTCAAGACCGAGAAGATGGCCATCGCCTCCACCCTCCTCGGCCGGCGCGGCACGCCCGAAGAAGTCGCCAACGTCTACGCCTTCCTCGCCAGCGACGAGGCGAGCTACGTCACCGGCTCGCTCTACAAAGTGGACGGCGGCATCACCATCGCCAAGGGCCCCGCTGGCCTCCAGGCCGAGCGCGATATGAAGAAACCCCCCGCCGGCCGCCTCGACCTCTCCCACTCCCGCGAAGGCCGCCCCAAGGGCGAGCGCGAAGCCCCGCGCCACGAGAAGCAACCCAAGCACGACTAACGAGCCCGAAGCGCAAGCGAGGGTCTTCCCGCTGGACGCCCGTTCACTCCAGCACCAACCCATCCCACGCCAACGAGACCCCCTCCGGCAGCTCCGCGTCCGTCTCCGCGTGCTTGAGGTCGTGCGTCATGTGGATGAACCACGTCCGCTCCGCACCGACGCGGTGCGCCACGCCTACCGCCTGCCCCACCGTGAAGTGCGTGGGGTGGTGCCGGTGCCGCAGCGCATCAAGGACCAGCGTCTTCACACCCTCCAGCCGCGCCCAGCTCTCCGGCGGGATCCCCGACACATCCGTGCAGTACGCCAGCGGAAACACGGAGCTCTCAACCCCCGCGGGAGGATCAATGCGGAACCCCAGCACCGGCAGCTTGCCATGCAGCAGCCGGATCGGCGTGACCCGCAGCCCGAACACATCGATCCCCCGCCCGCCCGCCACCGTCGACTCGTCGATCCGGTGCGCAAGCAGCGTCGCCACGAACGAGTCGTTCACGTTCCGGTGCGCCTCGAAGATGTGCTTGTAAACCCGCTGCAGGTGCTCCAGCGTGTGCGGCTCGGCATAGATATCGATCGGCCCGTGCTGCAGCACGTTGAACCGCCGCACCTCGTCCAGCCCGAACACGTGATCCACGTGGTTGTGCGTGAACAGGATGGCGTCGCACCGCTTCATCCCCCGCCGCAGCGCCTGCTGCCGCAGGTCTGGACCGCAGTCCAGCAGCACCACCCGCTCCTGCCCCTTCGCGTCCGTCCACTCCACGGCCGCGCACGTCCGCAGCCGGTTGTCCCGGGGGTCCGCGCTCGTGCACGTCGCGCACTCGCACCCGATCGCAGGGATGCCAGAGGACGTACCCGTTCCCAGGAACACGAAACGCATGATCCACGATAGTCACGGCCTTCCCTCCGGCTTCCTATGGCTCCTATGACCTCCTCTGAGTCCTATCTCCTGTAAGCTTCCCCTCATGAGCGACCGGTGGTTCAACTTCAAGCGCAGCGCCGCCCACAAGCTCGCCGACGGGCGCGACCGCTGGCGGGCACTCCCCCGCGAGACGCAATGGAAGATCGCCGGCGGCCTCCTCGCCGTCTCCGGCTTCTGCATGCTCATCGCCGTCGCCGTCCTCTGGCGCCGCGGCTCCGAGAACAACCAGGCCGACATCCCCACCAGCGTCGTCCTCTACACCTCCGCCGACCCCAACATCTACAACCCCGTCATCGCCCGCTTCGAGCAGCAGACCGGCATCAAGGTCGAGGTCCAGGGCGACACCGAAGCAACCAAAACCACCGGCCTCGTCCAGCGTCTCATCAACGAGCGCGCCAAGCCCCGCGCCGACCTCTGGTGGAGCAACGAGGCCTCCGGCACCATCACCCTCGCCAAGTCCGGCCTGCTCGACCCCTACGTCTCGCGCCAGGAGGCCGAGATCAAGGGCGGCTGGCCCGCCCACCTCCGTCCCACGGACAAGATGTGGTACGGCTTCGCCCAGCGCGCCCGCGTCATCGGTTACAACACCAACCGCTACACCAAGCAGACCGCCCCCACCAAGCTCCGCGACCTCACCAAGCCCCAGTTCTCCGGCAAGGTCGGCATGGCCCGCCCCCAGTTCGGCACCACCCGCACCTTCATCGCCGCGCTGCTCGCCCAGTCCGACGAGAAGACCGTCCGCGAGTGGCTCCAGGCCCTCAAGGACAACGGCCTCAAGCTCTACGACGGCAACTCCGCCGTGGTGCAGGCCCTCTCCACCGGCGAGATCGTCATCGGCCTCACCGACTCCGACGACATCTACGCGGGCAAGCGCGAGAACTGGCCCGTCGAGCTCGCCTTCGAGGTCCCCGACAAGCCCGGCATCAAAATCACCGGCCTCCCCAGCCACGGCCCCCTCGTCATCCCCAACACCGTTGCCAAGATCCGCGGCAACCAGCACCCCAACGAGGCCACCCGCCTCGCCGATTACCTCCTCTCCGCAGAGGTCGAGGAGATGCTCGCCACCAGCGACGCCCGCAACACCCCCATCCGCCCCGAGCTCGTGAAGAAACTCGGCATGACCGAAATCCCCAGCCCCTCCGCAATCGCCCCCGAGGAAGTCGCGGCCATGCTCCCCGCCGCCGACCGTCTCATAAGCGACCTCTTCCCCCTCCAGTGACGCACGCGCCGCCCCGATCCCCCGCGCACACATTCAGACCCGCTCATACCGCGCACGCGCTCTGCAGTCGGCGCAGTTTCCATCCGATCTGTTGGCGTGCACCCGTTCCGTAAGACAGGACCCCTGCGCATCCGCAGCCGCGCGACCCTCATCGCGCTCACGGTCCTGCTCCAGGCCGCCGTCATCGGCCTGGGCTGGCTCGCCAGCCTCCACCTCGCCCGCGCCGACGTCTCCGCCCGCGCCCGCGACCGCTTCATGGAAGAAGTCTCCCGCGGCGTCGAGCAGTTCAACGAGCAGCTTGCCAAGGTCACTGCCGGCCCGCTCCGCTACTCGGGCACTGGCTGGGAGGCCGCGCAATCCCTCGTCGAAACCTACAAAATGCCCCGCGGCGCCAGCCTCGTGCTCATCGACCGCTTCGGCCACATCGTCTGCCACCCCGGCCTCCGCAAGAACCCCAACCTCCGCTCCATCGACTACTCGGACGTGGTCATCACCCTTCACCCCAGCGGCGAGAAGGTCTCGGTCGCCGGGATCACGCCCGGCACCATCCTCACCGGCGACACCGACCTGCTCAATGGCAACGCCTCCGTCGCCGTCATGTACAACCCCACCGCCGAGACCAGGATCGTGGCTCACCAGTCCGCCGAGGCGATCGCCGCCCTGGAGTCCCGCCTGACGGGCGGCTTCACGATCTGGGGCGCCGCCGCGGGCCTCTGCGTGCTGGGCGTCACGCTGCTCGGCTCCATCATGCTCGTCCGCCGTTACGACAGCATCCTGGAGCGCGCCAACGAACGCCTCGAGCACGAGGTCGAGCGCCGCACACAGCAGGGTCTCGCCATCCGCAACGGCGTCATCTTCGGCCTCGCCAAGCTCGCCGACTCGCGCGATTCCGATACCGGCCGTCACCTCGAGCGCATCTGCCAGTACAGCGAGATCCTCGCCGAGCACCTCCTGGGCGTGCACCCCGAGATCGACCGCCCCTGGATCGAGCGCCTCAAGCTCGCCAGCTCGATGCACGACATCGGCAAGGTCGGCATCCCCGACGCCATCCTCCTCAAACCCGGGCCCTTCACCCCCGAGGAGCGCCGCCTGATGGAGCTCCACCCCATCATCGGTGCCGACACCCTCGCCGCCATCCGCCAGCGCGTGGGCGACGACGACCTCATCAACATGGGCATCCAGGTCGCCCTCTCCCACCACGAGCGCTACGACGGGCGCGGCTATCCCTATCGCCTTGAAGGCGAGCAGATCCCCTTGGCCGCCCGCATCGTCGCACTCGCCGATGTCTACGACGCCCTCACTTCCGCCCGCGTGTACAAGCCCTCGCTCTCCCACGCCGAGGCCGCGGCCCTCATCCGCGACTCCCGCGGCTCACACCTCGACCCCCTCGTGGTCGACGCCTTCGTCCAGGCCGAGCGCCAGTTCGACGAGGCCCGCCGCCAGTTGCACGCCGGCGAGGTGACGCTCGCGCCCGCCAGCCACGCCGAGCGCTCCGCCGCGTAGCATGCCCCCATGCCGCTCGCCGAGCTCATCCAGGGCGGGAAACTCCTGATCGCGGTCGCCGCGGACATCGAAGCCCGCGCCGTCATTGCCGCAACTCCGATGCATGCGCCCGACCCGCTGCCCCAATGGCAGTTGATCCCGCTGACCGCCACCACCGACCTCGTCATCACCGGCGTGGGCAAGGCCCCCGCCGCGGGCGCCGTCGCCCGCGTCCTCAACGCTTCCCACAAGCTCGTCCTCAGCACCGGCATCGCCGGCACCTACGGCCACCTCCCGCTCCTCGCCACCATCGCCGCTACCCACTCCATCCTCGCCGACGAGGGCGTCGCCACCCCCACCGGCTTCGACGACCTCACCGCCCTGGGCTTCGCCCCCTCCCCCCACGGCCTCCACATCCCCACCGACCCCCGCGCCCTCGAAGCTCTCCGCCCCCACTGCACCCACACCGGCCCCATCGCCACCGTCTCCACCTGCTCCGGCACCGACACCCTCGCCCGCGCCGTCAGCACCCGCACCGGCGCCCTCGCCGAGGCCATGGAGGGCGCCGCCGTCGCCCTCGTCGCCGAGCGCCTCAGCGTTCCCTTCGCCGAGCTCCGCGTCATCAGCAACACCACCGGCGACCGGCCGAACCAGACCTGGCGCATGCGCGAGGCGCTGAGCACGCTCACGAGCGTTATCGGGTCTGTGCTCAAAGGCGTCTGACACGCCTGACACGCCGCGTGTACCGCCTGCGCCGCCCCGCACGCCCGCGACGCCTGGGCAATCTGCACTCGACCCTGACACGCTGAACACCCGCACCCCGCTGGCCGATGCACCTCCTGCCGCGAACACGCGCGCCGGCGGGCACATGCTGCCCCCGACCTGCCTGTCCTGCCCCGTGTGGAGCTTGCCCGCCGATGGCGTTCAACGTCCCCAAGTTCAGCTCGCTCTCCAAGCTGGGCAACGTCCTCTCCTCCTCCGTGGGCGAGACGCTCGGCATCAACACCACCCACGCCCTCCCCATCGCCATCGAGTTCGGCACCGCCGCCCTCAAGATCCTCCAGGTGCAGCAGGGCGAGCCCCCCTCGCTCGTCGCCGCGGCCTGCCTCGAAACACCCCTCGACCTCCTCCGCGACCAGTCCCGCCGCCTCAAGTTCCAGCTCGAAGGCCTCCCGCGCCTCCTCCGCTCCGGCGGCTTCAAGGGCAAGCGCGCCGTGTGCGCCATCCCCGCCTGGGCCATCCACTGCAAGCACCTCTCGCTGCAGCGCGTCGAGGGCCAGTCCACGGCCGCGCTCGTGAACGCCGCGCTCCCTGGCGCCTTCAACCTGGACCCCGCGACGATCGTGCACCGCTTCACCGAAGTCCCCGCGCCCGACCGCCCCGGCAAGGCCGAGGTCATCGTCACCGCCGTCTCCTTCGAGCTCGTGCAGCAGCTCATGGGCGCGATCGCCGCCTGCAAGCTCCAGCCCGTCGGCATGCACAGCGAGTTCGCCGCCGTGCTCCGCACCTTCGATCATGTCCACAAGCGCGAGACCGACTCCGCCATCAACACCCTCTACCTCGACATCGGCAACGCCACCACCAACGTCATGATCTCGCACGGCAAGGACCTCGCCTTCGCCCGCGCCATCCAGCTCGGCGGCCGCCACTTCGACGAGACCATCGCCAAGCAGCTCAAGTGCGACCTCGCGGAGGCCGGCCGCCGCCGCATGGAGGCCGACGAGCTCGTCCGCACCATCCACCGCCCCGCCACCGTCGCGGCACCCGCTCCCGCGCTCGTCGGCGCGGGCGCGCACGCCGAGCCTTTCAAGCGCTCCGACGAACGCGGCCTGCAGCCCCTCGCCACCGGCTTCACCACCGACCTCGCCGCCCAGCCCCGCGCCGCCTTCGCCCCCGCCGCCGCCGACCTCAGCGAGCCCCTCGAGAGCCTCACCGACGAGGTTCTGATGTGCGTCCGCTACCACGAGAGCCAGTTTCCCGGCAAGCGCGTAGAACGCGCGATCTTCGTCGGCGGCGAGGCCCGCCACAAGGGCCTCTGCCAGGCCATTGCCAAGGCCCTCCGCCTGCCCGCGCAGATGGCCGACCCCCTCGCCCGCGTCGCCCGCACCGGCAGTGAGCCGGCGCTCGGCGTTGACCTCAAGCAGCCCCAGCCCGGCTGGGCCGTCACCCTCGGCCTCTGCCTCTCCCCCACCGACCTCTAACCCACGAATGTCCCCGACCCCCTGGAGCTCTCCATGAGCAACCCCTTCCGCCCAGTCGCGCCCGCGAACAGCAGCTTCCTCCCCGAGGACTACATCGCGCGCAAGACCGAGTCCCGCGTCAACATCCTCATCCTCTCGCTTTTCATGCTGGTCATGGCCGGCGTGGTCGGCGCCTTCCTGGTCACCAACCAGCAGGGCAAGGACATCCGCGCCCGCCAGATGCTCGTCAACGAGCAGTTCGACGCCGAGGGCAAGAAGATCGAGCAGCTCAAGGCCCTCGAAAGCCAGCGCGCCCAGATGATGGAGAAGGCCGAGATCACCTCCGCCCTTATCGACCGCGTGCCCCGCTGGGCCGTGCTCGGCGAGGTCACCCTCCGCAAGCCCATGTCCTCCACGCTCGACTCGCTGGTGATCAAGAGCACCCGCAAGGACCCCGTCGTCGCCGCACCCGCCGCGGCCGCGCCCGCCAAGAAGCCCATCGTCAAGAGCCTCACCGACAAGGTCGCCGGCGCCCCCGACCCCACCCCCGAGAAGCCCAAGGTCACCGCCCCCACGTTCACCTACGCCATGACCATCAGCGGCAGCGCCGACAACAACTCCGATGTCGCCGACTTCCTCAAGAGCCTCAAGGACAGCCCCATCCTCGACAAGGTCGAGCTCACCTTCATCCGCGAGGCCAGGGAGAAGGACAAGGAGTTCCGCAAGTTCGAGATCTCCGCAAGCATCAGGACCGACATCAACTCGCAGGTCCTCGCCGACAGCCTGACCAGCCTCAAGGCCGCCCGAAGCGCGCAGCTGCAGAAGGGCAGCACCACGCCCGACGCCAAGGCCGGCCCCACCATCACCGACGCCACTCCCAAGCAGGAGAACAACCCTTGAACACCCACCTCCGCGCCCTGCTCATCGCCGCCGTGGTCGGCATGCCCATCGCCAGCTACTTCTTCGTCTTCAAGCCCCTCAACAACGAAATCCAGACCCAGAAGCTGGAGGTCGAGCACAAGGAGCAGCTCCTGGTAAAGCTCCAGGAAGAGACCGCCCGCAACGCCGACCTCGAGCGCAGCAACGCCGAGATCCAGAACAGCATCAAGGTCATCGAGGCCCGCCTGCCCTCCAGCAAGGAGGTCGACGACGTCGTCCGCAAGGTCTCCGACCTCGCCGAGACGTACAACCTGCAGGCCCCGGCAATGAAGACGCTCCGCCCCATCCAGACCGCGCTCTACATGGAGCAGCCCATCGAGATCGAGGTCAGCGGCGACTTCCTCGGCTTCTTCACCTTCCTCGCGAGCGTTGAGAAGCTCCCCCGCATCACCCGCGTGCACGACCTGAAGATCTCGGGCAATCCCAAGGACGGCGTCGAGCTCAAGGCCGAGTTCACCCTCAGCATCTACTTCCAGGACGAGGCCCAGCTGGCCCAGGGAGGTTCCAAGTGAGCGGCAACGACATCTCCAACCTCAACGACGCGCCCATGATCACCGCCCCCGGCGCCCGCAAGCCCAAGATGCCCTCGCAGGTTCCCGTCCTGCTGCTCATCCTCAGCGTCAGCATCGGCGCCCTCTGGGGCATGCGCTCCTACGGCATGCGCTCGGGCTTCAAGTTCACCGAGGTCCCCGTTGACTTCAAGGAGGACGACTCCGCCAAGGCCCGCTCCTATGAGCGCATAATGGCCGACCTCGCCCGCGTCCAGAACCCCCTGGATGTCACCCTCACCGAGTTCGGCAAGAGCCCCTTCATGCGCGAGCGCCCCCAGGCCCTCGTCACCCCCGACGCCGGCCCCATCGAGCCCGGCCTCTCCGACGCCGACCGCCGGCGCGCCGAGGCCGTGGACGCTCTCAAGCGCATGAAGCTCCGCGGCATCATCGGCAACGTCGCCCGCATCGACGACCTCACCGTCCGCACCGGCGACCAGATCGACATCTTCACCGTCACCGGCGTCAGCGGCCGCACTGTCACCTTCGAGGCCTACGGCGAGACCTTCACCCTCTCACTCGAGGAGCCCAAGCCCAACACCCAGAAGAAGTCCCCCACCCGCATGGGCACCGGCCCCGTGACCCGTTGATTCGCCGCCCGTCATCGAGACTCGCAGGGAGAGACCGTGGCCAAGTACAACATCGACGACATCCTCAGCGAGCTGGGCGTTAGCGACCCCAAGGCCCGCAAGGAGGCCCAGAGCTCCAAGGAACTCCAGAAGGAGTCCGCCGACCGCAAGCACCGCGTCGATGAGGCCGAGGCCTCGTTCTCTCCCCTGCCCTCCATGCCCGCCAACCAGCGCGCCTTCGGCCAGGACGCGCCCTCCACCGCCGACGACCCCGCGGTGAAGCAGGTGAAGGGCTCCAGCGGCCCCGCCGTGGGCCCCGCTATCAGCGAGATCTACACCCCCGACGCCGCCATCGAGGCCGGCGCCAACCCCACCCTCGCCGAGCTGCTCCTCTCCCGCCAGGTGGTCAACGCCGAGAAGCTCACCACCGCGCTCAGCGTCGTCAAGGCCTCGCCCAACCGCAAGCTGCCCGACGTGCTCATCGAGCAGGGCGCCGACGAAGCCGGCGTGCAGTCCTGCGTCGCCGAGGCCGCGGGGATCCCCTTTGAGCGCATCGACCTCATCAAGGGCCTCGAGGGCGGCTTCGACGGCTCGCTGGTGCAGCGCCTCACCCTCGAGTTCTGCAAGCACCACATGCTCATCCCCCTCCGCACGGAGGGCAGCCGCGTCATCATCGGCACCACGCAGGCCGACAACGTCTTCCTGCTCGACGAGGTCCGCAAGGCCCTGGGCACCACCGGCGTCAAGATCGTCCTCGTCCCCGCCTTCGACCTCAAGGGCGCCTTCGAGATCCTCGGCGGCGGCAAGAACGACGAGCCCACCGACGACGTCAACCAGATCCTCTCCGAGGTCAGCGAGAACGACGTCCAGGTCGAGAAGAAGTCGCAGGACGAGGTGGACCTCGAGAAGATCGCCGGCGAGAGCCCGGTCATCCGCTTCGCCAACTACATCATCCAGACCGCCGTCAAGGAGGGCGCCAGCGATATCCACATCGAGCCCGCCGAGAAGAAGCTCAAGGTCCGATTCCGCATCGACGGCGAGCTCTTCGAGATGATGAACCCGCCCGTCTCCATGGGCCCGGCCATCGTCTCCCGCCTCAAGATCATGGCCAACCTCGATATCGCCGAGCGCCGCCTCCCCCAGGATGGCCGCATCCGCTGCACCGTCGCCAACCGCAAGCTCGACCTCCGCATGTCCACCCTCCCCACCGGCTACGGCGAGAAGGTGGTCATGCGAATCCTCGACACCCGCTCCATCAACGTCGAGCTCGAGAACCTGGGCTTCGACGAGAACACCTACACCATCTGGAAAAAGCAGGTCGACGCCCCCCACGGCATCGTCCTCGTCACCGGCCCCACCGGCTCGGGCAAGACCACCACCCTCTACGCCTCCCTCCGCCAGCTCGACAAGAACTCCATGAACGTCTGCACCGTCGAGGACCCCATCGAGTACCACCTCGACGGCATCACCCAGACGCAGATGCACGAAAAAATCGGCATGACCTTCGCCACGGCCCTGCGCTCCCTCCTCCGCCAGGACCCCGACGTCATCATGCTGGGCGAAATCCGCGACCACGAGACCGCCCACATCGCCGTGCAGGCCGCCCTCACCGGCCACCTCGTCCTCTCCACCCTCCACACCAACGACGCCCCCAGCTCCATCACGCGCCTGGTCAACATCGGCCTGGAGCCCTTCCTTGTCGGCGCCGCCGTCAATGCCGTGCTCGCCCAGCGCCTGATCCGCCGCCTCTGCACCCACTGCAAGCACCTGACCAAGCCCACCGAAGAGATGGCCGACTTCCTCGCGATGCACAGCTTCGACGCCGACGAGGTCTGGTCCCCCAAGGGCTGCGACCGCTGCCGCAACTGCGGCTACTCCGGGCGCGTGGGCATTTACGAGCTCCTCACCGTCGACGACCAGCTCCGCGACATCATCGCCCGCAACCCCAACGTCGCCGAGTTCCGCCGCCTCTGCATCGAACGCGGCATGGTCACCCTGAGAGCCGACGGCATGCGCAAGGTCGCCAAGGGCCTCACCACCGTGAGCGAAGTCCTCCGCGTCACCGAGGCGGTGCACTAGGCAACAGCCGCGTTCGTATGAGTCCTATGAGTCCTATGGCACGCGCTCAATCCTCGTGCCGCCCCACAATCAACCGCTCCAGCATGCCCTGCACGTGATGCCCCTCGGCGTCCTCGCCCGCGCCCGGCACGCCCATCGCCACCAGCACGCCGTAGCCCAGCCCCACGTGGATCAGGGTCCACGCGATCAGGTCCGCCGAGAACACCCTCATCACCTTCCGCTCGTCCTGCGCCCGCTTGAGCTCCCGCGCCAGGAACGCGTGCAGGTTCTTGAAGTGGTCCGACACCGCCTTGTTGATCTCCGGGTCGTTCACCTCGGTGATCGCCTGCAGCAGCACGCGGTACGGCGCCGCGCCCTCGCTGCTCACCATCGGGTTGTCGCCGATCAGCCTCCGCAGACGTTCCGCCGGGTCGCTCGCGTCGGCCAGCCGCTGCTCCCAGTGGTCCAGCGTCGCCTTCGCCGTCCGCTCGATCAGCGCGATGAACAGGTCCCGCTTGCTGTTGAAGTGCCGGTAGATGATCGGCTCGGTCACGCCGGCCGCCTTGGCCAGCTCCGCCGTCGTCGCCCGCGCGTACCCGCTCTTGGCGAACAGGTCCGCCGCGCAGTCCAGTAGCTGCTCCCGTCGTTTCTCCGCAGGCAGTCGGCTCATGGTCGCCCCATGCCGCACCCGTTCACACCACAGCTGAACGTGAGTGCGTTAGCAAGAGCAAACCTTATCACGCCTGCTGCGCTTTGTCGGCGGAAATCCCCTCAATCGCCACTTACAGGAGGCACCGGGTCGTAACCCCCCTTGGCGAAAGGGTGGCAGCGCAGCACCCGCCGCGCCGTCAGCCACGTCCCGCGCACCACACCGTGCGACCGGTAAGCTTTCAGCCCATAGTGCGAGCACGTCGGCCAGTACCGGCACTGCCCGCCAAGGAACCGCGAGAGCGTGATCTGGTACAGCCGGATCAGCAGCTCAAACGGGATCGACCACACGCTCGCACGCCCGGGCAGATCGACTCCCGGGGGCGACGCTTCCTTCTGACACCCGGGACAACC
>Ga0196963_10000226_pt1 | contig 53281 bp, 36 predicted proteins | sample S1_5metaG_FD_148600 | JGI IMG/M metagenome (GOLD analysis project Ga0196963, IMG submission 148600) | Soil microbial communities from Anza Borrego desert, Southern California, United States - S1_5 | ecosystem: Environmental > Terrestrial > Soil > Desert | place: USA: California | collected... | reverse complement strand
GCCAGGTCGGTGGTCTCGAGGTTGTCGACCTGGGTGGTCGTCAGGCGAGCGAGCTGGCTGGACGTCAGCGCGCCGAACTGCGCGGTGGTCAGCGAATTCAGGTCGGCCGTGCCCAGGCTGGCGAGCTGAGCGGTCGTCAGCGCACGGATCTGGTCGGTCTCCAGCGCGACGAGCTGGCTGGTGCCCAGGCCGTCGAGCTGGGTGGTGGTGAAGGCAGCGATCTGCGCCGAGGTCATCGCGGCCAGCGTGGTGGTGCTGAGCGCGGCGAGGTCACTGGTGCCGAAGCCGCGCACCTGGCTGGTGGACAGGGACGCGAACTGGCCCGTGCTCAGCGCCGCCATCTGCGTGGTGCCCAGCGCGTCGAGCTGCGTGGTGGTGAAGCCGCGCAGCTGCGCCGTGCCGAGCGCGGCCAGGTCGGCCGTCTCCAGGTTGGAGACCTGGGTCGTCGACAGGCCGGCGAGTTGCGCGGTGCGCAGCGCGGCGAACTGGCTGGTCGTCAGCGCATCGAGGTCAGAGGTGCTGAGGTTGGACAGCTGGGCCGTCGTCAGCGCACGGATCTGCACCGTGGACAGCGAGACGAGCTGGGTGGTGGACAGGCTGTCGATCTGCGCCGTGGTCAAGCCGGCGATCTGGCCGGTGCCCAGCGCGGCCAGCTGCGTGGTGGACAGCGAGGCGACGTCGGTGGTGTCGATGCCGGCCGTCTGCACCGTGGTCAGCGCGGCAACCTGGGCGGTGGTGAGCGCGGCGAGGTCGGTGCTGTCGAGCGCGGCGACCTGAGAGGAAGTGAAGCCACGCAGCTGCGCAGTGCTCAGCGAAGCCAGGTCGGTGGTCTCGAGGTTGTCGACCTGGGTGGTCGTCAGGCGAGCGAGCTGGCTGGACGTCAGCGCGCCGAACTGCGCGGTGGTCAGCGAATTCAGGTCGGCCGTGCCCAGGCTGGCGAGCTGAGCGGTCGTCAGCGCACGGATCTGGTCGGTCTCCAGCGCGACGAGCTGGCTGGTGCCCAGGCCGTCGAGCTGGGTGGTGGTGAAGGCAGCGATCTGCGCCGAGGTCATCGCGGCCAGCGTGGTGGTGCTGAGCGCGGCGAGGTCACTGGTGCCGAAGCCGCGCACCTGGCTGGTGGACAGCGAGGCGAATTGCGCGGTGCTCAGCGCCGCCATCTGGCTGGTGGACAGCGAATCGAGCTGCGTGGTGGTGAAGCCGCGCAGTTGGGCCGTGGACAGCGCCGCGAGGTCGGCGGTGTCGAGGTTGGAAACCTGGGTGGTCGACAGGCCGGCGATCTGGCCGGTGCCCAGCGCGGCGAACTGCGCGCTGAGCAGCGAATTCAGGTCGCTGGTGCCCATGCTGGCCAGCTGCGCGGTGGTCAGCGCGCGGACCTGGTCGGTTTCCAGCGCGACGAGCTGGCTGGTGCCCAGGCCATCGAGCTGCGTGGTCGTCAGCGCGGCGACTTGGCCGGTGCCCAGCGCGGCCAGCGTGGTGGTGCTGAGGGCGGCGAGGTCGGCGGTGCCGAAGCCGCGGATCTGGCTGGTGGACAGCGAGCTGAATTGCGTCGTGCTCAGCGCCGCCATCTGGCTGGTGGACAGCGCATCGAGTTGCGTGGTGCCGAAACCGCGCAGCTGCGCGGTGGACAGCGCCGCCAGGTCGGCCGTGTCCAGGTTGGACACGTGCGTGGTGGACAGGCTGGCCAACTGGCCGGTACCCAGGGCGGCGAACTGCGAGGTCAGCAGTGCGTTCAGGTCCGAGGTGCCCAGGCTGTTGAGCTGCGCCGTGGTCAGCGCGCGGACCTGGTCGGTTTCCAGCGCGACGAGGTGCGTGGTCGTCAGCGCGTCGAACTGTGTGGTGCTCAGCGCGGCGACCTGGCTGGAGCCGAGGGCGGCGATCGCGGTGGTGCCCAGCGTCACCAGGTCACTGGTGGCCAGCGAGCGCAGCTGCGTCGTGGTCAGCGCGGTCAGCTGGCCCGTCGTCAGCGCCGCGAGTGCGCTGGTGGTCAGCGAGTCGAGCTGCGCGGTGGTGAAGCCGCGGATCTGCGCCGAGCTGAGCGCGGCGAGGTCGGCGGTCTCGATGACGGCGATGTTCGTCGTCGACAGCGCGGCCAGGCCGGTGGTGGGAATGGCGGCGAACTGGCCCGTGGTCAAGGCCACGAACTGCTCGGTCGCGAACGCTGCCCAGTCCTCCGTCGTCAGCACCGCGATGGTGGAGGTGGTCAGGCCCGCGATCTGGGTCGTGGTCAGGTTGGGGATGTTGGTCGCCATGTCGGAAGTCCTTTTTGGCTCGTATCAGTTTGGTCTTGACGCTTGGTCCGTTTGGCTGGGCTGGCGCGGCGGCCGCAAAGGCTCGCCCCTTCAACTCATCCTTCGTCGGGTTATCGGGGGGGCTCTGCGGAACTTGAGCGGCCGATCCGAAATGGCCCTTGATTGCCAACTTTTTCGTGAGTGGCTGCCACTGTTGCGAAAGATGTCAGCCGCCGCCGCTGGAAAACCCCCGGCAATCGGCCGCTGTTCCGGCTTAAGTCCACGGAAGCCGGCGGCAACATGGGCGCATCCGGGCACCGGGCCCGGTCTCGCCCACCATGGCCGACGCACAAGACCGCAACCTCCCAGCCTCGGAACGAAAGATCCGCAAGGCCCGTGAAGACGGGCAGGTGGCGCGTTCACGCGACCTGGCGCACCTGGCGACGGTGGGCGGCGGCGGTGCGCTGCTGGCGGCGTTTGCGCCGGCCCTGGCCGACTGGATGCAGAAGATCCTCACGCTGGGCCTGCGCTTCGACGCCAAGCTGCTGCAGCGGCCCGACGTGCTGACCACCCGGCTGGGCGAGCTGACCCTGGCATGGGTGATGGTGATCGTCGCCATCGGCGCGGTGGCCACCGCGCTGGCCATCGGTGCCGGCCTGGCCGCCGGCGGCTGGAACTTCACGATGAAGCCGATGGCGCCCAAGTTCAGCAAGCTGGACCCGCTGTCCGGCATCGGCCGCATGTTCTCCAGCGACCACCTGGCCACCGTGGGCAAGGCCTGCGGCCTGGCGCTGCTGCTGGGCGTGATCGGCGCCTTCTATTTGAAGGCGCACGTCGCCGACTTCCACGACGCGCTCTCGATGCCGCTGCCGGTGGCGCTGAAGCACACCTCCGGCGCGCTGATGGGCGGCTTGGTGCTGCTGGTGCTGGCGCTGGTGGTGTTCGCCGCCATCGACGTGCCGCTGCAGCGCTTCATGCTGCTGAAGCGGCTGAAGATGAGCCACCAGGAAATGAAGCAGGAGTTCAAGGACGCCGAAGGGAACGTCGAGGTCAAGGCCAAGGTGAAGGCGCGCATGCGCGAGATGGCGCGCAAGCGCATGCTGGCCGCCGTGCCGACCGCCGACCTGGTGGTGATGAACCCGACCCACTATGCGGTAGCGCTGAAGTACGAGGACTCGAAGATGGCCGCGCCGCGGGTGGTGGCCAAGGGCGCCGACCTGGTGGCGATGAAGATCCGCGACATCGCCAAGGAGCACAAGGTGCCCGTACTGCAGAGCCCGGCGCTGGCGCGTGCGCTGTACGCGCACACCGAGGTGGATGAAGAGGTGCCGGCGCGGCTGTTCTCCGCGGTGGCGCAGGTGCTGGCCTATGTCTACCAGCTGCGCGCTGCGCTGGCCGGTCGCGGGCGCATGCCGGGCGACGTGCCGAACGTGGTGGTACCGCCGGACCTGGATCCGCACAACAAGCCGTCTCCTTCGGCTTCGGCTGACGCTTGACGATCCGTGTCCTGCGGCTGGCTTGGCGGCCGGCTGACGGCTGGCGGCTGGCGGCGAATCACGGGTCCTGGCACGTGGCCGGGTCTCGCCCCGGCCGCGTGAAAGTGAACCGCATCTGCCATCCGTGCGGAGAAGCCCCGATTCGAGACCGGCCACGTGCCAGTGAACCGCAGCTGGCCACCGGCACGGGGCGCGAGCCGCGAAACCAGGCCCCCTGCATCGGGAAGCAGCCCGTAAACCCCCCGCTTTTCGCGCTCAAGTTCCGCCCGCCCCCCGGAACAATCGAGCCCCATGAACGCGTTCATGCTCAACCTGCAGGGCCTCATCGGGCCCCGTGCCGGTGTCCTCAAGGCGCTGATGGCCCCGCTCTTCATCGTGATGGTGCTCGCGATGATGGTGCTGCCGATGCCGCCCTTCGCGCTGGACCTGTTCTTCACCTTCAACATCGCGCTGGCGCTGATGGTGATGCTGGTGGCGGCCAACATGGTGCGGCCGCTGGATTTCGCGGCCTTCCCGACCGTGCTGCTGGTGACGACGCTGCTGCGCCTGTCGCTCAACGTCGCTTCCAGCCGCGTGGTGCTGCTGGAAGGCCACACCGGCACCGGCGCCGCCGGCAAGGTCATCGAATCCTTCGGTCACTTCCTGATCGGCGGCAACTTCGCGGTCGGCCTGATCGTCTTCGCGATCCTGGTGGTCATCAACTTCATCGTCGTGACCAAGGGCGCCGAGCGCATCGCCGAGGTCGGCGCGCGCTTCACGCTGGACGCGATGCCCGGCAAGCAGATGGCGATCGACGCCGACCTGAACGCCGGCCTGATCGACGAGAAGGAAGCCAAGCGCCGCCGCGCCGAGGTGGGCGAGGAAGCGGAATTCTTCGGTTCCATGGATGGTGCCTCGAAGTTCGTGCGCGGCGACGCCATCGCCGGCATCCTCATCCTGTTCATCAACATCATCGGCGGCTTCATCATCGGCATGGCCCAGCATTCGCTGTCGGCCGGCCAGGCGGCCGAGAGCTACATCCTGCTGGCCGTCGGCGATGCGCTGGTGGCGCAGATCCCGGCGCTGCTGATCTCGGTGGCGGCGGCGATGGTGGTGTCCCGCGTCGGCAAGGAATCCGACATCGGCAGCCAGATCCGCGCGCAGGTGTTCAGCAGCCCCAAGGCGCTGGCGATCACGGCCGGCATCGTCGCGGCGCTGGGCATCATCCCCGGCATGCCGCACATCGTGTTCCTGATGATCGCGGGCGGCATCGGCTGGCTGGCCTATTTCCTGGCCAACAAGGCCAAGCTCGCCAAGGACGCGCCGGAGCCCATCGCCCGGCCCGAGCCGCCGGCCAATGCCGAAGCCAGCTGGGAAGACCTGCAGCCGGTGGACACGCTGGGCCTGGAGGTGGGCTACCGCCTGATCGCGCTGGTCGACAAGGCGCGTTCCGGCGACCTGCTCAGCCGCATCAAGGGCGTGCGCAAGAAATTTGCGCAGGAAGTGGGTTTCCTGCCGCCGCCGGTGCACATCCGCGACAACCTGGAGCTGAAACCCAGCGTCTACCGGGTGCTGCTGCGCGGCGCCGTGGTGGGCGAGGGCGAGGCCTTCCCCGGCATGTACCTGGCCATCAACCCGGGCGGTGCCAGCATCAAGCTGCCGGGCACCGCCACCATCGACCCCGCCTTCGGCCTGCCGGCGGTGTGGATCGAGGAAAAGCAGCGCGAGATGGCGCAGATGAACGGCTTCACCGTGGTCGACTGTTCGACCGTCGTCGCCACCCACCTGTCGCACCTGATGCAGGTGAGCGCCGCCAAGCTGCTCGGCCGCGTCGAGGTGCAGAGCCTGGTCGAGCACGTGACCAAGCTGGCGCCCAAGCTGATCGAGGACGTGATCCCGAAGATGGTCGGTATCGCCGCCGTGCAGAAGGTGCTGCAGCTGCTGCTGGAAGAGGGTGTGCACATCCGCGACATGCGCAGCATCGTCGAGTGCCTGGCCGAGCACGCCAGCACGGTGACCGACCCCGGCGAGCTGGCGCGGCGCATCCGCATCCACCTGGCGCCGGTGATCGTGCAGCAGATCTACGGCCCCACGCGGGAGCTGGACGTGATCGCGCTGGAGCCCGAGCTGGAGCGCCTGGTGACGCAGGCGCTCACCTCGCCGCACGGCGCCGCGCTGGACCCTGGCGTGGCGGACACGCTGACGCGCGAGGCCGCCAACACCGCGCAGCGCGCCGAGACCCTGGGCCAGCCGGCCTGCCTGCTGGTGCCGGACCTGATCCGCGCGCCGATGGCCCGGCTGCTCAAGCGCTCCGCCCCGCGCCTGAAGGTGCTGGGCCACAGCGAGATCCCCGAGACCCACTCGATCCGCATCGGCTCGATCATCGGCGGGGCGGCGTGACGGCGGCGTGCGCCGCCTCGGCACAAGGGCGCCCACCGCGGCGCCCTTGTCGTTTTCCGGGCCCCGCCAGGGCCGCGCGCACGGCCGGGACAAGCCGGGTCTTTTCCCCTTTTATCCGGCTTAGGTCCGGCGGCCGCACCGGAACAATGCAAAAACCGATGCATACGAGTCCCGGAGCCCCAGCATGAACGTCAAGCGCTTCACCGGCCGCACCTCACGCGATGCGCTGAACCTCGTGCGCCAGGCTTTGGGCGACGACGCCGTCGTGCTGTCCACCCGGCCCTGCCCCGATGGGGTGGAAGTGCTGGCGATGGCGCCGGACGCGATGCAGCAGATCGAACAGGCCGCCGCCAGCGCACCGACGATGCGCGCCTCGGCCGCCTCGGCCGAGCCGCGTGCCCCGCGCGTGCCGAACTCGGTGGCCGGCAGCGCTGGCGCCACGCTGGACCAGCGCCACGCGCGCCAGGTCGAGCACCAGATTCCCGTGCTGCGCCAGGAAGCCGCGCCGCAGCGCAAGGCCCCGCTGGCGCAGCGCGCCTCCCTCCAGCACGTTCGCGAGCAGGCCCGTTTCGACGGCGCGCCCGACCACGGCGTGGAGCAGGACGTGGAAGCACTGGGCATGAGCACGCTGACCTTCCAGGACTACGTGCGTGAGCGCATGCTGAAGCGCCGCCAGGCCGAGATCGACACCGGCATCGCCACGCCACTGCCAATGCCGGAAGCCGCGCCGCCGGTGCGCCGCGCCGCCACCGCCACGCCGGCGCCGCGCCGCGAACCGCCCGTGCTGCGCGACGAGGTGCACCTGCCCGAGCCCGAGCCGGTCCGCGTCGACACCAGCGCCGGCCACCGCGCCAACAACGAGATGCTGGGCGAGCTGCGCTCGATGCGCAACCTCATCGAAGAGCGCTTCGGCATGCTGGCCTTCATGGAGAAGCTGCAGCGCAACCCGCGCCAGGCCGAGCTGTCGCAGCGCCTCCTGGACAGCGGCCTGTCGCCCGCGCTGATCCGCAAGCTGGTCGCCAGCCTGCCGGCCGACGTGGCCGACGAGATGGCCTGGGCCGCCAGCGTGCTGGAGCGCAACGTCGTCACCGACGAGCACGAGCTGCCCATCGAAGACCAGGGCGGCGTGTTCGCGCTGATTGGCTCGACCGGCGTCGGCAAGACCACCTCCACCGCCAAGATCGCCGCCGCCTTCGCCACCAAGCACGGCGCCGGCAACCTGGGCCTGATCACGCTGGACGCCTACCGCGTCGCCGCGCACGAGCAACTGCGCACCTACGGCCGCATCCTCGGCGTGCCGGTGCACACCGCGCACGACCGCGCTTCGCTGGAAGACCTGCTGGACCTGCTGTCGGCCAAGAAGCTCGTCCTCATCGACACCGCCGGCATGGCGCAGCGCGACAGCCGCACCCGCGAGCTGCTGGAGATGCTGCAGCACCGCTCGATCCAGAAGCTGCTGGTGGTCAACGCCGCCGCGCAGGGCGAGACGGTGGAAGACGTGATGACCGCCTACGGCGCGGCCAGCTGCCGCGGCATCGTCATCAGCAAGCTCGACGAGGCCGTGAAGCTTGGGCCCGCGCTGGACGCGGTGATCCGCCACAAGGCGCGCGTCGTCGGCGTGGCCAACGGGCAGCGCGTGCCGGAAGACTGGCACCGCCTGTCGGCCCAGGCCCTGGTGCAGCGCGCGCTGCGCGGCGGCGGCGGGTCGTCGTGGCGCCTGGACGCGGGCGAAGTGAACCTGATCTTCGCCGGCCGCCATGCCGTGACCAGCGCCGCGCTGCACGCCTGAAGGCACGCCGCTCCCCGCAGCGACCCGACAAGCACAACAAACCTTGGACCCGATGCGCGACTTCCGATCATCCCGTGCCGCACCGCTGGACCAGGCCCACGGCCTGCGCCAGCTCTTCGCGGCGCCGCGCCAGCGTTTCGTGCCGCTGGTGCACAACCCGCATGTCGCCTTCGGCGGCGTGGCGATGGAGCGGCTGTGCGCCGCCTTCGCCGAGGCCGGCCTGAAGACGCTGGTGGTGGACGCGGCCGACACCGCCGGTGCCGCGCACGAGCTGGCCCAGGTGGACCTGTCGGCCTGCATCGAGAAGCTGTCCGCCGACGTCTCCTACCTGGCCGCCCGCGGCCTGCCGATGCGCTGGCTGGATGCGCGCGGCACCACCGGCGGCTTCCTGGCCGCGCTGGCCGAAGCCGCGCCGCGCGCCGACGTGATCCTGGTGCATGCCGGTGCCAGCGACATGGCGCGGCTGTTCTCGCGCCGCATGCCGCGGCCGATCCTGCAGGCGGCCGACCGGCCGGAGAGCGTCACCCACGCCTATGCCTCGATGAAGCTGCTGTCGCAGCGCCTGGGCGTGCTGGCCTACGACCTGGTGGTCGCCGCCGATGCCGCGTCGCCGCGCGTGCCGCGCATCGCCGACAGCCTGGCCGGCTGCGCCGACCGCTTCCTCGGCGCGGCGCTGGGCGACTGGGCCCTGGCCGACCCGACCAGCGACCCCGACGAACCCGTGCCCGCCGCGCTGTGCCGGCTGGCCGCGGGACAACTCGGCGAACAAGGCGACACCGCCGCCGCCGATCCGAACCACTACCCGGCCCCGATGCCGGCAGCGCGCGGCTGGTCCGAACGCGTAGCGAACTGATCCCCCGGAGCCCGATGAACATGTACACCGCCAAAGGCCGCCTCGACGCCAACGCGATGCTCAAGCAGTACAGCTCGCTGGTTCGCCGCCTCGCCCACCAGATGATCGCCAAGCTGCCCGCCAACGTGGAGATCGACGACCTGATCCAGGTCGGCATGATCGGCCTGTCCGACGCGCTGACGCGCTTCGACAGCGCGCAGGGCGTGCAGTTCGAGACCTTCGCCACCCAGCGCATCCGCGGCGCCATGCTCGACGAGCTGCGCGGCAGCGACTGGATGAGCCGCGGGGACCGCCGCCACCAGCGCTCCATCGAGGCCGCGGTGCACAAGCTGGAGCAGAAGCTGGGCCGCGCCCCGAGCGAAAGCGAGATCGCCAAGGAAATGGGGCTGTCGCTGCAGGACTATCAGGAGCTGCTGAGCAAAGTGCGCGGCACGCAGCTGGTGCACCTGGAGGACATGAGCGGCGACGACGGCGACGACGACTACCTCGACCGCCACGTCATCGACGAGAACGCCAACCCGCTGTCGCTGCTGAACGACCACCGCATGCGCGAGGCGCTGGTCGAAGCCATCAAGAACCTGCCCGAGCGCGAGCAGTACGTGATGAGCATGTACTACGAGCACGACATGAACCTGAAGGAAATCGCCGCCGTGCTGGGCGTGACCGAAAGCCGCGTGTGCCAGCTGCACAGCCAGAGCATCGCGCGCCTGCGCAGCCGGCTGCGGGAGTGGTGACGCCCCCGTTCGGCCGCGCTGGCGGCTGACGTGGAAGGCCGGCGCGAGCCGGCCTTTTTCATGGGCCCGTGGTGCCCGCGTGCGTCTCAAGCTGCGGGTCCGTCCCTGTTGCCTTGGCCAGGGCCGGCGCCGGCGTGGCGGCGCGGCGGCCCCCGCTTGCCGGTTTCCCTCGGCGCGCACGGATCTTGCCCTGCAGGGGCGGCACGGTCGGCACCAAACCATGCCGGGCCGCAATTTGCCGACCGTTCTACACCGTCCGGCGCTCCCAGCTCCGCAGGCTCCCGCCGGTGTGGGCCGCGTTTCAAAGGCACCCATGCTCGCTGCTTCCGATCCCCGCGCCGTGCTTCCTTCACCCGCGCATGGCAGCCACGTCGTCCAGTTCTACGAAGAAGAAGACTTCATCGTCGACGCCGTGGCGGACTTTCTGAACACCGCGCTGCTCCAGGGCGGCAGCGCCATCCTGATCGCCACGCCGGAACACCGGGCCGCGCTGCAGCAGCGGCTGGTGGCCGGTGGCGGCGGGCAGCGGACCGCCGGCGCGCTGGTGGCGCTGGACGCACGCGACACCCTGGCGCGCTTCATGGTCGGCGGGATGCCTGACGAGGCGCGCTTCATGGCGTCGGTCGGCCATCTGGTGATGCAGGCAGCGCGCCGGACCGCGGGCGACATCCGCGCCTACGGCGAGATGGTGGCGTTGCTGTGCGAGGACGGCAACGTGCCCGCCGCCATTGCGCTGGAGGGACTTTGGAACGGCCTGGCGGCGCGGCAGACCTTTGCGCTGATGTGCGGCTACCCGCTGCGGCTCTTCGCGGCCAGCGACCGGGAGGAGGCGTTTCACCAGGTGTGCGCCGCGCACGCACGCGTCCGCCCCGCCGAAACCCGGGCGGACGAACCCGGTCCCGCGCGCGACCTGGAAATTGCCGCGCTGCAGCAGAAGGCGGCGGCGCTGGAAGACGAGATCCGGCGGCGCACCGAGGCCGAGGTGGCCTTGCGCCAGAGCGAAAGGGCGCTGCAGGATTTCCTGGAGTCGGCGCCGCAGTGCATCCATCGCGTGGGCCCGGACGGCACGCTGCTGTGGGCCAACGCGGCCGAGCTGTCCCTGCTGGGCTATGAGGCCCGCGACTACATCGGCCGCAACATCGCCGACTTCCATGTCGACCCAGCCTGCGTCGCCGGCATCCTGCGGCGCGTGGCCGCGGGACAGAGCGTGCACGACGAACGCGCGAGCCTGCGCTGCCGGGACGGCTCTCACCGCATCGTGGAGATCAGCTCCAACGGCTTCTTCGAGGAAGGCCGCTTTCGCTACACCCGCTGCTTCACGCGGGACGTGACCGAACTGGTGCACAGCCGGCAGGTGCTGGAGGCTGCCGACCGCGAACGGTCCGCCCTGCTGGCCGAGCTGGAGGCCGCCAACCGCGCAAAGGACGAATTCCTCGCCATGCTGGGGCACGAGCTGCGCAACCCGCTGTCGCCGATCGTCAGCGCGCTGCAGCTGATGCGCCAGCGTGGCGACGCGCACAGCAGCCATGAGCAGGCCATCATCCAGCGCCAGGTCGCGCACCTGATCCGCCTGGTGGACGACCTGCTGGACGTGGCGCGCATCACGCGCGGCACGGTGGAGCTGCGCCGCGAAACCGTGCCGCTGTCGCAGGTGCTGGCGCGCAGCGTCGAGATGGCCAGCCTGCTGGTGGAGCAGCGGCAGCACCTGCTGACCATGGACGTGCCGGCCACCGACATGCACTGGTCCGGTGATCCGATGCGGCTGGCGCAGGTGGTGTCCAACCTGCTGACGAACGCGGCGCGCTACACCGAACCCGGCGGGCGGCTGGACCTGGCCGCGCGGGAAGAGGACGGCTGGTTCGTCATCTCCGTGCGCGACAACGGCAAGGGCATCGAGGCCGATGTGCTGCCCCGCGTCTTCGACCTGTTCTTCCAGGGCCGTCAGGCCATCGACCGGCCGCAGGGTGGCCTGGGCATCGGGCTGGCGCTGGTGCGCAACCTGGTCGAGTTGCACGGCGGCACGGTGGAGGCGCACAGCGCGGGCCCCGGGCAGGGCAGCGAATTCATCGTGCGGCTGCCGGCACTGGGTGCGCCCGGCGTGGCGGCAGGCGATGGAGGCCCGGACCAGCAGGCTGCCAACGCCGATGATGTGCGGCCGCCCACCAGCGTGACGAGCGCGACGGGCGAGTCCGAGGTGTCCGACGCGCCGCAAGCGAGCCGGTCCGGCCCGCGCATCCTCGTCGTCGACGACAACGAAGACGCCGCCGAGACCATCGCGATGCTGCTGGAGGCCGGTGGCTACCGCGTCGCCGTCGCGAACGATCCGCTCGCCGCGCTGGCGCTGGCCGCTTCCTTCGAGCCGGAACTCGCGCTGCTCGACCTCGGGCTGCCGGTGATGGACGGCTATCAACTGGCCGGCCGGCTGCGCCAGGAACGCCCCGCGGCGCTGCGGCTGCTGGCGCTGACCGGCTACGGCCAGGCCGGCGATCGCGAACGCACACGCGCTGCCGGTTTCGACGCGCATCTCGTGAAGCCGGTCGATGCGGACGAGCTGCTGGCGCTGGTGCAGGCGCTGCTGAACGGCACGGCGGCGGCCGGGCAAGAAGCCGCCTGACACGCACGCTCAACCGATCGCTACCCGATTGCGGCCGCTCCGCTTGGCGCCGTACAGCGCGGCATCGGCGCGTGCCATCAGCTGAGCGCTGTCGTCCTCGGCGGCCAGTGCGGAAGCGCCGAGGCTGATCGTCAGCGCCAGGCCCGGCGGCATGCCGTCGCCCCAGGCATGGCGTTCGACCGCGGCACGCAGCCGCTCGCACTTGTGGGCCGCCTGCTCGATCGCCGCGCCGGGCAGCACCAGCAGGAATTCCTCGCCGCCGACGCGCGCCAGCAGGTCGGAGCTGCGCGTGTGCTGGCGCAGCAGCTGCGCCAGGCCGGCGAGCACGCGGTCGCCCACGGCGTGCCCGTGCTCGTCGTTGATGCGCTTGAAGTGGTCGACGTCCAGCATCACCAGCGCCAGCGGCGTGGCGGCTGCCAGCGCGGCGCGCAGCAGGCCCGGCAACATGTCCTCGACCAGCCGTCGGTTGTGCAGCCCGGTCAGCGGATCTTCGTGCGCGGCGCGGGCCATCGCCTCGGCCTCCGCGCGCAGGCGGTGCTGCTCGATCTCCAGCTCGATGGCCCGCGCACGCTGGGCCTGCGCGTCGTCACGGGCCAGCGCCAGCTCGCGCCTGGCCTTCTCGATCTCCAGGCGCTCCAGCAGCACGCGGGCCTGCGCATCGGCGCGCTGCACCAGGTGCTCGCGCTCGAGCCGTGCATGCACCTCGTGGTGGGCCAGCGCCGGCCCGGGGCGGCCGAGCGTCTTGTTTGACAGGTACAGCGCATGCTCCACCTTGCGCCGGATCTCGGTGTTGGCCTCGGGCGGCAGCTCGGCCTGCACCGATTCGAGCAAGCCCAGCGCGCCGGCATGGTCGCCCTCGCGCTGGCGCAGCCGGGCCAGGTCGAACTGCGCGGACAGCACCATCGGCCGGTAGCCGTGGCGCTCCGCGAGCGCGCCGTACTCGGCCATCAGCGTGGTCGCGCCGGCGCTGTCGCCGTCCTCCGCCAGGGCTTCGGCCAGGTTGGACATGGCCAGCACCTCGCGGTGCGCATTGCCCGAGCGGCGGGCCAGCGTCAGCGCTTCGGCCGCGTGCTGCAGCGCCGCGCCGACCCACGCCCGCGCCGACGCGCCGTCACCCGCCTGCCGTTGCGCGTCAGCGCCGGACAGCGCGTTGCTCGACAGGTTGCACAGTGCCGCGAACTGCTCTTCCTCGCCGCCGTGGCTGCGCGCGAGCGCCAGCGCCTCTTGCAGGTAGCGGGCCGCCAGGTCGGCATCGGCCAGCGATTCGTAGGCCACGCCGATGCGGTTCAGCGCCCAGCTCTCGATACGCCGGTCGCCCGCCTCGCGCGCGGCCGCCAGCGCGCGCACGGCGGCATCCAGCGCGTCGCGGTAGAGCCCGAGCGCGACGTAGGCCATGCACTGCGAGACCAGGGTTTCCGCTTCACCGGCCGCATCGCCGAGCGCCCGGTACAGCGCGGCCGCCTGCTGGCCGGTGTGCACCGCGCGTTCGGGCTGGCCGAGCCGCCACAGGTTCAGCGACACCAGCCGCGTCGCCAGCGCCTGCCCCGCGGTGTCGGTGGCCGGCAGCAGCGCCAGCGCCTGTTCCGCGTGCTGGAGCCCTTCGCGGTGGTGGCCGCGCCGCAGCGCGTCCTGGGCCAGCTGCAGCAGGGCCTCGGGGGAATGCGGGTCGCGGCTCTTGTCGTTCATCGCGGTGGTGTGCTCGCCGCCGCCGGCAGCAGGCACACGTGGCGCGCCAGTATCGGACGCGCAGCGCGCTGCGCCAAGCCAGAGGCTGCAACACCAGGCGGCCCGGGGGTTGCCGGCGGCCGGACGGTCACCGGGCCGGGGCACCCGCTGCGCCTTGCGCTACAGCGGCGTCGACAGCGCCCGCCCCGGCGACGCCAGCGCCCCCGGCACGGTGATCGGCTCGCCGGCCGCGGCGGCCGGATCCGGCCGCTCGGATTCGCGCTGGCCGAGCGTGAACTCGAACACCGCGCCCTGGCCGGCCTGGCCCATCGCGCTGATCTGCCCGCCGTGGCGCTGCACGATGCGCTGCACGATGGTCAGGCCGATGCCGGTGCCGTGGAACTCGTCCTGGCGGTGCAGGCGCTGGAAAGGGCGGAACAGGCGCTGCGCCTGCTCGGTGTCGAAGCCGGCGCCGTTGTCGGCGATGCGCAGCAGCAGCTGGCCGTCGGCATCGCGGTGGCCGCTGATGCTGACGCGCGGCAGCGGGGTGCGGCGCGTGAACTTGGCGGCATTGCTCAAGAGGTTCTGCAGCACGATGCGCAGCTGCGCCGGCGAAGCCCAGGCGACGAGGCCGGGCTGGACGTCCCAGTGCAGCGGCGCCGCGCGCTCCAGCGCCGGCAGCTGGCCGATCACTTCGTGCGCCAGCGTGCTGATGTCGACCGCCTGGCGCTCGATCGCGGCGCTGGACGAACGCGCCAGCTCCAGCAGCGCCTCCAGCGTGGCCAGCATGTCCTGCGTGGCGCGCGCCTGCAGGTCCAGCAGTTCACCTTCGGCCGGCCTCAGCCGCTCGCCCAGGCGCTGGCGCAGCAGGTCGGCCAGGCCCTGCACATGGCCGATCGGCGTGCGCAGCTCGTGCGCGAGCTGCCGCGCGAAGGCGTCCAGGTCGCGGTTGGCCAGTTCCAGCTCGCGGGTGCGCGCGGTGACGGCCAGCTGCAGCTCGCGGTTGTGCTGCAGCAGCATCTGCTCGGTCATCTTGCGCAGCGTGATGTCGCGGCCGACGCCGTGGTAGCCGAGGAAGCGGCCGTCGTCGTCGTAGCGCGGCGCGCCAGCCAGCGAGAGCCAGATGGTGCGGCCGTCGTCGCGCTGCACCGGAAACTCCAGCGCGCGGAAGTCCTGGCGCGCGGCCAGCTCGTCGCGGTGCGCGGCCCACTGCTCCGGCGTCAGCGCGTCCGGGTAGGCTTCCCAGCGGGTCTTGCCGGCGTTGCGCGCCACCAGGTTGCCGAAGCGGCGCAGCATGTCCGGCGAAGGCGGCGGAAAGCGGTGCTCGGCGTCGGTCGTCCAGTACCAGTCGGCCGAGAGGCCGGCCATCACCGCGTAGCGCTGCTCGCTCATCTGCAGTTTGCGGAAGGCGTCCTTGGTGGCGGTGATGTCGCGCGCCACGCCTTCATAACCCGCGAAAAGACCGTCCCGGTGGAAGCGCGGGCGGCCGCTCAGCGTGATCCAGCCGCGCTCGCGCGAGCCCAGGCCCTGGATCGCGATCTCGATGTCGCGGAACTTCTCCTGCCGCTCGAGCAGGTCGTTGAAGGCATGCCAGCCCATGGCGGGGGCCTTCATGAAGGGCAGCTCGTCGTGGCGGCGGCCCAGCAGGTCGCCCAGGGCGCGGCCGGCGGGCTTGGCGATCGGCGCGTCGGCGGACAGGTTCGAGAGCTTGTAGCGCGCGTCGATCTCCCAGTACCAGTCGGTCGACATCTCGACGCGGGCGCGCCAGCGGCGCTCGGACTCGCTCATCACGCCTTCGACCTGCGTGGCCAGGTCGCCGAAGGCCGAGGGCACGGCACGCCGCGGTTCACGCAAGCCCGCCACCGCCGATTCCCAGGCGCCGCGGCGCAGTTCGTTGGCGGTCTGGCGCAGCGTGCGGGCGGCCACGCGGTGCGCGCGCCACATCAGCCAGCCCACCGCCGCCAGCAGCAGCACGCACAGCACCGTGGCCACCAGGCCCTGCAGCAAGCTGCTGCGCAGCTCGGGGGCGAAACCGGCGGACTGCTCGATCACGGGCAGCAGCAAGGCGCTGGCGGTGGTGGCGGCGAGTGCGCCCAGGCCGGCCAGCCAGGGCACCAGGCGGCGCGATCCGGGGGATGGACTGCTCGCAGCCGGCTGCGGCAGCGCGCTGTCCGACCACGGCAGGGTTTCACCTTCGGCATCGACCACCAACGGCAGCCGGCTGCGTGCCCTCAGTTCAGCGAGTCCCAATGACGACCTCTTGTGTGAGGACAGGCACGCGCCCGCCCAAAGCGTATCAATACGTACGCATTGGGCCGCGAGTGTGCACTGTGGCGCACGCCAGGGCAACGGGGGGTGGTGCGCAAGGCCATTCGGCCTGCGGCGCAAGGGAGACAGGAGCCCGCACGCGCGGGCGCGGCGTCAGCGGGGTGTCAGGCGACGATGGAACTGCCGCCGCGCAGGCCGTCGGCCAGGCCGCGCGCGCCGTACAGCGCAGTGCCGGCGGGCGGGGTGTTGTCGGGCAGCAGGACGTCGATGGCGCGGTCCAGCGCCGCGGTGGCGCGGGCCAGTGCATCGCGCTGCAAGGCCACCTGGGCGCTGACGCGGGCCAGGCGGCGCCGCATCGGCTCGGGCACGCCGCCATGGCGCGCCGCATGCATGAAGTGCTGGACCGCGGCGGCCAGCGCCCGGTGCAGTTCGTTGGCACGGGTTTCCACCGCCGGCGCATCGCGCTCGCGCAATGCCTCGCCGAGCGAGCTCAAGCCAGCCTCCACGCGCGACACCGCGGACTCCAGGTCGGCCGTCTGCTGGAGGGCATGGTGCTCGGCGTGCGTCGTGATCATGCGGCAGTACCGTGAGAGGTGATGGAATCGAAGCTGCGTGGGCCGGGTGGGCCGCCGCCGATTCAGGTGCCGGAGCCGGGGGTCAGCAGTTCGTGGGCGTTGGCGATCAGCTTGTCGGCGATCGCATCCGCATTGATTTCGAACTTGCCGTCGCGGATGGCGTCGGCGATGCGCTTGACCTTCTCGGCATCGAAGACCGATTCGCTGCCGCCGGCGCCCATCAGGGCCCCTGCGGACAGCTCGACCTTCGCGCTGGGTTCGGCGCCGCCGGCGTTGGCTGCGGAGCCGGGCTTGCGCTCACTGACGGCGGTGGAGGCCGGCGGAAGCGCTGTCTTGTTTTCGATCGGACCGATTTTCATGGTGGACTCCTACGGGGCCTGTCAGGTGACTTTGCCCTTCAGACATGCTCGGGGTATCGGCCCGCGATCGGCCGGACTTTAGGCCTTTCGCACATCTTTTCTTCGCATCCCCCCGAACAGGGGATCCATAGGGGCCGAAGCCGCGATTCTCTTACCAATCGTCACAGCGCCACCTCGACGCGGCGGTCGCCCGAGGGCACGCCGGTGATGACGCGGCCGGACTCGGTGCGCACGCGCGCCGGCTGGCCTTCGATGCCGTGGTTGAGGGCCTGGCCCTCGGCGCTGACGGCGTAGCCCTTGCCCACCGCCACCACGCGCACCAGGTCACCGGCCTGGAAGTACTGGCGCGCCTTCAGGTCGCTGCGGCGCAGGGTGTCGCCGGCGGCCATGGGACGGGCCAGCGTGCGGCCGATGGCCGGCGCGATGGCGGTATAGGCGGGATCGGGCCGCTCCGCCAGGTCCACTTCGGCGAGCGTGAAATGGCTGCTCTGCAGCACGGTGCCGGCAGGCAGCGGAGCGGTGGTGACCACGCCCTGCGCGAGCAGCTTGACGGTGACGGGCAGGAAGACGTTCCAGCGCGCCTGGCCGTCCACGCAGCGCAAGCCGATGCGTGTGCGGCCCAGCGGGCGCGAGCCGGCCGGCAGGTAGGGCTGGATCTGGGCGCAAGGCGCCAGCTGCAGCCGCGGGTCCAGCTGGCCCAGCTCCACCGCGATGCGGACCGGCGGCGTGCCGTCGGCCAGCACGGCCTGGGCCGAATCGGTGGCCAGGCGCTGCAGCTGTTCGGCGAACGCGGCATCGATGCCCGCGGCAGCCGCTGGCGCGGGCCTGTACGCAGGCGTGGATGTGGCCGGGTGCGTGGGCGTGCCCTGAACCACCGGGTTGGCGGCGGCACCCAGTGCCAGCGCAGCGCCCGCGGCGGCCATGGCCGCGCGCCGCCCGATCGATGCGGCCACGGCAGCGTGCCGCGCGAAGGATGCGGCACGCAGGGGGAGGGCGATCTTCTTCATCCCGCCATCCTCGCCGTGGCCGCCGGCGCCCGGTGGGGTGAATTGGCGGGCGATGCGCCTGTTATTCGGGCTCATGTTGCAAGGGGGCCTGCCCACAATCCCCTGGCATGAATCGCCTGACCTCCACGCTCGACTTCCATGCGCAGGCGCTGACGCTCCGCGCCGAGCGCCAGCGTCTGATCGCGGGGAACATCGCCAACGCCGACACGCCCGGCTACATCGCCCGCGACATGGATTTCACGAAGGCGCTGCGCGAGGCCACCGGCCAGGCGGCCCCCGGCGCGATGGCGGTGACGAATGCCGGCCACATGAGCGTGGCCGCCGGCGCGCGCAGCGAAGGCGAGCTGCTCTATGCCACGGGTCCCCAGGACAGCCTGGACCGCAACACCGTGGACCTCGACCGCGAACGCGCGGCCTTCGCCGAGAACGCGGTGAAGTACGAGGCCACGCTGCGCTTCATCAACGGGCACATGCGCACGATGACCGAAGCGATGAAGTCCCACACGCAAGGCTGACGAGGGCTGAACGATGAGCATGTTCCAGATCTTTGACGTGTCGGGCAGCGCGGTCAGCGCGCAAAGCCAGCGCCTCAACACGGTGGCGTCGAACCTCGCCAACGCCGATACGGTGGCCGGCCCGGATGGCCAGGCCTACAAGGCGCGGCAGGTCGTCTTCCAGACCACGCTGATGGGCGAGGTGGCCAACGGCACGCCGGCCGCCGGCCTGCGCGTGTCCAACGTGATCGAGGACAACACCCCCGGCCGCCGCGTGCACGACCCCAAGCACCCGGGCGCGGACGCCACCGGCTACGTGACCTACAGCAACGTGAACGCGGTGGAGGAGATGGTCAACATGATCTCGGCCTCGCGTTCGTACCAGAACAACATCGAAGTGATGAACACGGCCAAGAGCCTGCTGCTCAAGACACTTCAACTCGGCCAGTCCTGAAAGCCTCAAGCATGAGCACAGTAGACAGCGCCACTTCGGGCTCCGCCGCCACCGCCTTGGGCAGTGCCACCGGCACCAAGCCCCAGACCGCCAGCGAGCAGACCGACCGCTTCCTGAAGCTGCTGGTGACGCAGATGCAGAACCAGGACCCGCTGAACCCGATGGACAACGCGCAGATCACGACGCAGATGGCGCAGATCTCCACCGTCAGCGGCATCGACGACCTGAACAAGTCGATCACCTCGATGAGTTCGATGCTGTTCCAGTCGCAATCGCTGGAGGCGGCGTCGCTGATCGGCAAGAGCGTGCTGGTGCCCGGCAACAAGCTGACGCTCGATGCCGATGGCAAGACCACGGGCGGCTTCGCGCTCGCCGACTCGGCGACCTCGGTGGTGGTCAGCATCAAGGACTCGTCGGGCAAGTTGATCGACACCATCAAGATGGGCCCGCAGGAGCCCGGCCGGCTCAGCTTCGACTGGACCGCCCCGAACAAGAAATTGACCGGCCTGAAGTTCGAGGTCAGCGCGACCAACAAGGACGTGAAGGTCGGCACGCAGCCGATGGTGTCCGACACCGTGCGCGCCGTCTATTCCGATGGCGGCCAGCTCGCCGTCGAGCTCGACAAGGCCGGTGTCGTCCGCTACAGCGACGTCAAGGCCATCGCCTCGTAAGTTTCCAAGCCGCATCCCGCGCACCCGTAAGGAGCCCACCATGGCATTCCAGCAAGGCCTGTCCGGCCTCAACTCCACCAGCAAGAACCTGAGCGTCATCGGCAACAACATTGCCAATGCCAACACCTACGGTGCCAAGGCCTCGCGGGCCGAGTTCGCCGACATGTATGCCAATGCCATCAACGGCTCCGGCGGCAACGCGATCGGCATCGGCGTGAACCTGGCGGCGGTGACGCAGCGCTTCACGCAGGGCAACATCTCGACGACCGAGAGCGGCCTGGACATCGCGATCAACGGCAACGGCTTCTTCCAGCTCGATTCGGGCGGCACCACCGTCTACTCGCGCAACGGCCAGTTCCAGCTCGACAAGGACGGCAACATCGTCAACAACGCCGGCCAGGCGCTGCTGGGGTATGCGGCCAATGCCGACGGCGACATCATCCCGTCCACCGTGCAGGCACTGCGCCTGCCCACCGCCGGCGTCGCGCCGTCGGCGACGACGGAGGTGGGCCTGGAGCTGAACCTGGATTCGCGCCTGGCCGGCCCCGCCGCCGCGCTGACCTTCGATCCCGCCGACCCCGACACCTACAACAACGCCACCTCGGTGACGGTGTACGACGACAAGGGCCAGGAGCTGGCGCTGACCTTCTACTTCCGCAAGTCGGATGCGGTCGATGACACCTGGGACATCTACATGACCGCCAACGGCCAGCCGATGCCGGCCAACGGCAACCCGGTCGTCGACGACATGAACTTCGCGGCCGACGGCGGATCGCTGGTCTCGCCCGCGGGCACGGTGCCGATCACGGTGGACGCGGGCGTGCCTCTGACGGCCGGCGGCGCCTCGCTGCAGATCGACTTCGAACTCGACGTCTCCGGCGCCACGCAGTACGGCGCGGCGTTCTCGGTGACCGACCTGACGCAGGATGGCTATGCGCCGGGCCAGCTGACGGGCGTGAGCATCGACAAGACCGGCATCATCAAGGCGCAGTATTCGAACGGCCAGTCCAAGTCGGCCGGCCAGCTGGTGCTGGCGACCTTCCGCAACCCGCAGGGCCTGCAGCCGCTGGGCGGCAATGCCTGGGGCTCGAGCTTCGCGTCCGGCGACCCGATCATCGGTGGCGCGGGCCAGGGCAACTTCGGCCTGCTGCAGTCGGGCGCGCTGGAAGAGTCCAACGTCGACCTGACGGCCGAGCTGGTCAACATGATCACCGCGCAGCGCGCCTACCAGGCCAATGCTCAGTCGATCAAGACGGAAGACCAGGTGCTGCAAACCCTGGTGAACCTGCGCTGATTCTTCGGCGCGGAAGTTGAGTCACGACTGACTGGGGGCCCGGCGCATGGACCGCATGATCTACCTGGCGATGAGCGGGGCGAAGGCCACGATGCAGCGCCAGGACGTGGTCTCGCACAACCTGGCGAATGCCTCGACCGTGGGCTTCCGCGCCGAGATGGCGGCGTTCCGCGCCGTGCCGGTGGTGGGCGAGGGCGCCAGCACGCGCGTCTACGCGCTGGAATCCACGCCCGGCTACAACCCGGAGCCCGGTCCGGTGCAGTCCACCGGCCGCGGCCTGGACGTGGCGATGAAGGGCAATGCCTGGCTTGCGGTGCAGGGGCTGGACGGGACCGAGGCCTACACCCGCGCCGGCTCGCTGGACGTCAACACCGAGGGCCTGCTGACGACCAGCAACGGCCTGACCGTGATGGGCGACGGCGGGCCGATCACGATTCCGCCGAACAGCGAGGTGACGATCGGCGCCGATGGCACGATCAGCGCCAAGTCCGGCAACCAGCGGCCTCAGGTCGTTGGACGGCTGAAGCTGGTGACGCCGGAGGCGCCGTTGACGCGCGGTACGGACGGCCTCTTCCGCGCCGCGGAGGATTTGCCGGCGGATCCGAATGCCCGGCTGGCCGGCGGGGCACTGGAAGGCAGCAACGTGTCGGCCATCGAAAGCATGGTCGCGATGATCTCCGCGGCCCGGCAGTTCGAGCAGCAGATGAAGATGCTCAAGAGCGCGGAGGAGAAGGAGCAGTCCGCTGCCAAGCTCTTGTCCAGCAGCTGATACGCCGCTCGGCCCAGCCGAAGAAAGCGCCCCTTGCAGGGCGCTTTTCGCTTTATCGGGGCCCTCAAGTTCCGCGGAAGATGGCAGCCATCATTCCCGTAGGAGCGTCGCCATGATGCGTTCGCTGTGGATCTCGAAGACCGGCATGGAAGCCCAGCAGACCCAGCTGGACGCCATCTCGCACAACCTGGCCAACACCGGCACCAACGGCTACAAGCGCAGCCATGCGGTGTTCGAGGACCTGATGTACCAGAACCTGCGTCCCGCCGGTGCCAACAGCGCCGACCAGACGCAGATGCCCACCGGCCTGCAGATGGGCCTGGGCGTGCGGGCCGTGGCGATGGCGCGCAACTTCAGCCAGGGCAACCTGCAGGCCACCGGCAACTCGCTGGACGTGGCGATCAAGGGCCACGGCTTCTTCCAGGTGCAGATGCCCGACGGCTCCACCGCCTACACGCGCGACGGCTCGTTCCAGCTCAATTCGCAGGGCCAGGTCGTCACCAACAACGGCTACGTGATCCAGCCGGGCATCACCGTGCCGGCCACCGCGCAGGCGGTGACGATCACCACCGACGGCACGGTGCAGGTCACGCTGCCCGGGCAGACCGCGCCGCAGGCGCTGGGGCAGATCCAGCTGGCCTCGTTCGTCAACCCGGCCGGCCTGGAGCCGCGCGGCGAGAACCTGTTCATCGAAAGCGCCGCCTCGGGCAATGCCAACGCCGGCGCGCCGCTGTCCAACGGCCTGGGTTCGCTGCAGCAGAACCACGTCGAGACCAGCAACGTCAACGTGGTCGAGGAACTGGTCTCGATGATCCAGACGCAGCGCGCCTACGAGATCAACTCCAAGGCCATCCAGACCTCCGACCAGATGCTGCAGCGCCTGGCGCAGCTCTGATCCACGTCATTCGCGCTCCACGCCAACGGCCTGTCCCCATGAAGACCTTCCCGACCCTGACCCTGCTGGCCATCGCCGCCGCGCTGGCCGGCTGCGAGGCCATGCAGCGCATCCCGCCGGTGGACGTGCTGCAGCCCACGCACGCGCAGCCCGCGCCGCTGCCCGCGCAGCCGCCGGTCACCGGCTCGATCTTCCAGGCCGAGCGCTACCGCCCACTGGTCGAAGACCACCGCGCGCGCCTGGTCGGCGACACGCTGATGGTGCAGATCGCCGAGAAGATCTCGGCCACCTCCAAGGCCACCAGCACGGTCGACAAGACCGGCGCGATGGACGCTTCGGCCACTGCCTTCCCGGGGGTCAAGGCCAACTCCTTCGCCGGCGGCCGCGCATCGCTGGGCACCAGCAGCAGCAACACCTTCGAAGGCAAGGGCGTCACCGAAAGCTCCAACGACTTCTCCGGCGTCATCACCGCGACGGTGGTCAACGTGCTGCCCAACGGCCACCTGGTGATCGCCGGCGAGAAGCAGATCGGCGTCAACGCCAACGTCGACGTGCTGCGCTTCTCCGGCACGGTCGATCCGCGCTCCATTGCACCGGGCAACAGCGTGCAATCGACGCAGATCGCCAACGTGCGCATCGAGCAGCGCGGCAAGGGCCAGCAGGCCGAAGCGCAGTCGATGGCCTGGCTGGCGCGCTTCTTCCTGACCCTGCTGCCGATCTGACGCCATGCGCACGACCCGCCGCAGCAGCAACAGGGCCGAGCGCTTCCTGCGTTTGGCGATCGGCGTCAGCTTCGTGCTGGCCAGTGCCGCCGTGTGGTGGCCGGCGCAGGCCGCACGCATCAAGGAAATCGCCAGCGTGCAGGGCGTGCGGGCCAACCAGCTGGTGGGCTATGGCCTGGTCGTCGGCCTCGACGGCACGGGTGACCAGTCGACGCAGGCCCCGTACACCCCGCAAAGCCTGGCCGCCATGCTGCAGCAGATGGGCGTGACGCTGCCGCCCGGCATCACCATGCAGCCGCGCAACGTGGCCGCGGTGATGATCACCACCGAGCTGCCGGCCTTCGCGCAGCCGGGGCAGCGGCTGGACATCAACGTCTCGTCGGTCGGCAACGCCAAGAGCCTGCGCGGCGGCACGCTGATCGCCACGCCGCTGAAGGGCGCGGACGGCCAGATCTACGCGATGGCGCAGGGCAACCTGCTGGTCGGCGGGGCCGGCGCGTCGGCCGGTGGCTCCAAGGTGCAGATCAACCACCTCGCGGCCGGCCGCATTCCCGAAGGCGCCACGGTCGAACGCGCCGTGCCGTCGCCGCTGGGGCAGGGCGGGCTGATGCAGCTGGACCTGAACGCCAACGACTTCAACACCGCACGCGCCGTGGCCGCGTCGATCAACGACAAGAAGGGCGCGGGCACCGCCCAGGCCATGGACGGCCGCGTCGTCAAGGTGCGGCTGCCCGCCGACCCGGGCGAGATGGTGGGCTTCATCGCCGACATCGAGAACCTCGACATCACGCTCGCCAAGCCGGCGGCCCGCGTGGTGCTGAATGCGCGCACCGGCTCGGTGGTGATGAACGAATCGGTCACGCTGGCCGAATGCGCGGTGGCGCATGGCTCGCTCTCGGTCACCATCAGCTCGCAGCCGGTGATCAGCCAGCCGAATCCGCTGTCGCCGCAGGGCCAGACGGTGGTGGCCGAGAAGGCCGACATCGCCATCACGCAACAGGCCGGCTCGCTGATCCAGCTGCCCGCGGGCGCCAAGCTGTCCGATGTCGTGAAGGCCCTGAATTCGCTGGGCGCGACGCCGCAGGACCTGCTGGCGATCCTGCAGGCGATGAAGTCCGCGGGCGCCCTGAAGGCCGAGCTTGAAGTGATCTGAACGCGCGAAGCACCGACATGGCCGCCATCACCAGCACCAACGCCCTTGCCAGCGACTCACGCGGCCTGGAATCCCTGCGCCTGAACGCGGCCAAGGACCCGAAGGCGGCCGTGCGCGACGCGGCCAAGCAGTTCGAGTCGCTGTTCATGAACGAGCTGCTGAAAAGCATGCGCCAGGCCACGATGAGCAGCGGCCTGATGGACAACCAGGCCACCAAGCTCGGCACCGAGATGCTCGATGCGCAGCTGGCCACCAAGCTCGCCGGCCAGCCCGGCGGCCTGGCCGACGTGATCGCCCGGCAGCTCGAGCGCCAGATGGGCATCACGCCCGGCCCGATCCCGAACACCAAGAGCGCCAACACCAGCCTGCCGCTGGTCAGCCCGCCCAACAGCACGCCCAAGCTGCCGGAGAAGAGCGCCGCCGGCTTCGTGCAGCAGCACACCGAAGCGGCCCAGGCCGCCGAGGCCGCCACCGGCATCCCGGCCGCGTTCATGATCGCCCAGTCCGCGCACGAGACCGGCTGGGGCAAGAAGGAAATCATCGGCCGCGACGGCAGCAACTCGAACAACCTCTTTGGCATCAAGGCCGGTGCCAACTGGAAGGGCCCGACGGTGGACGTGATGACCACCGAGTACATCGGCGGCCGGCCGCAGAAGGTGGTGCAGAAGTTCCGCGCCTACGCCAGCCATGCCGAGTCCTTTGCGGATTACGCCCAGCTGATGAAGAACAGCCCGCGCTACCAGAACGTGGTGGCCGCCGGCGCCGACGCCAAGGGCTTCGCGCAGGGCCTGCAGCGCGCCGGCTACGCCACCGACCCGGCCTATGCCGAGAAGCTGAGCCGGGTCATCAACACCACGCTGCGCCTGCAGCGCAGCCAAGCCTGATGCGGGCCCGCGACCGGAGCTGACCTATGTCGATGCTGATGCAACTGGGCACGCGGGCGATGTTCGCCGCGTACTCGCAGCTCCAGACCACCGGGCAGAACATCGCCAATGCCGGCACCGCGGGCTATTCGCGCCAGCAGGTCATCCTGGGCACGACCGAAGGCCAGTACACCGGCTCGGGCTTCTTCGGCCGCGGCGTCACGGTGCAGAGCGTGACGCGCGCGAGCAACATGTTCCTGACCGCGCAGGCCGCGGCCACCAAGTCGGCCGCCGCGGCCGACGAGGCGCGCCTGGGCATGCTGCGCCAGCTGGAGCAGGTGTTCGGCCTCGGCGAAGGCGGCGTCGGCTACGCCGCCACGCGCATGTTCAATGCCTTCTCCGACCTGGCGGCGGCGCCGGCCGACCTCTCGGCGCGGCAGGCGGTGCTGGCGCGGGCCGAGGACTTCGCCTCGCTCGCGCGCTCCGGCAGCGACCAGCTCGAGATGCTGCAGGCCAACGTCTTCAACGACGTGCGCAACTCGGTGAGCGACCTCAACCAGATGGCCGGCGAGGTCGCCAACCTGAACGCCAAGATCGTCAGCGCGCTGGCGACCAACCACACCCCGAACGACCTGATGGACGCGCGCGATCGGCTGATCACGCGCATCAGCGAAAAGATCGAGGTGCAGACCATCAATGCGTCGGACGGCAGCATCAGCGTCTTCGTCGGCGGCGGCCAGAGCCTGGTGCTGGGCGGCATCTCCAACCGGCTGGTCGCGCGACAGGACGAGTTCGATCCGGCGCGCGTCGGCGTCGGCGTCTCGGTCGCGGGCTTCGTCACCCCGATGCCCGACGAACAGCTCGGCGCGGGTTCGATCAGCGGGCTGATCCAGTTCCAGAACGAGGACCTGGCCGATGCGCGCAACCGCCTGGGCCAGATCGTCGCGAGCCTGGGCACGACGATGAACCTGCAGCAGTCGTTCGGCATCGACCTGGCTGGCGCCACCGGCAGCAATCTCTTCAACCTGGGCGCGCCATCGGCGATGGCGCATGCCAACAACGCCCGCGATCCGCTGGGCGTGCCGATCGGCTCGGTCGATCTCGCCATCGCCGATCCCCGCGCGCTGAAGGCCAGCGAGTACGTGCTCGAGGAAGACTCGGCCGCACCCGGCACCTACAAGGCCACGCGCCTGTCCGACGGCTACGTGCACACCGGCCTGGCCGGCGCGGGCGAGGTGATCGACGGCTTCTCGATCACCTTCGGCGCACCGCCGCCGCAGCCGGGCGACCGCTACCTGCTGAAGCCCGTCAGCACCGCAGCCATGGGCGCGTCCACCGCCATCACCAATGCGCGCGGCATCGCGGCGGCCAGCCCGCTGCAGGCCTCGGCGCCGGCGGCCAACACCGGCACCATGTCGATCGGCAACTTCGACATCGTCGCCGCGCCCAGCGCGGCCTACCAGGCGATGACGGTGAGCTTCACCAGCGCCAACGGCGACTACGACATCCTCGACTCCGGCGGCGGCGTGCTCGCCTCGGGCACCTGGAACGGCAGCGCGCCCATCCAGTACAACGGCTTCGCGCTCACGCTCAAGGGCGTGCCGGCCAATGGCGACACGGTGGCGATCAACCTCACCACCGTGCCCGGGTCGAGCAACGGCAATGCGCTGAGCTTCGACGGCCTGGCCGAGCGCCTGCTGATCGATGGCCAGACCGTGACCGATGCCTATGCCGAGACCCTGTCGTCGGTGGGCGTGCGGGTGCAGGGCACGGCGTCGGCCGCCTCCACCAGCGCCGCGGTGGCGCAGCGCACCGAAGAGGCGCTGACGAGCGAAGTGGGCGTCAACCTGGATGAAGAGGCCGCGCGCCTGATCCAGTACCAGCAGCAGTACCAGGCCGCGGCCAAGATGTTGCAGACCGCGCAGCAGGTGATGGACACCTTGATCCAGCTCGGAAGCCGCTGATCGTGCGCACTAGCGCCAGCACGGGAGAACACGCATGACCGGACGCGTCTCGAACACCAGCCGCTACGAATCCGCGGTGGCGACGCTGCAGCGCCGCCAGGCCGAGATGAGCGAGGCGCAGCTGCAGATGACCAGCGGCAAGCGCGTCAACAAGCCCAGCGACGACCCGACCTCGGCCGCTCGCGCGGAGCGCGCCTTCATCGCGCAGCAGCGCATCGAGTCGGCGCAGCGCTCGGTATCGGTCAGCCGCAATGCGATGGCGCTGACCGAGTCGGCGCTCGGCCGCGCCGGCGACCTGCTGCAGATGGCGCGCGAGAAGCTGATCGGCGCCGGCAACGGCACCTACAGCAGCGCCGAGCGCAGCGCCATCGCCGAAGACCTGGTGGCCCTGCGCGGCCAGCTCTTCGCGCAGGCCAACCAGACCGACGGCGCCGGCGGCTACATCTTCGGCGGCCAGGGCGCCAACCTGCCGCCCTTCGTCGATGCGGCGGGCGGCGTGGTCTTCGCCGGCACCGGCGGGCAGGGGCAGCTGTCGGCCAGCGAGCAGATGCCGACCTCGGTCGATGGCCAGGCGGTGTGGCTCAGCGCACGCAGCGGCAACGGCGTGTTCGTCACCTCCGCGGCCGCGGCCAACACCGGCAGCGGCTACATCGATGCCGGCGGCGTCACCGATCCGACCGCATTGACCGGGGCCGACTATTCGATCGCCTTCAGCGTCGTCGGCGCCACGACGACTTATGCGGTCGAGATGAACGGCGTGCCCACCGGCCAGACCGGCACCTACATCCCCGGCGGCGCGATCACCGTCGACGGCATGACCTTCGACGTCGGCGGCGCGCCGGCCGACGGCGACCGTTTCGACCTGACGCCGTCGACGGCGGACATGGATCCTTTCGAGGCGCTGGACCGCGCCATCGCCACGCTGCGCGACCCGAACGCCACGCGCGGCGCGATCGCGCAGGCGGTGGCCAGCGGCGTGCGCGACGTCGACGCGGTGATGAGCCACTTCTCCGCCGCCCGCTCGGTGGCGGGCGCGGCGCTGAGCCGGCTGGACGCCATCCAGTCGCGCAACGAGGACCGTGACCTCTGGGCGAAGTCCGTGCAGTCCGATGCCGAGGACCTGGACATGGTCCAGGCCGTGTCGGATTTCCAGAACAAGCAGACCAGCTACCAAGCGGCGTTGCAGAGTTACGCCATGGTCCAGCGCATGTCTCTTTTCGACTATTTGAAGTAGCGCGGAGAGGGGCACACTAGGGCCCATGAACGAACATCCCGTGCTCGGCCAGGTCGCGCTCGGCTACTCGCCGATGATCGACCGCCACCGCGCTGTCACCGCGGTCCGCGTCACCGTCTTCCCGAACAAGCCCGACAGCCCGCCGCGCGCGGGCGACCTGCTGGCCGCGCTGGCCAGCACCTGGCCGGCCGATGGCGGCCGGGTGTCGCTGAACATCGTCGGCGAAACCCTGCTGCAGGACCTGCTGCAGACCGAGCTGCCGCTGAACATGATGGTCGAGGTGCCGGCCTTCATGGCCGCCGACATCGCCCACACCGAGGCCCTGCAGGCGCTGCACCAGCACGGCAACACGCTGCTCATCAAGGGCCGGCCGCTGTCGCCGCTGCCGCGCGAGGTGCTGCCGTGCTTCGCGTACTCCATCATCGACCTGTCCGATGAGCGCCGCGACGGCCAGCCCGCGCCCGGCGGCGTCTCGCGCAACATCCCGCACGTGCAGGGCGAGGTGCGCACGCTGGCCCAGATGACCGATGCCTTCGCCCGCGGCGCCATCGCGGTGCTGGGCTGGCCGATCGACGACGCGGTGGTGTCCAGCGGCAAGGCCTCGGCCCAGCCCGACCTGCAGGCCATCGTCGAGCTGATCAACCGCGTCGACCGGCAGGAGCCGGTCGAGCGGCTGGAAGCGGTGATGAAGAACGACCCGACGATGGCGTTCAAGCTGATGCGCTACATCAACTCGCCGGCCTTCGGCCTGTCGGTCGAGATCACGTCTTTCCGCCACGCCATCATGCTGCTGGGCTACCAGCGGCTAAAGCGCTGGCTGGCGCTGCTGCTGGCCTCGGCCAGCCGCGACGTCAACATGAAGCCGGTGATCTACGCCGCCGTGCGCCGCGGCCTGCTGATGGAAGAGCTGGTGCGCGAAAGCGGCGATCCCGAGCGGCGCGGCGAGATGTTCATCTGCGGTGTCTTCTCGCTGCTGGACCAGATGATGAAGCAGCCCTTCGCCGACCTGCTGCAGACCATCCCCGTGCCCGAGGGCGTGCGCGCCGCGCTGGTGGACGAGGACGGCCCGCTCTTCCCGTACCTGGACCTGGTGCGCGCGGTCGAGTCGGCCTCGGTCTACGACATCCGTGCCGCGTCGGACAACATGCTGCTGGCGGTGGCCGAGGTCAACCGCGCCGTGCTGCGCGCCCTGGCCGCGGCGCGCCAGCTGGACTGACAAGACCCGTCAGGACGGGCCGCGCAGCGGCCGCCGAACGGAACGCCGGGGCGTCGGCTACCTTGGCGTATCACACGCGAAGTAGGTGACGTAGAGGCCGCTGCTGGCCATGCCCACGTAGCGCACGCGCGGCTCCAGCAGGTTGCGGTGGTGCGTCGTGACGCGGCGCCAGCCGGCCAGCACCTGTTCGGGCACCCGAAAGCCGTGCGCCACGTTCTCGACGCACAGCTCGGCGCCCGTGCGGTCGAAGCGCTGCGCGAAGCCTTCGTGGCTGGGGCGCTTGCGGCCGGCCATGTCCCGGCTGTGCTCGGCCGCCAGCGCCGCCAGTTCGGGCGTCTGCACCAGCGCCGGCAGCCCCTTCTCGATCCGGTAGGCGTTCACCGCGTTCATGACGCGTTCGGCATAGCCTGGCATGCCCTCGTCCGCGGCGGCTCGTGGCGCGGGTGCCGGTGCGGCGTCCGACGCGGAGCAGGGCGCTGAAACCAGGCCGGCCCAGGCCAGCAGGGCGGCGCGGGCGGCATGTCGGGAAAGCATGTCCATCGGCAGACCGGGTGGCAAAGCCGCGCAGTGTGGGCCCGGGCAGTTGATGCCGTGCGGGATTTGTTCACGGCAATCGCGCCCCCCGAACCAGGGGCCTCAAGCCGGAAAAGCTTCTGCCGATGAAACAATTCGTAGTAATTCGAGCAGCGCCGGCAGAGGTCGCTGCGGTCCGGCTCCTCCACCCACCAGCGATACCGATTCCATGCACCTGTACGAGCAGGGTCGTAGCCACCTGTGCCCCCTTTGCGGGCGCGGTGTCCGTCGTGTGCACCGCACCGAAGACGACATGGAGTCGCGCTTTGCTGAGTCCATGGCTCGTTATCAGTGCGTCAACGCCCGTTGTGGCTGGAACGACCTGCTGCCGATGCAGTTGCCAATGCCGTCGGCGCGCTCTTACCGCCGCTCGACGGGGCGGCGGTCGCGGCCGGCCGGTCCGGGGCGGGCGTCGGCGGGCCTGTCGCTCTTCATGCATGCCGGCCGCCGCGTGCTGCGCGCCTGGCCGCTGCTGCTCGCCGGCATCGCCACGGCTGCCATCGTCTCGCACACCTTGCCCGGCAATGCCCCGGGCGCCCGTGACGCGGGCAACACGCTGCCGCTGAAGGTCGGCGAGCACCACGACGGCGTCGAGATCACCGCCGACCACCCCTTGCTGCGCACCGCCGACGATCCACTGACCACCCCGGGCGTGCAGCGCCTGGCGCTGAAGCAGGGCTGTGCCTGGGGCCTGCCGGGGCGCAACCCGTACCGCGGCTCGGTCGAGCAGGCGCTGGTCACCGCCAAGCTGCCGGCCGAGGTGGTCCAGCGCATCGCCAGCAAGGTGTCGGCCGGCCAGCTCGACGACCGGCTCGAGATCAGCAACGCCGGCATCCGGGCCGAGCGCGACGACCAGCGCGAGTTCGAGTCGCGCAACGTCGCGATGACCTACGGCAATACGCTGTGCGTCAACACCCGGGTGAACTTCAAGCGCGGCCACGTCGAGCGCGCCAGCCTGTACGAGGCGGCCGACAGGCAGGGCAACCTGTACTCGGTGATGGTGCCGGACGTATGCGGCAACGTCTCCGTGCTGGGCGCGCGGATGGAGCGCAAGCGCAAGCGCATCGCCTTGCCCGTGTTGGCCGAGACCCTGCACGGCGCGCCCGCGCTGATGCGCCTCGTCTCGGGCGCCCAGGACCAGCAAGCGAACACCGTGCCCGAGCCCGGTTCGCTGGCCTTGGCGCTGGGCGCGCTGGCGGCGATGGTGGGCCTGGTGCAGCTGCGGCAGCGCCGCGCCCGCCGCGACGGCGCCTGACCCCGCGCGCCGGCGTGGCCGGCCGCCGCATGCCGGGCCGTAAACTGGGCTGATGGCCGGTTCTCCGCTCGCTGCGTTCGCCGCCCCCCGGGGGCGCCCAGTGCCCTCCGGGCGGCCGGGCGGGAGGATGTCGGCCCCCAGCTCACTGCGTTCGCGGCCCCCAAGGGGCGCAGCGCCCTTCGGGCGGCCGGGCGGGAGGATGTCGGCCCCCAGCTCACTGCGTTCGCGGCCCCCAGGGGGCACAGCGCCCTTCGGGCGGCCGGGCGGGCGCTGAGATGTCCGTGCTGTCCCGCCCCCAGGCGCTGCCCACCCACACGCAGCTCGCCGCGCTGCTCGATGGCACGGACGATGCGCTGCTGCTGCTGGATACGCGCCGCCGGGTCAGCTTTTGCAACCGGGCGGCCATGCGCCTGTGGGGCTGCGAGCCCGGGCAGGACGCGGCTGCCGCGCTGGCCCGGTTGGCCGAGCCCAGCGCCAGCGAGCTGCAAGCCGCGCTCGGCGCGGTCGCCGGCGAAGGGCGCTGGCATGCGCGGCTCGCCGATGGCCGGCGCCTGGAGCTGCTGCTGGCGACGGCACCCGGCGGCGGCCGCAGCCTGCGCGCCCGGCCCGAGCTGGACGAACCCGGCGTGCCCCGCGCCGGTCCGGCCGCCACCAGCGAGGTGGTGCGCCTGCTGTGGGACGCGCCGCAGCCGCTGACGGTGCAGGACACCACCTTCCGCATCGTCGCCGCCAACCGCGCGTACTGCGAAGCCATCGGCCGGGCGCCGGCGCAGCTGATCGGCCGCGACCCGATGGAATTCGTGCCGGACAGCGACCGCGCCGAGATGCGGGAACTGCGCGAGCAGCTGCTGGCGGCGCTGCAGGAAGGGCGGCAGCCCGGTATCCGCATCGAGCGCCGCATGACCGACCAGCAGGGCCGCGAACGCTGGTTCCGCTTCGCGCCGCGCTGGGTCTCGGCCGACAACGGCGCGCCGCTGATGCTGGCGATCCTGCACGACGTGACCATCGAGCACCATGCGCGGGCCCAGGCCGACCGCTCGGTGCATGAGCTGGAGCACTGGTTCGACCTGAGCCCGGTCGGCATGGTGGTCTACGACCTCACCGGCCTGGTCGTGCGCAGCAACGCCGCCTTCGAGGCGCTGGCCGGCAGCGTGCCGCTCACCCTGCGCGAAGCCCCGGCCGAGCTGGCCCAGCTGCTGGCCTGGGAAGACGACCGCCCGCATCCCGCGCTGCGGCCGGACCAGCCGGCGCTGGAAGTGCGCGGTGGCCTGGCGCTGCCGGATGGCCGGCGCCTGCGCTTGCGGTCGCGCCTGCGGGCCTACCGCACCGAATCGGGCCAGACCCGCGTGATGGCGGTGCTGGAGGACCGCACGCTGGAAGACGAACGCGACCTGGCGCAGCTGGAGATCGGTGCGCTGATGGACACCGCCGGCGTCGGCGTCGCGACCTACGAAGCCTCGCGCGGATGGATCCACAGCGCTCCGCGGGCCTCGTCGGTGCCGGCCAACGGCGGCGGCAAGCGCGGGCCCAAGGGCCAGGCGCCCGCCGCCGGCATGCACACGGGCATGCAGACCGGCCTGCAGTCCATCGGCCGCGACCAGGTCGAGCCCGGCTCGCGCGACGAGTTCGAACGCCTGCAGCGCGCGCTGCGGGAAGGCCGCCGCGCGCAGGTGCGCTATGCCGTCCGCCTGCCCGACCTGGGCGTGCGCTGGCTGCTCACGCGTGTCGAGCCCGGCGAACTGGCGGGCGGGCGCACCGCGCTGTCGGTGGTCACGCTGGACATCACCGACCAGGAAGAGGCTCACCGCACCAGCGAACAGTTGCTGCGCGAGCTGCAGACCATCCTCGACGGCACCAGCGCCGGCATCGCCTACCTGCGCGCCGGGCGCCTGGTGCGCTGCAACCGCCGCTTCGAGGCCATGATGGGATTGCGCGAAGGCGCCAGCAACGGCGCGCCCATCAGCCAGGTCTTCGCCGAGCATCCGGCGGTGCAGGCGCTGCTGCTGCAGGCGCTGGCCGAGGACGGCCGCTTCGAGGCCGAGTTCGAGCACCTGGGCGAGTGGTTCGCGCTGGTGGCCTCGCGGGCGGCCGCGAACGACGAGTCCGAGGCCGTCGCCGTGCTCACCGACATCACGCGGCGCAAGGCGCAGCAGGCCGAGCTGGAAGCCGTCGCGCGCGAGCGCGAGCTGATGTTCAACGTCTCCGACGTCGGCATCACCTACGTGCGCAGCGGCCGCATCGAGCGCGCCAACGAGGCCATGGAGCACCTGACCGGCTACACCGCGGAGGCGCTGTCGCAGCTGCCGCTGGACCGCCTGTTCGAAAGCGACGAGGTGCACGGCCGGTTCGTGGCCGAACAGCAGCTGGCGCTGCTGCAGACCGGTGCCTGGCGTGGCGAGCGCCGCCTGCGCCGCCGCGATGGACGGCTGATCTGGGTGCAGGTCAGCAAGCGCTGCGTGGCCGACGGCCAGCCCGAGCTGGGCCTGATCTGCTCCTACGTCGACGTCGACGAGCGCCGCCGCGCGCGCGAGGTGGTGCAGACGCAGGCCGAACGCACGCGCGCCATCCTCGATTCGGTGCTGGTCGGCATCGTCACCGTCGGCGACACCGGCATCGAGTGGATGAACCGCTCGGCCCGGCGCATGTTCGGCGGCGAGCTGGCGGACTTCGTCGGCGAGCCGATCGCCATCGTCGCCACCGCCGAGCCCGACCACCCGCTGCGCGCCACGCATTACCTGCAGGCGCTCGAGGAGGGGCAGGCGGAGACCTTCGAATGCCGGCTGCGCGGCCGCGACGGGCGCGAGTTCTGGGTCGTCGGCAACGCGGTGGTCACGGGGCGCGAACACAACGGTGGCCAGCGCGACCGGGCGGAAGCCGGGGCGGGGGGCCGGCAGATCACCTTCGCGCTGCTGGACATCGAGCGCCGGCGCCAGGCGGAGGTCAGCATCGCCCAGGCGCAAGCCTCGCTGCAGCGCATCATCGAGACCGCGCCGCTGGCCATCGCCTTGTTCGATGCCGGCAGCGGCCGCGTGCTGCGCATGAACACGATGGCGGCGATGTTCTTCGGCCGGCCGGTGGAGGCGGTGCTGGGCCGCACGCCCGAGGAATGGTTCAACCCCGACGAGGCGCGTGCCCTGCGCGCCGACCTGGAACAGGCGCTGCAGCAGCCCGACGTGCTGCGGCGCGAGCAGCCGCGCCGCCTGCTCGGCGATGACGGCAACGATGGTGAACGCCGCATCTGGGACGTGCGCATCGTGCTGCTCGACGCCACGGGCGACGCGCAGCTGCTGCTGGTGGCCAGCGACGTCACCGAGCAGCGCGCGGCCGAGCAGGCGCGCTACGAGGCCGCCGTTGCCCAGCGCGAGATGCTGGTCAAGGAAGTCCACCACCGCATCAAGAACAACCTGCAGGGCGTGGCCGGCCTGCTGCAGCAGACGGCGGCGCGCCGGCCCGAGGTGGCCGCGCTGATCAGCGAGGCGGTGGGCCAGGTGCAGGCCATCGCGCAGGTGCACGGGCTGCAGGTGGGCGTCTCGGGGCCGCTGCGCATCAGGCCGCTGCTGGAGGCCATCACCGCGTCGGTGCAGCGCACCTTCGGCCGGCCGATCCACGTCGAGGCCGAAGGCGAGCCGCCGCACCGCTACGCGCTGCCCGAGGCCGAGTCGATCCCAATCGCGCTGACCGTCAACGAGCTGCTCACCAATGCCATCAAGCACAGCAGCGCCGGCGACGTGCGCTGCGTGCTGCGCTGCGAGCCGGGCAGGGTGTCGATCACGATCGCCAACACCGGCCACCTGCGGCAGGGCTTCAGCCTGGCGCAGGTGGCGCCGGGCGTGACCGGGCTGGGCCTGGTGCGCGCGCTGCTGCCGCGGCGCACGGCCACCTTGTCGCTGCTGCAGGTGGGGCCGGAGGTGCAGGCCTGCGTCGTCCTGGTGACCCCCAGCATCAGCCTGCTCGAACCGCTGTGAAGCGCGGCACGCGGTGGCGCCGGCCCGCAGGCCGGCGGCGCGGGCCGGGATTCGAGGGCCTTCAGCGACAATCGCCGCGTTTTCGCGCGGACGACCGAGGCACCGACTGATGGCCGACAAGGGCAAGATCCTGGTGGTGGACGACGATCGGCTGGTGCTGGCCACGGTCAGCCACGGCTTGTCCCAGGCCGGCTACGAGGTCATCGATGCCGACAACGGCGACGACGCCATCCTGCTGGCACGCCAGCACAAGCCCGACCTGGCGCTGCTGGACATCCGCATGGAGGGCAAGAGCGGCTTCGACGTCGCCGCCTACCTGCGCGAATACCTGCACACCCCCTTCATGTTCCTGTCGGCCTTCGCCGACGAGGACACGGTGCAGCAGGTGCGTGCGCTGGGCGCGGTGGCCTACCTGGTCAAGCCGCTGGACATCGGCCAGATCGTCCCTACCGTCGAGGCCGCCTTCGCCAACCTGCCTTCGCGCGGCGCCGTGCCGCCCCAGCCGGGCAAGCCCGCGGCCGAGCTCGCCGAGCCGCTGCCGGCCCCGGCCCAGAACGATCTGGTGCCGATGGCAGTGGGCGTTCTGATGCACCGCTACTCGCTGCAGCGCGGCGAAGCCCTGCGGCGCCTGCAGAAGCTGGCCGCCGACGAGAAGCGCACGCTGGCCGACCAGGCGGAGCGGCTGGTGGAAGCGGTGGAATTGCTGGCGCGGCCGGGTGAGGCCTGAGCTATTTCAAGGTGAAGTAGAAACGGGCACCGTGGCCGACTTCCGACTCGGCCCAGATCTCGCCGCCATGGCGCCGGACGATGCGGCGCACCGAGGCCAGGCCGACGCCTGTGCCCTGGAAATCGCCGCTGGAATGCAGGCGCTGGAAAACGCCGAACAGGCGGTCGGCGAAGCGCATGTCGAAGCCGGCGCCGTTGTCGCGCACCAGGTAGGCGCTGCGGCCGTTCTGCTCGGCGCGCTCGAACGAGATCTCGGCATGCGGGTTCTTGGACGAGTACTTCCAGGCATTGCCCAGCAGGTTCTCCAGCGCCATGCGCAGCAGCGTGGGGTCGCCCTGGGTCACCAGGCCGGCCTGCACGTGCACCACCACCTCCCGCTCGGGCGACGCGCGCTTCAGGTCGTCCAGCACGTACAGCGCGAGCTGCGACAGGTTCACCGGCTGCCGCTGCAGCGGCTGGGTCGACAGCTGCGACAGCGACAGCAGTGCGTCGATCATGCTGTTCATGCGCGCGGCGGCGCTGAGCACGCGGTCCAGGTGGTCGTTGCCGATGCGGTCGAGCAGGCGGCCGTAGTCCTCCTTCAGGATGCGGGCGAAGCCTTCGACGACGCGGATCGGCGCGCGCAGGTCGTGCGAGACGGTGTAGCTGAAGGAGGCATGTTCGGCCGCCAGCGAGTCGGCCGCGGTGCTGTCGGCCGTGTCCGTGGGCGCCGCCGGTGCGCAGGCGGCGGTATCCGGCACCGGCCCCGCGGGACGCGCGATGCCGACGTAGCCGCAGAACGCGCCATGGTGGTCGAAGCGCGGCACGCCGCGCAGCAGCCAGCCTGGGGGCGGGGCCGCGGGCGGCGCGTCGCTGGCGGTGGCCGTGGCGGGCGTCACCTGCAGCGAAGGCAGCGCCGCCTGGGCCTGCAGCCGACCCTGCAGGCTGTGCTGGGCATCGTCGAATCGTTCCCACAGCAGCTGGCCGCGGCCAGCGCCGGCCGCCCACGCCGATGCGGGTGCTGCCGGTGGCGGCTGCATGCGCACCAGCCGGTGGTCGGCGTCGGTCTGCCAGACCCAGTCGTCGGTGAGCTGCAGCAGGGCCTGTTGGGCTTGCCGGGCTTCGTGCAAGTGGCGCGCCTGCCGTTCCTCGGCCCAGGCTGCGCCGGCGAAGGCGCAGGCACCCGCGGTGAGCACCAGGGCCAGGGCGGCGTAGGCGCCTGCCCCGGCCTGGGCTTGTGCGGCCAGCAAGCCGGCGACGAGAGCGGCCGCGATCAGCGCCAGGGGCAGCACCGGCAGCGGCCCACGGGGTGGCGCTGCAGGGTTATCGCGGGGACGCGGCATGGCGGGCATTGTAGGGAAGGGCCGTGCGGCTCAAGTCCGGCGCCGGTGGGCCGAAACCCTCATGAACAATGCCAGGCTGCGCCGTGCGCGTCGCTGCCGATACCCATGCCGGTCCGACACTCGACGCAGACCTCCAGCGCTTGCCGCTGGCCGGAAATTCCCAGGCGGGCCCGGCCAGCGCGGTATTGCCGCGAGACGCTTGACGCATCGCATGGGCTCCACCATGCTGCGTTTCGCGCGGCAAGCGGCATCATCGGGCGTTCCGCGCACACTATCGGCGCTGCCCCAGGCCTGGTGACACCATGAATTCAACCGCTCCCGAGACTGGCCGCCCCGAAGCGGCCGTGCTGGACGCCCAGGCGCTGGCTGGCCTGAGCATGCTGGACCCCACCGGCGCGAACAAGCTCGTCGAACGCGTGCTCAGCACCTACCAGGGCTCGCTCGGGCGCCTGGTGCAGCAGATGTCCGACGCCCGGCAGCGCGGCGACCATGCCGGCATTCGCCTGGCGGCCCACACCCTAAAATCCTCGTCCGCCAGCATCGGTGCGCTGGACCTGTCCCGGCTCTGTGCCGCAGCCGAACAAGCGGCGCGCGAGGGGCAGGTCGAGGCCGTACCGGGGCTCGTCGAGGACCTGCAGGCCGAGGCTCGACGTGTTGCGCAGGCGGTCCAGGAACTGCTGTCCCGCTAGCCACGCCCGTACCCACCGCAGCCACCGGCCACATGACCCTGCCGCACGCCTTCGACACCGACGACTCGCCCGAGCGGCCCAAGGTGTTGCTGGTCGACGACGACGACGTCAACCTGATGTTGACCGCCGTCGCGCTGCGCGAGCGCGGTTTCGAGATCACCGAGGCCGGCAGCGGCGAACGCGCGCTCGCCCTGCTGACCGACTGGACACCCGACATCATCGTGCTCGACGCGATGATGCCGGGGCTTGACGGCTTCGACACCTGCCGCGAGCTGCGCACCTTCGCCGGTTTCGAGAACATGCCGGTGCTGATGCTGACCGGCCTGGACGACGACGCGTCCATCACCCGCGCCTACCAGGCTGGCGCGACGGACTTCTTCGTCAAGTCGCCGCAATGGAGCCTGCTGGCCGGCCGCCTGCGCTACCTGCTGCGCTCGGCCCGCACGCGCCAGGAACTGGAACGCAGCAAGACCAAGCTGGCGCGCGCGCAGGACCTGGCGCGCATGGGTAGCTTCGACTGGCGGCGTCCCAGCGGCGGTTCGCCCGGCGGGCTGGTGCTGGCGCCGGAGGGCCTGCGCGTCTTCGGTTTCCTGCCGCAGGAAAAGGTGTCGCTCAGGCGCCTGCTGCGCATGGTGCCGGCACCCGAACGCCGCGGCATGGCCCGCGTGCTGCACGAGGTGCTGACCTACGCCTCCGTGCTGGCCATCGACGTGCCGGTCACGCTGCTGGACGGCCGGCAGCGCATCGTGCACGTCGAGGCGGAGCCGGAGTTCAACGAGCACGGCCATTCGGTCGGCTACACCGGCATCGTGCAGGACGTGACCGACCGCCGCGTGGCGGAGGACCGCATCCGCCACCTGGCCAACTTCGACGCGCTCACCGGCCTGCCGAACCGCCGCCAGCTGATCTGGCGCACCGAGCGTGCGCTGGACCATGCGCGGCGCCTGGGCCACCAGGCCGCGCTGCTGCTGATCGACCTGGACCGCTTCAAGGTCATCAACGACACCCTGGGCCACGCCAGCGGCGACGAGCTGCTGGTGGAGGTGGCGCGCCGCCTGCGCGGCTGCGTGCGGCATTCCGACCAGGTGATGGAAGGCGCACTGGAATCGGTGGGCTCGCGCTCGCACCGCACGCTGGAAGCGGTGGGGCGGCTGGGTGGCGATGAATTCGTGGCGCTGCTGCCCGAGGTTACCGACGACAGCGATGCCGAACGCGTCTCGCAGCGCATCCTCGATGCGATGCGCGAGCCGATCTTCGTCGGCGGCCAGGAATGCTTCGTCACCGCCTCGGTCGGCATCGCCATCTACCCGCGCGACGGCCTGTCGGTGGCCGACATGATGCGCAATTCGGACGTCGCGATGTACTCGGTGAAGTCCGCCGGGCGCAATTCGTCGGCCGTGTATTCACCACAGCTCGCCGGCCGCGGCCGCGAGAAGCTGGAACTGGAAAGCGCGCTGCACAAGGCGATCGAACGCAACGAGCTGGTGCTGCACTACCAGCCAAAGATCGACGTGCGCTCCGCTCGCATGGTCGGCGCCGAGGCGCTGATGCGCTGGCAGCGCGGGCCCACGCTGGTGCCGCCGGGCGACTTCATTCCGCTGGCCGAGGAAACCGGCCTGATCGTGCCGCTGTCCGAATGGGCGCTGCGCGAGGCGGCGCGCCAGGCCAAGGCGTGGCAGGTCAGTTTCGGTTTCGCCGACTCGATCGCGGTGAACCTGCCGAACCGGCTGTTCGAGCGCTCGGACCTGGTCGAGCACATCCACCAGTCGGTCTCCACCTACGGCGTGCCGCACCGCTCCATCCAGCTCGAGATCACCGAGACGGGCCTGATGAAGGACCTGCAGAACGTGATCCCGTCGCTGCACCGGCTGAACGAGATCGGCGTCGAGATCTCGATCGACGACTTCGGCACCGGCTACTCGTCGCTGGCTTACCTGACGACGCTGCCGATCTCGGAGCTGAAGATCGACCGCAGCTTCGTGCGCGAGCTGGGCATCACGCCGCAGAGCTCGGCCGTGGTCACCGCCATCATCGCGCTGGCCCGTTCACTCGGCCTGCGCGTGGTGGCCGAGGGCGTGGAGAACCTGCGCCAGATGGAAGTGCTGCACCGCCTGGGCTGCGGCGTGATGCAGGGCTTCCTGTTCAGCCGCCCGATTCCGCCCGACGACATCGAGAAATGGCTGCAGCAGACCGTGCTGCCGCGCAAGGCGCCGTGGATCGCCCAGGCCGCGGGTGACCGCGGGCTGGATCCGCCGCGCTCGGCCGGGCTGCGCAGTTGAGCTCGGCGATGGACAACGCCTCCCGCAGCGCGACCGCCGCCGGCGGGGCAGCGGCCGCGGCCATGACGCCCGCGCAGATCGCCAAGGGCGCGCTGCGGCGCCTGGCCCTGTCGAAGCTGGAGCCCACCCCCGCCAACTACGCCCGCTGCTATGCCGAAGAGGCCGGCGAGGCCGCGCCGCCGCTGGCCGACGTGCACAAGCCCGCCGCCGCCGATGCCAGCCTGCCGGCGAAGGCGCGGCCGCTGGTGGAGCGGCTGCTGAACCGCGCCTGCGACGACACCGCGCTGCGCGGCGACATCCTGGCGGCCATCGGCGATGCGCGTTATGACGACGCGCAGCGCACGCTGGACCGCAGCGGCGACGCCAACGTCGTGCAGGGCCAGGCCTGGGCGGCATTGATCGAGCGCCTGGCGCGCGCGCTGGAACGCGGCAGCCGCCAGTGGACACCGGCGCGCAAGAAGGACAGCCTGCAGCGCGTGCTCGATTCGAGCCGCAAGGACGCGCAGCGCTTGCAGCAGCGGCTGAAGCAGCTGCTGGGCACCTGGGAGAACGACGGCGCCGACGCCTCGGTGGAAGTGGAAGCCAGCGCCGATGCGCCTGCTGCCGCAGACGCCCTGCGGCCGCCCCTTTCACGCGCTATCGATACCGCGGCCGAGCCGCGGCCGGTGGCCGCCGACCACCAGCCCAAGGTGGTCGAGGCGCTGGAAGGCGCGCTGCGGGCCGGCCTGCCGCCGGACCAGCCGCGGGCGGTGGAGTTGGCCGACGAACTGGCCGTGCTGGGCCAGCGCATCCGTGCCGAAGGCGCGACGCTCGCGATCACCGAGGCGGTGGTCGAGGTCTGCCAGCGCGCGCGGCGGCTTTTCGCGCACCGGCACCACCTGGTCGACGAGCTGATGGCCTTGTGCCGCTCGCTCAGCGACAGCATCACCGAGCTGGCGGAGGACGACAGCTGGGCACGCGGCCAAGGCCAGGCGCTGCGCGGCCGGCTGGACGACAACGCCGGCACGCGGGCCGTGCGCGCCGCGCGCGAGCTGCTGGCCGACACGCGCGAGCGCCAGCGCTCGGTGCGCAGCGAGCGGGCCAAGGCGCGCGACGCGCTGAAGGCGATGATCACCCACATGCTCAGCGAGATCGGCGAGCTGGGCCAGGTCACCGGCCGCTTCAATGACAAGGTCGCGAACTACGCCGACGTGATCGAGAAGGCCGATTCGATCGAGAACCTGGCCGACGTGGTGCGCGAACTGGTCGGCGACACGCGCGCGGTGCACGAGGTGGTGGCCAGCGCACGCCAGCGCATGGCCGAGGAACATGCGCGCGCCAGCGAGCTGGAAAGCCAGGTGCACAAGCTCGAATCCGAACTGCGCCGCCTGTCGGACGAGGTCTCGACCGACGTGCTGACGCAGGTGGCGAACCGGCGTGGCCTGGCCCAGGTGTTCGAGGCCGAGCGCGCCCGCATCGACCGCGGCGGCCCCACCTTCGCGGTCGGCCTGATCGACATCGACAACTTCAAGAAGCTGAACGACACGCTGGGCCACGCGGCCGGCGACGTCGCATTGAAGTCGCTGGCCGCCCGCGTGAAGGATTGGCTGCGCCCGGTGGACCACATCGCGCGCTTCGGCGGCGAAGAATTCGTCGTGATGCTCACGGCCACGCCCGTGGCCGAGGCGCAGCAGGTGCTGACGCGGCTGCAGCGCCAACTCAGCGCCAGCCTTTTCATGCACGACGGCCGCGAAGTCTTCGTGACCTTCTCGGCGGGCGTCACCGACTACCGCCCCGGCGAGGCGCTGGAGCTGGCGCTGGAACGCGCCGACGAGGCCTTGTACGAGGCGAAGCGGACCGGGAAGAACCGGACCTGCATCGCCTGAACGCTGCCCTGCACTCCGGCGCCGCCGAACGCGGCAGCCGGCGCAGGCTGCGGCGACGGGCTGCCGGTCAGGCGGCGGTCAGGCGTAACCCAGCCCGTTGGCCACCAGGTCGCTCATGTGGATGTTGGCGAGGTTGAGGTCCAGGCTGCCGGCCAGGAGGGTGAGCGTCGCCGGCGTGTAGGTGCCGTCGGCCAGCAGTCCGGTGTACTGGGCCACGATCGCCTCGGTCGGCGCAGTGCCGGTGAGGTTGCGGTACAGCAGGTCGACCACCGCGGCATCGCTTGCGCCGCTGCCCAGGGCCACGTCCAGCGCGAGCTGCGCCAGTGCCGGCGGTTGCATGCCGCCATCGATCAGGCCCAGGCCGATGCCGACGTAGCCGGCGTTCTGGACCGAGGCAGCACCGAACACCGCGCCCAGCAACTGCGCCACCTGGCCGGCGTGGCCTGCCAGGTCCAGGGCGAGATGGCGGTCGGCGAACTGCAGGCGCTCGATGCCTTGCAGCAGGTCGGATCCTTCCGCGCCGCTGCCGTCCGCCACCCGCCAGCCGGTGCCTGACTGCGTCACGGTGAAGCTGGACCGCATGCCGCCGTACAGCGCGGTGTCGATGCCGGCACTGCCGTCGATCACGTCGTCGCCACCGCCGCCGCGCACGCGGTCGTTGCCGTCCAGCGCGTGGAAGGCCTCGGCCGCCGCGCCGCCTTCGAGGGTGTCGGCGCCTTCGGTGCCGTTGCTCAGCGCCCGGGTGGTGACGGAGATCTTGTAGCGGCCCAGTCCGGTGCTGGAGTCCGCCGCGCTGGCGTAGTAGGTGCCGCTGGCGCTTGGCACGAAACCCAGCCGCGCGTTGCCGTCCACGCCGCCTTCATCGTCGAGCGCCAAGGGCCGGCCGGCACCATCGAACAGCATCAGGAACGGATTGGCCAGGCCGCCGGCGACGCGCTCGAGGTCGATCGTGTAATGCGCGCCGGCCGAGAGCGTGAGGGCGAACATGTCCCGATCCGTCGGCGCCGTGATGATGCCGAAGATGCCGCTGCCATTGGTCGGTAGCACGCCGGAGGTGTTGGTGGCGGCCGAGTAATCGTCGAAGGGGCGGCTGGCGGACAAGTGGTAGGCGCCGGTGCTGCCGCCGTTGTCGGATGCGGCAACGTAGTAGGTGCCGCTCAGTTCGGGCGTGTAGTACAGCAGGGCATCGTCGCCGGTGCCGCTGTCGTCGTCGAAGTCCAGCAGCTCCAGGCCGGGCTGAGGGCCGTACAGCACCAGGTAGGGATCGAGGGCCGCGCTGCCCGCGACCATGTCGATGCGGTAGGTGGTGCCGGCGACCAGGTCGATCTTGAACATGTCGCCATCGGTGGCGGCGTCGATGCGCGCGCGCAGGATGTTGCCGGTGGTGCGCAGCTCGCCGGCGGTGTCGGCGCTCATCGGGTAGTCGTCGCCGGCGATGGGCGCGGTGGTGCTGAAGTTCCACGCGCCCGGCGTGCTCAGGCCGGCGAAGGCGTTGCCCGCCGTGTCCTTGAAGGTGCCGGCTTCGATGCTGACCGAGTAGAGGGCGCCCGCGGCGAGCAGCGCGCTGGGGTCGATGGTGACGCGGTTGCCATCGACGCTGACCTGCGTCTTGTCGGTCACCGCGATGGCCATCGCCGCCTGGCCGTTGCGCTGCAGCACGATGTTGCCGGTGCCGATCACGACGTTCTCGTCGAACTCGATCACCAGCACCGCGCTCTGCAGGACCTGGCTGTCCTCGTCCGCCGGCGTCAGGCGGACGATGTCCGGGGCGGTGGTGTCGGCGCTGGAGGTGCTGAAGTTCCAGGTCGTCGGGCTGGTCCAGCCGGCGAAGGGGTTGCCTGACAGGTCGGACAGCGCACCCGCCGACACCGTGATGTAGAAGCCGGCCGCGGCCGGCAGGTTGGCCGCTGGATCGATGGTGACGACGTTGTCGTTGAAGCGGACCTGCTGGCTGTCGCTGACCGGGATGCTGCGCCACAGCGTGCCGCCGGCCTGGTAGATGTCGATCGTGCCGCTGCCGGCGCGCACCGGCTCGTTGAAGCCCAGGCTCAGGTCGGCGCCCACCGCGATGCCGGCGGCGCCATCGGCTGGTGTGGTCGACTGCAGCAGCGGCGCCGCGACGTCGGCGTCGGGCATCAGCTCGGTCAGCAGGCGCGTGATGTCGGAGAAGCGGAATCGCTCGACATTGGTCACGCGATCGGTGCCGCTGGGGCCGACCAGCGTCACGGTGCTGCCCGCGACGGTGATGGCGTAGGCGGCGGCGACGCCGTCGAACACCGCGGTGTCGGCGCTGCCGTCGCCGCCGTCGATCGTGTCGTTGCCGCCGCCGCCGATCAGGGTGTCGTCGCCGGCGCCGCCGCGCAGGTCATCGTTGCCGGCCCCGCCGATCAGCTGGTTCGATGCGGCGTTGCCGGTGATCTGGTCGTTGCCACTGCCGCCGACGGCGTCCTCGATCACCGTGTCGTAGCTGATCGCCACGTTGTTGGTCATGTGGTTGGCCGACGAGAAGCCGCCGCCGCGCAGGTCCATCACGCTCGGCGCGCTCCAGCCGCTGAAGTCCAGCGTGTCCTGGCCGCCGGAGTCGAAGATCGTCAGCACCGGGTGGGCATTGCGGTTGAAGTCGAGGATGGCGCCCATCGCCCCGGCGACGTTGCTGTTGAAGCCGTACACCGTGCTGCCGGTGCGGGTCGTCGTCGAAGCCCCGTACATGGCCTGGATGGCCATGATGTCGTTGAGCATCGGGGTCTGCGGCGACCAGGTGTAGCCGTTGGCGTCGGTCCAGTCGGCCTGCATCACGTCGGGCGAGTAGTAGGTCGACGCGTCGCGCGGGCCGAAGTACGACATCACCGACAGCACCTCGGTGTCCTGGAACGACGACGGCGTCCAGCTGCCGGCGCCGTTGTAGTCGCCCATGTGATCGAGGCCCAGCGCATGGCCGATCTCGTGCACGAAGGTGTCGAAGCCGTAGCCGCCGATCACCGGGCTGACGAGGTCCGGCTCGCTGGCGTTGAACCACACGCTGCCGATGTCGGGAAAGTAGGCGTGCGCGTAGCCGATGTCGGTGGTGGTGTAGCCGAACTCGATGTTGGTGGCGCCCGTGCCGACGACCATGTTCGGCCGCATCAGCTCGTCCCAGGCGGTCAGGGCCAGCGTCAGCATCTGCTGCTGGGATTCGGTGACCCGGCGGAAACCCGCGCCCTCGCCGTAGAAGAACATCCCGTTCGCGCTGGTCGGGAACGAGTAGGTGATGGTGGTGCCGGACCAGTGTTCGCCGGAGTCCAGCTGGTCCAGGACCTGGGCCAGCGTCCAATTGCTCAAAGCCATGCGTGTTATTCCCTCGGGCTCGTGCGTGGCAGCGCGGACAGGGGCGCTGCATGTCGTTTTCGGTCGATCGGTGGCCAGCCTGAGCGGCGTGAGCCGGCCCGGGCGTGAAGCGTGGCCGCAATGCGGCGCGGGCGGGATTCTGGCGGCTGCGTGGCGGTCGCGGTGGGCCGCGCGGGCTGCGGCGGCACTTCAATCAAGGGGGGTGTGACGCGGTCCGCGGAATCCGGCCGCGCGCCGGCCGGTGGTCGCCGGAGCGGCCCGCTGGCGTGGCCGATTCGACCGCAAGCACTGGAGTGCGCTGCGCGCCAGGGGGCCCGATGCTTCGCCCCTCCCGATTTCGCAAGGCGCATCGATGAAGCAGTTCCTCTTCCTCCACGGCAGCTGGCATGGCGCCTGGTGCTGGCACAAGATCGTCCCGCGCATCCAGGCGGCCGGCCATGCGGCCACGGCCTTCGACCTGCCCGGGCGGGGCCGCGCACCCGCGCTGCCGGCGTTCGTCGGCCTGGACCGCATGGTGGATGTGGCGCAGGCGGCCCTGCCGCCCAAGGGCAAGGTGGTGCTGGTCGTGCACAGCCGCAACGGCATCGTGGCGTCGACGCTGGCCGAACGCGTGCCGGACCGCATCGAAAGGACGATCTACCTGGCGTCGATGATGCTGCCCACCGGCCGCCGGGTGCTGGACTACGTGCCGGACCGCGATTCGATGATGCCGCGCCATGTGAGCGTCAACCGCGTCGGCCTGTGGGACTGGCTGGACGCCAAGGTGTACCGCGAAGCGCTGTACGCCGACTGCAGCGACGACGACCTGGCGCTGTGCCGCAGCCTGCTGGTGCGCGAGCCGGTGCGCCCGGCGCTGACGCGGCTGAAGCTCAGCGCGGAGCGCTATGGCCGCGTGCCGCGCGCCTACATCCGGCTGGCGGAGGACCTGGCCGTCTCGCTCAAGCTGCAGGACCGCCTGCTGGCCGAGACGGTGGTGGACCGCGTCGAGACCCTGAAGGCCAGCCATTCGGCGTATTTTTCGCAGCCGGAGCAGCTGGCCCGGACGATCCTGAAGATCGCCGATGCGGCCTGAGGCCTGCGGGGCGCCCCCCGGCGATGGCCCATGCGCCAGTCACGGCGCCGAGGCACCGGCGCGGCGGAAAGTCAGGTTGATGCGGCAGCGCCCGGTGGCCGGATGCTCGGCGTCCGCCAAGGGGCGCACGCCGTGGTAGCGCAGCCGGCTGGGGCCGCCCCAGACGACGACATCGCCGTGGCGAAGCACCAGGCGCAGGGGCGGCTCGCGCCGCGTCAGGCCGCCGAAGAGGAATTCGGCCGGCAGGCCCAGCGAGACCGAGACGATCGGGTGGCGCAGGTCCGCCTCATTCCGGTCCTGGTGCAGTGCCAGCCGGGCACCGGGCGCATAGCGGTTGACGAGGCAGGCGTCGGGCCTGAAACCCGTGAAGCCGGCGCGCAACGCAGCGGCGGTGGCCAGCGCCTTGAACGGTGCCGGCATCGGCGGCCACGGCAAGCCGGTCTCGGGGTCGTCCGGGCGGTAGCGGTAGCCGCGCGGACCGCTGGTCCAGCCCAGCGGTCCGCAATTGCTCATGGCCACCGACATCTGCCCGCCGCCCGGCACGGTCATGTGCCGCCAGGGCGCGGCGGCGACGACGTCTTGCACGGCCTGCAGAAGGGCGGCCGATTCGCCCACCGCGAAGCCACGCAGCAGCACCGCCCCGGCTGCAAGGGCCTGGGCCGACGGGCAGGCCTCGGTGGATGCCAGCAGATCAGCGGTGGCGAGGTCGGGGCGCGTCATGGCGATGGGGAGGGGGTGCGGTCCATCATGCGATCTGAACCTGGATGGCGGCGACAGGGCACTCCGCGGCTTGCGATGAAACCCGAACCGGCTGATTTTCTTTCGCGACTGCAGCGCTCGTGCCGCCGCGGCCGAATTCGACCGCAAGCGGCGGGGTGCAGGCGTGGCGCATGGCTGCCACAGTGGCGGCCATGCTGATGCCCACCGATGGCGAGGGTGACATGACCTCCGATTCCTACTCCACCGACGACGCCCGCTGGGGCGCGATGACGCGCCGCGACAAGGCCGCCGACGGCCGCTTCTTCTACGGGGTGCGCACCACCGGCGTGTACTGCCGGCCGTCCTGCGCGGCGCGGCAGCCGCGGCGCGAGAACGTGTCTTTCTTCGCCGATGCCGAATCGGCGGCGCAAGGTGGCTTCCAGACCTGCAGGCGCTGCCGCCCCGATGCGCCGCCCGGCACCCAGCAGGCCGAAGCGGTGGCGCGCGCCTGCCGCCTGATCGAGACCGCCGTGGAGGCGCCCAGCCTGGAAGAACTGGCCGCGGCCGCCGGCCTCAGCAGCTACCACTTCCACCGTGTCTTCAAGGCCGCCACCGGCCTGACGCCGCGGGCCTACGCCGCCGCGCAGCGCAGCCAGCGCGTGCGCGACGAACTGCCGCGCAGCGGCACGGTGACCGAGGCGATCTACGGCGCCGGCTTCGGCTCCAACGGCCGCTTCTACGCCCATGCGAACGAGCTGCTGGGCATGGCGCCGCAGGTCTTTCGCGGCGGCGGGCGGGGCGAGACCATCCGCTTCGCCGTGGGCCAGTGCACGCTGGGGGCGATCCTGGTCGCGGCGACCGGCAAGGGCCTCTGCGCGATCCTGATCGGCGAGGATCCCGAGGCCCTGGTGCGCGACCTGCAGGACCGCTTCCCGAAGGCCGAGCTGGTGGGCGGCGACGCCGCGTTCGAGCAGCGCGTGGCGCAAGTCGTCGGCTTCGTCGAGGCGCCGCGGCTGGGCCTGGCGCTGCCGCTCGATGTACGCGGCACCGCGTTCCAGCAGCGGGTGTGGCAGGCCCTGTTGAAGATCCCGCCCGGCAGCACGGCCAGCTATGCCGAGATCGCCGAACAGATCGGCCAGCCGCGGGCGGTGCGGGCGGTGGCGCAGGCTTGCGCGTCCAACGCGCTGGCGGTGGCCATCCCATGCCACCGCGTGGTGCGGCGCGACGGCAACCTGTCGGGTTACCGCTGGGGCGTGGAGCGCAAGCGGGCGCTGCTGGAGCGCGAAGCCAGCCCGGAGGGCGCATGACGCGCACGGCCGCCCGAAGGGCTCATGCCGGAGCACGCAGCGTGGAGGTGCGCTGGTGAACGCGGTCCACCGACTGGCCGCTCAGGACTGGCCGGCGATCGAACAGGGCCTCGACAGCGATGGCTGCGCCGTCATGCGCGGCCTGCTTGATAGCGAAGAATGTGAGCGGGTGTCGGGTTTGTACACCGACCCTTCAGCCTTCCGCAGCCGCATCGTGATGGCTCGGCACGGGTTCGGGCGCGGCGAATACCAGTACTTCGCCTACCCGCTGCCGCCGCTGCTGGCCGATCTGCGCGCGGCCGCCTACGCCCGCCTGGTGCCGATCGCCAACCGCTGGAATGCCTCGATGGGCGCGGAAGTCCGCTATCCCGCGGAGCACGCGGACTTCATCGAACGCTGCCGCGCCGCCGGCCAGCACCGCCCGACGCCGCTGTTGCTGAAGTACGGCGCCGGCGACTACAACTGCCTGCACCAGGACCTGTACGGCGAGCAGATGTTCCCGCTGCAGTTGGTGGTGCTGCTGTCGCAGCCCGGCCGTGATTTCGAGGGCGGGGAACTGGTGATGACCGAACAGCGGCCACGCGCCCAGTCACGCCCGATGGTGGTGCCGCTGCGGCAGGGCGACGCGGCGGTGATCGCGGTGCAGCACCGGCCGGTGCAGGGGCAGCGCGGCACTCATCGGGTGAACCTGCGGCATGGGGTGAGTCGCGTGCACTCGGGGAGCCGGTTCACGCTGGGGATCATCTTCCACGATGCGCTGTGAGCGCGCAGCACTCGGGTGCTGGCGGAAGCGGTGAGATTCGAACTCACGGAGGGGATGAACCCTCGCCGGTTTTCAAGACCGGTGCCTTAAACCGCTCGGCCACGCTTCCAACACGCCGGCGCATGCTATCGCCGGTTTTGCCTGCACTCACATCGCTGCGCGATATGAGTTCCGGCGCAACGCCTTCGGCGTTGACCAAGACCGGTGCCTTAAACCGCTCGGCCACGCTTCCAAACACTTGGGCTTGCCGGCGCCGAAGGCGCGCGGCAGGCCGCGATTCTGGCACCAGTTTCAGACGTAGCCCACCCCGGTTTCGCTGATGTCGGCCCAGCCGATGTTGGTGAGGTTGACCGGGTGGTCGGCGGCCAGCAGGCCCAGGCCGGACTGGGTGAAGGCGCCGGTGTCGAGCAGGCCCTTGTAGTAGGCCATCTCGGCCGAGGAGGGGCGCACGCCCATCAGGTTGGTGTAGAGCAGGTCCACCACCGCCGCGTTGCTGGGGTTGTTGCTGCCCAGCGCGGCGTTCAGCGCCAGCTGCATCAGCCAGGCGGCGTCCACCCCGTGGTTGTCCATCAGGTCCAGGCCGATGCCGATGAAGGCCTCGTCGAGCGCGAAGTCGGCGCCGAAGGTGGCGCCCAGCGTCTTGACCGTCGTGCCGGCGTGGCCGCTCATGTCGATCGCCCAGTAGCCGTCGTCGAACAGCAGGCGCTCGACGCCGTACAGCAGGTCGCGGCCCTGGGTGCCGACCTCGTCGGCCAGGACCCAGCCGCCGTTGTCCATCAGCTGGATGCTGTAGTTGTTGGCGATGCCGCTGTACAGCGCCAGGTCGATGTCGTTGCCGCCGTCGAGGATGTCGTCGCCCTGCAGGCCGCGCAAAGTGTCGCGCCCGCTGCCGGCGTTGAGGGTGTCGGCGCCGAAGGTGCCGGTCATCGTGTCGGCCACGGCGCTGCCGTTGAACACGGTGCGCAGGATGGCCGACAGGCTGTACAGCCCGATGCCGGTGTCGAAATCGGAAGCCTGCAGGAAGTAGGTGCCGCTGGCCGCGGGCGTGTACGTGATCTGCGCGTCGAGGCCGACGCCGGTGTCGTCGTCGTAGGCCAGCGCGGTGCCACCGCCGTCGAGCAGCACCAGGTAGGGGTCCTCGAGGCTGCGGCTCTTCAGGTCGAAGGTGTACTGGATGCCGGCCGACAGCGTGACAGCGAACATGTCGGCGTCCGAGGGCACGTTGATCTGCCCCGTGGTGGCCGCGGCGCCGGCGTTGACGCGGCCGGTGCTGGCGGTGGAGGCCAGGTAGTCGTCGGCGGGCACGGTGGACGAAAGGCTGTAGGTGCCGGTCGACTCGGAGTAGTCGTAGGCGGCCAGGTAGTACGTGCCGGTGGTGCCGGGGGTGAAGAACAGGCGCGCGTCCAGCGGCAGCGGGCCGCCGTCGTCGTCGTAGGCGATCAGCTCGACCTCGGGCTGCATGCCGTACAGCGCCAGGTAGGGGTCGACCGCGCTGCTGAGCGGGCTGACCATGTCGAAGCGGTAGGTGACGCCCGCCTGCAGCACCACCTTGAAGAGGTCGCCATCGTTGGCGTAGTCGATGCGTGCGCCGACGCCGATGCCGGTGTTCGGCACGCTGCCGCTGGTGCTGGTGCTGAGCGGAAAGTCGTCGGTCGCGGTCGGCGAGGAGGTGTTGAAATTCCAGGCGGTGCTGCCGGCGAGGCCGGCGAACGGGTTGCCTGCGTCGTCGCGGAAGGCGTTGGCGTCGATGTTGACGTAGAAGCCGGTGCCGGCCGGCAGGTTGGCACCCGGGTTGACGGTGACGGTGCTGCCGTTGATCACCACCGCCACTGTGTCGGACACGCTGATTTCACGCGCCAGCGTGCCGCCCGTGGTGTAGATGCGCACGCTGCCGTTGCCGCGCTGCACCGCTTCGCTGAAGTTCAGTACCAGGTCGGACGCCACGTTGACTTGGTTGCTGTCGTCGCTGGGCGACTTCCCCAGCAGCAGCGGCGGCGCTGTGTCTTGCGTGGTGGCGCTGACCGAATAGGCGCCGGTGCCGATGTCGAAGTCCCAGGCCGCGAGGAAGTAGGTGCCCGTGGCCGCGGCCGTGTAGCTGATGCGTGCGTTGCCGGCACCGGCGCTGTCGTCGTCGGACGTCAGGAGCGGCGGCGAGGTGAAGGCGTCGGGCTGGATGCCGTAGAGCTGCAGGAAGGGGTTGGACAGGCCGCCCGCGGCGGCGCGCTGCAGCGTGAAGGTATAGGTGACGCCGGCGGCGAGCTGGACCTTGAACAGGTCCGCGTCGTCCGGGACCTCGATGACGCCGTTGGCGGCGGCGCCGTTGACGGTGACGACGCCGGTGGTGTCGGTGCGGTACGGGTAGTCGTCGGTGGTGCCGCCGCCGCTGGTGCGGAAGTTCCAGGCCGTGGCTGAGCTGATCCCGGCAAAGGCGTTGCCGGCGCTGTCGCGCAGCGCAGTGGCATCGACCGTGACGTTCAGGCTGGCATTGGCCGGCAGGTCGGCGCTGGGATTGATCGTGACCGAGCTGCCGTTGATCGTGACCTGGCTGCTGTTGGCGGCGATCGTCGCGACCACCGTGCTGCCGTTGCGGATGGTGAAGCTGCCGCTGCCAGCGACCACCGGCTCGTTGAACAGCATCACCAGGTTCGACGCCACGTTGACGCTGCTGGCCTCGTCGGACGGGGTCAGCGTGATCACCTGCGGCGCCACGGTGTCGCTGGCGCCGGTGCTGAAGTTCCAGGCCGTGGTGGTGCCGATGCCGGCCCAGGCGTTGCCGCTCAGGTCGGTGAAGGCGTCGGCGCTGACCAGCACGTAGTACGACTGCGACTGGCCGAGGTTGGTCGCGGCGTCGATGGTGACGGTGCTGCCGTTGAAGCGCACCTGGTCGGCATCGGTCGTCGCGATGCTGCGCACCAGCGTCCCGTCGGCGCGGAAGATCGAGACCGTGCCGCTGCCGGCCCGCACCGTTTCGTTGAAGCTCAGCACCAGGTCCGCGCCCGGCGCCACCGCGGTGGCGTTGTCGGCCGGCGACTGCGACTGCAGCACCGGCGCCGTAACGTCGGATGTGGGCGACAGGTCGGCCAGCGTGCGCAGCATGTCGGCGAACTGGAAGCGCTCGACGTTGCTGAGCCGGTCGGTGCCGCTGGCGGCGCCCACCAGGGTGATGGTGCCCGCGCCGAGAGTGACGGTGTAGCTGGCGAAGTTGCCTTCGAACACCGCCGTGTCGGTGCCGTCGCCGCCGTCGATGATGTCGTTGCCGGTGCCGCCCAGCAGGATGTCGTCGCCTTCGAAGCCGTTGAGCTCGTCGTTGCCGGCGCCGGCGTCGAGCCGGTTGGCGGTCGCGTTGCCGTTCAACACATCGTTGCCGCTGCCGGTGCGGGCGTTCTCGATCACCGTGTCGTAGGCGATCGCGATGTTGTTGGTCATGTCGTTGGCCGACGAGAACTCGCCCGCCTTCAGGTTGACCCGGCTGGCGGTGTTCCAGCCGCTCAGGTCCAGCGTGTCGCTGCCACCGGAATCGAAAAGCGTGAGGATCGGCGTGCGGTTGACCGTGAAGTCGTAGATGCGTCCCGTGGTGCCGCCCACCGTGCTGCTGAAGCCGTAGACTGTGTCGTCCAGTCGCGTGGTGGTGGAGGCGCCGTAGATGCGCTGGATCGCCATGATGTCGTTCAACATCGGCGTCTGCGGCGAGTAAGTCTGGCCGTCGGCCGCCACCCAGTCGGCCTGCATCACCTCGGCGTTGTAGT
>Ga0196963_10000225_pt1 | contig 53357 bp, 20 predicted proteins | sample S1_5metaG_FD_148600 | JGI IMG/M metagenome (GOLD analysis project Ga0196963, IMG submission 148600) | Soil microbial communities from Anza Borrego desert, Southern California, United States - S1_5 | ecosystem: Environmental > Terrestrial > Soil > Desert | place: USA: California | collected... | reverse complement strand
TTTGCGGGGTGCCATGTAAGCGGGATAATCATCCGGATTAATAGCGACAGGAAAGGTGGTTGTCCAAGGTGCATCGTTAGCATTTTGCAACCAGCCGCTAGGCGGGTCGATGACACGCGGTAAATCTTGGTAAGGATGAGTTTTTGTCCACAAGGTTGCGGAGGTATCTCCCGGAACTACATCTTTCCAAGCCTCAAAGTCACCCTGAGAACGAATCGGAACTTGACCGTTAAACAGGTGCAGGATGTGTCCCTCTCGATCTGCATACAGGACGGTAAACATAGGGATCTGCAAGCGCTTGAGTGCAGATTCAAACTGAGATAAATTTTGGGCGCGTCCCATTTCCCACCACTGCTGGAGTGCGCCAGGTTGATCTAATCCTACAACTCGCAGAGCGATCGCCTGCTGATCGTTTTGGCTGACAATGGGACCATGAAGAGAATGCTGGACAACCAGTTGCTCTGACTTTAAAGTTCCATCATCTTGCTTAACCTGAATGCTTTGCGTTTCTGTCGTCAAAGCTTTCACTTTCCCGTCCCAGAAGTAACCGTCTCCAGCAAGTTTTAGGGCATAGGCATCCCAACCATCGTGAGTGTTGACAGTATGCGTCCAACCGAGGAAATCGTTAAAAGCAATCTCTAAAACGGGCAACCCCACTAAGGTTGCGCCATAAGCATCGATTTCTGGGGCGGTTAGCTGCGCCTCGTACCAAAGATATAAGTCCGACCAAGGAAGGTGGGGATTTGCTAGTAGCATTGCCTTACCACTGGCAGAATGAGAGGGAGCGATCGCCCACCCATTTGATCCGGCTGATTTTCCTTGATTGGCAATGCCTGCAATGGTTTCAGGATTAACGACAAAGGTAAAATTAAGCACCCGCTGACAGTGGGCTAAGATATCCACCCCGCTGACAGGCAAAACTGTTTCAACGGCATTGTCAATCAGTTGAGGATGTTCCTTGGCATAAGCATTGATTCCAGCAGCAAAGGCATCCAAATTCGCACGAAACTCTTTACTTTGTGCGGCGTACCATTTCTCAGCCCGTTCTGGTACTCCCATCGTTCGCACCCATCGATCCGAGTCCAAATACTCTTTGCCCCAATATTCCGCTGCCCGTCCTCGTGCCTGACCATAAAGCCGTAATATCAGGTTGCCATGACTCTGCATCTGCGCCCATCCGAACGCGCGGAATAAGCCCTGAGTATCTCGGCTGTAGATGTGCGGAACGCCGTAAGTATCCCAAAGAATCTCCGTTGATTTTTGTCCGAAAACAGGATGATAACTGCCTGCCAAGGAGACAAAAAACACCGTACTTACTAGGAAGCAAAAAAGTCGCAAGGCTCTGCGTTTAATGGCAGGCAGCCGAGATGCAAGAAAAGACATAAGATATTTAAACTCCAAGCTAATAGCTCACGTCCCCTTAAGTGGACTAAAACTCTTATCCAGTCGTCTTTAGACGACTTTAGCTGTGAGCCAAGGAATTAATTCCCTGACAGGTGATTGCAACGGGTGCAAGATGTAAGTTGAAACAGACTTGTAGATCCGTCTGAGATTTCAAGATTGATCAATCAGGTTCAAAGCCCAACTTCAGATAGGGATTATTGCATTTGAACTTGATACTCAGCAGACTAGAACCTCGGCTCTACCTCTCAGTTCTCAGTCTTCTGTACCTTCCGATGGAAGCAAATAATTATACCATGTGGTATACCTGGTCGGAGTGGAATTTAAAGGTTTGTGCTCTATGCCTGTAACCGAACAGCCAGAACTTGCAGAGTTAGTTCGCCAGACGCGACAGCGCCTAGAACTCTCTCAAGCTAAGTTTGCGGCAAAACTAGGAGTTTCATTCCAAAGCGTTAATCGCTGGGAAAACGGACGCACAAAACCCTTACCTATTGCCGTGAAGCAGATTGAACAATTGTTGCATCAGATGGGCGATCGCGGACAGGATCTATTAGCCAAATACTTTTCAGCATGAGGACGGAAACTGTATGACTGACTCACCGTCTTCCCATCCTCTACAGAGTCACCCTGTCCTTTCAGGCAATGGGTTATCCCGAAGCGTTTCTGTAATTACGGAAGCAGATGTCCTGATTACAGCAGCACTGGCTAATCGTCCCGCAAGACAACCCGATTTAGCGGCTGAAAACAAAGCGCTGCATACGCTTGCCCAACAATTGATGGGCGATCCTCAGTTCTTACTTAAAAGCCTAGTGCAGATTGCCAAGGATCTCTCTCAAGCCGATACCGCTGGAGTCAGCTTTCTAGAAACTTTAGCAGATGGCACCTCCATTTTTCGCTGGGTGGCGATCGCAGGTGCCTTAGAATTTTTAGAACAAACGATCACACCCGGCAACTTTAGTCCTTGTGGCACAACGATTCGCCAAGGACAGCCGCAACTGTACGCGCATCCTGAACACTATTTCACCTACCTGTATCATCCGCAGTTTCCCATCGTTGAGGCACTGCTGTTTCCGCTGTGTGTAAATAATCAACCGCTAGGCACCCTTTGGATTCTTGCTCACAATCAGCAGCGACAGTTCGACCGTGAAGATCAACGGTTAATCACCAGTCTGGCAGGATTTACGGCTAATGCTTTGCAGAGCATACATCTGCGTCAGACGGCTCAATTAGCCTTGCAGCGAGAACAGGAAATCCTGACACAGCATAAACGGGCAGAAACATCGTTGCGCCAAATTGAAGAATTTAATCGGCAAATTTTAAACAGCAGCGACGACTGTATCAAGATATTAGATCTGTCAGGACGGCTGCTGTATATGAATCCAAGGGGGCAGGTGTTACTCACCATTGAGGATATAACCCCATTTGTTAAGGCTTCTTGGGTTGAGTTCTGGCAAGGCGCTGACAGGGAAGCCGCATTCAATGCCCTTGAGACCGCAAAATCAGGTGGAGTAGGTAGCTTACGAGGTTATTGTCCTACCCTAGCCGGGGAACCAAAGTGGTGGGATGTCAAGCTCACTCCCATCCGGGGAGCAGAGGGGCAGGTTGAACGGGTGTTGTGCATCTCGCGGGACATTACCGAACAAAAGCGCATTGAAGAGGAACGCCACCAGAATCAGGAACGCTTACGGAAGAACGAGGAGCGCTTATCTGCGATCTTCTCGCAAGCAGCGGTGGGGCTGTCCGAAATCAGACTTGACGGACGCTTTGAGCGAGTCAACGATGAACTTTGCAAGATGCTAGGGCGATCGCGTGAAGAGATTTTGGCTGCAAGTATAGCTGATGTTACCCACTCGGAGGACTTGCCTAAAAGCTTAAAAGCTTTCAAGCAACTGATTGAAAGCGGTGAGCCAGTTTCATTCGATAAACGCTACCTGCGTCCGGACGGGACGATCATCTGGGGAAATAGTAGCCTCACGCGCCTCGATGATGAGCAGGGGCGTCCGCAGACAGTGCTGGTAGTCACCGTTGATCTGAGCGATCGCAAACAGGCAGAACTGGAAATCCGCAAATTTGTTTCCTTAGCCGATCACAGCACGGAATTTATCGGCATGTGCGATATGAATTTCATCCCGTTTTATGTCAATAAAGCGGGTACTCAAATGGTTGGGCTGGATGACGTGCAGCAATATAGCAAAACCCCAGTCAAGGAATTTTTCTTTCCCGAAGATCAGGATTTTATCCTCAATGAATTTTTTCCCCAGGTTTTGCGCGAGGGACGGGCAGAAGTGGAAATTCGTTTTCGCCATTTCAAGACTGGCGAAGCGTTGTGGATGATTTACAACGTTTTTTACCTCAAAGATGAGAACAACCAACCGATTGGTCTGGCAAGTGTTAGCCACAATATCACCGAACGCAAACGGGCAGAGTCCGCCATATTGGAGAGATCGCGCTTATCAGCCATGAGCGCTGATATTGGCACGATCCTGATTCAAAACGACAGTTTGCCAGATATTTTAAAGCAGTGTACTGAGGCATTAGTCAGTCACCTGGATATCGCATTTGCCCGCATTTGGCTGCTCAACCAAAAGAAGAACGTACTGGAATTACAAGCAAGCGCTGGGATGTATACCCATCTCGATGGTTCCCATAGCCAAGTGCCCGTAGGTCAGTTCAAGATCGGTTGCATCGCGCAAGAACGCCAGCCCTATGTGACCAACAATATAACGGGTGATCCTTGCCTCCATAACCCACAATGGGCAGCCCAGGAAGGAATCGTTGCCTTTGCTGGCTACCCCCTGATTGTCGAGAATCAGGTGGTAGGGGTAATGGCATTGTTTTCTCGCTCCTGCCTCTCAGAGATCACTGTGCAAACCATAGCCTCGGTAGCAAATGCCGTATCTGTGGGCATTCAGCGCAAGCAGATTGCCGCCGAACGGGAACAACTTCTGAAGCAGGAACAAGCCGCACGAGCAGAAGCAGAGGCAGCGAACCGGATCAAAGATGAGTTTTTGGCAGTGTTGTCTCATGAATTGCGATCGCCGCTCAATCCCATCTTGGGGTGGTCAAGGCTGCTTCAGCAAGGCAAGCTAGACGCAGTGAGGACGGCACAAGCCTTAACGACGATTGAGCGCAATGCTAAGTTGCAAGCTGAACTGATTGAAGACTTGCTCGATGTCTCCCGGATTTTGCAAGGGAAGCTCAGCTTAAATGTCAGTCCGGTCAATTTGGCATCAACGATTCGAGCTGCGCTTGAGACTGTGCGACTGGCAGCAGAAGCAAAATTGATTGATGTGCAGGTAAACCTTGATGCGAACGTCAGCTCTGTCATGGGCGATGCTACCCGCTTGCAGCAAGTCGTCTGGAATCTGTTTTCCAATGCCGTTAAATTCACCCCCGTAGGCGGTCGGGTTGAGGTGCGATTAACGCAAGTAGATAATCAGGTGCAAATCACTGTCCGCGATAACGGCAAGGGCATTCCTGAAGAGTTTTTACCCTACGTCTTCGACTACTTCCGGCAAGCCGATAGTGCCATAACGCGCAAGTTTGGCGGCTTAGGATTAGGACTGGCGATCGTGCGTCACTTGGTCGAATTACATGGCGGCATGGTTGCAGCAGACAGCGCTGGTGAAGGACTAGGAGCCACCTTTACCGTCAACTTACCCCTGATGCCGATACGTCGAGAAGAAAATCCGGAAGAGCAATTTTCCGACTCAGCCTCCAATCTGCAAGGCATTCAAGTTTTGGTGGTTGATGATGATACCGATACACGCGAGGTTATGGTGTTTATATTAGAGGAGGCTGGGGCAAGCGTCATCTCAGTCACCTCGGCAAGCGAAGCCTTAGCAGCGTTAACCAAATCCCAGCCGGATCTCCTCCTCAGCGACATTGGGATGCCAGATATGGATGGCTACATGCTCATGCGGCAAGTGCGATCGCTCCCACCAGAGCAGGGCGGGCAAATTCCGGCGATCGCCCTTACTGCCTACGCCGGAGAAATCAATAAACAGCAAGCCATGGCTGCCGGATTCCAGCACCATATTGCCAAGCCAGTAGAGCCAGACGAAATTATTAAACTGATTGCAGGCCTGATTGGCAGTAAGCGCCATATCGTCGATACTGGCGGCAGAAGCCAAATTTATTCAGATTTAGACGGTGCTTGATCTTAAGACAGGAGAAGTTAACACGGCTCTAAATTGCCAGCTAGGATCTTGCCCTACTTGTGGAAATGGCTTATGCCTGAGCAAAATCACCAACCTTGGGCTGAGTGAGTTCAAAAATTGTAGTGATTAGCTCTTCAAGATCCACAGGCTTCAAAAGATACAACTCAAATCCTGCTGCCAGAACTTGTTTCCGAACCTGTTCTCCATCCAAAGCGGTAATGGCGATCGCCGGGATGCGTTTCCACACGTCACCTTCTCTGGCTCTAATCTGACGGAGAAGCGAGCAACCATCAGTATCCGGCAAAGCTATATCGCAAAGTAGTAGATTTGGCTTCAGGGAGGGCAAGACTTCGAGGGCTTCACTGGCAAAAGCGACTGCTGTAACTTTTGCTCCCTCTGCTTGTAATGTCAGCGTCAATAACTCTCGGCTATTTTCGCAATCATCTACAACCAGTAAGGACTGATGATCCAGTTTCACAGTGCTCCCTCCTGCTAGCAAATCAGCTAATCCATGGCAGACTCCTTAACTATTGCGCCTTCATCTCGCTGATCATGCTGCAAAGTTAGTGAGGAAATTTGATAGCTTTAGCGACAAATTCCTGGTGACTATTATAAAAGATTTATTTTTTAGGCAGAGTAGAGGGCTTTAAGCAGCCTTGTCAAAGTCCGGCAGAATGCGTTCTACCTCGCGTAAATGCTGAAAAGCATATCCCCCTAAACCCACTAGCAATAAACAGATAGAAGTTAGAACGTAAAACAGCGCCATCCCAGCACCACGCCCTGTCCCCAAAATGCCGCCAAATATGCTTGCTAAACTGCCTCCAGGCATCATGGCGGGTTCTAAAACTTTATCTGCTAAAGGCCCAGCAATCAAAGGCGCGATCGCAGTCGTTACCAGCATCATTGCTGAACGAGTAGCAAACACGCGCCCCTGTACTTCTGGTTTCACCTTGCTTAACCAGATAGCATCTCGACAACTCGCCATCAAAGGAAAGTTTAAAGAGGAGCAAAATTGAGCCGGAATCCACACCAAAGAGATTTGACTCAGACCGAATACCGTTTTACTTAACCCAGCCCCCAGCATACCCAGTAATAAGCCATGAATTCGCGGTTTAGGTGTGCCCCAGGTAGTCACCAGAATGGCTCCCAGAACGCCTCCTACCCCGGCAGCAGCGGCGACACTTGCGAGGACTTGAGCATTATTCCCAGAACGTGCCAGAATCATCGGTGAATAAAGGGCAGCACCCAGATCATGAGCGAATTGGAATAAGACTGCGGTAGCGAGTAAAGCGAATAAACTGGGGCGGGAAAAAATATAGTTGAAGCCAAAAATGATTTCTTTCCAGTTGAACTGACTTGCTTGAGTCTGATGGTTTTGTTGCAGCGGTTGGGGAATCTGTACTAACAACACTGTGCAAATCGCAAAGCAAAATGTAATCAGGTCAATACTAAAAATGCCGACTAAGCCAATGGGAGCATAAAGAACACTCGCTAAAGCGGGGGCGATGATAGCAGAACCATAATGCAGGATAGCAATCATGCCTGTAGCGCGGGTGTATTGCTGTTTAGGCACTACCATCGCAATTGAGGCTGAGGCAGCGAGTTCTTGAATTTGCCCAAAAATGCCTTCAATTGCCCCTGTGAGATATAAATGCCAGATTTGCAAATGATTCGTTAAAAACAGCACCAAGAGAACCAAAGTACAGATAGCTGCTACCGTATCACCCACCATGATCAGTAACTTGCGGTTGTAGCGATCGACAATCACACCAGCAAAGGGAGAAATCAAAACGCGCGGTACTTGGGTAAAGAAGCCAACTAAGGCTAAGGTTGTTGCTTGTTCTGTGAGTTCCCAAGCCCAAAGGGTAATCCCAAAGCCAGTCATATAGCTGCCTATGGTTGATACCATTTGTCCGCACCAGAGGATGCCAAACGTCCTCATGTTGGTTGGTTGGGTGTCTTGTTTCATTGCCGCATAAAGGTTGGAGGGATTGACGCTTCGATTATGCTCAGCGACCTGGCGAGATGGGGTAAAACGCTGAGTTTATGGGCAATTTTCGGGTCTTCTAGAGCGATCGCGCACAGACTGTTAAGTTCTCAAGAATATCCCTTGGGTTTTCAAAGCGGTCATCCGTCTTCCCTCTAAAGGCTTATTGTCAAGTCTTCCTTTAGGGAGACAAGAATTCTCAATTAATAAAATAAAAGTTTTCCCAATTAAGGGGTCAATATCTCGATACAAGTTTTAAGCCCTAGCTGCAAAAATAACTCATTTTATTTTGTACTTAAACCTGAGTGGCATTAGCCGAAATAGGGACAAGCTCTAGAAAAAACTAGGCTTGCGCCAGTGTACACCGGAATCTCCTAACTACCTCAATTGATAATTATTCTCTATAGGTTTAGGAATATTCAGCAATTTTTCTTAAAACCTATTGAGAATTACTTGCAACTAGTGTACTTTGATGAAGTCGCAAATAAATGTTATTGCTGTTAACGAGCCATAAACCTGCTCTACAGCGAACTATCTGTCACAGACTGATGCTGACGACTCCTAGCTAACGGCATCGCTGGTTTAGCTATTCACTTAAAAACCTCAATCGCCATAGCCATCAAGGAATTGCCTGTGATGTTACTCAGGCTTACCGCGCTGCGCGTAAGACAGGAGAAATCTGCCTGAAAAACATCATCTGAACGCAAGTTCTTCACTTTGACGTGGCTAGGCAAAGTTTCCAGGTTAATCAAGCAGGAAGAAAACATGTCCGATTCTCAACTGTGCCCTAGTGCTTGTACGTTAGTTGACCTTCTACGTTACAGAACTGTCCATCAATCTGGGGAAATCGCTTTCACCTTCCTAGAAGATGGAGAGACTGAGGCAGCAAGTTTGACTTATTCAGGGTTGGATCGCTGTAGTCGCGCGATCGCATCTCAACTGCAAGCTTTGGGTTTACAGGGAGAACGGGCATTACTGCTGTATCAACCGGGTTTAGATTATCTGGCGGCTTTCTTTGGTTGCTTGTATGCGGGAGTTGTGGCAGTGCCTGCGTATCCCCCGCGTAATCAGCGCAATACACCCAGAATTCAGGCAATTGTGGCAGATTCCCAAGCAGCGATCGCCTTGAGTACCACAACCATTCAGCCGAGAATTCAATCGCTGCTGGCTGAAGCGCATTTAAAGTGGTTAACTACCGATAATTTAGCTTCTGGAATCGAAGAAAATTGGCAACCTCCTGCGATTAATCCCCACAGCTTAGCCTTTCTGCAATATACCTCTGGTTCCACAGGAACCCCAAAAGGGGTAATGCTGACACATGGCAACTTACTGCACAATGCCGCGACAACTTACGAATGCATGGGACATTCTCCCAGTAGTAAGTTTGTCTCTTGGTTGCCGACTTACCATGACATGGGGTTAATTGGCGGTATTTTGCAACCTTTGTATGGTGGCTTTCCTTGCATCCTCATGCCGCCTGCTGCATTTCTCCAGCGTCCTTATCGTTGGTTGCAAGCGATTTCTCGTTACGGCGGAACTACTAGCGGTGCCCCGAATTTTGCTTATGAACTTTGTGTAGACAAGATTACCGAGGCACAAAAGCAAACGCTGGACTTAAGTAGCTGGGATGTGGCTTTTAATGGTGCTGAACCGATTCGCCAAGAGACTTTAGAACGATTTGCCGCAGCGTTTGCTAGCTGTGGTTTTCGCCAAACGGCGTTTTATCCCTGTTATGGACTGGCAGAAGCATCTTTGATGGTGACGGGTAGTTGCAAGGCAGAAGTGCCTAAGGTTAGCAGGATTGATGCAGCTGCTTTAGAACATAATCAGGCGATCGCCACCACAACCAGCGATCACACCTTAGTCAGTTCGGGGCAAAGTATTCCCGATCAAGAAATTATTATTGTTAATCCCGAAACCTTAACTTGCTGTCAGCCGGATGAAGTCGGTGAAATCTGGGTTTCAGGACCGAGTATTGGTCAAGGTTATTGGAATCGAGAAACAGAAACCCAAGCGACTTTTCAGGCTTATACGGCGGATACCCAAGCGGGGCCATTTTTAAGGACAGGTGATTTAGGGTTTCTGCACGCTGGAGAACTCTTTGTTACGGGACGCGCCAAAGATATCATCATTGTTCGCGGTCGTAATCTTTACCCACAAGACATTGAATTAATCGCAGAAACTAGCCATCCATCGTTACGGGTGGGAAGTGTTGCCGCTTTTGCAGTGGAAGTGGGTAATGAAGAACAGCTTGTGGTTGTTCAAGAAGTCGAGTTCCGCCAAAAACCCGATGTGGCGGAAGTTGCGGCTGCCATGCGTCAAGCGATCGCAGAAACCTTTGAAATTCAAGTTTATGCAGTTGTTTTAATTAAAGCCGGGACGATTCCCAAAACGTCTAGCGGTAAGATTCAACGTCGCGCCACCCGTGCCGATTATTTAACCGGGAAGTTAGAGGTTTTGGGTAGTAGCGTACTAGAAACGGCAGGAATTGGAAGCGAGCGCATCCTCAATCGCGAATCCCTCTTGGCGATCGCCCCAGCAGAACGGCAGACACTGCTAGAAAGCTATTTACAACAGTTAGTTGGTGAGATTTTCCACTTTCATCCAGAACTTCAGCAGCCTTTAAGTGCAGCGGGAATCGACTCTTTAAAGGTTTTTGAGCTAAAAAATAAGATTGAGTTAGACTTTGGGGTTAACCTTTCGGTTGCTGAACTGTTTGGTGAAGTTAATGTTGCTCAGTTAGCAACCTTGATTTTAGCGGCAATCACCGCAGGCACAGCCGTTTCCAGAATTCAGCCTACTGATCGCGATCGCATCCCCTTATCTTTCTCTCAAGAAAGGCTGTGGTTTTTGGATCAGTTAGAACCGGGAAATCCTTTCTATAATCTGGCGGCTACGGTGCGGCTAACTGGAAAGCTGAATGTAGAGGCCCTTACGCACAGTATCCAGCAAATTCTGCATCGCCACAAAAGCCTACGCACCCGCTTTATCAGTCAAGATGGACAACCCCTGCAAGTAATTGCGCCTGAGACTGACTTTAACTTGTCAGTCATTGACTTGAGTGAGTTCTCAGAAAGCGCCCAAGCCGCAGAAGTTGAGCATCTGTGCAATAAAGAAGCGCGATCGCCCTTTGACTTACAACAAGGTAACTTGTTTCGCGCGCAACTCTTACGTTTAACTGCAACAAAACATATCCTGCTGCTGACGGTTCATCATATCGTTTTTGATGGTTGGTCAATGAGGTTACTGCTGCAAGAACTCGCCACCCTGTATCAAGCTTTCGTTAGCAATACTGCGCCTTCCCTACCGGAATTACCCATTCAATATGCCGACTTCGCTGTGTGGCAGCGTCAGGCATTGGCATCTACAGAATTAACGTATTGGCAACAACAATTAAGTGGCAATCTGCCAATTTTAGATTTACCAACAGACTTCCCCCGCCCAGCGGTGCAAACCTTCCAAGGGAAAAAATATCCCCTAGTTATATCCAAATCTTTAACCGCAAAACTCAGAGAACTCAGCCAGCAAAAAGGCGTAACGCTGTTTATGCTGCTGATGGCAGGATTTAATACCCTACTCTATCGCTACACCGGGCAGGAAGATATCTTAGTTGGTTCGCCGATTGCCAACCGGAATCGGAGTGAGGTTGAGAACCTAATTGGTTTTTTTGCCAACACGTTAGTATTTCGTACCCAACTATCTGAAAATCCTAGCTTTGCGGCGTTACTGTCTCAGGTACGCGAAACTGCGATCGCGGCTTATCAACACCAAAATATTCCCTTTGAAAAGCTGGTAGAAGTTCTGCAACCAGAACGAGATCTCAGTCGTAACCCCTTATTTCAAGTTTTATTTGCCCTGCATAACTTTGCCCAACCCACTTTAGAAGTATCCGATTTAACCCTAAGTCTGCAAGAACGAGATACGGGGACAGCCCGGTTTGATTTAGCCCTGGATTTGTGGGAAGAACCGGAACTGATTCGCGGCACTTGGGAGTACAACCAAGACTTATTTACAGCCGCAACCATCACTCGCATTGGAGAACAGTTTCAAACGTTGCTAGAAAGCATTGTTGCAACGCCTGATGCCCCCATTTCTACCTTATCTTTATTAACACCAGCGGAACAGCAGCAACTTTTAGTTGAGTGGAATGCTTCCCCAAGTACCTACCAAGCAACGCAATGCATACATCAGCAGTTTGTGGCGCAAGTTGAGAAGTTTCCAGATGCGATCGCAGTTGTTTGTGAAGATAAAACTTTAACGTATCAACAACTCAACCACAGAGCAAATCAGTTAGCCCATTACTTACAAAAACTGGGGGTTAAACCAGAAGTCAGAGTGGGAATTTTTGTCGAACGTTCCCTAGAAATGATTGTGGGATTGTTGGGCATTCTCAAAGCTGGAGGCGCTTATGTACCGCTAGATCCCACGTATACGAATGAGCGTTTGCAGTTCATGTTAGCAGACGCTGAAGTAGTCATACTGCTGACTCAAACTCACTTAACTGAAGTCATTAATTCTAGTGAGATATTTCAGGTTTGTCTGGATGGTGATTGGGAAAGGATTGCCCAAGAAAGCACGGCGAATCCGATTACGGAGGTAACGCCTGAGAATCTCGCTTACGTCATTTACACCTCTGGTTCTACAGGAAAACCCAAGGGTGTTGAAATCGCGCATGGAAGTGTTGTGCATCTATTTGCCGCAACTCGTCCAATGTTTAACTTTGACGAACGGGATGTTTGGACGGTTTTCCATTCCTATGCGTTCGACTTCTCAGTTTGGGAAATTTGGGGCGCGTTGCTACATGCCAGCAAGTTGGTAGTAGTTCCTCGTTATCTCACGCAGTCGCCTGGGGAATTTTATGACTTGTTAGTTAAGGAACAAGTCACAATTCTCAGTCAAACTCCATCTGCTTTGCGTCAGTTATTGACGGTTAAAACGGCATCTTTAAATTTGCGACTGATTGTTTGTGGGGGAGAAGCCTTGCCGTCAGCCTTAGCCACGCAATTAATGGCGTGGAATGTCTCTCTCTACAATTTTTATGGCCCAACTGAAGCAACAGTGTGGGCGACAATCCATGCGGTTGAATCAATCGATGGTAGCAAGGGCGCGATTCCCATCGGGAAAGCGATCGCTGATAAACAGATTTACATCCTCGATAACCATTTGCAACCCGTACCCATAGGGGTTCCTGGGGAAATCCACATTGGCGGCATGGGTTTAGCCCGTGGGTATTTAAACCGACCAGAATTAACGGCAGAAAAGTTCATTGACAACCCATTTAACGCCTCCGAAAGACTTTATAAAACTGGAGATTTAGGTCGTTATTTACCGGATGGAACGATTGAATTTATCAATCGCCTAGATTATCAAGTAAAAATCAGAGGCTTCCGGATTGAGTTAGGGGAAATTGAAGCCGTACTCAATCAACATCCGGCAGTGCAACAAACGGTTGTTATTGCGAGAGAGGATCAGGCAGGGGATCAGCGATTGGTGGCTTACCTTGTGATGCATTCCCAAGCGGATTTACGCGAGTTCCTCAAACAGCAGTTGCCGGAATACATGATTCCTTCAGCCTTTGTGCTGCTAGAAGCCTTACCCTTAACTGCTAATGGCAAAATTGACCGTAAGGTATTACCCGCGCCTGAGTTCTCTGGTGCTGAATCGTTTGTTGCACCGCGCACTCCAGCAGAGAAGCAACTGGCAGAGATTTGGAGTCAGGTTTTAGGGGTAGAATCCGTTGGAATTCATGACAATTTCTTTGAACTGGGTGGACATTCCCTACTCGCGACTCAAATCATTGCCAAAGTTCGAGAAGCGTTTGGGGTAGCGTTGCCCCTGCGGACTCTGTTCCAATCTCCTACAGTAGCGAGTTTGCTTGAGCAGTTACAAGATCAAGATGCGCTGACGCTGCTACCAACGATAACGCCTGAACGCGATCGCCGCCATCAACCTTTCCCTCTCACCGATATCCAGCAAGCTTACTGGATTGGCAGAGGGGCAGCGTTTGAGTTAGGCAACATCGCGGCGCATATTTATCTAGAAATTGATGCCGTCGATTTAGATTTAGACCGCTTTAATCAAGCTTGGCAACGACTGATTGAACGTCACGAAATGCTGCGAACTGTGATTCTGACGGATGGACAGCAGCAAATTCTTTCACAAGTGCCCCGCTACAAGATTAAACGATTAGATTTGCAAGCTGAAACAGCGGCAGGTGTGACTGCACAACTAAAGAGTATCCGCGATCGCCTCTCTCACCAAATCTCGCCGAGTGACAAATTCCCCTTATTTGAAATTTGTGCTTCTCAGCTAGATAATCGCCGCACCCGCTTGCACTTCAGCTTTGATTTGTTAATTGCCGATGCCTGGAGTTTCCAAATCATTGGTCAAGAACTGGCGGCTTTGTACCAAAATCCGGAAACAATTCTAGAACCGCTGCACCTGTCTTTCCGCGATTACGTTTTAGCAGAGATGCATCAGCGGAATTCTCCCCAGTATCAGCGATCGCAAGCTTATTGGCACAACCGCATCCCCACGTTACCGCCGCCGCCAGAACTGCCTTTGGCACAAAATCCCTCGGCAATTCAAAATCCGGAATTTGTCCGTCGCAGTGGTCACTTACCCGCAGAAACTTGGCAGTCGTTAAAGCAGTTCGCTAGTAAAGCGGGAATTACCCCTTCTGTTCTCCTCCTGACTGCTTTTGCCGAAGTGCTATCGGTTTGGAGTAAAACGCCTCGCTTTACCCTGACCCTAACTCTGTTTAATCGCTTGCCTTTGCATCCTCAAGTCAACGAGTTGGTGGGTGATTTTACCTCGATTAACCTCTTAGCCGTCGATCATGCCACAACGGACACCTTTAGCGATCGCGCCCGCCGTTTGCAAGCCCAACTTTGGGAAGACTTAGACCACCGCGAAGTTAGTGGCGTGCAAGTATTGCGGGAATTAGCCAAAAACCAAGGCAGACTTTCCAGCGCCTTGATACCTGTTGTCTTCACCAGCACCTTAACGCAAGACGCTTTAGGGGAATCAAAATTCCCCCTAGATTGGTTAGGAGAGATGACTTATGGCATTACCCAAACACCCCAAGTTTTCCTCGATCATCAAGTGGCTGAAGCCGCAGGTGCATTAATCTTCAACTGGGATGCAATCGAAGAACTCTTCCCCGCCGGACTTTTGGATGAGATGTTTGCCGCTTACTGCACCTTCCTAGAACGCCTTGCCGCTGACGCCGCAACTTGGCAAGCAACGCTTCCTCAACTGGTTCCTCCCACACACCTCCAGCAACAGGCAGCAATTAACGCCACTGATGCCCCCGTTTCTTCCCACCTTCTGCACACTCTCTTTACCGAACAAGTGCCTTTACAGGCTGAGAAAGCGGCAGTCGTCACCACCCAGCGCACCCTGACTTATGCAGAGTTGCATCGTCGTTCTCGGCAACTCGGTTCCTACTTACAACAGTTAGGCGCACACCCTAACCAACTGATTGCTGTGGTGATGGAGAAAGGCTGGGAACAAGTGGTTGCGGTGTTGGGCATTCTCTACGCGGGTGCGGCTTATGTGCCGATTGATCCGCAACTACCACCGGAAAGGCGATCGCATCTCTTCGCCCAAGCAGAAATTCAGCTAGTCGTGACTCAATCTTGGCTGGATCAAACCTTAGAGTGGTCAGACGGCATTCAGCGCATTTGTGTTGATACCGCAGAACTCGCTGATAACTTACCTCTGCTAGAACCCCTACAAACCCCGGACGATATTGCCTATGTCATTTACACATCAGGTTCAACAGGTTTACCCAAAGGAGTAACGATTGATCATCGGGGTGCCGTCAACACGATTCTCGACATCAATCAACGCTTCAATGTGCAAGCCTCTGATCGAGTATTGGCGCTTTCTGCCCTCAACTTTGACCTTTCTGTTTATGACATCTTTGGCACCTTAGCAGCAGGTGGCACGATTGTTATGCCGGATGCTAAGGCAACCCAAGAACCCGCACACTGGGCAGCCTTGATGCAGCGAGAACAGATTACCCTTTGGAACTCTGTCCCCGCCTTAATGCAGATGATGGTGGATTATGGTGTGGGGAATCCTCAAATCTTCTCCCATCTGCGTTTAGTGCTGCTGAGTGGGGATTGGTTGCCCCTGACTTTACCCGCCCAAATTAAAACCTTAAATCCGCACACTCAAATCATTAGCTTAGGTGGGGCAACGGAAGCTTCTATCTGGTCAATCCTTTATCCCATTGAATCGGTCAACCCGGATTGGAAAAGCATTCCTTACGGGAAACCGATGCAAAATCAGCGCTTCTATGTCCTCAATCAGGCGCTGGTACCTTGCCCAGTTTGGGTACCGGGACAACTTTATATTGGCGGGATTGGCTTAGCCAAAGGATACTGGCGAGACGAAACCAAAACGGCAGCTAGCTTTATCACCCATCCGCAGACAGGCGAAAGACTGTATCGCACCGGAGATTTAGGACGCTATCTCCCGGATGGCAATATTGAATTTCTCGGTCGCGAAGATTTTCAAGTCAAAATTGGCGGTTATCGGATTGAGTTAGGAGAAATTGAAGCGACACTCCTGAAACATCCCGCAGTCCGGGAAGCGGTGGTGAATGCGGTTGGGGAAACGACGCATAAACGACTAGTTGCTTATGTAATTCCCAATGATAGTGATGAGGAATTTTGGCGCAATCCCCAATGGGTGGAAGCTTTGCGTCGCTGCTTGAGTGAAAAGCTACCCAGCTATATGGTGCCTGCGACTTTCATGATGCTGGATAGTCTGCCGTTAACTGCAAATGGCAAAGTGAATCGCAAAGCCTTACCCATACCAAAAGCGGTCAAAAAGTTAGATGAAAGTGCGATCGCGCCTCACAACCCAACAGAAGCCCTGCTGATGCAACTGTGGTGCCAAATCCTGAATGTTGAACAGGTGAGTATTTACGACAACTTCTTTGATTTAGGTGGAGATTCTCTGCGAGTCACGCAATTAATCGCCAAAGTGCGGGAAACATTGCAAGTTGAACTGCCTTTACGCGACTTTTTCACTCAACCTACCATCGCTGGCTTTGCCGAATGCATTGAGAAAGCGAAAAGCAGCAAGTTTCAAGTTGAGGAATCGGAAATTGTCCCCATTTCCAGAAAGGCACATCGGATGAAGTTGTCTTCTCTCAAAGGAGATTAGAAATCACTGCAAGAGGTCTCGACTAGTCAGATTCAACCAAACCCCAAAAACGTCCCTACTTTCATCATCGAATTCTCTATCTTATCTGCGTTCATCCGCGTCCATCTGCTTTCATCTGCGGTCAAAAAATCTCAAGATTACTGTTCACGCAGAAAGCCTACTCAAAACCCTTTATGATTTCTGCTAACAATCCGCCTCACCTCGAAGAAGAAGTTTTCGTCCTACCTGTCTCTTTTTCCCAACAGCGACTCTGGTTTCTTGACCAGTTAGAGTCAGGTAATGCTTTCTACAACCAATCGAATGCGGTTAAACTCATCGGTCAACTGAATGTAACCGCCTTGGCACAAAGCTTTAATGCCCTGGTACAGCGCCACGAAATCTTAAGAACCACTTTTACGCAAGTGGACGATCAACCTGTGCAAGTGATTCGACCTCACCTAAATTTAAACTTGCCAGTCGTAGACCTACGTCCAACACTAGACAAAGATGCAGAGTTAGAACGCCTTGCGGTTGATCATACTCGCTACCTGTTTGACCTGGCTAAAGGCCCATTACTGAAAACGACCTTATTGCAACTTGCGGATGAGGAATATGTGTTGCTGGTAACGATGCATCACATTATTTCCGATGGTTGGTCGAAAGGCGTTTTTATCCAAGAAATTGCTACCTTCTACGAGGCGTTTTCAACGGGGAAACAAGCGACACTGCCGGAACTCACCATCCAGTATGCCGATTATGCTGCTTGGCAACGCGATCGCCTTCAAGGAGAATTATTAGCAAAGCACTTAAATTACTGGAAAAATCAGTTACAGGGAGCAACCCCTTTATTAGAACTGCCAACAGATAGACCGCGACCCGCAATTCAAACTTATCGCGGTGCAATAGCAGCTTTGGCGTTACCGAAAACACTGACAGAGGCGCTAAAAAACCTCAGCCGTCAGGAAGACGTGACGCTGTTTATGACCTTACTAGCAGCGTTCAAAACCCTGCTGTATCGCTACACAGGTGAGGTAGATATCCTTGTTGGTTCACCGATTGCTAATCGTCAACGGGCGGAACTGGAACAATTAATCGGCTTATTCGTAAATACATTAGTTCTCCGCACCGATTTATCCGGAAATCCGGGTTTTACTGACTTATTGCGACGAGTACAGCAGGTGGCTTTAGATGCCTACGCCCATCAAGATTTACCGTTTGAAAAGTTGGTGGAGGAACTGCAACCAGAACGCAACCTCAGCTACTCGCCTTTATTTCAAGTCATGTTTGTGTTGCATAATGCGCCGATGCCGCCTTTGCAACTCCCTGGTTTAACGCTGAAGTCACTCAACTTTGATAGCAAAGTTGCCCAATTTGATTTAACCCTGCACCTGTTTGATCAAGCGGAAGGATTAACGGGTTGGTTTGAATACAGTACCGATTTATTTGATTGTGCAACGATTCAACGCTTAATTGGACATTTTCAAACGTTGCTAGCAGCCATTGTTGATCATCCGCAAGCGCCGATTTCAACCTTACCGTTACTAACTGCCGCTGAACAAGCACAATTCATCGCCTGGAATCAGACGCAAAGAGATTATCCTCTAAATCAATGCCTGCATGAGTTGGTAGAAGCGCAGGTAGAAAAAACGCCGGATGCTATTGCTGTTGTCTTTGACAATGGAGAAGCGGTAAATCATCAATCTTTAACGTATCGAGAACTCAATACTCGTGCGAATCAACTGGCGCATTATTTGCAAAAGCTAGGAGTACAGCCAGAAACCTTAGTTGGGGTTTGCATGGAACGATCGCTGGAAATGGCGATCGCACTTCTCGGTATCCTGAAAGCTGGGGGTGCTTATGTGCCGATTGATCCCACTTATCCCTCGGAACGGTTGGCTTTTATGCTGGAAGATGCTCAACTTCCAGTGTTATTAACGCAGGAAAGGTTAATAGAAAGGATTCCTGCTTATCAAGGTAAGGTTATCTGTTTGGGTGCGGATGAGGAAAGTTTTTCACCGCAGATGAACGCAGATGAACGCGGATGTTTGCTGGAGGGTTTATTAAGGATAAATTGGGAGATTTTTTCTCAGGATAATCCAGTTAGTGGGGTAAATCCTAAAAACTTAGCGTATGTCATTTATACTTCGGGTTCTACTGGCAAGCCAAAAGGGGCAATGAATACCCATAAAGGGATTTGTAATCGCTTGCTGTGGATGCAAAAGGCTTATCAATTAACAACCGTAGATAGAGTTTTACAAAAAACACCGTTTAGTTTTGATGTCTCAGTTTGGGAATTTTTCTGGCCTTTGTTAACGGGGGCGCGTTTAGTCATTGCGAAGCCGGAAGGTCATAAAGATAGAGATTATTTACTTCAGGCGATCGCCCGCTATCAAATTACGACGCTGCACTTTGTCCCTTCAATGCTGCAAGTATTTTTAGAAGCAGAAACCCTGCAAAATTGCAGTTGCTTGCGGCAAGTTATGTGCAGTGGAGAAGCGTTACCTTTTGAACTTCAAGAGCGCTTCTTTTCCCAATTACCGCAAGTAAAATTACATAATCTTTATGGTCCAACGGAAGCAGCAATTGATGTGACTTTCTGGGAATGTCAGTCAGAGAGTCAGCGTAAAATTGTCCCCATTGGCCGCCCGATTGCGAATACACAACTGTATATTCTTGATGCTGATCTACAACCTGTACCCATTGGTGTTCCTGGTGAATTACATATTGGGGGAGTTGGGGTTGCCAGAGGTTATTTAAATCGACCGGAATTAACCACAGAAAAGTTTATTTCTCATGCTTCTCCTACGATATATTCTACTCTTTATAAAACAGGGGATTTAGTTCGCTACCTTATTGATGGAACGATTGAATATTTAGGACGCATCGATCATCAAGTAAAAATTCGTGGTTTTCGGATTGAATTAGGGGAAATTGAAGCGGTTATTACAGAACATCCCCAAGTTAAGCAAGCGGTTGTCATTGCGAAGGCAGATAAAACAGGAAATAAACAATTAATCGCTTATGTTGTATTAAACCAAGAAGACTTACAAGATTCAGATTTACAGCGTTTTGTCAAACAAAAGTTACCAGACTACATGGTTCCTGCTACCTTCGTAGTCTTGGAATCTCTCCCCCTATCTCACAATGGCAAAATTGACCGCAAAGCCTTACCAGAAATAAAGACTAACCCGTTAGAATTAGCAAACTCTTTTGTTGCACCTCGAACTCAGGAAGAAACGCTGCTAGCGGAAATTTGGGCACAAGTTCTGGGATTAGAAACGGTTGGCATTCGTAACAATTTTTTCGCTTTAGGTGGCGATTCGATTCGTAGCATTCAAGTGCAATCTTTAGCCCAAAAGCAAGGATTGAACTTTTCTTTACATCAACTGTTTCAACATCAAACAATTGAGGAGTTAGTTCAAACACTTAAGCCAGCAGCGTCAGGAAAGAAGGGAATAGCAGCATTTAGCCTAGTTTCTACAAGCGATCGCGCCAAGCTACCCCATAATCTAGAAGATGCTTATCCCCTAGCTAGGCTGCAACTGGGAATGCTGTTCCACAGCCAGTACAGCCAGGAAAGCGCGACCTATCACGATATTTTTAGCTTCCATTTAAAAGTACCGTTTGACGGGGAAGTTTTGTCAGCTGCTATCCAGAATCTGGTAAATCGTCATCCCGTTTTGCGAACGTCCTTTGACTTAACGAGTTTTAGCGAACCGTTGCAACTGGTGCATCCAACCGCCACTCTTCAATTAACCGTTGCAGATTTACAGCCGCTATCTGTCTCAGAACAAGCACAAGCTTTAAATACTTGGTTAGCAGCGGAAAAACAGCATCATTTTGACTGGACGCTTCCGGGGTTATTACGCTTTCAAATTCATCTTCGCAGTGCAGAAACGATGCAACTCAGCGTTAGCTTCCACCATGCAATTCTGGATGGGTGGAGTGTGGCGGCGATGCTGACGGAGTTGTTTGCAGATTATTTCTCCAGGTTGAAGGGAGAAACGCGATCGCCTGTATTTCTAGAAACAGGATTTCGAGATTTTGTCATTTTAGAACGAGAAGCGATCGCCTCCTCCGTTGCTCAACACTACTGGACGGAGAAATTAACCGATTGCAACATCGCCAAATTACCCCGTTGGCAAACTTCTCAACGCGCAGAAACTAGAGAAACTCACACGCAACAAGTCACGCTATCCCCTGAAGTTTGCCAAGGACTCCAACAATTCACCCAGTCCGCAGCGGTTCCCCTAAAAAGCGTGTTGCTAGCGGCACATCTGCGAGTGGTTAGTCTCCTCAGCGGTCAAACTGATGTTTTGACAGGTTTGGTGGTTAATGGCAGACCAGAACAAACGGATGGCGAAAAGGTGCTGGGGATGTTCCTCAATACGCTGCCATTGCGCTTACAACTGTCAGGTGGCACTTGGACAGAGTTAATGCAGCAGGTATTTACCGCCGAAAGTGAGTTGCTGCCGTTCCGTCGTTATCCCCTGGCAGAATTGCAAAAATTTACCGGGGGTGAAGCCTTATTTGAGACGGCGTTTAACTTCGTCAATTTCCACGTCTACCAGGGTTTGCAAGATTTCCCGGAACTGCAAGTTTTAGCCGCAGAGATTTTTGAAGCGACCGATATTCCCTTCTTTGCTGACTTCAGCGTTGATCCGTTCTCGCAGCAAGTCACCATCATGCTTCAGTATGACGCCCAGGAATTCTCTACTGCCCAAATAGAGGCGATCGCAGGTTATTATCTGCGAACCCTAGAAGCAATGGCGCGGCAACCCCAGGAACGGTATGAAACGCGATCGCTGTTATCTCAAGTTGAACAGCAGCAAGTATTTAACTGGAATCGCACCCACACAAACTATCCGTCTCAGTGCGTCCATCAGCTATTTGCAGCGCAAGTAGAACGCACACCGGATGCAGTTGCAGTCGTCTTTGAAAACCAATCTCTCACCTATCGTCAGCTAAACGAAAAAGCCAATCAACTGGCGCATTACTTGCAAAAACGAGGTGTCAAGCCAGAAGTATTGGTCGGTATCTGCGTAGAACGTTCTTTAGAAATGCTCATCGGCATCCTTGGCATCCTCAAAGCTGGAGGTGCTTATCTACCGCTTGATCCCTCCTATCCTCAGCAGCGCTTGGCGTTCATGCTGGCAGATGCCCAAGTTCCGATTTTGCTAACCCAAACTCAAGTAGAAATTCCTCAGGCAGAACAAGTTATTTATTTAGATGCAGATTGGCATTTAATTGCTCAGGAAAGCCGAAACAATCCCGAAAGTACCGTCCAGCCAGAAAATCTTGTTTATGTAATTTACACTTCTGGTTCTACAGGGCAATCCAAGGGAGTTGCTGTTCAGCACAGCAACTTAGTCAATGCCTATTTTGCTTGGGAAGACGCTTATCAGTTGCATCAAATAAAGTCTCATCTGCAAATGGCAAGCTTCTCCTTTGATGTCTTTTCTGGAGACATGGTGCGGGCGTTGTGTTCTGGTGGCAAGTTGGTATTGTGTCCCAGAGATTTCTTACTCACACCCCATCTGCTTTACGACTTAATGCTGCGGGAAACCGTCGATTGTGCCGAGTTTGTCCCCGTCGTTTTAAGAAACCTGATCCAATATCTCGAAGATACTGGCAAACGTCTGGACTTTATGCGGCTGCTAATTTGCGGTTCTGATAGCTGGTATGGGTCAGAGTATGAAAAATTCCGTCAATTCTGCGGTTCTCAAACGCGACTGATTAACTCGTTTGGTGTCACCGAAGCAACGGTTGACAGTTCCTATTTTGTCTGTGACACCCAGCATTTAGCGAGTGAGCAGTTAGTTCCCATTGGTAGACCCTTTGCCAATACTCAGCTTTATATCTTAGATATCAACTTGCAACCTATCCCTGTAGGCGTGTGCGGTGAACTTTACATCGGCGGCGCGGGGGTTGCGCGTGGTTATCTAAATCGTCCTGAATTAACGGCTGAAAAGTTTATTCGCAGCCCGTTTCAATCTTCAGAAAGATTGTACAAAACGGGAGATATTGCCCGTTATTTACCCGACGGTAACATCGAATTTATTGGTCGCAGTGACTATCAAGTTAAAATTCGTGGATTCCGGATTGAGTTAGCAGAAATTGAAGCGGTATTATCGCAGCACCCAGACGTTCAGCAAGCTGTTGTTACTGTTCGGGAAGATCAACCCGGTCAAAAACGCTTAGTTGCCTATGTTGTCAGAAATTCAGCTTTAGCAGATTTACGCAGTTTTCTGCAAGAACGTTTGCCTGAATATATGGTACCTGCTGCTTTCGTGGAGTTAGCAGAACTGCCCTTAACTCCAAATGGAAAAATTGATCGAAAATCTTTGCCAGCAACCGATTTAGAGCAGGCTGATTTAACAAGCTTTACGGCTGCTCGTAATCGGATTGAGGAACAATTAGCCAAGATTTGGACAGAGGCTCTTGGGATTTCTCAAGTTGGCATCTACGACAACTTTTTTGAATTAGGCGGCGATTCTATTCTCAGCATTCAAGTCATTGCCAGAGCCAATCAAGCGGGTTTAAATCTTACTCCTAAATTGCTATTCCAATACCCAACCATTGCCGAATTAGCTGCAAGTGTCGGAACCAGCCAGGTAATTCAAGCTGAACAAACTCCAGTCATAGGTAATGTACCGCTGACACCCATTCAAATATGGTTTTTCGAGGAAGATTTTGCCGAAGCTCATCACTGGAACCAAGCGGTATTGCTGGAAGTCAAGCAACCGTTAAATACTGTGCTGTTAGCTAAAGCAATTCAGCACTTATTAGTACACCATGATGCTTTACGCTTGCAAGTTGTTAAAAATGAATCGAGTTGGCAGCAATTCAACACGGCACCTAGTCAAGATATCCCTTTAACCATACAAGATTTATCAACGCTTTCTGCCTCAAAGCAAGTCTCTGTTATGGCAGGAGTTGCTGATGAGTTACAAGCAAGTTTAGATTTATCAACGGGAAAAATTATCCGCTTTGGTTTCTTTAATTTAGGCGCGACTTATCGATTATTAATAGTGATTCATCACTTAGCGGTTGATGGTGTATCTTGGCGAATCCTGATTGAAGATTTACAAACTGCTTACACACAACTTGAACAGGGTAAAGGGGTTCAGTTGCCGCCCAAAACTACTTCCTTTAAATATTGGGCGGAACGTCTGGAAAACTATGCGCGATCGCATTCTCTAGAATCTGAACTCAATCTTTGGTTAGAACAACTTAAACTGCCCATTCCTCAATTACCTGTAGACTGGGTGGATGGCGTGAATACGGTTGCCACGGCTCGCACTTTATCCGTATCTCTCAGCGCTGAAGAAACCCAATTATTATTGCAAGAAGTTCCCAAGCTTTACCGGACTCAAATTAATGAGGTATTGCTAACTGCCTTGCTACAAGCGGTTAGCAACTGGACAGGAGAAGCTTCGCTACTCATTGATTTAGAAGGACACGGACGAGAGGAACTGTTTGAAGATGTAGATATTTCTCGCACAGTGGGTTGGTTTACGTCTGTATTTCCGGTGCAATTGCATACCAGAAATGTTGCAGATTCAGTAGAAACTTTGAAGACGATTAAAGAGCAATTGCGGAGTATCCCGAATCACGGTATTGGCTACGGTTTACTGCGCAATCTCAATCGCAAAACTAGCCCTCAATTAGCCCCATTACCTCAGGCAGAAATTAGTTTTAACTATCTGGGGCAATTTGACCAAACCTTTACTGAATCTGCTTTATTCGCTTTAGCCAAAGAATCTGCGGGTACTTCTCAAAGCCCGCGCGGACATCGCACCTATTTATTAGAAATTAATAGCTTGGTAACGGGTGGAAAAATCCAGTTTGACTGGACTTATAGCGAGGCAGTTCATCACTTCAGCACAATTGAAAGTTTGGCACAGACATTTATTGAGGCGCTGAAATCGCTAATTCATCATAGTCAGGCTTCAGATGAGATCGCCTACACCGCTGCTGATTTCTCAGACTTCCAGTGGAGTCAGTGGAACCAATCAGATATTGAAGACATTTTGACCGCAATCGGAGAGGTGTGAAATGAACCCAAAAAATATTGCTGATTTTTATCCCCTCTCGCCCATGCAGCAGGGTATGTTGTTCCACTCCATTTATGCGCCGGATTCTGGGGTGTACGTAGAACAGTTAAGCTGCACTTTGCACGGAAAGCTGAATATAGAACGATTTCAACAAACTTGGCAGCAAGTTTGCGATCGCCATCCCATTTTACGCACGTCTTTCGTCTGGGAAGGGATTAAAGAACCCGTTCAAGTGGTACATCGCCAAGTCCCGTTACCTTGGCAACGATTAGATTGGCAAGATTTATCCGCCGAAGACCAGCAAGAAAAGTTAGAAGATTACTTACAAACTGACCAGCAACAGGGTTTCCAGCTAAATCAAGCCCCCCTGATGCGCCTGACGCTGATTCAAAGTGTCCAGGATAGCTACTACTTTGTCTGGAGTCATCATCACCTCCTGTTAGATGGTTGGTCTACTCCGTTACTCCTGCAAGAAGTTTTTGCCACTTACTCAGCTTTATGCCAAGGAGAACCGTTATCTGCAACCCGTCCGCGTCCGTATCGAGATTACATCGTTTGGCTACAACAGCAGAAATTGGGGGAAGCGGAATCTTTTTGGCGGGAGAAACTTAAAGGTTTTACTGCACCCACGCCTTTGCTGTCCTCTAGTACGGAAGCTGAGAAATCTGCATACGACCTGCAACAAATTCAGCTATCAACCTCTACAACCGCTGCACTGCAAGCTTTAGCCCGAAAGCACCAACTCACTCTCAATACTTTAGTTCAGGGTGCTTGGTCACTGCTGCTGAGTCGCTATAGCGGTGAGGAAGAGGTCGTTTTTGGCACGACGGTATCCGGGCGTCCGCCAGCCTTAGCAGGATCTGAAGCAATGATGGGATTATTCATCAATACGCTGCCTGTACGGGTCGCTCTGGGCGGTAAAGCTGCGTTAATTCCTTGGTTGCAACAACTGCAAGTGCAGCAAGCAGAGGCGCGGCAATATGAGTACACTCCGCTAGTAGAGATTCAAGGATGGAGTGAGGTACCTCGCGGGGTGCCGCTGTTTGAAAGCCTTCTGGTTTTTGAAAATTACCCGTTAGAGTCGGCTTTACAACAGCCAATTCCCGATTTAGAGATTCAGAATGTGCGGATGTTTGAAAAAACGAATTATCCGCTGACGTTAGTTGCTGTCCCTGATTCAGCGTTGCTTCTGAAAATTGCTTATGATGCGCGTCGCTTTGATACGGCAACCATTACTCGCATCTTAGGGCATCTGCAAACCTTACTGGATGCGATCGCCCTCAATCCTCATCAATCGCTGTGTCAGCTACCCATTCTCACGGATTCTGAACGGCATCAGCTACTGGTTGAATGGAATGCCACCGAGACGGATTACCCACAAGATGTCTGCATTCATCAGCTATTTGAAGCGCAGGTAGAAAAAACACCCAACGCTATAGCCGTCATCTTTGAAGATCAACAACTCACTTATCAGCAGTTAAACACCCGCGCCAATCAACTTGCTCATTATCTACAAAGCTTAGGCGTACAACCTGATAGTTTAGTCGGGATTTGTGTCGAGCGATCGCTCTCTATGATTGTCGGATTGCTAGGCATTCTCAAAGCCGGGGCTGCCTACCTTCCCCTTGACCCTGCCTATCCTCAAGAACGCTTAGCCTTCATGTTAGAGGATGCACAGGTGTCAGTGCTGTTAACTCAGAAGCTTGTATGGGAACAAACATTGCAGGCAACCTCACCACACAATCTGAAAGTGGTGGATTTAGAAGATTGGCAGACGATTTCCCACTATAGTCAGCAGCAACCTATTAGTGGTGTTACTAGCCATCATCTCGCCTACATCATCTACACATCCGGTTCTACTGGAAAACCCAAAGGGGTACAAATTTCGCATACCTCAGTAGTTAACTTCCTCACCTCAATGCGCCAGGAGTTAGCCGTAACTGCCGAGGATGTTTTCCTGGCTGTCACCTCTTTATCATTTGATATCGCCGGACTAGAACTGTTTCTACCGCTAACCCTTGGTTCTCGCGTCGTCATTGTTAGCCGAGAAGTTGCCGCAGATGGCAATCAACTGATGACGAAGTTGCAGGATAGTATCACCGTTATGCAAGCAACGCCTGCCACTTGGCGCATGTTATTAGCCGCTGGATGGCAAGGAAACTCCCAGTTAAAAATCCTTTGTGGGGGAGAAGCTTTACCGCAACAACTGGCGAGTGAGTTGTTGACCCGATGTGCGTCTCTTTGGAATTTATATGGCCCAACGGAAAGCACTATTTGGTCAACTCTGTATCAAGTTACAGCGGCAGATAGTCCGATTTTGATTGGGAAGGCGATCGCCAATACCCAAATTTATCTCTTAGACCGCTATCAACAACCTGTTCCCGTGGGAGTTTGCGGAGAAGTGCATATTGGTGGGGCGGGTTTGTCGAGAGGTTATTTAAACCGACCTGAATTAACGGCTGAAAGGTTTATTTCGCATCCTTTTAGCTTGGGTGCGTGTCTCTATAAAACCGGAGACTTAGCGCGATACTTACCCGATGGCAATCTGGAATACGGGGGACGGATTGATTATCAGGTCAAGGTGCGGGGTTTCCGCATTGAACTAGGGGAAATAGAGACCTGTCTCAATCAACATTCAGCCGTTCAACAAGCGGTCGTTGTTGCCACTGAAGATCAGTCTTTAGCTGCCTATATTGTTATGGATGTCGAGACACAACCCGTCGTGTCTCCTAGGGAGTTACGGAACTGGCTGCAAGCGAAGTTGCCTAGTTACATGATTCCTTCAGTGTTTGTGGTGCTAGAAAAACTGCCGTTAACGCCGAATGGGAAAATTGACCGCAAGGCTTTACCAGCACCGGATAATGCTACCTCGGAATTAATCGCGGGGTTTGTTGCACCACGTACTCCGGCTGAAGAAATTGTTAGTGCAATTTGGGTGCAAATACTCGGACTGCAACAAGTGGGTATCCACGATAACTTCTTTGAGTTAGGTGGGCATTCTCTCACGGCGACGAAAGTTATTTCTCGTTTACGGGAAGCTTTCGGAATCGAGATTCCTTTAGCTTGGCTATTCGCAGCGCCCACAGTTGCCAGCTTAACTCAACAAATTCAGACGGGATTGCAGGCACAACAGCGATCGCATATTCCAGCTTTAACCGCTGTCTCCCACAGAGAAAAATTACCGCTTTCCTTTAGCCAGCAGAGACTTTGGTTTTTGCAACAATTAGCACCTAGTAGTCCGGAATACAACATTTCTGCGGCAGTACGGTTAACGGGTTCACTGGATATTGGTGCTTTAAAGCAAAGTCTGCAAGCCATCTTTCGCCGTCATGAAGTGTTACGTACCCGGTTTACAGAAGTAGACGGGCAACCTGTCCAAGTGATTGAACCCGCAGACAAGCAAGATCTTCCTCTCAGAATCATTGATTTAAGTGAGGTTCCCACTTCAGAACGCGAAGAGAAAGCGCAGTGGATAGCGAAAGAGGATGCTTTGCAACCTTTTGATTTAACGCAATCTCCCTTGTTGCGATTGACGTTGGTGCGTTTGGACACGCAAGCACACCTATTTATTCTGACAATGCATCACATTATTTCTGATGCTTGGTCGTTGGGGGTATTTGTTGAGGAATTGGCAGCACTTTATCAAGCTTTTGGGGAAAACGAAGAGACAGCCCTGCCAGAATTGCCGATTCAATATGCAGATTTTGCGGTTTGGCAGCGTCAATGGCTACAAGGAGAGGTTTTAGAAACTCAAGTTGATTACTGGAAACAGCAATTAGGTGGCAATTGTCCGCCGTTAACCTTGCCAAATACCCGTCCCCGTCCCACGGTTCCCAGCTACCAAGGGGCAAAGCTATCTTTTCTCCTACCAAAAGATTTAGCAGACGCGATCGCCCAACTCAGTCAGCAGCACAATGTCACCCTCTACATGACGCTGTTGGCAGCTTACCAAGCCTTGCTGTTTTGCTATACCGGACAGGAAGACATCCGCATCGGTTCGCCCGTTGCGAATCGTGATCAAGTTGAACTAGAGAAACTCATTGGTTTCTTTATTAATACTTTGGTGTTGCGGGGCGATTTGGCGGGGAATCCCAGCTTTAGGGAACTGATGAAGCGATCGCGCCAAGTCGCTTTAGCCGCCTATGCCCATCAAGACTTACCTTTCGAGAAGTTAGTTGAAACCCTACAACCAGAACGCACCTTAGGACAAAATCCCTTATACCATGCCTGGTTTGTGCTGCAAAATGCGCCTCTCCCCCCGTTAGAATTACCGGGTTTAAGTATGACGTTGTTAGAAATTGATAGCGGTACAGTAAGGCACGATTTACTCCTAGATATTTGGCAAAGTTCCGCAGGTTTGCATTGCACCTTTGAATACAAAACAGACTTATTCGACAAAGCAATGATCTCTCGCTTAGCCAAATCCTTAGAAATTTTGTTGCAACAAGTCGTTTCTAACCCCAACCTCAAGCTAAACGAACTGTCGGCAATGATTTCTGAAGCTGATAAACAGCAACAGCAAATTCAAGCAACCAACCTGCAAGCGGATGGTATGCAAAAGCTAAAAACCATTAAACGCAAAGCCATTCGTCCTGTATAAACTCAAGCTAAAAATGATTTCTCCACGTAATAAATTGGGAACTCTCAGTCGTCGTAAATCTATCAGTATTTCCCCAGCCGATTTGATTCAGACTGGACATCTATCTGATCATCCGTTGCCTTTATTAGTTCGTCCAGCCGTAGAAGGGTTAAATTTAACCACTTGGGCTGAGAATAATCAAGAGTGGATTACTCAACAGCTTCGCCAATTTGGTGGCATCCTTTTTCGCGGTTTTAAACTTAATGAAGTGAGCGGATTTGAGCAATTTATGCAAACGCTTTATGGCGAATTGCTAACCTATTCTTTTCGCTCAACTCCTCGCAGTCAAGTAAGCGGTAATATTTACACCTCTACGGAATATCCTGCTGATCAATCTATTCCCCAACATAATGAGATGTCTTATGCTCATACTTGGCCGCTAAAGATAGCTTTTTATGCTGTCAAAGTCGGAGAAATGGGGGGAGAAACACCGATTGCTGATAGTCGCAAAGTTTTTAATCGTATTCATCCAGAAATAAGAAACAAATTTGTAGAAAAAGGGGTAATGTATGTGCGAAACTATGGAGATGGGATAGATTTATCCTGGCAAAATGTCTTTAATACTGATAGCAAATCGGAAGTAGAAACGTATTGCCATCAAGCGGGTATAGAGTGGGAATGGAAAGCTGGCAATGGGTTGAGAACTCGTCAAATTTGTCAGGCGATTGCCCAACATCCCCAAACGTCAGAAATGGTATGGTTTAATCAAGCACATTTATTTCATATTTCTAATTTAGATTCAACCGTACAAAAAGAACTTCTAACCACTTTTAAACCCGAAGAGTTACCTCGCAACGCTTATTACGGGGATGGGTCAGAAATTGCCGCCGATATATTAGCAGAGATTCGTCAAACTTACCACCAGGAAACCATCATCTTTTCTTGGCAGCAAGGAGATGTATTGTTACTAGACAATATGTTAGCGAGTCATGGACGCACACCATTTTCTGGTTCCCGCAAAGTGGTTGTTGGTATGGCAGAAGCCTTTAGTTATCCCAATATTTAAACAACGCAAAAGGAATCAGCAAGATGCAAAACTCAACATTGGAGGGATTTCGTCTCTCTCCCCAACAAAAATATCTTTGGACATTACAGCAACGTGATTCAGCATTACCTTATCGCGTACAGTGTGCAGTATTGATTGAAGGCAATCTCAATCCACAGATTTTGCATCTCGCCTTACAGAAAGTTGTAAACCGTCACGAAATTTTTCGCACCAGTTTTCAGTGTTTACCGGGAATGACTATCCCGCTGCAAGTCATTGCTGAAAATCATTCGGTTTGTTTAAATAGATACGATTTAATAGGGATTACTGAAGAGGATAAAGCTAGTAAAATTGAGCATTTTTTAAGTCAAGTGAGTCAACAAGACTCAAGCCTGTCTACTTCTTTAATTACTTTATCTGTTGAACAATATGTCTTACTTTTAAGCTTGTCTGCAATGCATGCAGATCGTTACACCTTAGACAATTTGGTGCGTGAAATTAGTCATTGCTATGCTGCTTGTTTGCAAGAGCAAGAACTTGATGATGAACCCCTCCAATATGCAGATATTGCAGAATGGCAATATGAGTTGTTAAATTCAGAAGATGCGGCAATTGGTAAAGAATACTGGCAGAAAATTGATTTCATTCATTTATCTAAACTTAATTTACCAGGTGAACGAAAAAACAAGCAAGATATAGAGTTTAAACCGCAATCTTTAAAAACACAAATTAGTCAGGATTTATTTAGACAGATTCAACAACTGGCAGTTAACTATAAAACAACGTGTTCACAATTATTATTAACTTGTTGGCAAGTTTTAATTGGGAAACTGACTGGACAAACAGAGACGATTGTCGGAATTGCCTCTGATGGTCGGCAATATGAAGATTTAAAACCAGCATTGGGATTACTTTCTAAATATTTACCTTTGCATTGCAGCTTATCCGCAGAGGTAAAATTTAATCAATTATTGCAGCAAGTTCAGCAATTAGTTCAAGAAGCTGAACAATGGCAAGATTACTTTCATTGGGAAGATTTTATTGAGTTAGAACAGCTAAATCAATCATTTCCCTTCTTGCCTGTTTGTTTTGAGTTTATAGCCGAACTAGATAAATATTGCGAAGCTGACCTTTGTTTTTCTATTTCTCAACAATATACTTGTACTTCTTGGTTCAAGCTGAAACTTAGTTGCACTGAAAAAAAGGATTCACTAGATATTGATTTATACTATGATTCCAGCTTGTTTGATGTTGCAGAGATTCAACGATTATCAGAATATTTTATAACTCTGCTAACCAGCGTTGTGCATCATCCAGAGGCAGCAATTAGTGATTTAGAAATATTAAGCGATCGCGCCCGTAATCAAATCTTATATGATTTTAACGATACTGTCGCTGATTACCCGAAAAATCAGTGCATTCACCAGCTATTTGAGACACAGACAGAACGCACACCAGATAGTACTGCCGTTGTCTTTGAACATCAGTCATTAACCTATCGACAACTGAATAAACGCGCTAATCAACTAGCCCATTACCTGCAAAAAACAGGCATTAAATCAGAGGTTGTGGTTGGTATTTGCCTAGAACGTTCTTTAAAGATGATTGTGGCAATTCTCGGCATTCTCAAAGCGGGCGGTGCCTATTTGCCTTTAGATCCCAACATGCCATCCGAACGCTTGGCGTTAATGTTGCAGGATGCACAAGTCTCTGTATTGTTAACTGACGAAACCTTACCTACAAATTTTCTGCCAAAAGATACCATACAGGTAATTTCTTTAGATACGTATGGGCAGCAAATTGCTCAAGAAAGCCAAGATAATTGCAGTAGTGAAGTCACCACCGAAAATCTTGCTTATGTCATTTATACATCAGGTTCTACGGGTACACCTAAAGGCGTTGCCGTAGAACACCAGCAAATCCTGAATTACTTCTATGGCATCTCACCCCAATTAAATTTACCTGCGGGTTCTAGCTTCGCGATGGTTTCTACATTTGCCGCCGACTTAGGAAATACAGCGATTTTTCCTGCTTTATGTACAGGGGGTTGCCTACATATTATTTCCTCAGCGCAAGCTTCAGATCCCGAAGCGTTGGCAGCCTATTTTGAGCAATATCCGATTGATTGTCTCAAGATTGTTCCTTCCCATCTAGCAGCACTTTTGACTTCGCCAAAAGCTGCCGCAATCTTGCCGAGGAAGCGGTTAGTTTTAGGTGGTGAAGCGACTTGTTGGGAGTTAATTGATCAAATTCAGCAATATCATCCTGAGTGTCTGGTGCTTAATCATTATGGCCCGACAGAAGCTACCGTTGGGGTTTTAACTTATGAAGTTGATCACAGCAACTTACGTGATGTTTCAGCAACCGTTCCTCTAGGTCGTCCCATTGCTAACACTCAAATTTATCTACTTGATGCGAACTTGCAACCTGTACCGATTGGCGTAACGGGAGAACTCTATATCGGTGGGGATAGTTTAGCGCGAGGCTATCTCAATCAACCAGAACTCACGGCTGAAAAATTTATTGCTAACCCCTTTATTGACAATTCCCGGCTTTATAAAACTGGAGATGCAGCGCGTTATTTACCAGATGGAAATATTGAATTTCTCGGACGCCTTGACCAGCAAGTAAAGATTCGTGGTTTTCGCATTGAATTAGGTGAAATTGAGGCAGCAATCAGGCAACATCCAGAAATTGAACAAGTAGTGGTCATAGGGCGAGAAAATGTGCCTGGAGAACAGCACATTGTTGCTTACATCGTTCCCAAAGTACAAGCGGCACCAGATGTACAAGAGTATTTGCTGCAAAAGCTGCCTGATTACATGATTCCGTCATTCTTTGTGTATCTCAAATCTCTGCCGTTAACCGCTAACGGTAAACTCGATCGGCAGGCGTTACCCCCACCGGAAAAAGTCCGTTCTCAAGGCTATTTTGTGGCTCCCCGCAACCCAATTGAAGCAACTTTAGCCGCAATTTGGGCGGAAGTTCTTAAAGTTGAGCAAGTTGGAATTAATGACAACTTTTTTAAGTTGGGAGGACATTCATTACTTGCGACTCAAGTAATCTCTCGCTTACGCCAAGCTTTTCAAATTGATTTACCGTTGCATTGCTTATTTAAAGCGCCTACGGTTGCTGATTTGGCGGACGTGATTGCTGAAAAGTTGTCTGAACAGGCTGATGTCGCCAGTTTAGATGCAATGGTGGCAGAACTAGAGCAACTTTCAGATGCAGAAATTCAACAGTTACTCGCAAATGGAGGAGTGAATTAATGAGTAATTTAGTTAGTCGGATTGCTGAACTTTCTCCGGAAAAGCGAGCTTTACTGTTACAACGGTTGCATGAGAAGAAAGCAAGCGAAATTCAACCCCAAAGCCGAGAATCTACCACGTTTCCTTTATCTTTTGCTCAACAAAGACTCTGGTTTTTAGCACAATTAGATCCCGGCAATGCTACGTATAATATCTGTTCGGTAGGGCGCGTCAAAGGTCAACTGAAAGCGATCGCCCTAGAACAAAGTTTTAACGAAATCCTGCGGCGGCACGAGATCCTACGCACTCACTTTACGGTGGTAGACGGGCAACCTGTACAAGTGGTTACGCCTGAGTTAAAAATAACCCTTCCCATCCTGGATTTACGCGCAACACCTGAAAGTCAGCGAGAACAAGAAGCCCAGCAATTCACTGCCGCTGAAGCCCAACGCCCGTTTGATTTGCAACAAGCACCCTTGCTGCGAGTTAATTTGCTGCATCTTCAGGAATCAGAGTATCTGTTGGTATGTTGTATGCATCACATCATCTCTGATGGTTGGTCTGCGGGCATCTTGATTCAGGAACTGGCAACCCTTTACGCTACCTTTGCTGGAAGAGACGTTGCGCCACTGCCAGAGTTAAAGATTCAATATGCCGATTTTGCGGTTTGGCAGCGCCAGTGGATGCAGGGAACCGCCTTAGAAACGCAACTCAACTACTGGAAACAACAACTAAGTGGCAACTTACCGCTATTAAATTTACCCTGCGATCGCCCCCGTCCAGCCGTCCAAACTTTTCGAGGTGCAGTAGAAAAGATTGTCCTACCTTCAAACCTGACGCGATCGCTGACAGAATTAAGTCAGCGACAGGGTGCAACCTTATTTATGGCACTCTTGGCAGCGTTTAACCTCTTGCTTTACCGCTACACAGGGCAAGCAGACATCTTAGTCGGCACACCCATTGCCAACCGCCACCGCCAAGAAATTGAAGGCTTAATAGGGTTATTTGCCAACACCTTAGTTATGCGTACCGATTTATCCGGTACACCCAGTTTCCTAAGCTTATTGGCACAGGTGCGAGAAACCGCATTAGGCGCATATCAACATCAGGATTTACCCTTTGAAAAGCTGGTAGAAGTCCTGCAACCTGATCGCGATCTCAGTCATAATCCCATCTTTCAGGTGTTATTCGGTCTGCGGAATATTCAGATGCCGACTTTAGAATTGCCTGAAGTAACACTGATTCCCGAAGAATTAGAACGCACCACCTCCCGCTTCGACTTAGCCCTAGACTTGTGGGAAGACGGAGATAAGATTAGCGGCGTATTTGAATACAGCACAGACTTATTTGATGCCAGTACCATTCAGCGGATGGCAGGGCATTTTCAAACCTTGCTAGCAGGCATTGTTGCCAATCCTGATTGCCCGATTTCTCATTTGCCATTGCTAACACCCAGAGAACGGCAACAACTGCTGGTTGAGTGGAACCCAACCCCAACAGACTATCAATCCAATCAATGTCTGCATCAGTTATTCGAGGCGCAAGTTGCACTGAATTCTGAAGGTATCGCGGTTAGCTTTGGTAACGAAACACTGACTTATCAAGAACTGAATCAACGTGCGAACCAACTGGCACACTACTTGCAAACGTTGGGCGTAAAGCCAGAAATACCTGTCGGAATCTGTGTAGAGCGATCGCTCTCCATGATAATTGGCTTACTAGGCATTCTCAAAGCAGGCGGTGCTTACGTTCCCCTCGATCCCGCTTATGCCAATGACCGCTTGCGTTTCATGCTGGAGGATGCTCAAGTTCAGGTATTGCTGACTCAAAAACATTTACAGCTAGAAGCGTTGTCAGCAAACGGTTTGCATACAGTTTATCTCGATGCAGATTGGGCGGAAATTTCCCAGGAAAGCGCAGAAAATCCCGTTAACGAAGTTACGCCAGAGCACCTAGCTTACATCATTTATACCTCTGGTTCGACTGGTAAACCTAAAGGGGTGCAAGTCAACCATCGCAGCGTCGCGCATCTGTTAGTAACGACTCGTCCTTTATTCAACTTTGATCAAACTGATGTTTGGACAGTTTCCCATTCCTATGCCTTCGATTTCTCAGTCTGGGAAATTTGGGCCGCTTTGGTGAATGGCAGCAAATTGGTCATCGTTCCCCCAGCGTTAACCCCGTCCGAATTTTACGACTTGTTATGCCAAGAACAGGTGACGGTTCTCAATCAAACCCCTTCCGCCATTCGCCAATTAATCGGGCAGACGGGTAAAAATCTTAACTTGCGGCTAGTGATGTGTGGCGGTGAAGCGTTACCCGCAGACTTAGCGGCTGAATTGCTGCAATGGCAGGTGCCCTTGTGGAATTTTTATGGCCCGACAGAAGCCACTGTTTGGGCAGCCATCCAAGAAGTGAAAACGGTAGCGTCACAGGATGGGTCAATTCCCATTGGGCGTCCTTTACCCAACACCCAACTTTATATTCTGGATACCCATTTGCAGCCTGTTCCTATCGGTGTGTTTGGGGAACTGCACATTGGTGGCGCTGGGGTATCTAGAGGGTATCTGCATCGACCAGAATTAACCGCTGAAAAGTTTATTGCTAATCCCTTTGAATTAGGTTCCCGTCTTTATAAAACTGGAGACTTAGCGCGATACCTCCCCGATGGCACGATTGAATTCGGGGGGCGCATCGACCATCAAGTGAAAATTCGCGGTTTCCGCATTGAACTAGGGGAAATTGAAACGCTTCTGAGTCAACATCCAGCAGTGCAACAAGCAATCGTAATTGCCAGAGAGGATAACCCAAACGATAAGCGCTTGGTGGCTTACATCGTTCCCGATGCAGAAACGTTGTCAGCAACATCCCTCCGGGCATTCCTCAAGGAAAAGTTGCCGGACTATATGATTCCTTCAGCCTTTGTGCTGCTAGAAGCAATTCCGTTAAATGCCAACGGTAAACTTGACCGTCGCGCCCTTCCCGCACCAGATACTACCAGGGATAGAAATAGTCATTTTGTTGCGCCTCGCACTCCGACTGAAGCCATCATTGCTGACATCTGGGCTGAAGTTTTCGGTATGCAATCAGTCAGCATTGAGGATAATTTCTTTGAATTAGGGGGACATTCCCTGCTAGCGACTCAAGTTGTCTCTCGCTTGCGGTCAGCGTTTGGGGTAGACGTTCCTTTGCGCTATTTGTTCGAGTCGCCTACCATCGCCAGTTTAAGCGATCGCATCCCGACTATCAGCAATCAAAAACTTGAGACTGCGCCGATTCAACGGCTTTCTCGCCCAACCAACTTTCTTTCCCTATCCTTTGCCCAAGAACGTCTCTGGTTCCTGGATCAATTAAAGCCAGGTGATCCTGCCTATAATATCCCGGCGGCAGCGCGTCTCCAAGGAACGCTGAATCTACCCGCCTTAGAACAAAGCTTCAACGAAATCATCAGACGGCACGAAGTCTTCAGAACCTATTTCGGGATGGTTCAAGGACAACCTGTGCAAATCATTGCTGACACATTAATCCTCAAGCTATCCGTCGTAGACTTACAAAACGTTCCAGCAACCGCACAAGCAGCCCAACTTCAGCAATTAGCAGCGGCAGAGGCACAACACGGTTTTGACTTAATGCAAGCCCCATTAATGCGAGTTAGCTTAATTCAGCTAGGGGCAACCGAGTATGCAGTGTTATTGACCATGCATCATATTATTAGCGATCGCTGGTCAATGAACGTCTTCATTCAGGAACTCGCGGCACTCTATACCGCTTTCTGTAACAACCAAGCTTCCCCATTACCAGAATTAGCGATTCAATATGCCGACTTTGCCGTGTGGCAAAGAAATTGGTTGCAAGCTGAGGTTCTAGAACAACAACTAAACTACTGGAAACAGCAACTTGGTGGCAAACTGCCTGTTCTCAACTTTCCTGAACAACTGCCGCCAAAACCTGTTCCCACATTTCAAGCTGAAACTCACACTTGCCTGCTGCCGCCTGACTTAGCGACAAACCTCAATACATTGAGTCGTCAGGAAGGGGCTACCTTATTCATGACCTTGCTAGCAGCGCTGAATACCCTGCTACACCGCTACACAGGTGCTGATGATATCGCGATCGGCACGGATGTGGCGAACCGTCATCGGGCGGAAATTGAGCCGTTAATTGGCTTCTTTATCAATATCTTGGTCTTACGCAGCGACTTGAGTGGCAATCCTCCCTTTCGCCAGTTGCTGCAACAAGTGCGCGAGAAAGCCTTAGGCGCTTATGCCCATCAAGATTTGCCCTTCGGCAAGTTAGTAGAGTTCCTGCAACCAGAACGGAAATCTAGTAATACTCCCCTGTTTCAGGTGTTGTTCGTCATGCAGAACGCACCCATGCCCGCTTTAGAACTGCCAGGACTCACCTTAACCCCGCTAGAAGTTGGCAACGAAACCGCCAAGTTCGATTTAGTGCTGTTCGCTGAGGAAACCGCAGCCGGAATTTCGCTGATTTGGAAGTACAACACGAATTTATTTGCTGATAGTACAATTTCGCGCTTAGCCCAATATTTTGCAACCCTTCTCAACAGCATCGCTTCGCAACCGGATGCCAGAATCAACACGCTAGAAATGCTTACGGAAACTGAAAAAATGGCACAAATTCAAGCTCAACAACAGCGACAAGCCAGCAATCGCCAGAAGTTTAAATTGGTTAAACCCAAAACGGTCAGTTTTCCCCCAGCGCAATTAGTCAAAACTGAATATTTTCAGCCAGGGGAAACGCTACCTTTAGTGATGCAACCGAATGTGGTGGATGTCGATTTAATCGATTGGGCTAGAAATAATCGCTCCTTAATCGAGGCGGAATTACTCAATCACGGAGCGATTTTATTTCGTGGCTTTAATACCCAAACAGTTGCTGATTTTGAAAACTTTGCTCAAGCGATTTGCCCAGAATTATTTGGAGAATACGGCGACTTACCCCGTGAAGGTGAGGGGGGTAAAGTTTACGGTTCTACTCCTTATCCTGCCGATAAAGCGATTTTATTCCACAACGAAAGCTCCCATATGCACAGATGGCCAATGAAAATTTGGTTCTACTGTGTACAGCCAGCAGAACAACATGGAGAAACCCCGATTATTGACTGTCGAAAAGTTTACCAGCAACTTGATCCTGCGATTAGAGAAAAGTTTGACCAGAAGGGATTAATGTATGTCCGCAACTATACTGATGGGCTAGATGTTAGCTGGCAAAAATTTTTCCATACAAGTGATAAAGCAGCCGTAGAAAGCTTTTGTAAACAGAATGGAATTGAATTTGAATGGAAGGCAGACGGCGGATTAAGAACGAGAGAAATTCGGCAGGCGATCGCTCAACATCCCCAAACAGGCGAATGGGTGTTTTTCAATCAAATTAAGTTGCATCACATTGCTTATTTAGATGCAGCCGTTCGCGAATCCCTGCTGTCATTATTTGATGCTGAGAACTTACCGCGCAATGTTTATTACGGTGATGGAACTGCTATAGAACAATCCGTAATCGATGAAATTACTGCCGTTTATCAACAAGCAAAAATTGTTTTTACATGGCAGAAGGGTGACATCTTAATGCTGGATAACATGCTGACTGCACATGCCCGCAATCCCTTTGTCGGGCAACGCAAGATTGTGGTAGCAATGGGTGAAATCGTCAATAGTAAAGAGATTGAAGTGAGAGGGGTTAAATAATCATGCAGATACAAGAAAGAGTAATTAACGGTTTTCGTATTTCCCCTCAACAAAAGCGTATTTTGTCTTTACAGTCAGATGGTTCAACCTATTGTGTTCAAGTTGCTATTTCTTTAATAGGTAGGCTAAAAAAAGAGGTTTTAAAAATTGCTTTAGAACAACTAATTTGCCGTCAAGAAATCCTGCGTACTCACTTTGTTCGTCCTCCAGGAATCAAAACTCCAGTACAGGTAATTGCTGAGCAAAATTCCCTAGATTGGCAAGAAATTGATTTAAGCGATCGCTCTCCAGAAGAACAACTCGCTGAAGTTGAATCTTTATCCCACGCAGCAAAATTAATTTCTTTTAATTTTCATCAAGGATCACGGCTACATTCCTCATTAATTCAGCTTTCAGAAAGCCAGCATTTTTTGTTGCTAACTCTGCCTGCGCTTTGTGCGGATAGTGCATCAATTAAAAGTTTACTATTAGAGATTAGTCAGGGTTATGATGCTTGCCTAAAAGGTGGAGAAATCTCGGATGAAGAAGTTGTCCAATACTTACAATTTTCTGAATGGCAGAATGAATTAATAGAAGATGCGGAAGCAGAAGCTGGTAAACAATATTGGCAGCAATATAAGTTGTCTGTATTATCCGCCCTTACCCTACCTTGGGAAAATAAAGTTGTTGCCGATTCTCTTCGTTTTAATATCCACGCCTATGAGTGGAAAATTGAATCTAGTTTGCTGGGAAAAATAGAGGCGATCGCCAAAAAATATCAATCCTCAGTTGGGCACATTTTGCTCACCTGCTGGCAAGTTTTATTAGGACGATTGACCGAACAGCCTAATATCATCATAGGAATTACGGCAGATGGTCGAAAATATGAGGAATTAGAAACCGTTATCGGGTTGCTAGAAAAATCTTTACCTATACAAACGGATTTAAAAGATCACTTTTCTTTTGCCGATGCCTTACAGTTAGTCAATCAATCGGTTGCAGATGCTTGGGAATGGCAAGAATACTTTACCTGGAACAACTTTACTCAGTCTCAAGCTAATAGCCTTGAGCCAGCGTTTATTCCCTTTGGCTTTGAGTTTCAACCCCTAGTTAAAAACTATTCTGCTGGCGGTGTATCCTTCTCAATTTACAAACAGTTTGCTTGCACGGATCGCTTTAAAATCAAACTCACCTGTACGCAACAAACAGATGGTTTACTGGTTAGCTTTGACTATGATGCTAACTTATTTGATGCCGAAGCAATCAAACGCTTAGCGGGACATTTTCAGGCTTTAGTCACCAGTGCAGTGACTCATCCAGAAAGCGAGATTGGTCAGTTAGAGATATTAAGCGATCGCGATCGGCATCAACTACTCGTTGAATTCAATCATACCCAAGTAGATTTCCCGCCAGCCCAAGGCTTTCATCAGCTATTTGCGGCACAGGTACAGCGCACCCCGGAACAGATTGCCGTCGTCTTTGAAGACCAGCAATTAACCTATGCTGAACTCAATGCGCGTGCCAATCAACTGGCTCATCACCTGCAAAAATTGGGTGTAAAACCAGAAGTTTTGGTAGGCATTTATCTAGAACGTTCTCTAGATGTAATCGTTGCTTTATTAGGAATTCTCAAAGCTGGCGGTGCTTATTTACCCCTAGACCCTGCATTACCAACGGAAAGCCTATTGTCCCGCCTAGAGGATGCACAAGCGCCGATTTTACTGACGCAGCAATCATTATATGCACAGACACACCAGAACATCCGGGTTGTTTATCTTAATCAAAGTGCAGATACCATTGCGAACGAAAGTATAGCCAACCCTGACAGCAACGTTACTCTGGAAAACTTAGCGTATATCATCTATACCTCTGGCTCAACGGGTAAACCAAAAGGTGTTGCGATTGAACATCAGCAATTACTCAATTACCTTAACGGCATCTGCGATCGCTTAAACTTACCGTCAGCTTCTAGCTTTGCCACGGTTTCCACCATTGCTGCCGACTTAGGAAACACCGTCATATTCCCCGCCTTAGCTACAGGTGGTTGCTTACATATCCTCTCTAAAGCCAGGGCATCCGATCCACAAGCCTTAGGTGAATACTTTAGCCGTCATGCGATCGCCTGTTTAAAAATTGTTCCCTCGCACCTAGAAGCTTTACTCGCATCTCCTAACGCTCAGTCCATCCTCCCACGTCAGCGGTTGATTTTAGGGGGTGAAACCGCCAATTGGCATCTCATTGATAAAATTCGCCAACTTGCCCCTGAATGCACCGTCATCAACCATTACGGCCCCACAGAAGCGACCGTTGGCGTCCTTACCTATACCATCGATCCCAGTAATTTCCATCCTCATGCGGCAACTGTGCCATTAGGTCGTCCGCTTGCCAATACCCAAATCTATCTCCTCGACAAACACTTGCAACCTGTTCCCATCGGCATTAAAGGCGAACTCTACATCGGGGGCGCTTCCGTAGCGCGAGGCTATTTACATCGCCCGGAACTAACAACAGAAAAGTTCATTACTAACCCCTTTAGCCATCATCCAACATCAACTCGCCTCTACAAAACCGGAGACTTCGCCCGCTACCTTCCAGACGGAAATCTGGAATTTCTCGGTCGTGCGGATAACCAAGTCAAAGTCAGAGGCTACCGCATTGAACTAGAGGAAATTGCCACTCTAATCAGCCAGCATCCGGATGTTGCACAAGCGGTTGTGATTCAGCGTGAGGATAAGCGGTTAGTTGCCTACATTGTCAGCCATACCCAATCCCAGCCAAAACTCAAATCAGATCTGCGCGACTTCTTAAAAGTGAAGTTGCCAGAATACATGATTCCCTCAGCCTTTGTGCTGTTGAAATCTCTACCGCTAACGGCAAACGGGAAGGTTGATCGCCAAGCTTTACCAGAATGCCCGACTGATTCAGATCAAGCGTTTGTTGCGCCTCAGACTGCCATTGAAACTGTTCTCGCAGGAATTTGGACAGAACTTTTAGGCGTGCAACAAATCGGTGTGAACGATAACTTCTTTGAGTTGGGCGGACATTCCCTGTTGATGACTCAATTGGTTGTGCGTGTGCGAGATACGTTTCAAATTGATTTACCATTGGGTAGCCTGTTTGAAGCCCCAACAATAGCAGGACTAGCAGAACGAATTGAGAAAATTATTGCTACAGGTGATGTGGGCGTTCTGGGTGCTGATATCGACCTGAATGCAGAAGCCGTTTTAGACCCAGCTATCCGTCCGGAAACGCCTTTTTCTTGGACTACCCAGCCTACTGCTATTTTCTTAACGGGAGCAACGGGATTTTTAGGTGCTTTCTTACTTCACGAACTACTTGAAAAAACCTCAGCGGATATTTATTGCTTAGTCCGCGCTGCCAATGCGGAATCAGCTAGCAAGAAGATTCAAAGCAGTTTGGCAACCTATCATCTGGGCAATGAAGCTTTTAATTCTAGAATTATCCCCGTTTTGGGAGAACTCTCTCAGCCGCTTTTAGGGCTTTCTCAGGAGCAATTTAACATTTTAGCCAGCCGCATAGATGTTATTTATCACAATGGCGCACTGGTTAATTTTGTTTATCCCTATTCTGCTCTCAAGCCTGCCAATGTTTTAGGCACTCAGGAAATCTTGCGCTTGGCAAGTCAAGTCAAAGTGAAGCCAGTGCATTTTATTTCCACAACCAATGCGATTTCACCCGCCAAAGGATCAGGAGTCAAGGTCATTTCTGAAAATGATACGATTCAGCCGGAAGCCGTCATGGAAACAGGTTACGCCAAGAGTAAGTGGGTTGCAGAAAAGTTAATTGCGATCGCACGTGATCGCGGTCTTCCCGTATCTATTTACCGACCAGGGCGGATTGTCTGGCACAGTGAAACGGGTGTGGGCAACATCAGCGATAACACGTTCAGAATGCTCAAAGGCTGCATTCTCATGGGCAGTGTTCCCCAAAGAGATGCCCTGGTGAACTTGATTCCAGTCGATTTTGTCAGCCAGGCGATCGTCCAAATCTCTCAACAAAAAGAATCCCTCGGAAAAGCTTTTCACCTCGTCAATCCCCAACCTGCACCTTTTCAGGAACTTGTGAATTGGGTGCGTTCATTTGGCTATCCCTTGCGCGAGATTCCAGAGAATCAGTGGCGTGAAGAATTATCTACCATTGCTGGGAATTCTCCCGATAATCCTCTCTATCCCTTAGTCCCTTTTTGGTCGAAGTCTCCAGAACCCAATTCGAGTTCACCCACTCTCAAATTTGACTGTCAAAATACCCAAGAGGGGCTTGCTAGTACTGGAATTGTTTGTCCGTCCGTCAGTGCTGAATTGGTGAATAAATTCCTGTCATACCTCATCAAAACCGGAGTTTTAGACGCTCCCAACTCTCACCCAACACAAATGGCACCAACAGCAACAGCATCTAATCAATCCTGATCGAAGACATAGGATGCGTTAGGCTTAGCTATAACGCATCCGTTACCAATAAACTTATTTTTTTACTAAGTTTTAATTGGAATATAGCCCTTCTCGATTAGATGCGGTACACTTTGACCTCTCTCCTAGTAGGAGAGAGGCTTTGATTCTTACTCCCCTTCCCTTGTAGGGAAGGGGTTGGGGGTTAGGTTTTTCGCTCTGTACTTCAGGCAACTGATAACTGCTATAAAAATCTTTAATATCTACTATAAAAAATTAACTTAATCCTACAAATTTCTATATTTATCTACTTTCTTGCGGCATTGGCTACGCGCTTTATCTGTGGTTGAAAATTTATACTTTCTGCTAACAATGATTAATCCTCCAACCTTAATACTCAGCAAATTTTTTCTCTCAAACTATTTTGCTAAATATTAATGAACCCCATATTTCCCTCAGAACTTAAATCTTGGTTACCCCGCTTTCAGCCAAATCCTGAAGCCGAACTGCGCTTATTTTGTTTCCCCTATGCAGGCGGTAGCAGCCAGATCTTCCGTTCTTGGTCAAATAGCTTACCCCCCACTATAGAAATTTGCTCTCTAGAACTACCTGGGCGCGGATCTCGCTTTCTAGAAACTCCCTTCACTCAACTAGAACCCCTAGTAGAAGCGATCGCCTTCGCTATCCTTCCTTACTGCGATCGCCCCTTTGCCTTTTTTGGTCACAGTATGGGCGCATTAGTCAGCTTTGAACTTGCCCGCATCCTCCGCAAAAAATATGGTCTGAGTCCAGTTCACCTGTTTGTAAGTGGACATCGTGCCCCTCAAATTCCCGATCCAGACCCACCGATTTATGCCCTTCCAGAAGCCGAATTTATAGAAGAACTGCGTTACCTCAAGGGTACGCCACAAGCAGTATTGGAAAATACTGAATTAATGGAATTAATATTGCCAATCTTGCGAGCAGACTTTGAGGCAATAGAAACCTATAGTTACACACAAGAACTCCCGCTTAACTGTCCAATTGCTGTTTTTGGGGGTTTGCAAGATGATTCTGTGAGCATTCAGGAGCTTCAAGCTTGGCAACAGCAAACTAGTACCGGCTTTTCTCTGAAGATGCTACCCGGCGACCATTTCTTTATTCAATCCTGTGAAGCCATCCTCTTGGACGCTCTGTTGCAGGCAATCAATTAAGTTGGCTAAATTAGGGGCTTATTAGCAATAAGCACAACCAAGGTAAAAATCCTTCTTCCCTGATCCTTGAACCCTGACCCCTTAGGGCTAGCTCCTGTGGGATAATCGCCTCATCAACCTTGACACGATTCTATTGTGATCGCAATTTATCCTGGCAGTTTCGATCCAATTACCCTTGGACACCTCGACATTATTAAGCGAGGCTGTCTACTATTCGAGCGGGTGATTGTCGCCGTGTTGCGTAATCCCAATAAAACGCCGTTATTTACGGTGGAGGAACGGATTGAGCAGATTCGGCGATGTACCCAGCATCTGCCGAATGTAGAAGTCGATAGCTTCGGGGGTCTGACTGTAGAATATGCCAGAATGCGGAATGCTCAAGTGCTACTGCGGGGTCTGCGGGTGCTTTCAGATTTTGAAAAGGAACTCCAGATGGCTCACACGAATAAAACTTTGTGGGACGAAATTGAAACTGTATTTCTAGCGACTTCTAACGAGTACAGTTTTTTAAGTAGTAGCGTAGTGAAAGAGATTGCCAAATTTGGCGGCTCTGTCGATCATCTTGTTCCTCAGCACGTTGCCCTAGATATCTACCAATGTTACGTCCAAACTCATCCAGGCTCGATCCAGACGATGAAGAACCCATCAATCAGCGTGAATCCTCTCAAAGCGGATTCTCCTCCGGAGACGCTACACGAACAGGAGGTGTAGATATTCAGCGGGAACTCAATCGGCTAGAAGAAATTATTCTGGATAGCCCCCGGATTCCCCTGACTCGGCGTACTTTTGTTGATGAAGAGCAGCTGCTTGAGCAGCTGGATATTGTGCGAATTAATTTGCCAGATGCTTTTCAGGATGCTGAGGCAGTTATTCGCCATAAAGAAGAAATTTTTCTGCAAGCCGAGCAATATGCCCAAGAGATTATTGAGGAGGCAGAACGGCGGGCAGATCAAATCTTGGATGAATTAGGAATTATCCGACGAGCAGAAATAGAGGCGAACCAAATCCGACAAAGCGTTCAGGAGGAGTGTGAAGCTTTCCAAGAGCAAACCCTCCGCGAAACTGAACGGATGCGTTTGCAAGCGCAACAGGAATTGGAGCAGATGCGCCAAATGACCCTCGCTGAGTGTGAGGATATCCAAAACGGTGCTGATGACTATGCTGATCGAGTGCTGAAAAATATTGAGCAGCAACTAGGCGATATGCTCAAGGTTATTCGCAACGGTCGTCAGCAATTGCAACAGGATACGCCTTCAGTGCGATCGCGGGAGACAGATACTGGTACATCCTCCTCTCGTACATCCCCCAATTCACCAAAGAAATAAAGACAATCAGAAAGAGAGGTATTTTTAGATATGACCTATGATTACGATTTGTTTGTAATTGGTGCAGGTTCTGGGGGGTTGGCAGCTTCTAAACGCGCGGCTAGCTATGGAGCCAAGGTGGCGATCGCAGAAGGAGATTTAGTCGGCGGTACCTGCGTCATTCGGGGCTGTATTCCCAAAAAGTTAATGGTTTATGCCTCAAAATTTCCTCACCTGTTCCAAGATGCAGTTGGCTACGGCTGGAGTCCTGTACAAAGCGATTTAGACTGGCAGCATCTAGTGACGGTAGTTGATAAGGAAGTTCACCGTCTCAGTGGACTTCATATTAGCTTTCTAGAAAAAGCTGGCGTAGAACTGTTTCAAAGTCGGGCTACTTTGTTAGATGCTCATACGATAGAAGTTGCTGGGCGCAAAGTTACCGCTGATAAGATTTTGATTGCGGTGGGTGGAGAAGCCGTTAGACCAAATATTCCTGGAAAGGAACATACCATCACCTCTCGCGAAATCTTTCACTTAAAAGAGCAGCCCAAGCATATTGTGATTGTGGGCGCTGGCTATATTGCAGTTGAATTTGCTTGCATTATGCACGGATTGGGCAGCCAGGTCAGTTTATTAATTCGAGGCGATCGCATTTTAAAAGGCTTCGATGACGATATCCGCTCTGGCATTCAAGATGGCATGGTGCAGCATGGCATCAACATTATCCCCTTAGCCCAGGCAAAAGGTATTGAGCAGAGTGCAGAGGGGCTAAAGTTCACCTACCGTGGACAAGGAAAAGAGAGCGATTCAACGTTGACAGCGGATGCTGTTTTGACGGCAATTGGTCGTGCCCCGAATTTAGGTAATTTAGGACTCGACACCGCTGGGGTGAAAGTGGTGAATTGTGAAGACGAAGATTTACCCCGGTTACATGGCTACAGCGTTAACTGTGCGATCGCTGTAGATGAGTACAGCCGCACAAACCAACCTAATATCTTTGCGGTGGGGGATTGCACCAATCGCATCAATTTAACTCCGGTTGCCATTGGGGAAGGTCGCGCTTTTGCCGATACAGAGTTTGGCAATCAACCCCGTCAGTTCGATCACGATCATGTCCCCTCCGCCGTGTTTACCCAGCCAGAAGCCGCTACGGTGGGTTGGAGTGAAGCAGAAGCTAAGAAAAAGTTAGGGGATGAGGGTGTGCAAGTCTATCGTGCCCGGTTCCGTCCTTTATTCCATAGCCTCACGGGTGCGGAAGAAAGAACCCTGATCAAGTTAGTGGTTGATAAAAAAACAGACCGGGTACTAGGCGCTCACATGGTAGGTGAGTATTCAGCCGAGGTGATTCAAGGGGTAGCGATCGCCGTTAAGATGGGGGCGACGAAAAAAGACTTTGATGCCACAGTGGGGATTCATCCCTCTACCGCAGAAGAGTTTGTCACCCTGCGATAACGTAGCGATCGCGCGTAAGGGCAATTCGTCTGAGTTGCCCTATTTAACTGTCTCGACGAATCACGACCGTATTGGCGACGCGATCGCCCAATCGTTGACGTTTAGGAGATGTCCAAACCAAAATAGCCCCCACAAGATAGGGAATCAAGTAAGGAATCGCATCGACAAACCGTAAGATATTGCGAATAATCGCTTCTGACCAACTAATGGGTTCCCCATTCAACCTCACAACCCGTAGTTTCATCAGCATCTTTCCCAGGGTTGCTCCCTGAGTTGCCTCTAGCACAATGCCATACCCAAAATTGATGATGAAGTAAAGTAGCGCTGGCGCATCTTGAAGATGGAAGCCGCCAGGAGTTGTTTGTCCAGTCAAAAGCGCAATAATGTAGGCAACAATCAGCAATAAAATGCCATCTACTAAGAAGGCAACGAATCTCCGACCAACCCCAACATATTGCATAGTCAACCTGGTCTCCTAAGATTAGCTCAACCTCTCTCTTCTATTCAGAATCCTTGAAAATGGCAGGTTCGCTAAAAACTCTTACTAAAGTCTTTAGATTGATCCGGAATGCCCTAGTTGATTCTGATTCAGAAAGAAGCGATGGGTACAAACAGGTAAACCTGAGAGGATGTTTTAAAAGGTATGGACTGTATTTTTAGGCACTCTATGATCCCCCCTAGCCCCCCTTAAAAAAGGGGGGAAATAGACTCAAAGTCCCCCTTTTTAAGGGGGATTTAGGGGGATCTCATAGGTCTTGTTACCAACAGTAAGACTTTTAAAACATCCTCTGAGAAGTGTTTAGTTTACAGAACACCTTAATCTTCTGCGATTCCTACCGACTGAGCAATCTCACCGCTGTTAAGTAGAGGGACTTAAATATTTGTCGGATGGGTTGAGTGATAGTGTTAGCGTGCTGACGGGGTGACAACCCCGTTAAAAGCCTAATACGAGCGCACCTTGAGCCAACTTAGGGTAAAAAAAGATGGGGTCACTGTTGTCACAAAGCCCCCATCGGCTAAAATGTTTCCTCAATTTTACCAAATTCACTTGCAAGGGCAACTCAAAAATACCGAATACTTAACTCTAAAAATTTTGGTATATCTCTTGCAGTCTCAAAAACAAGTAAGCATTGAAGTGTTAGCTTCGTTAATGCCTTATCCGATTCAGTTTGAGAGCCGGAGGCGAAGTTTGCAAAGGTTTTTAAAATTACCTTGCCTAAAAATAGATACTTTATGGTTTCCGCTAATCCAAGAAATCTTAAAGGCAAAGTTTCCACTAACTCAAACCCTAAAAATAACAATTGACCGCACCCAGTGGCGAGACAAAAATGTTTTGGTCATTAGTCTCATTTGGGACAAGCGAGCTATCCCCTTATACTGGCAACTTTTAGAAAAAAGAGGGAGTAGTAACCTCGAAGAGCAAAAGTCTGTAATCCAACCGGTTTTAGACCTATTCAAAGATTACGACATTATCCTTTTAGGTGACCGTGAATTTGGCAGTGTTAAGCTCGGTAGCTGGCTGTGTGAGCAACAAGTGCCGTTTGTCGTTCGAGTCAAACAAGAGCGTTATATTCAGCAAGAAGAGCAAGAATATACTCACCTATCGGCATTAGGATTGCTGCCGGGAACTCGCTTTTTCTGTCAAGGCGTTAAAGTGACAAAACAAAAAGGATTTAGGAAGTTTAATGTCGCTGCTTATTGGCGGCGTAAATATCGAGGGAAGGTTGAGGATGAAGGTTGGTATCTTCTGACAAATTTAGAGAATCCAGAGCAAGCTATCTCGGCTTGCCAATGCCGTAGTGGAATTGAAGCGATGTTTAAAGATTGTAAAACAGGAGGTTATAATTTAGAGAAAAGTCATGCTAATAATGACCGTCTCAAAAACTTAATTTTGTTGATTGCTTTGGCTTACACTTGTGCCATCCTTCAAGGACAAAAAATTAAGCGTATGGGAGTCCAAAAATATATTGGTCGGTTAAGCGAATCCCACCGCTGGCAGCGCCGACACAGTAGTTTTTGGATTGGATTATACGGTCAGTCTTGGGTAATGGGAAGGGAATTTTGTGCCGAAATTATCGCGGAGTTAATGAGAATACGACGCAACAAGTTGCCATTCTTTCAAAGAGGTTTGAGAGCTATGTCCTTGATTCTACGGATGTTTTGACGGGGTTGTCACCCCGTCAGGTTAGCGTGGCTTGCCGTAGGCATAACTCATCAAACCCCTAGTTGGGTTTCCTGCATCAACCCAACAGAACTCAGAAGTTTAATTTAATTAATAAAAAAAGCTGATGAAGAAAATTCATCAGCTTTCATATTTAATAAAAGTTTATCTAGAGGGAAGCAACAAAAGGATAAGTAGTTCAACCAAATAAAACGTAAGATAGGAGGTAGGTGTAATTGGCTCGAAGGAAATGCCTGCTCCCCTGAAAATTAGCTTAACGGCAGCAGAAGATAGAAGCTTGAGAGAACTCAGTTATGCAAGTGGTGTGCCCCAACGCGTGAAGCAGCGGGCGAATGCTCTACGGCTCAATGCTGCTGGCTGGACAGTCAATCAAATTGCCTGCCACTTGGATTGGGCACCCCAAACGGTGCGAGAAACGATTCATCGATGGCAAGCCGGTGGGTTGGGTGGATTATGGGAAGCAGCGGGTCGAGGCAGACATCGCAGTTGGAGCCAGGAAGATTGGCAAGCATTGGCACAATGGGTCAATGAACCCCGTCGCTATAGTGCCGCGCAACTGAGCCGCAAGTTAGCTCAGGAGCGGCAAGTGGAATTGGGCAAAGAACAAGTCCGTCGGATTCTCAAAAAAAAACTACAGTTGGAAACGGATTCGGCAAAGCCCTCCGACTCAGAGGACGACGGCTCACTATCGAGCCAAGCAAACCGACTGGGAGATGCTCAAGTTGTGGGCACAGTTGGGTATCATCTGCCTCAAGTATCTAGATGAGTCGGGTTGTTGTCAGCAACGAGCCAGTGACTACGGTTATAGCCCACGGGGGCAACAAAAGCGGGTGACACAACGCAAACGACGTGGCAGGCGGATTAACATTTTGGGCATCTGGCAACCGAAAAGGCAATTTGACTATGCGCTGATGGTCGGTACTCTCAAGACTTCGACCTTCCTTAAACTGATGGATTGGCAAGCTGCTAAGGCGCAAGTGCATTTTCAACAGAGCGGACAATTTACCGTGATTGTGCTCGACAATGCCTCAGTTCATCGCAGCAAACTGACCCAACAGAAGCAACAACGCTGGCAGCAACAAGGTTTGCTTCTATTTTTCTTACCTCCTTATAGTCCACAGATGAATCGCATTGAAGAGGAGTGGTTACAGCTAAAACGTACTGAATTAGCCAGTCGGGTGTTTGAAGACGAGGTTGATTTAGCCCATGCCATCATTGAAGGCATTGAGAACAGAGGTAAGAACGCTGGATACCCGGTAGACCGTTTTAAGTTTAATTAGGTTGTCCTACTTAACTCGTCGTCCTCTATACCAACCCACTTGCATCAGTGCATAGCGGTTTTGCGTGTCGTCAAATACCGTATCAAGTCGAATATCGCCGTGAAAAGGTTTGAACTGAGCATATCGTTGAATCACCTGCTTTATAATGTCTCGCTCTCTCGTGGTGGTATCCATCGCTTCACCTCTACCGCCTCTACATCTACAATAAGCAATTTCATTAGTAACTCACGCATCACTAATTCCCCAATCGGTTCACTGAATTCTTGCTAAATTTTAGCTGCACGTAGGCATCAGCGCGATCGCGTTATCCTCATAATCCCTGTCTAAAGTTAAGCCAACTATGATGGGTCTTGGCTCTTTGCTAGGTGCTGCACTTGCTGTTGTACCCAAGCACGAAAAGCCTTACTAGCTTGCACTTCATCCAGTTGAGACTCTTGGAGAAATTGATAAAGTCGGTCTTTAAGTAACCAACTAAATGTAGGACTCTTTTCAACTTCAGCGTACTGATGATTTTGTAGTTGATAAATCCTGAGTATTTGACCGTTATATCGCCAAAACTCAGGCACACCCAGACTGGCGTACAAATTCAGTTTATTAATATCAGTATGAGTAATGTCTACTTCAACAATCAAATCTGGTGGCGGATCTTCGTTTAAGTTAACTTTTTTTCCAGCAACTTTAGATTGATTTTGAATGTAATAACAATTGTCAGGCTCAGCACTTTTTTCTAAATCAGCACGATTTAAAGTCGTTGAACCCATCGTTTTAATTTTTAAACCCATCTCCTCAACTAAAATCCGGATGAAGAGTTCGAGCAACCTAACTGCAACTTCATGTTCTTCTAAGGGCATCGTAATTTCTAAGCTACCTCCGTCATAGGTGAGTCGAGACGAACGACTTTCACCCAGCGCCCCTAAAATTTGCTGGTAAGCTTGCCAACTAAGGTTGTGAAAAATTACCCGTTGTTCGGCTGGGGTAACTTCTGCCGCAGTTAAGGTAGTTTGCATGGCTGCACTCATTCTTGGTGCCTCTTGAGTTATAGCCATCCTAAATCCTGTGAATCACTAAATACTCGACTGTTTGAAAACATCGAGGATTTAAGTCTGGCAATATTAATTTAAGTTTATCTCCTAGCAGGCGATCGCTTACTACTACGCCAATAAAACATTACTAGATGTGGAATTTGCTGCTTATGATGAGGAATGCGGAGTACCATCATGCTAGCGGTCAAGCGGATCATCTCCAAGCCAGAGGTCAAACTCACTCAGGTTAGTCAATTGAGCAATTTCCGCCGGCAGATTTGTCAGTTGATTGCCGTCGAGGTAAAGCGTACTCAGGGTAGTCAGTTGAACAATTTCCGTCGGCAGATTTATCAGTTGATTGTTTCTAAGGTTAAGCTCCCTCAGGTTAGTCAGTTGACCAATTTCTGCCGGCAGACTTGTCAGTTGATTGCAATCGAGATAAAGCGTACTCAAGGTAGTCAGTTGGCCAATTTCTGCCGGCAGACTTGTCAGTTGATTGTTTCTAAGGTCAAGGGTACTCAGGTTAGTCAGTTGACCAATTTCTGCCGGCAGACTTGTCAGTTGATTGTTTCTAAGGTCAAGGGCACTCAGGTTAGTCAGTTGACCAATTTCTGCCGGCAGACTTGTCAGTTGATTGGGGCTGAGGTAAAGCACCCTCAGGTTAGTCAGTTGACCAATTTCCGCCGGCAGGTTTGTCAGTTGATTGTTTCTAAGGTCAAGGGCACTCAGGTTAGTCAGTTGACCAATTTCCGCCGGCAGGTTTGTCAGTTGATTGTTTCTAAGGTTAAGCCCGCTCAGGGTAGTGAGTTGACCAATTTCCGCCGGCAGATTTGTCAGTTGATTGCCGTCGAGGTAAAGCCCGCTCATGTTAGTCAGTTGACCAATTTCTGCCGGCAAATTTGTCAGTTGATTGTGGCTGAGGTAAAGCCCGCTCATGTTAGTCAGTTGACCAATTTCCACCGGCAGGCTTGTCAGTTGGTTGCCGTCGATGCCAAGTGTACTCAGGGTAGTGAGTTGACCAATTTCCGCCGGCAAATTTGTCAGTCGATTGTTTCTAAGGTAAAGCTCGCTCAGGTTATTCAGTTGACTAATCTCTGCTGGTAAACAGGTTAATCCTCTAAAAGAAAGATCAAGTGAACTTACCTTATTCCTGGCAGCTTTTTGAATTACTTGCAGCAGTTCTTCGTTTGTCATTAGC
>Ga0196963_10000224_pt1 | contig 53397 bp, 45 predicted proteins | sample S1_5metaG_FD_148600 | JGI IMG/M metagenome (GOLD analysis project Ga0196963, IMG submission 148600) | Soil microbial communities from Anza Borrego desert, Southern California, United States - S1_5 | ecosystem: Environmental > Terrestrial > Soil > Desert | place: USA: California | collected... | reverse complement strand
TGTATCTTCACCTGCTCATCCTTTCTTCCCAATACCTCCAGGCTTCCATCGCTGCGCCAGCGGCCGATATCGCCCGTGCGGCATACAATGTCCCTGCGGTCGCTTACCAATGGGTTCTGCACAAACATCGTTTCATTCAGCGATTGATCCAGATAGCCCCGGGTCATAAAAGGCGTCTTGATATATATCTCGCCGATTTCGCCTTCTTCACACACTTCATCTTCGTTCAATACTGCCAGCATGGTATTGCTGATAGGATATCCCACCGGTATCACCTCGCCCGCCTGCCATTCCTTCTGCTCTACGTGATAACAACTTTTTAGTATGGTTGTCTCCGTTAGTCCATAGAGGTTGCTGATGCGGGCCGTAGTGCCGTTCACCTCCTTCCATTTTGTCACGTCGCGGCCAAACAGCCTTTCACCTGCCAGCACCACTTGTCTAAGTCGCGGCAGGGGTTGTTGCAATGAGCGCGTGATGAGCCGGAACATCGAAGGAACGGTTTGCAATACCGTGGCATTAGGCAACCATTCTGCCAGCAGTCCCATATTGCGGCGCCTGTGCGGCGACGGGATGCACAACGTAGCTCCCGCGCATAAGGCAGGTAAAATATCTTTCAGCGATGCATCGAAGGTAACGGGAGCCAGCTGGCTGATGCGGTCGCCTTCGGTAATATTAAACTCACGTATATGCCAATGCACATAATGTGTCAGGCTGCGATGCGACCCCACAATGCCTTTGCCATTGCCGGTTGAACCCGAAGTATAAAAAATGTAATTCGCGGCTTCGTTGTCTATGTCAAGCGCCGGATTGTGAACGGGATATTGTGATAGCTTTTTTGTACTGGTCTTATACGTTCCATCATTCTTTAATTCCAGCAGCTCCGGCTCAGGTTTTTCCATTCCTATCAGTCCGCCGCTGTCTATCTGCAATCCTCCGAGCAGGCTGTTATCGCTGCCGCCGAACAATAACAGGTTGGGTACCTGCGCCTGCACATCACCGAGCATTTGAATTACCTGATCGCGATGCTCACTAACGGCAATGAGCACCTGTGGATTTGTTTCCCGGAACAATTGCTGCAATCGCCTGCGCGCAAACAGAATATCTGCCGGCACATATATACCACCAGCTTTAAAAATTGCGAGCATGCTGCTCACCAGTTGAATACCGGAGGGCAGCATGACCACTACGCTTTTATCGCGGCCAATGCCGAGACTTGTCAGCAGGTGCGACAATTGGTTGGATTGACTGTTCAGGGAACTGTAACTTATCTGTTCAGCTTCCTCTTCAATCGCGATCCTGTTCCCCAATGCCTCGGCCTGTTGTTCAAAAACAGTATGAATAAGCCCGGAGATCATTGAAAATATTTTAAAAGATAGGAGCGCGGGCCGCCGGAATGACAGACGCGCTAAGGGAAAGAGAGAAAAAGAAAAAAGGAGAAAACGAATTGCTTTAGAAATAATCAGATGCTCGGCCAGTTAAATTTACTTAGCGGGCAACTTGTGCATTGGCCCGGCTGCGCCCGCGGAGCGATGGGGCAGCCTTGATTTGTTGTTCCTGTCTGCCGGCAGGTAAATTTTTGCATCAAGGCAAAAGAACAAAGGACTACTCATGTCGTATGCTCTTAACAGGATTCACCACGCACGCCTTCCATGCCTGCGCCGATACCGTAACAATGGCTACGATCAATACAAGGAGTATCGGCAATAAGAAGAGCCAGGGAGTAATGTTGATGCGGAACACGTAATTCTGCAACCACAAATGCATCGCCAGCCAGGAGATTGGCCAGGCAACGAGCCCCGAAATGATGATCAGTCTTATAAAATCTTTTAAGATCATCACCAATATGCTTACGCTGGATGCACCCAACACCTTCCTGATACCGATCTCCCTGATTTTTTGCATGCTGGTAAACAGCGAAAGTCCCAGCAGGCCCAGGCAACCTACAAAAATGGCAAACCCAGCAAACAGCCCGAATATCTTATTGAACTGCAGGTCTTGCTTGTACTGCTGGTTAAAAAATTCATCCAGGAAGAAATATTCATATGGGCTTGCAGGGAACAATGCCTTGTATTTTCCTTCGATGGTATTGATAACGCGGCTGATGTTGTTGCTGTTCAGCTTCACGGAAAAATATTCTATGGCAGAACCATCTTCCAGCCTGAAGATGATCGGCGTGAAAGCTTCTTTCAAAGACTTCTGGTGAAAGTTCTGCAATACGCCCGTTATCTTATGCTCGAACAGGCGCCCGCTTCCATTTTTGTCAACGATGATTTGTCCCACGGCCGATTTGTTATCGGGAAAGCCCAGTGATTTTACTGCCGCTTCGTTCACCATGATCGGAATGTACGGGGTTGGCTTTGCGCTGTCGGTATTCATGGATCGGTTGAGTGCAAAGGCCTCGCCGGCCACTACTTTAATATTGAATTGCTTGATGAACTCAGGGCCAATGGAGAACGTGGAGTACAGGTTACCTTGCTTGCCCAGGTCTTCTACCCTGTTACGATAAGGCCGCGTCCAGTCGATTTCCTGCCCCGGTATGCTGGATGACGAAGTAACGCTGGTAATGCCTGTATTGGCCACCAGCTCGGTCTGGAAGGTTTGCAGCTTCTGGTAAAATGCTGTTTCATCGCCCTGGGTTTCCAACGCGGGATCGGGCGCTGCAACGATCACCGTTTGCGACATGTTCATGCCCAGGTCTGTATTGCGCATGTAGTTCACCTGCCGGTAAATGGTAAAGGTTACAATCATCAATATGATGGAAACAGTAAATTGGAATATTACTAATCCCTTCCTGATGCCGATGCCTTTACTGGATATGGGCAGCTTGCCGGTGAGCACTTCCACCGGTTTATATCCTGACAAGAAAGATGCGGGATAAAAACCTGATATAAAAGCGCTGAGACCGACGCATATCACCAGCACGGTCCAGAACAAGGGGCTCGTCCAGAAAGTATACGGCACGTTCACGCCCGTTAACTGGTTAAATAGGTTATGGGCCAGCAGGGCCATCCCTATGGCAATGATCACTGCGATGATGTTCAGCAGCAGCGATTCGAAAAAGAATTGCTGCAATAAGTTCTTGCGCAATGTGCCGAACACCTTGCGCAATCCAACTTCCTTTGCGCGCTCTATGGCCTTTACGGTAGAAAGGTTGATATAGTTTACGTATGCAATGAACAGGATAAGCACCGCTATCAAAACGAGGAACCACACCAGCTTGCCATTGCCGCCTTCCGTTTCGCCTGTGAAATCAGAATACAAATGAATATCTTTTAGCGGCTGCAACGACAACACGATCTTGGAGGCGCTTGTCTTTGTTTTATCGGTATGCTTCTCCAGCACGTCGGCCATTTTTGCTTCCACTGCCTTGGGATCGGTGCCGGGAGCTAGCTGGAGGTAAGTATAATCATCGGGATAGGACCAGGAGCCCGGACCTCTTTTCTTTGATACCAGGAAATCGAATTTGATGTGCGAGTTGGGCGGTATGTCCTTGCAAACGCCTCTGACGGTCGCAATAATGTCCAGGCCCTGGTTATGGTTTCTTAGCCTGAATGTTTTACCCATTGGGCTTGCTGAACCGAAATATTTTTTCGCGGAGCTTTCGGTCATGACCATTGAGTTGGGCTCGCTCATCACCGAGGGCGTGCCCTCCTTTAGCTTGAAACTGAAGATCTCCAGGAAGGAATCGTCCACTATAAATACCCGCGACTCCCTGTAAGTAACCTGGTTACTTTGCGGGTCCGCCGCGGAAAAAATGCACTCCATCGGGAGGAAGGAGGTTTCTTTCTGAACTTCGGGGAACTCCCGCTTCATGGTGCGGCCCATGGCGGGGAAGGTAGTAGCCAGCTTTTCAACCAGTTGACCTTCCTGGTACCGTTCGTGGGTGATGCGGTAGATATGGTCGCGGTTTACATGGAACTTATCGAAGCTAAGTTCAAAGACCACGTATTGCAGGATCAGCAGGCATACGCACATTCCTATTGCCAATCCAAATACATTGATGAGGGAGAACAGCTTATGCTTCGCGAGGTTGCGCCAGGCAATCAGTAAATAATTTTTAAACATGTGACAAGTATTGAGGACCGGGATGGCCGTTGTGCTGCCATGCTCCCGGGGATTCGGTATGATAAGTTAGGAAGAAAAATAGAAGATAAAAAGATTTTCAGGCAGAAATTGCCAGAAGGTCCTCTGCTGGCATAGTAAGAAGCAGGTTCCTCTGCAGTAAATTTACCCTTATCAGTATTTTTTGCCCGCCGTTTATGCGTACTATTTCGCAGGAAAGACCCGTAAGGGGACCGCGTTGGATAAACAGCTGCTGGCCGGGCTGGAAATACTCCGAGGACACTTCTACATCCTTACCGTGTTCTGCTATGAGTTGTATGTTGGAGATGATGGATTCGCTGACCCTCACCACTTCTTTTCCGAAGCGTACGTAGTGCAGTACGCCTTCTATGTCGAGCCCTGAATTATAATGGAGCATGCTTTCCAGGTACACGAACACATAAGAAGGGAAAAGCGGCGCTTCAATAAACCGTTTGCGATCGCACCAGGTGCGCAACGTCTTGGTTACAGGGAGGTAGCCTTTGATGTTGAGTTCCGAGAGTCTGCGTGATACTGTTTTTTCGTGGCGAGGTCTAGTATACATCACGTACCATCCCGCTTTAAATTTATTCATCGTACGATTTTTTTTTCGATCTGATGCGGTGCCTTGTCTTATAGCAAAAATTCTTCAGTACCCAGCGGAAAGATTACCGGGCAAAGCTATCGCTGATGTGAGTCCATTGCTTACATCCGCTAAAAAACCACGCTTGAGAGACAGAATACAGTACAGCAAAGCTGAGCAACTCAGCAAGTGCAACTAATCATTAAGCCGGAAGCCGAATCCACAAATGCGAGGAAAATCAAAGAAGGGATTTCAAGGATTGGTTTTTGGGGGGCAACCAAATTACAATCAAAAAATGCGAAACATATTAGTACTACTACTAAAATTCATTGCGGATTTTACTAAAAAATAAATTGCACAGGCTTAATACGCACATCAACTATATATTGTAACTTTCTATATAAACCTGGCATTAACCTTAAATTGATTCCTATGCACATTAGAACCTTTCCTGGCCGCCATACGCGCGGAGCATTATGCTTTTCCTTCCACTTCCAGCCTCCTCCTTAAGCAAAAAGCAACCTTTCCGCTGAATTTTACGGTTAAGAATGGATGATCTAGCAAGCGAATAACCTTAAACACTTACGCTATGGAAGTAATTAATTTGGCTATTGTCGACGATCATATACTTTTCCGGCGCACTTTGGTACATTATCTGTCAGAACAGAAAAATTTACGCATCTCCGTACAAGCTTCTGAAACACTGGAACTTCTTCACAAACTGAAAGCTAACCCTGTTGAAATACTGCTGATGGATATATCATTGCCCCCGCTGGACGGTGTTGACGCCCTTCAAATAATACGTTACGAATATCCTGACATGAAGATACTGGTGCTTTCCATGTGCAACGACCTGGACCTTATCAGCAATTTATTGGACCTGGGCATTCATGGTTTTATTTCAAAAGGCGATGAACCCGAGGACCTGGTCAACGCCATTACCGCCATTTCCGAGAACAAGATCTATCACACACGCCTTTTTACCGAAGCGCTGTTCCGCAGCAAGCAGCAGCACAACAGGAACGACAATCACAAACAGGTGACCCTGAACGAAAGAGAGAAAAAAATCCTGCAATTGCTGTGGGAAGAAAAGAGTAATAAGGACATAGCTGATGAACTGTTCCTGAGCATACGTTCAGTGGAAAAGATCAGGCAGGACATGAAGGACAAGATTGGTGTTAAATCAACCATCGGCCTGATCAAGTTCGCGCTTCAGAAACAGATATTGGAAACGAGAAGAACAAATTCTAATGTGAAGATGTGAGTTCACGTCTTTACATTTTCTCCTATTTGCTGACGCCACATGGCATAATACAATCCCTTTTCGGCAAGGAGTGTATCGTGCGTGCCGGTTTCTGTTATATTTCCTTTTTCAAGTACATAGATACGGTCGGCGTGAATGATGGTGGAAAGCCGGTGCGCTATCAGGATGGTAATGCGTTCGCGTTGCAGCGATATGTCGCGGATGGCAGAGGCCACTTCTTCTTCCGTAAGAGAATCCAGGGCCGACGTAGCTTCATCAAAAATCAGCATGCGCGGGTGTCGCAGCAAAGCCCTTGCAATGGCAACCCTTTGTTTTTCTCCGCCTGATAATTTCAACCCTCCTTCCCCGATCATGGTCTCGATGCCCTTGTTTGATAATATGAGCTTGCTACAACCAGCCTTGTTCAAGGCTTGTTTTACTTCCTCGTCACTGGCATGAGGATTTGCAAACAACAGGTTTTCCTTGATAGTACCTGCAAACAACTGGGGGTCCTGCGTAACCAATCCTATTTGCGTACGCAGCGAATCGATGTTGATGTCCCTTGCATTGACGCCATTATAAAGAATGTCGCCGGTTTGTGGCTTGTACAATCCAAGCAATAGTTTCACCATGGTGGTTTTGCCCGCGCCGGAGGGCCCGGCAAACGCAATGGTCTCTCCCTGCTTTACGCCAAAGCTGATACCTGATAAAGTAAGCTGTTGTGAAGTTTTATGCCGGAAACTTACGTCCTTGAACCGAAGTTCGGTTATACCTGCCATTTGCGTCGCTTCATGCAGTATCGGCTCGGGTATCTTGCTCATTAAATTTTTGAAGTTCTCCAGCGAGGCCTGTGTTTCCCGGTATACTACCACGATAAAGCTGATGCCGTGAAACGGCGCAAAAATGAGGTTTGCATAAAATGTAAGCGTTACCAATTTGCCCGCACTAACCTCTGTTCTGAAGACAAGCCACAGCAGCGTAAAAAGCGTGGCCATGCGCAGCACATAAATAAAAGCGCCCTGCACAATGTTGAACCTGCGCACGTTCCGGGTGTTTTGTAACCGCAGGCTTAATATCTTATTGGTATTGGTGCTGAACTTGCCTTCTTCCTGCCGCGTGAGGCCCAGGCTTTTTACAAGGCTGATATTGCGCAGCGATTCGGTAACGGAGCCCGCAAGCGACGCCATTTCGCGCACCACCGATTGCTGTATGTACTTAATGCGCCTGCTAAGGATGCCCGCCAGCACCACTAATATCGCCACCCCTATCACGTACACAGGCAATATGGCCCAATGAATATTGATGGAATAAATGCAAACGAAGATCACGGACACCAGAATGCTGAATGCATTGTTGATGATGGCGTGCGTAAACCGCTCCGCATCCGTTTCAGCCTGCTGCAATATGCTGATGGCCTCGCCGCTACGCTCCTCTTCCAGTTCGGGATAAGGCAGCTTCAATAATTGGCGTACGCCATCGGTGTACAATCTTGCGCCAAGCTTTTGCACCACCGCTTTTACAAAATAATCCTGGAACACTTTTGCCAGCCCCCCGGCAATGCTAACGGCCAGCATCAGGCCAAGATAATAAAGTACGCCGTTGTAATCGGCGTTTTGCGGATTTGCCGCGTATTTATCGATGATAATGCCCAGGAAATGAGGATCGAGCATGAGGCAAACCTGGCCGACCGCGCCAAAAAGGAGCGATACCAGCACCAACCATTTGTAGGGCTTTATGTAGGCCAATAACAGCTTCAATACTCTGGGGTTTGACTTAATGGGTTTTGGCCGGCAGCCATAACCGCATCAAGATACACATCATTGGCCCTTAATTCAAATCGTCTATTTAAATCTGTAGGTAAGGATCAAACCATGAGAAGCGCCGGAATATGGGCGAATGCTCAGGTTAGCATCTTTAAACTGTTTGTTCTTATGAAAATGCGGAACCAGTATACCTGTTAACGGTCCAAGAATGGAACCGGCCACCAGGTCCGATGGAAAGTGCTTGCCCGCTTTGTATCGTAGGTAGGCTGTTGTAACCGTTGCGGCGGTAGCCGCGGTATAAAACACCCATTTTGCTTTTGAATCCGGGTGGTAATCTGAATACACCTTTGCCACAAAGAAGGTCATGCTGCCCACCAGGGCGGGATGCCCGCCAATGAACGAGTTTTTGGCATTACCGCTGGTACGTTCGTGCATGGGCGCTGCGCTGTTGTAGGCCAGGGGCCTGTAACGGTCTATCAGGTGCGCCGAGCCGGTATAATAGATACCGGTCACTGCCATGGTCTCCCACCATACCAGGAACACCTTGCCGAAATCCTTGCGCACCTTTCCATCCAATAACATAAACAATACGGGCACCGGCATAGAACCATAAAATAATGCGTCGCTGGTTTTGTCGGCGCCTTCGTCGTAATTGTCAGCGGCTGCGCGGTCGAAACCATTGATATCGCTTTTGCGCAGGCTTAGTATCCGTGCTTCCGGCGAGGAAGGCTTATTGTATATCTGGCTGAAACCATATAATGACCAGGCTGTGCCCGCGGCTATGATGGGAAGATCGATGGCCGGTTTTATTTTGTATACGGATCCCTTTCTTTCAGGTTTGGAGACCTGAAACGAATCGGTGTGAAGCTCCAAGGTATCCGTAAGCGAAACGGTTACCAGCGAATCCTGGGCTTTGCGGCTGGTATCGGTCTGGCCATTGCCTGCCATCCAGGCTGCAACAGCTATCATGAAGGCGAAAATCTTTTTCATCGAGGTAAACATTTTTGCGGATTTATGTGTCCGGTTGTTTAATTGATATTCAAATTATAAGCCAGCGGGCCATTTTTGCCCACCACTCCAGCCGGCCGGCAGGCCATGTCGGGCACACATCATTGATAATCAAAAGGTAATCCTGCTAGTACCGTGGCCACTTCCCCACAATTGGTACCCACAAAGAGCGGCATGAAATTTCAGGGATGATATATAAAATGAATGATTATGGGACGAAATACAGGCAAACGCCACAGTACGCAGGACCAGCAGGATACCGGTCATAAAGCCAGCAAAGAACACAGTTCTACCGGGGGCAGCGGCCGGGATATGGGCGGCGACAACCAATCCGAGCGGGCACGCAACCAGGGAAAGGAAGGCGGGGCAAAGGCCGGCAAAAGCCGCCGGTCAGGAAGTTCGCACGAGAAAGACTAGTTGATGGAGGTTGGATGCTATGCCAACCTCCAACTCCTTATGATTCCTCGAAAAATTATTATAATTTGAGCATGCGATCAAAACTTACTGTATGAAAAAAGTCAAAGACATTCTTGCCCGCAAAGGTGCTAACGTTACAAATGTTAATCCGGACACCTCCGTACTTGAAGCCCTGAAAATAATGGCCGACCAGAATATAGGCTCCGTGGTGGTAATGGAAAACGAGCGCTTCAGGGGTATCGTTACCGAAAGGGATTACTCCCGCAAAGTTGTATTGAAAGGCAAATCATCCACTGATACAAAGGTCTCAGAGATCATGTCCACCGATTTTCCCCGCGTGACGCCTACCGACACGGTGGAACAGTGCATGCAATTGTTGTCTGAAAAGAACATCCGTTACCTGCCCGTGTTCGAAGGGGATGAGCTTGCAGGTATTATTTCTATCAACGACATAGTAAAAGAAACCATCATCACGCAGCAGGAAACAATTTCGCAGTTGAAGGATTACCTGCATGCGAGCTTGTAATTATTGATTATTGGTTTAATAGTAATTAATAATTAATAATCAATAATTAACCCTCCTCTCTCTTCCTCACCACAACCAGGTCGCCCATGTCAACCTGCATGGGGAGCAGTCCTATTTTTACCACGGCCTTCTTGCCGCGTATTTCCTGCACCTCGCCTACCTGGTGATTCTTTTTCATGAGCACCTGTACGCCGGGAACGATATCGCCGCCCACTTCTTCATATTTTGAATTGATCTTCTTCTTAGCCTTTTCCACCACCTGCTTTTCCTTTTGCTTAAACAGCAATGCCTGCAATTGCTTCATCAATTGTTTCTTGTCTTCTGCATTTTCGGCTTTGCGCCAGTCGAACACAATTTGTTTGAGCTTCCGCTCCATTTCTTTCAGGTAAGCAATGCGTTCGGTGGTGATCTTGTTCTGGTGTTTCAGCAGTTCAACCTGTTGCTCGTGCTTTTCCTTGTCCAGCAGGTGCTGCATTTCTTTTTTCAGCTTATCGTTTTCGTGCAATAGCTTTTGCAGCTCTTTTTCTTTTTGCTGGACGCGTTGCAGGTCCTGTTCTGCGCGGTTCAGTAATTTATCCAGGCGGAAATGATCTTCTTCCACTAAATCGCGGGCGCGTTGAATAAGACGTTTGTCGAGGCCGATGCGCTCCGCGATAGAAAACGTGTACGAGCTGCCCGGCTTACCGATGATGAGCTTATACAATGGCTGAAGATTTCTTTCGTCAAAGGCCATGGCGCCGTTTACGATGCCTGCTGTTTTGTTGGCCATCACCTTCAGGTTCAGGTAATGCGTGGTAACAATGCCGAAGGCGTGTTTTTTCGATAGCTCTTCCAGTATCACTTCCGCAAAGGCGCCGCCGAGGTTGGGATCGCTGCCGCTTCCCAGTTCATCTATGAAAAATAATGTCTTGCCGTTTGCATTTTCAATAAAATGCTTCATGTGCTTCAGGTGGCTGCTGTAGGTGCTGAGTTCGAACTCTATGCTTTGCGTATCGCCGATGTGGATCATCAGTTGCTTGAAGATGCCGAAAGTCGATGCAGGATGTACAGGTACGAGTAAACCGCTTTGCAGCATCAGCTGCAGCAGTCCCACGGTCTTCATGGTTACGGTTTTGCCGCCGGCATTGGGGCCGCTGATCACCAGGATGTGCGCTTTCTCGTCCAATGACAATTGCACAGGGATAGTAGGCTTTTGCGCTTCTTTATTATACAAATAGAGCAAGGGATGGTAAGCGTCACGCAAATGCACATGCGCTTTTTCAATTACCGAAGGAAATTCGCCGTTCATGTCCGATCCCAGCTTTGCTTTTGCGCGGATGAAATCGTACTCGCCTAAAATATCGTGATAGGTTTTCAGCAGCGCTGCATACGTGGAAAGCCTGGCGGTAAGCTCGCGCAGGATGCGGTACACTTCGCGGCTTTCTTCGTTTTCCAGCGCGAATATGTCGTTGTTGAGCGAGATGGTTTCTTCGGGCTCTACATATGCTGTCCTTCTGGTATCGCTTTCACCGTGCAGGATGCCTTTTACCTGGCGTTTGTGTTCGGCATACAGTGCTACTACGCGCCGGCCATTGAGGAATGCTTCCTCAATATCCGCAACGTACCCCGATTTATTCAGCTTGCTGAGTATGCGGTCGAAGGTGCGCCTAAGCTCGCCGCGCTTGCGGTAGAGGCCCATGCGTATTCGGGAAAGCTCTTCTGAAGCATTGTCGCGCACCACTCCGCTCTCGTCCAGTATTTCATCGATCAGCTTCAGGATCATTTTTTCATACTGCGTATGCTCTATCACTTTGGCAAGCGCGGGATACGCGGTCTTCCGCTCGGCATCGAACCAGCGGAATACCTGTTGAATGCTTTCAGCCAGTTTGCGCACCTGCATGAATTGCTCGCCACTGAGCACAGCACCGGGAATGGAAAGCAGTTTTAGTTCCCTGGCGATATTCAGCGAGTGATCGTTGGGAAAATATTGACCGCTTTGCAGTATCAGCTTGTATTCGTGGCTTTGTTGCAGCTCGAGGGTAATGAGATCGCGGCGGGTATGAATGACGAGCTCGTCCGCTTTTTCCTTTCCGTATTCGGTTTTGCAATGCTCCGCCAGCAAGGCCTTTATCTTGTTAAACTCCAATTGCACCAACGCGGATTCTGGAAATACTCTCATAATTTTTCAAGAGTGCAAAAGTAAACCAAAACGGCCAGTGGCAGATTTCCGGGGGAATGATTATCAATACGCCGTTTTACCGCCCAGTCAGGCTTTGGTGTACCACCTCGGGCAGGAAATGAGAGGCATCGCCGCCATTGCGCAGGATGTCGCGCACGATTGTAGAGGCCACGGAAGTGTACTTCGGTTCGCCGGTAAGGAAGATGGTTTCGATATTGGTATCAAGGGTGCGGTTGGCGTCGGCAATGGTCTTTTCATATTCAAAATCGCTTACGTAGCGTATGCCGCGGAGGATGAAGCGGGCGCCGATCTGCTTGCAGAAGTTTACGGTCAGGCCTTCGTACAGTGCGGCCTCTACTTTGGGCTGGTCTTTATAAATCTCGGTAAGCCATAGCAGCCTTTGTTCACCGGAGAACATCGGTTCCTTGGATGCGTTCATGCCAATGCCCACCACGATCTTATCGAACAGGTTCAGGGAGCGGTTGATGATATCCACATGCCCAAGCGTGAGCGGATCGAAAGTGCCAGGGAACAAACAGATGCGCTGCATAAATAAGAGTTGAAAGTTAATTCATTTCCCTTCCCGCCAACAGGTACAACACCGCCATTCTTACCGCCACGCCGTTTTCTACCTGCTGCAAAATAATGGATTGCTTGCTGTCCGCCACATCGCTGTCAATTTCCACTCCCCTGTTAATGGGGCCAGGGTGCATGATCAGGACGTTCTTTTGCAGGCTATCGAGCAATTTTTTATTGATGCCGTACGCCAGGTTATACTCCCGCAGCGATGAAAAGAAAACCTGGTTCTGGCGTTCGAGTTGTATGCGCAATACGTTGGCCACGTCGCACCACTCCAGGGCCCTTCGAAGGTTGTATTCCACGCGAACGCCCAGCGACTCGCCGATGTATTTTGGAATGAGCGTGGGCGGGCCCGCGACTGTAACTTCGGCGCCCATTTTTTTCAGTAAATGAATATTGCTAAGGGCCACCCTCGAGTGCATGATGTCGCCAATGAGCGCTATCTTTTTTCCTTCCAATCCACCGAGATGGTCCTTAATGGAAAATGCATCGAGCAATGCTTGCGTGGGATGTTCGTTGATGCCGTCGCCCGCGTTTACGATCGCTGCCGGAATATGCTTTGCCAAAAAATGCGGCGCGCCACTGGCGCTGTGCCGCATCACCACCATGTCTACTTTCATGCTCAGGATGTTGTTCACCGTATCCAGCAGGGTTTCGCCCTTGGATACCGAAGAGCCGCTGGCAGAAAAGTTCACGACATCTGCACTCAATCTTTTTTCCGCCAATTCAAATGAAAGGCGGGTGCGCGTAGAGTTCTCGAAAAAAATATTGGCGATGGTAACGTTCCGCAGGGGTGGCACCGTCCTGATCGGCCTTTGTAAAACTTCTTTAAATTGGATGGCTGTGTCCAGTATAAGCTGGATATCGCTTGGCTGCAGGTCCCGGATTCCCAGCAGGTGTTTGGTGCTTAATGGCATCTTAAGGTGCGAAGATATAATAATTACTTATTACTGGTGTTACAGCAAAACAACCTCGTCCCGCCCATCTTTTTCCTTCCAGTACACTTTTACTTTCTGCGAAATAATAGAATCGATGGATCGGCCGATGTAGTCTGCCTGTATCGGAAGCTGGCGGCTGAACCTGCGGTCTATCAACACGCAGAGCTCTACCTTGGCGGGGCGGCCGAACGACAATAACGCGTCCAGTCCTGCCCGGATGGTACGGCCGGTATACAGCACATCGTCTATCAATACCACGTTTTTATTTTCGAGGCTAAAAGGAATATCTGTTTGATTGGGAACATGCAGGGCCTGCCTGATGTCATCGCGGTAAAAGGTAATGTCCAGCTTGCCGTATTGAATATGGGCGGGTCCCGCCTGCTGTTTGATCTCTTGTACTATCCTGTCAGAAACGAATATTCCCCGGGGCTGCACCCCAAGGAATACACTGTCGTGAATGTTCAGGTGGTTTTCCAGTATTTGTTGGGCCAGGCGGCGGATGGTTATGGATAATTGCTGCTCTGATAAGATGGACTTCAATCAATCAAGTTTTCATAAAAATAGATGAAAATGTGCAAATGCGTCCACAGGGTCCTTCCGGAACAATGCGCACATTTGCACATTCACCAATGTTATCTATGCATAAACTGGTAAAACACTCCCAGCGCAACTACCCTGTTCTTGTATTCTCTCGGACCAAGGTCGTTGATATTGCTTAATCCCAGGTTATACCGCGCATCAAATCCAAATCCTGAATTCGTAAGATAGCTTGCGCCGAACACCCATGAGAACTCGGGGGTCTTATAGTTCTTTTGAACGTCATCCGAAGCTTCATCCACTCCTGATTCAGCATCTACCAGCACGCCGAACTGCGGACCGGTTTGCAGTCTGAACCCGCTGCCGGTCATATACTGCGCCAGCACAGGTACATTGATGTAACTAAGATTGGTCTTGTACTTTTGGCCGTTGATGGTCTCGCGCCTTCCCTGTGTGGAAAAAACTAATTCGGGCTGCACTGCAAAATGCTTGCTGACATGAATGTGTGCCAGTCCGCCTGCATGAAATCCAACCCTGGTATCGCCATCGCCTGCATTCTCTATTTTAATATTGGCGATGTTTACACCTGCCTTCAAACCAAAATGTGTTGTAGTGCGTTGCGCCGTAATGGTTGTAACAACCATGAGTGCGGCTGCAACAAGCAGTAACTGTTTCATAACTTTCTTTTTTTGTGGTATAGGGAACTGGTCTCGAAAACCATGCCATGCGCGGGGCCGCGCAGCATAGCTAGTTAATGCTCAATACCTTACATTTCTAAAATTTAACAGCAATCCCTACACGAGGATTAACCTCTCCCCATTTTTCTTAAGAACGTTACGTGCGAAGCGACGGCATGCCGCATTCGCCGGTATTCAATGTATTGCAGGCCATATTCCTGGCAAACCTGCCTGATGATGGAGCTGATGGCGGGATAATGTATGTGTGATATTTTAGGGAACAGGTGATGTTCTATCTGGAAGTTCAATCCACCGATAAGCCAGGAAATAAGCTTATTGCGCGTAGCAAAATTGGCAGTGGTCTTGATCTGGTGAACGGCCCACTCATCAGGCATCTTACTGTTGGCGCCGGCTGAGGGAAACTCGGTATGTTCAACGGTATGCGCCAGTTGAAATACGATGCTTATGATAAAACCGGCCACCAGCGTGCAAATAAGAAAGCCTACGAGCCAGGGCAACCATCCGACCAACGCAATGGGCAATGCAACGAACAGGAAAAGATGTACAAGCTTGAACGTCCAGAAGATCAAGTGATCGTACATGCTCATTTTTTTCAATGGCATGGCGCCGATCCTGCGCTTGAAATATTTCTGGTAATCCAGCACGAACACCCATAATATGTACAGCATGGCATACAGGATCCAGAAATAAAAATGCTGGTATTTGTGCAAAGGGTATTTCTTTTGGTCCGTGCTCATGCGCAGCCAGGGTTGTATGTCGATATCATCGTCCACGCCTTCGATATTGGTATAGGCATGGTGAATGATGTTGTGCTTCATGTTCCACATAAAGCTGCTGCCGCCGAGTATGTTCAGCGAAAAAGCCGCCAGGTAGTTCATCCACTTGTATTGGCTGAAGCTGCCGTGGGCGCCGTCGTGCATTATATTGAAGCCGATGGCGGCAATAACACCGCCCAGTACCACGCATTCTGTAATGGCAAGCCATACCAACGGTGGGGTAAAGAACACCAGGTGCACGTACAATGCAATGAACGCAATGAACAGTATACATCCTTTCAAAAACAATACATGGTTACCTGTTGGCGCACTGCCGGTGCGCGCGAAATAGTCCTGGATCCGCTTTTTTAATTCTGCATGGAATGAGCCTGTACCGGACGAAAATTTGGGAAGCGCCATCTAATTAATTCCTTTTTATTATACCTGCCTAAGACCCACGAAGATACGGCACTAACGAGACCATTCCCTGTTAATGTTTGAGCCTTAATGACTTTTAATCCCCGATTGTTCAGGTCGTTACCTGAACGATTGCATCAAAGTTCCGTATCCCGATCACTTTCTCAGTTACAAATCCTTCTCCAAACTTCACGCCAATCCGCTTGCCCATCATACGTGCCCGCGCCACTACGCTCTCGATGAACACAGGAGTAGATATATACGATTGTGGCATGTTATCGTTTTCAATGTAATTCTCGTTGTAGAATTGGGTAGTATATGCTGCTATCGCCTTCATGCGGTCTTCGAATACATCCGTGATGTCTACCACAAAGCTCGGCTCAATGTAACGGTCCTGTATGTAATGAAATACGTATTTAGGCCGCCATGCCTGCTGGAGTAGTCCTTCGTCGTCGTTGGTTTCTATTTTTCTAAGTCCGGCGAAAAAAGAAGCGTCTGCAATTAGCCGGGCTGCGCGGCCGTGGTCGGGATGCCTGTCTTCCGGGGCATTGGCCAGCACAATTTCGGGTTGGTATTTCCTGATGTAGCGGATGAGTTTCATTTGGTTGGCCGGATTATTCTCGAAAAATCCGTCGGGCAATTGCAGGTTCTCGCGTACGGTTACGCCCATGATGCGGGCCGCGTCCGTAGCTTCCTTGTAACGCGATTCTACACTGCCCCTGGTGCCAAGCTCTCCTTCTGTAAGGTCAACAATACCAACTTTTTTTCCATTCCTTATTTCCGTGATAATAGTCCCCGAACATCCCAATTCTATATCGTCGGGATGCGCCCCAATGGCGAGTATATCTAACTTCATGATGGGCAAAAGTATGGAAATTAAGGTATAAGCCTTTTCTATTAACTTCGCACCGCAAAATCAATCAATATGGCATACGACGTAGTTGTAATAGGCAGCGGCCCGGGTGGGTATGTGGCTGCTATCAGGGCTTCTCAGCTTGGTCTTAAAACAGCGATCATTGAAAAGGAAAGTCTCGGCGGCATTTGTCTTAACTGGGGCTGCATTCCCACCAAGGCATTGTTGAAAAGCGCACAGGTACTGGAATACATCAAGCACGCCAGCAACTACGGCATCGAAGCCAGCGGCCAGCATAATTTCGAAGCTGTGATCAAACGCAGCCGCGGTGTGGCCGATAAAATGAGCCGCGGGGTTCAATTCTTAATGAAGAAAAATAAGATAGATGTCATCAACGGTTTTGGAAAATTAAAGGGTAAAGGACAGATCGAAGTAAGCAAAGCCGACGGTAGCAAGCAAACAGTGGATGCCAAACACATCATCCTGGCAACGGGGGCGCGCAGCCGCGAATTGCCATCTATGCCCCTCGACGGAAAAAAGATTATAGGCTACCGCGAAGCCATGTCACTTCCCCAGCAACCCAAAAGCATGATCGTAGTTGGCAGCGGCGCCATTGGTGTTGAGTTCGCTTATTTTTATAACAGCATCGGCACCAAGGTCACAATTGTTGAATTCCTTCCACGCATTGTGCCTGTAGAAGATGAAGAGATTTCCAAAGAACTGGAAAAATTATATAAGAAATATGGCATGACGGTCATGACCAGCAGCGAAGTAACCAGCGTCGACATATCTGGCAATGGTGTTAAGGCCAAGGTAAAAACCGCCGATGGCGAAACCACTCTGGAAGCAGATGTATTATTGAGCGCAGTAGGCATTGCCGCCAACATCGAAGGCATCGGGCTGGAAGAGCTTGGTGTTAAGACCGACAAGGGTAAGATCGTGGTAGATAAATATTACCAGACGAATGTGCCCGGCGTGTATGGCATCGGCGATTGTGTTCCCGGACAGGCATTGGCGCACGTGGCATCTAAAGAAGCCATTATTTGCGCGGAGGCAATTGCTTATGCCGAAAAGAAATTCAATCACCAGCCCGAGCCCCTGGATTATGGAAACGTGCCGGGCTGTACGTATTGCTCACCCGAAATTGCATCCGTGGGACTTACGGAAAAACAGGCCCGCGACGCAGGATATGAAGTAAAAGTGGGCAAGTTCCCATTAAGCGCTGCCGGCAAGGCCACCGCAGCGGGACACAATGAAGGATTTGTAAAAGTGATTTTCGACGCTAAGTACGGCGAATGGCTGGGCACGCACATGATCGGTTACAATGTAACGGAGATGATCGCTGAAACCGTAGTGGCGCGCAAACTGGAAACCACTCACCACGAAGTGCTGAACAGCATACACCCCCACCCGACCATGAGCGAGAACATTAAAGAGGCGATCGAGGTGGCATACGGTGAGCCGATCCATATTTAACCTCATAAAATGCAGGTATCTCTCTGGGAGCAGGAAAGCTTTTTAAAACCGGCTGATGTGCTCATTGTCGGCGCCGGCTTTGCGGGACTGTGGGCGGCGCTGGAATTGAAAAGGAAAAAAAAGCGGTTGGAGATCACCGTTATCGACCGCGGAATCATACCTACAGGGGCCAGCACCCGCAATGCGGGGTTCTCCTGCTTTGGCAGCACCACGGAATTATTATACGATGCAAAGACCTTTGGCGAAGAGCAGATGCTCACCCTCGCCACCTTGCGGTACAAAGGATTGCTGCACATCCGCGAGAACTTCAAGCCCAAAACCATCGATTATCATGAATGGGGAGGGTATGAGCTGTTTACCGAGAACGGCAAATATGATTTATCTGCACTTACGAGCGACCTCAAAAAGCTGAACAAGGCGCTTAAGCATGATTTTAAAACCAATGAGCTGTTCAGGTTGTCCGATAAGAAGATCGAGCAGTTCGGTTTCAAAGGCGTTGCGCACCTCGTGGAAAATAAACTGGAAGGCCAGCTCCATTCCGGCAAGCTCACTGAGGCCCTGGTAAATGAAGTGCGTCAACAAGGCGTTCGTGTACTGTTCGGGTTTGAAGCCACCGGCTTTGACAAGATAAATGACCGCGTGGTGGTGCACAGCACGCGTGGCATTGACCTTTCAGCAAAACAATTGATCATTTGTACCAATGCGTTCACCAACACGCTGATACCGCAACTGCAGGTAAAGCCGGCCAGGGGCCAGGTATTGGTCACTTCTCCCATCAACGGGCTGCGCTTTAAGGGCTGCTTTCATTATGATGAAGGCTTTGTTTATTTCCGCAACATCGACAACCGCGTGTTGCTCGGCGGCGCAAGAAATAAATTCTTCGAGCAGGAATATACCGAGGAACTAACTACCACGGACAACCTGCAACACGAGTTGGAAAAATTGCTTCGCGAAGTAATACTACCCGGTGAAAAGGATTATAGCGTCGATTACCGGTGGAGCGGTATCATGGGCATGGGGCAGGACAAAATGCCGATAGTAAAAGAGTTACAGCCACGTGTATTTTGCGCCGTCGCCATGGGCGGCATCGGTGTGGCCATGGCGCCCATAGTGGCAAGGCAGGTAACCCGCCTGATGCTGGGGTCCTGATCTTACAATTTCAAAAACTTTTCCTGGTATTGCTTAATGCCCTCGCTGTTGTTGTGCAGCCTGATCACATATATGCCGCCTGCGAGGTGGCGTATGTCGATGGTGGTTTTGTGTTGACTAAGACGGAATGTTTTTACGGGCTGGCCCATGTGGTTTACTACCTGCGCCTCGCTTCCCAATAATTCAGCATGTTGCGTGATGTCGATCACCAGCTGGCTTTGCGTTGGGTTGGGATACAGGTTCAGCAATTTCACAACGGGTTCGGTTGCTACCGGCGCTTCAATGGGTTTTGGTTTGGGTGTGCCGCTGCATCCTTGCGATGACAACATTGCATGGCGCGGGCCGCCTTCTGCGAATGCTGCGCGCATCCTGTTCATCTGGCCTACTGTAAACATCAGCATACAATCGTCGTTGGTAAGGTCCATGTAGTTCATGTACATATCACCGTTACCCGTATTGCCGCAACTGAATTTAATGCCCGAGGGGCAGCCGCGGTTGGCGGAACGTTGCGTGGGTGTGTCGTCTACTAGATCATCGCCGCAATAGGTATCGCCCCAAATGTGGCGTAGTCCCAGCCAATGCCCTATTTCATGTACCGCTGTCTTGCCCTGGTTGTAAGGAAACACAACGTTGCCCTTTGTTCCAAAGGCCGAAGGGACTATTGCAATACCGTCCCTGTCTGCAGGACCTCCGATAGGACTTGCGTAACCCATGATTCCGCCTGCCAGGCTGCCTATCCAGATGTTGAGGTAATAACGGCTATCCCATGCATCGTCGCCGCCCTGGTTGCTGAATTTAATGCGGTCGTCCATTCCATACAGGGTTACCCAGGTGCTCTTGCGCACGATGCCGCTGGTGGCATATCCATTGGGATCTACTTTGGCCAGGCAAAACTGGATGCGGCAATTGGCGGCCAGGTTCCTGAAATGCGCGGGTATCCTTGCGGTGTCCGCAAGCTGAAACTGGAAGGCCTTGTTCAATACTTCTATCTGCGAAAGCACTTGTTCGTCGCTGATATTCTGGTGAGACTCTTTATATAAGATATGTACTACTATCGGTATGGTAATTACAGGCACAACGCCCGCAGGTGCTCCCGCGCCCATGATGGCGGTGGAACGCGAATTACTCAAGAGCGCATTGGAAGCTTCGATGTGTTCTTGAATGGCGGGGAATCGTTTCAACAATTCATCCTGGTAATGCGAGGCGCCGCATTCTCTTTGTGCGAACGTGAAACTACCCGTGATCAGTAATAAGCAAAGTAAAGCTAGTCGGCTCATTTTTTTCTTTTTGTGGCCGGCTATTCATAGACTTGAATGAAGTCTTCAGGCGGAATTGGACATCACGCGAGGGTACTGATCCAATGGGATTGATTGGGTTTCAGGGGAACGGTTCCGCAGGGCGGAATGAAAGGCATTAATAGGATGTGGGAGCGTTCAGAAGCAAAACCGATAGCTCATAAATCGAATGGCACCAGGAGGATAATCCTTTGAAGAAAGATGGATGGAACTGGTGGTATTCAGATGATAAGCGATAGTAAAACAAATATTTTTTCCTGATAAATCAAAGCACCCCTCTAAAAATTTTATAAACTGCTTAACGGGCCCCTGCCCATCCCTTATTTTTGCTGCACAAATACATCTATGAAGCTGAAATCCCCCGGGCTCTTCCTGTTAACAGCCTGTTTGTTCGCGGCCTGCAATGGGAATGAAGGCGGCAATGGTGACAATGGTTCCGGAGGAACTACCGGCGATCCACCCCCTCCCATTATCAATTACAGTCTTGTAAAATCACACCCGCACGACACCGCCAATTTTATACAGGGCCTTGAATTTCATGATGGTGTATTATACGAAAGCACAGGCTCACCCGTTGAATTCGGTTACCCATCCTGGCTAGGAAAGCTCGATCTTACCACCGGCAAGTTCCAGAACAAAATAGTGCTCGATACCCAATATTTTGCAGAAGGGCTCACCGTTTTTAACGGTAAGCTATACCAACTGACCTGGCAGAATAAAAAAGGCTTTGTTTATGATCCTGCCACGTTAAAAAAGCTGGGCGAGTTCAGTTATAATACCGAGGGATGGGGCCTTACGCACGATAGCGCTTCATTGATCATGAGCGATGGCAGCAGCAACCTTTATTTTCTCGATCCTGTAACGTATAGGAACCAGCGCATTGTCGGCGTATCGGACCAGAATGGCCCTGTGGGCAACCTGAATGAGCTGGAGTACATCGATGGTTTCGTATATGCCAACCAGTGGCAAACCAACTACATATTGAAGATCGATCCCAATACGGGAAAAGTGGTGGGCAAGCTCGACCTGTCTACCCTGGTGAATGAGATCAATTTCCGTACGCCCGGGCATGATTACCTCAATGGCATTGCGTACAATCCTGCCAGCGGAACGGTGTTTGTAACGGGCAAACGCTGGTCGCAGTTGTACGAGATCAAATTCTGATCATGATCTTTCGGCTACGTAAATAACCGAGCTGCACCTGGTAGCGGCGCCGCGCGCCGCGATATTCGACCGGAGGCCATTCAAGCTTCCTTTTATCACTCCCAGTTTTCCTGTCTTATACCGCTCGCTCAGTAAGCTTACATAATAACTATCGAACCATTGCGGGTAGGTGCCGATAAAATGCATTCTGTGCTTTTTGAACAAGGCCTGCATCGATCCGGGAGAAAAATGATATAAATGCCGCGGCACATCATACGCCGCCCAGTATTCACCATAGGCTTTTGCATCGGCCGAAGTATAGTTCGGTACGGCAATAAGCAGCATGCCGCCGTGTTTCAATATGGTCCTGATGTGCTGGAGATAATCATGAATAGCGTGTACATGTTCCAATACATGCCACATCGTAATGGCATCAAACTGTCCGCCTTGTAATTGAAAGAGCGCCGCGGTATCGTCGAGCGCAATGTTCATTTCCTTTGCTTTTGCGCGGGCTGTTGCATCGGGCTCGAGGCCAGTGGCGTCCCAACCTGCTTTGCGCATGGTTTCGACAAACAAGCCCGTTCCCGCGCCAATGTCCAGCAGCTTTCCCTTCTCGCGCCGCGTTACCTTTTGCACCAGTTTTTTCTTTTGATCGAGCGTTATCTTTCTAACCTGGTGATACACTTTGTTTATCAATCCGCGCTTTGTGTTGGAATGGGAAATATAATTTTCTGATTGATAATAGCGGCCGATGCTATCGGCATCGGGAACATCCTGCGTAAAGCGCGCGCCACAATCATCGCACTCCCAGATGTCGAACAATTCGCCCGATACGGTATGGTCTTTCGCGGTAAGCGCCTTGTGGATCTTACCCGAATTGCACAGGGGACAACTGGTATAATGGATGATAGAGTGCATGGATCACTGGCTGCCGATGGTCTCCAATCCCCAACCTGCCCTGAAGAAGTGAAAGAAAAGTATGATCAATGCAACGGCGAATAATATCAATGCATATATCCACCACGATTCTTTTTCTACATAAGTTCCGTTACCGAGCAATGCAGACATATCCTGCGTGGTCATTTCCTGGTCGCCTACCAACAGCGCGTGCTGAGCATCGTGCCTGATAACGCGGTGTGCGGGCACAGGTTGCAATAATGAGGGAGGGCCCGCGCTTTCAAAATGGATCTCGCCGCTCAGTTCCTTGCTAAGCGTTCCTACTTCGGGCCAATGGAATTTTTCATTGTGGCGAACGCGGCTGCGCAGCTCGTATGCAAATTCATTGTATTGCTTAATGGCCTCGTATTCCGGAATGTCCTTGTGCGTGGCAAGGAAGCTGAAAAAATCTTTGTCGGGCGCATCGAAATATTTATCGAAACGGAACCGGTAAGAAGGCGGATGTATTTCGCGGTTGGAGAAATCGTTCATAGCGGGCAGGCGCTCCAGGTAAATGGTGCCCAGTCCCGGTATGCTGATGCTTTTATGCTGGATGAGATAACCGTTAAGGATGCCGATCATGCTGCAAGTTTAATTATTAATTACTGATTATTGATTATTTGCGGCAAATATGCCCGCATCAATTAGTAATCAATAACTCATAATTAATAATCATCTCACCGCCTCTGCCCAAAGGAATACACTATTCCTCCCAGGATATTAAAGCCATAGGCCTCATACTGGTTCCAGCGTTCGTATTTGTTGTTGAAGATATTGTTCATTTGCACCCAGAGGTTAAACTGGCGGGTGATGCGGAACTCTACGCCCGCACTCCAGTCGAAGGCCGCTTCGCCTTTATAATTGTCCAGGTTCTTGCCACGGTATTGCGCGCCGTCCCAGGCAAATATGTCCGACCGCAACCAAAGATCTTTCAGCAGCCGCCATTTCAGTGAGCCCGTAAATTCGAACGGCAGCAGTCCCCAGGCCTTCTTTTCGCGCTGCAGCTTGTTGTATTGATTAAAATCGAGCTTGGCGCTTGCACTGAAAGCTTCTCCTTGTGTGTACCCGATCTCTGCATGTAGATGGAGGGCTTGCATGCTGGGCTCGTAAAGGGTCAGGAAGGTTTTGCCATCCACCGTATCGTTCACGAACAAAGCCATGTTCTTGTACAGGTTAAAGCCCAGCTTGGCGGAATAGGTCAGGTGATTGCCCGCCGATCCTTTAATGCCCACGTAACGCTCCTGCACCCTCGTGTTCAACAGGGAATCGGGTTGCAATATCCAGGGATTAATGCCCGCGAAGCGTTGATAAGAACCTTTGTTGTAATAGCCGATCCATCCCAGCTGCACCGTAAATGGCTGCTCGGGAACTTTGAACTCCACCATTACGTTCGGCATCAGGTTAAATTCCCCCTGGTCCCAGGAAGGTATGATGCCGCCGTGCACGTAAACATTCGGCGTTTTAAATACCAGCGTGGGCTTTACCAGGTAAATATTGTTGTTGATGGTCTTTGCGTTTTTGTCGCCGCCGCGGTTAAATCCCGTAAGGTCTGCCGTAAGCCCGATCTTGAACCCAAACTCCGAGAAACGCTTTTCCAACGGAAGCTCCAGCACGGAATTGGTTTCTTGCCCGCGAGGGTTCATGTTGTTGGCGAATACAGACACAGATAAATTAGGATTGTACAACAGGTCGAACTCGGTAGGTGCGTAGTTCCTGAAATGTACTTTCCCTTCATAGGTCTGGAACCGCTGGCGCAATTGTTCCTTGCTGAAGTTGAGCGTGCCCGGCCTGAAACCGTAGAAATAATAATCCTCGCTTTTCACGCCGAGCTTTCCATTCCATTCGTGGTTCTTGATGGTACGCACAGTGCCGGTAAGGTCAACGCTGGTAAGACTGTTCTTTTGAAACTGGTTAAGATCACCCTTGGATGTATAGTGATTGGCAAAAACGTTGAAGTAAGAATTTTCTGAATTGCCGAAGCTGAAACCCGCCTGTATGAAGGGCTGGTGCACATTGCCGATGCCGGCCTTGATATAATTGCTGTATTCCCACGCAGTGAGCGAATCCACATGCAATGCCACCGGCTTCAGGTCGGCCGGTTGGTACGCGAACAAAAGGTTTTGCGTGGGGATGTTATAACTAAGCCTCGGCCTGGTGGTATCGGCAACGGGAGGAACGGCGTTGAAATTAATTTTCACTGCTTCCCGCAGTACCGGTTTAAAGGTAGAGGTAATGTCGATGGTCTTCTTCTTTGGGTCTTGCGCAAACAGTTGCACAAGAAACAAGGAACATGGAACCAGGAAGAAAATTCTTTTAATCATAACAGGTATGAATTTCAAAAATTGATTATTCGCCTTCGATCTTGCTGCCCTGCCCTTCTTCGGCGACTACTTTGTCCAATTTTGTTTTTGCTTCGGTCCTTAGTGCTTCAATGCGCGCATTCTCTATCACGCTTTGGTAAGTAGCCTTGGCATTGAAGTAGTCTTTCTGCTGGTAATAAATATCACCGAGCAATAAATACGACCTGATGACCCATTCTTCGTACGAGCCGGATTTATTGATCACTTCAAAAGCTGCTTTCTCGGCGTCCTTGAACTGGCCTTGCTTAAAATAGCAATTGGCTATCTCGTACCTGGCCTCGGCGCCGTAAGCTGCTTTGCTCAGCGAGATCACCGTGCGCAGGTAAGTAATGGCGGGCTCGCACTGGTTGTTGACCATGTATGATCTTGCAATGGCCATGTTGGCAAGCACCTTATCGTCGTTGCTGAGGTTCTTTTGTGTCAGCAGTTCCTTGGCGTTGTTGGTGGCTTCGGTCCACTTCTGCAACTGGTACTGGCTGCGCAACAGCCCGCGCATGGCTTCCATCTTGTTTTCCTGGGTGCTCGCAAAATCTTTCAATCGTATGAAATATTTCTCGGCCTTTGCATAATCCTTCAGGTCGAAGAAGTTGAGGCGTGCCGCCTGCAACAATGATTTTTCCCCGAACTTATTGGGCACCCTGTCAGCTACCAGCTCATATCCCGGAGCGGCCTTGGCCCAGTCCTTACGGTTATAATAGATCTCGCTCTTATAGTACAATGCTTCCAATGAATACTTGCCCTCGGGATACCGCTGCAGGTATTGCTCGAACTTGGCGAGCGCGCCATTAAAATTGCCGTTGCTGAACTGTATTTCGGCTTCGGCATATGCCAGTGAATCTTCCTGGCTGGTGGAGATTTCCTTGCCCAGCGATTTTGCAAAGTTCACGTACTCGCTGGTGCGGCCTTCTTCGATATATATAATGCGTGCATTTTCCAATCCCTCTTCTGCTTCGGCGGAGTTGGGAAAGTTTTGCAGCAATGCATTGTAATTGTTCAGCGCTTCCTTATTGTTGCCGAGGTTGTAGTAAGCAATGCCTGAGCGCAGGTAGGCGCGGGGCTTCAACGCATCGTTGTTTACCGCGGTAATAACATTCTTGTAGAACGGTATCGCCTCCGCGAATTTTTCGTCGGACATATAGGTATTGGCGATCTCCATATTGGCATCGGGTACCAGGCTGGACGTCGGGAACCGGCGGTCTACCGTTTTCAGCAAATTGATCTTTTCTGCGCTGTTTGTTACGCCGGTCACCATCGCTTTTTGAAACAATGCGTAATCTTCAGACGGCCACGAGAACTTCAGCGCCATATCGTACATGGCCAATGCTTTCTTAAAATCACGCATCATATAATAGCAGTCTGCGCTGCGGATGTATGCGTCCTGCTCCATAGGGCTGCTGTTGATCTGCGCCGTGCGCACCAATTGCTCGAAAAAGCCGAGCGCCTGCCGGTAATTCTCTTTTTTCAGGAATGCATATCCCAGGTTGTATTTGACATTGTGCGCATTGATCTCTCCGTTGACGGTCACCGGGTTCTTAAGGTATTCGAACAGGTAACGGATCGCGTCGTCAATATTGTTCAACCGGTACGAGACCTCTCCTTTCCAGAATTGCAGCTGCGGCAATACAGAAGCGTTGTAAGGATCTTTCAATGCCTTGTCCAGCATTTCATTCGCACCAACCAGCATGCCGTCGTTGATGTATTCCGTTGCGCGGCCGAACAATATGCGTGGATACAAACGCTTAGCATTTTCCGATGGATCATCCATCCCCTCTATCAATTCCAGGGCATCCTTAAAATTGTTGGTATTGGACAGCACGCCCACCATCAATTCCCTTGCTTCTGACTGGTAAGTGGATGTGGGGAAGGAATCGAGAAAATGCCGCAGCTCGGTGAGCGCTACGTCCTGGTATCCCAACTCATAAGAAAGCTTCGCGTAGTTGTAGCTGGCAATTTCTTTTTGCTGGCGGTTGCTGCTGTTGGACGCGCTGAACAGGAAGGCATTGCGCGCATTTGCTTTTTGCCCCGTCTTCAGGTAAGCATCGCCCAGCAGGTACATGGCGTGCTGCGCCAGCGAATCTTCTTTTCCGCCGAGTTGTTTAAACCCTTCAATCGCCTTGTTATAATTACCGGCGACATAATAGCTGTATGAAAGCTCGTAAACATCCTGGCGGTTTACTTTTTCAGATTTGTTAACATATCGCTCCAGGTAAGGCAATGCTTTGGCATACTCGCCCTTTTCAAAGTAGCCATGGCCTACCAACTGCTGCATTTCCAGTTCATAAAACTGGTTGCCCTTCTTCAATCTTGACTCTGCATACTCTATGGCTTTGTCTTTTTGCCCCTGGATGAGATAGATATTGGCAACGTAATAAGGCACTACGTTCTGGTAGCTGGGATGCTCTTCTACCACTTTGAAGGCGGCTTGTGCATCGTTGTATCTTTTTTCATAAAACGATATGAAGCCGTAGTAATAGTTGGCGTCGATGTAATTGGGATCTTTCGGCAATTGGCGGATGGCATCGAACAAGGGCTTGGCGCTGGTGAAGTTCTTTTGGGAAAAATAGGCATATCCCTGGTGGAACTTCATGTCGGCCACTTCGCGGTTGCCGAGGTTGTCAACCGAAATGCTCTCGTACGTGTTCAGCGCCTGCGTGTAGTTCTTCGTCCTGAAATAATATTCGGCCAGGTGAAAGTTCATCATCTCCACCCTGGCGGCGTTGTCTTCCACGTCGATGTATTCTTTGGCTTTGTCCACCGCGGCTTCTTCGTTTTGCTTCAGCCCGCATACAAGGGTGTAATATCGAATTTCCTGCGCGTTCAGCGCCTGGTTGCTGCGGTCGGTTTCGCGCAGGTGCAGCTCCAGGTCCTTAAACAGCGGATACGCAAGGCTGTAGTGCTCTTTTTGAAAATACTCCTTTGCCTGGTGGAACAAGGCGTGGGGATCGTCAAGTATGCGTGGCTGTTGTGAATAGGAATGTATAGACAAAAAGGCTACGACCAAAATTAAGAGTGTGCGTTTCATTCGTTCATGATCATTTATAGTTCATGGAAAGACGAAAAGAAGCTAACGTGGTAAAGTTTCTAATTATTTTATGTTCAACCAAACATCGTTCCAAACACCTGTGCATAACTCTATAGATTAACATTTCTTTTTCTAAAAGATGATGATTTACTTTTGAAAAAAATCTGGTTTCAATGAAACTCACCTCTACGAAGTATAGCGCGGGCGCTTTTAATGTTGCAATGTTGTTAATGCGATTGGCATTTGGAGGGTTGATGTTGCCGCACGGTTACGACAAACTGGTAAAGTTCGCCGAATACGAAAAGAACTTCATGAATTTCCTCGGGCTTGGTCCCACAGTGTCCCTCGGCTTGTTGGTATTTGCCGAATTTTTCTGTTCCGCACTGATCATATTGGGTTTGTTCACGCGGTTTGCCGCCATTCCGCTGATCATTGCCATGAGCGTTGCCTTGTTCAACGCGCATCATGGACTGGTCTTCACCGAAGGAGAGCATGCAGCCCTGTACATCTTCGGATATTTGGTGATATTCCTGTTGGGACCGGGTAAAATAAGCGTCGATGGCGCGATAAGCAAATAAGTCATTAAGTCAATGGGTCATTAGGTCGTTGGATCGTTAGGTTACCAATATGACCTAATGACTCAATGACCTAATGACCAAAAGTATATGCTTTGTTATTTCAACTCATCCAACACCCGGTACATTTTCCTGATGATGTCCCCGGAAGAGCCCGCATAATTGTTTACAATGATGGCGATGATGTATTCTTTTCCCTGCGCCGATGTATGATACCCTGCAAATGCCCTTGCCCCGCCAATAGACCCGCTCTTGAGCTTCATGCCATTGAACGTGGGCAGCGACTCGTAAAACGATGCACGCCAGGGACGGGCCTTTGCATATTGCAGCGCCCGCACCAGCGCATCGGCCGTAAGACGGTTTTGTGGTGAAAGCCCGCTGCCATCGATAATGTTCAAAGCAGCCTTGTCGATGCCTTTGCCTGCCCAGAAATCCCTGATGACCCTGATGCCCGTATCGGTGGATCGCACCTTCGCTTTTTCATACGCGATGGTCTGCACAAACGCCTCGCCATATAAATTGATGCTGCGCCGCATGAACCAGTAATTAAGGCTCTCCAATGGTGGCGATACGTGCTTGTACAGCGCTATCGCGGAAGGCCTTGTTCTCAACGCCTGGCTCCATACTTCGTCATTGATTGCGTCAAAACGTATGGAGGCAGCAGAGAACGCCGAAACAACATCGTCCTGCAATTCTGCTACCGGGTCGGGCGTAGCGCCGGAAATAGAAAATGATTTTTCACCCACGGGAATAGTGCCGGCGATCGAAGGATTGCGGCCCGGTGCCAGCTGGAAATAGATATAAGCATTGTCGCCAGTGCCTTTGCCCGCGGTCTTCAATGCATTATTGTACTTGTTCTTTAACACCTTGCTGCCCGCTTTGGTTATTGTAACGCCATCTCCTACGGTGTTGCCTGACTGAAGGATCACGTCGTATTGGTTTTCCTTCCAGTTCAGCTCATAAGCGCCTGCCCCGTAATAATTGCCGATGTCCTGCCATATCCAGCCATCGGGAATGGCCTGGTGCGCTAACGTCTCTATCACAAGCAAACCTCCTTTAATGCGTTGAATGCCCTTCTTCAGGACAGCGTCTGCCCATTTCCCCAGGATCATTGTGTCGCGTGTACCTGCATACCGCCAGCTGCCAAAGCTTGGATCACCCGAGGATTTAACATGCAGGTGTCCGTTCAATACGCCGTTTTCTATCGGGCCATTGTACAGCAGCTCTGTCGTGTACCGGTAATCATGCCCCAATAATTCAAAAGCAGCTATGCTGGTGATAATTTTCTGGGTGCTCGCCGGCGCCAACCCTATTTGCGCATTGCGCTCATAAATGAGCTTGCCCGTAGCCGCATCGGCAACCGCAAATCCCAGTATCGCGTGCCGCATTTGCGAATCCTTCTCGAACTGCTGCACGGCCTTCTGCAATTTGTCTTCTATCGATTGCGCATGAATCGTCAACGAGTACACCATCGAAGCAATAAACCAAAAAAAATTTTTCATACCGGAGTGCTTACTTTGCGTTCAAATTAGCTATTTCGCAGCAATGGATACCAAGCAGGAACAAGTAAAGATAAATGCATCCATCATTACAATCGGAGATGAATTGTTGATCGGGCAGGTGGTAGACACCAACAGCGCATGGATGGCGCAGGAACTGAACAAGATCGGCATCTGGCTGAAAAGAAAGGTAGCGGTTGGCGATGACCGTGCGGAAATTGTGCGCGCATTGGACAGTGAATCCGCCATTTCCGACATCATACTCATTACCGGCGGGCTTGGGCCCACCGCGGACGATATTACCAAACCCGTGTTGTGTGAATACTTCAACGGCGAGCTGGTGGTAAACGACCAGGCACTGGCCAACATCGTTCACATCTTTGAAAAAATATTGAAGAAGCCTGTAACCGAAGTAAACCGCAAACAGGCCGAGGTGCCCGACAATTGCACGGTACTGCAAAATCCCTGGGGAACGGCGCCCGCCATGTGGTTCGAAAAGAATGGAAAGGTTTTTATATCCATGCCCGGCGTGCCGGTTGAAATGAAGGGCATCATGCAACACCATGTGCTCAATGCATTGAAGGGCCGGTTCAACCTGCCCGTCATTTTGCATCAAACGGTATTGGTCGCGGGAATCGGCGAGTCCGCGCTTGCCGAAGTAATTCAGCAATGGGAAGCCGCTTTGCCTCCTTATATTAAGCTTGCGTACCTGCCCCACTTCGGCACGGTACGATTGCGCATGACCGCCACCGGTACTGACAGGGAAGCACTGGAAATTGAGCTGGAACAACAACTGCGCAGGTTAAAGCCCTTGATACAACAATGGATGGTGATTGACGATGACCTGACCATGCAGCAGGCCGTTGCAAGATTATTGAAGTCGAGAAAACAAACCACCGGCACCGCTGAAAGCTGCACCGGCGGTTACATCGCGCATTTGCTGACCATGGACGCCGGCGCTTCCAGCAATTTCAAAGGAGGCGTGGTAAGCTATGATAATTCCATCAAGACCGGGTTGCTGGGCGTGTCGGAACAAACCCTTGAATCGGTAGGCGCCGTAAGCGAGGAAACGGTGGTGCAAATGGTAAAAGGCGCGCTAGCTGCGCTGGGAACGGATTATGCCGTGGCCACTTCAGGCATCATGGGACCCGACGGTGGCTCTGAAAACAAACCCGTAGGCACCGTATGGATCGGCGTGGGCAATAAAGATAAAATCGTAACACAGCGCTTTCATTTCCGCTTCGACCGCCTGCGCAATATTGAATTAACCGCCCAGAACGCATTGAATATGCTGCGCAAGTTCATTACCGACTTACCGGAAGAAAAACATTGAACAATCCTTACCTTTGAGCCGTTCAAAAAAAACTACTAACGATTATGGCCATAGTTGACCTGGTAATGCCGAAGATGGGCGAAAGCATCATGGAAGCCACCATTTTAAAGTGGCATAAGCAACCCGGTGAAACGGTGAAAATGGACGAGACCGTGCTGGAGATAGCTACGGACAAGGTAGACAGCGAAGTGCCTTCCACCGCCGCCGGCGTAGTAGAGGAGCTGTTATACAACGTGAATGATGTAGTGCCCATCGGCAGCGTCATTGCCAGAATACGTACCGGTGCCACCGCATCGCAGGACGCGCAACCATCGTCCGCTCCCCCATCACAGTCACAGGCCCCCGCCCACCAACCTCAATCCGAGCCTGCCTACGCACAGGTGCAGGAAGTAAGCTCCACCATTGCGGGACAATCGAATGGCCAGAAGCCGTCCATGAACGGCAACCGCTTTTATTCTCCCCTTGTGCTGAACATAGCGGCCAACGAAGGCGTAAGCATGAGCGAGCTGGAAAAAATACCGGGCACCGGCAACGAAGGCCGCGTTACCAAGAAAGACATTTTGCAATACGTTGCGGGAAGGAAGCATGGCGTTCAACCGGCACAGCAACAATACCAGCAGCCCGCACAGGAAATATCCATCGTGGGAAGGCAACAGGAGCAACGCCCGGCGCAACAAGCCCCCGAGCGCCAATCCCCGCCGCAACAGCAACCGGCGGTGTACTCCGGCAATGTAGAGATCATCGAAATGGACCGCATGCGCAAGCTCATTGCAAAACACATGGTGGAGAGCAAGCATACCAGCCCGCACGTGACCAGTTTTGCAGAGGCCGACGTGACCAACATGGTCTTGTGGCGCGACCGCATTAAAAAAGAGTTTGAAAAGCGCGAGGGAGAAAAGATCACTTTCACTCCATTGTTCGTAGAGGCCATCGTTAAGTGCATTAAGAAATATCCCTGGCTCAACAGCAGCATCGATGGCGAAAAGCTGATCGTAAAGAAAGATATCAATATCGGCATGGCCACAGCTTTGCCCAGTGGCAACCTGATTGTTCCCGTGATCAGGAACGCCGATCAACTGAACCTGGTAGGGCTTACCAAACAGGTGAACGGCCTTGCCAGTGCGGCCCGCAATAACAAACTGAAACCCGACGACACTTCCGGCGGCACCTTCACCCTCACCAACGTGGGTTCGTTCGGCAGCATCATGGGCACACCCATCATCAACCAGCCGCAGGTAGCCATATTAGCAGTGGGCGCCATTAAAAAACGCCCCGTAGTAATCGAGACCGAACAGGGCGATAGCATTGCCATCCGCCACATGATGTATTTGTCGATGTCTTACGACCACCGCATCATCGACGGAGCGCTCGGCGCCACCTTCCTTACAGCCGTGGCAAAAGAATTGGAGAATTTTGATGGGTCGAGGGAGATATAATTAATAAGTCTTTAGGGCATTGGGGCATTAGGTCATTGAAAAATATAAATGACTTATTGACTTATTGACCTAACGGCGATTCGCTTCCAAAACGCCTCCGCTCATAGCTCGCTACACCGTCTTTAATCGTCACTACAAAGAGGTTATCGTATTCGCTGTCCCGCAGGTCGGAAAGCTTTTGCTCCCCGCAAAGCATGTTCACGATATCGTCCACGGTATTGCTATGCCCTACTATCAGCACGTTCTTGTCCAAAGCCTTCAGTACCTTGATGAACAGCGAGTCCGGACGGGGTCCGTATGTACGTATTTCAACCCCCGATTGCTTGCTCAGCGGCTCAGCGGTTGTGCGTGTACGTATGGTATTGGTGGAGAAGATGTAGCCGATACTTTCGTTTTTCAATACCCCCAGCAAGTCCTGTGCCCGTTGCACACCAGCCTCGCTCAGGGGAGGGTCGGTGGCCGACATATTAGGGTTTCCATCTACTGCGGCCTTTTCGGCATGCCGGACAATATAATAAGTCTGCGAAGCAGCCGTTAAACTAATAAATAAAAAAAGGAAAAAAATTCCACGCTTGAGCATATCCCCGGTTTTTTAACAAGATAGGATTAAACAGGCACATAAATTTCAGTCCAATTTAATAAATTAGGAATCTGAAAACCGTAGCAAAAAATGAAAACATTATCTGAAACCTGGTTTGCCGATGGCTACATCGATTTTGAGCTGAAAAAATACACGCTCCTGGCCTACCTGCAGGAGATCAACCGCTATTTTAACGAGCATAAACTATACCCCCAGTTGGGCGACATTATTTTCCATTACAATAACCTCGTGGCCTTCCGCGAAAACAAACGCTATCTGCAGGAACACTTCCCCAAAAAGTTCACCGGCGTGCAACTGGAAAAACTGGAACTGCTGTACGAACAAATGATCCAGGACGATGAGCTGATGGAAGAACTGGAACAGATCATCAATTACTCCACCGAACGCATGAAGCGCACCATCAGCAGCGGCGCCGAAATTTATGAGTACGTAGAAACCAACCTCAATATATTCCCCGTAGGCCTGGTGCCCCTCGATTTGCAGGAAGGTTATTTCTTCCTGAACCACGGCTCCGACCGCGAAACCAAGGTGTATCAATACCGCCTCAGCATCTTTGAAAAGCGCGATGAAAAATACCGCAGCATGCGCACCGAGTACATCGATTGCTGGGAAAGGAATATTGTTAACACGTACGAGAACATCAAGGCAGAGCTGATCCGCAAAAAGCAGGACCTTCCAAATCCCGCGGTATACAGCATCGAAACCATGCTTACCTATCCCGTGGAGGAAACCTTACTGCCTATCGCCAAGCGCTGCCTGGTAAGGTACATCGCGCAAAACGCGGCTTAGTAACTCCAGTTCATCCAATAAATATCATCATTGCCATTTCCAGCCCCTTTTAACATGGTGGAAATAGCGTGGTAATTTTTATTTTGATCGAAGGGAGTCTTGTTCACCGGCCGGTTGGTGCTGAAGAAGAATATCTTCTTATCGGGACTTATATAAGGACAATAATCAAGATGCTTGGAATTGATGCCAGGGCCCATGTTTTTAGCCGGCATCCAGTTGCCTGCCGCATCTTTTTTGCTGATGTATAAATCGCCGCGGCCCATATCGTCCGGACGAGCGTAAGCAGTAAATACAATGAACTGTTCATCGGGGTCTACAAAGGCGTTGAATTCAAAACCTTTTGAGTTGATCGCCTCAGGCAAGCTTACCGGCGCTGCAAATTTTCCATCCTGCCAGGCACACATTACAATGTCTTCCTTGCCCTTGCCCGCCTTGAATTCAGTAGTGAAATAAAGATTGCCGTTCCTGGCCACGGAAGGATAAAACTCGTTAGCGTTTGAGTTCACTTCAAACCCTGCGTGCACAGGCTCGCCCCAACCCGTTGAAGTTTTGTTTACATACCAGATATCGAAATCAACAATGGTATCATTAGCGCCTGCAGGGCGGTTAGACGAAAACCATATCCTTTGCCCATCGGGCGAAAAGCTTGCTTCCAGGTCATTATACCGTCCCGAAAATGAAGCTACTTCCGGCGCACTCCATCTTCCATTCTTCTTATACATCCGCACAATGGTGCTGATCATAAAATCCTTTTGCTGGATAGTATAAAAGGTCTCCTGGCCATCGGGCGACATGGTAAAGTCGCGGTTGTTCATACCATCGGATACCAATCCTTCCGCAAACAATGCAGGCTTATCCGCGGGCTTTTGCACACCAGGATAACTCAGTTGCTGTGCTGTTGCTGTAAAATGAAAACAAGTAATCATCAGAACGAATAAAAAAAGGTTGCGCATATTCATTATTTTATTTCTGGCTGAAAATAAAAAAAGGCCGGTGATGCCACCGACCTTCCATAATATTGGCAATATCTGACATTCTAGTTCATCTTCACATCACAATTAAAATCCTTTCTTCTCTTCCGCTGTCGTTCCCCAATCAATTCCTTTTAGTGTAGCAGGCACGCCGTCCCGGATCCATTTGGCAGCGGGTGCGCCCTTCAGGTAATGATCAAAGAACTGTGCAAGACGAATAGACAGGTCTTTCCTGTTTCTTCTTTCTACCAGGTTATGATCTTCTCCGTTGTATTGCAGCATCCACACCTGTTTGCCCAGGCGGCGCAACGCGGTGAACAGTTCAATGCCCTGGTACCAGGGAACGGCACCGTCTGCATCGTTGTGCATAATCAGCAAAGGCGTTTTTACTTTATCTGCCTTGAACAAAGGAGAGTTCTTGATGTACAGGTCTTGCTTTTGCCACAACGTTCCGCCAAGGCGGCTTTGAGACCGCTCGTACTGGAACTGGCGGTTAAGCCCTGTTCCCCAACGGATGCCGCCATAAGCGCTGGTCATGTTGGCAACGGGCGCTCCTGCTCCTGCGGCGGCAAAAATATTGGTGCGCGTAACAAGATAAGCAACCTGGTAACCACCCCAGCTTTGACCCTGGATGGCCATCTTGGTACTGTCTACCCATTTCATTTTCGAAAGGTATTTGGCAGCCGATACAATTGAATTGTACGCGCTTTCACCGGGCTCGCCGTTCTTGTAATAGATATTCGGGTCGAACACGATGTAGCCATTGCTCACGAAATAAGGAATGTTAATGGTAGAAGCGCTTGGCGAAGGTGTGCGGTAGTTGTAACGCGTGTCCGCATCCTTCTCATAGAAATAAAATATAACTGGATATTTCTTGGTGCTGTCGAAATTCTCGGGCTTGAACAACAACCCTTCACTCATTTTACCATCGAACATCTTCCATTTGTGCAGCTCAACGGTATACCAATTGTAGTCTTTTTGCTGAGGATTGATGCTGCTCAACACCCTGGCAGTGCCTACATTTTCAGCTACCTGCTCATCCAGTTTGCTGATGGTAACATTCGGGCTGGTAGAAGGGCTCATGGTGAGATAAGTGATCACATCGCTGTTCTTCGACTTAACAATGCCGGTGAGCGCAAGCGGGAAAGTAACAGGTTTCTTGCCGGTAAAGGGCTGGCCCATCACGTGCATGTGCAGTCCGCTTTCCTTTGATTTGTTATCAAAAACATCCAGCAGTATTTGCTGTCCGTCGCGCACAAACCTTTCTTCCCTGTCCATGAAAATATATCGGTAGCTCACCTGGTGCTTGCGCCCTACGCCCGCTGTCATGTTCATCGGAGTTTCTTTACCGTCGGGATCGCATCTCCAGATATCGTACTTGTCGTACAGGTAAACATATCGATCGTCCTCGTGCCAGCGCATCAAACCATGCGGCGGCGGATCGTCCGGATGATCATCTTCTTCGTCCCAAACAGGTACTTTAATGGCCTTGCTGATAGAAGCGGTTGTACCGTTGGCCACGTTGTAGGTAAACCATTGCTTCTGCCTCCAATCGTACCATACAACATACTTACCCCTGGGCGATGCGGCAAAGGAGCCGCGGTTGCCTTTGGCTACCTGCCTGCGGCTTCCATCGGCAGTGGAAATGATATAGCTGTTCTGCAGAGCGAATCCCTGCCACTGCAATGCCACACGGCCGTTTTTATTGGACGTGCCGAGTACATAATCCGCATTGCCTTCATTTACCAGCACGATGTTTTCCGAGCTGTCATTGCCCAGTCGCACTACCTTGCTATCACCCTTATGCATAACCGCAGTAAAGCCGCGGCGCAATTCCTGGTCAACCTGCCTTAGTTGCTGCGGTTGCAGGTAGTCGTCGTTATAATGCCAGATGTCGAGGCGGGCGGTTTCAAAGTCTACGAGGTTGGTATCCTTTACAGGACGGATGGGCGCCAACTGGAAAAATAATTTATTGCCATCCTTGCTGAACTGGATGTTCGCGAAATCATTTACCGTAAGGCCTCTTTCAACGCCTGCTGTATTGCGGTCAACGCGTAAACGGGCGCTGTCTGAGCCGGGTGTATAATACCAGAGCTTATAAAATTTGCGCAGTGCCTTGGCAACGCTATCTCTTTCGGCAACAAAAGCAAGTTGCGTTCCTTCAGTATCGAACGAGAAACTTTTGGCATCATTGAACTTTCTCATCACGGTGTCCACCTTGTTGGCCGAAGGGCTCACCCATAATACCAATGCGTTGGTCAGCGAGTCGTTGTTCTTGCGCGTGGTCTTTACCACCAGCGCATTTCCTTTTTCGCTGAAAATATAATCGTTCACCAACTTGAATTTTTTCTCTTCACCGGTCAGCAGGTTGCGCAATACCAGCTCGGTACCTTCTTCTACTGGATCTTCGGCGGGGCGGGCAGGCGGCTTGCGGTCTTCGCGCTTGGGCGGCTGCAGGGTGGCAATGCCTTTTGTTTTTGCATCGTTCACTTTAGCGCGCAGGCTGTCTACCACACGTGAAAGGCTGTCCACCATGCGGGTAAGATTGTTGATCTGCGTTACGGAATCCGGCTGTTGCCTGGGCTTGGGTGGTTCGGGCAATGCCTTATCCAGGTGATAGGCAACCCAGCCCGCGCCCTTCTCCGGCATTTTATATCCTTTTACGCGGCTGATCCTGGTAAGACTGTCCGTGGAAAGGTTTAAAATAAACAGGCTGTCCTTCGGCATATCGTCGGGACGCTTCTTTTTAATGCGTGCCTCGCGGGTATCTTTAAAGAAAGGGCGCACGCGGCACACCACGAACTTGTTGTCGGTGGAGATGGTGGCGTTGTAACCCCGCGGGATCTCTTTCTTGTATGAGTTGTCGGTGGCCTGTACCACCAGTACGCCATCCCCTTCCTGGAGGTTGATGGTGTATACCACGTAGCGGCCGTCGTTGCTGATAACACGCTCGCCTATGCTTTGCCATCCGTCGTACACGGAGTGGTCCAGCGGCTTTTTTTGCGCCTGGGCCGCAAAGGCGATAAATAGTAAGAGAAGCAGTGAGCCTTTGTATAATCGCATGGGGAAAGTTTTAGTCGACTAAAATTAGGGGAAACACCTCTAGAATGGCCGCAATTTACATAAGTGGTGGATAAGTCATCAGGGCCACTTGGTTAATAGCTTATTAATCGCTTACCGTTTAAAATGTACAATTTACTTCACGGCCTGGTGTGGCAATTAGCGACCTGACTGCCTATTGACTAATTTGACCTAATGACCCAATAACTAATTGACCTTTCTCGCCCGGTAAACTCTTACGGTTTGCAATACCACCGACAATAGAATAAGCCCCAGCCCTATGTAAAAAGAAGTGCCCAGGTATTTGTTTTCTTTATACACGATAAAGGCCAGCAGAATGCCGTACACGGGTTCCAGGTTATAGCTGAGGTTAACCGTAAAGGCGGAGATCTTTTTCAATGCATTTACCGATAGCTGAAATGCCAATACCGTACAAAACCAGCTAAGCGCCAGCAGCCATAAAAAATCTGGAAGGGTTGGCCAGAAATGGCCTGCCGGGAACAACCAGATATACAATGGCATTAATAAACTTAAGGTGATAAATCCCCCCGTGAGCTCATACAAGGTGATGGTTTCGGAGCGGTGCCTTTCTACAAATTTGCGGTTATATATTGGGAACAGGCTGCCTAATAGCGCTGATAAAATTCCGAGGATGATCCCTGTTTTATACTCAGGGTCAAAATGAAAAATGATATAAATGCCCGCCATCACCATCAACCCTAATAATGTTTCCTGCACGGAAAAACGCGTGCGCAATATTAAAGGTTCCAGCAACGCTGTAAAGAATCCGGTAGCCGAAAAACATACCAGGGCCACAGACACATTCGCGTATTTGATGCTGCCATAAAAAGTTACCCAATGTATCGCGGCGATAAATCCAACTCCAAACAACTTCAATAACTCCCTGCCGGCTATACGTTCTATCTTACGTGAAAAATAAAACAACACCCATAGTGTAACGGCTGTTATCATCAGGCGGTACCATACCAGCAAGCCTTCGTTCAGTGTAATAAGCTTACCCAGTATACCGGTGAAACCTGCCAGCAATACAGCGGCATGCAATTGAAAAAAAGCTTTTTTCATGCTGGCGCAAAGATGCGGGAGAATCGGGTGAATTCCTTACTTGGTTTTTATGAACATCTCAGCCTGGTGCGGCCGGTTGAAGGTGGCATTGGTATTGGAAACAGGAAGATTTTTTACGCGGTTGCGGTAATCCTTGAACAGGCTATGCCAACGCAAATTGAGCACGCCTAATATGCCTTCTTTTACAATGCCCTTGTTCATTTTGGAGCTGCCGTATTTTCTATCGGCAAAAATGATGGGTATTTCCCTGATCTTGAAGCCAAGCTTCCACGCGGCGAATTTCATTTCTATCTGGAATGCATATCCCACAAACCTGATCTGGTCGAGGTTGATTGCCTCCAGCACTTCTTTTTTATAACACACAAAACCTGCAGTCGGATCTTTCACGGGCATCCAGGTGATCATGCGTGTGTACAATGAGCCGCCCTTGGATAACAGTATCCTGTCCCACGGCCAGTTTACATTGCCGCCGCCCTTTACATAACGCGAGCCCACGGCCATATCCGCTCCTCCGAACTTGCAAGCTTCGTACAGGCGTTCGAGGTCTTGCGGGTTGTGCGAAAAATCTGCATCCATCTCGAAAATGAAGCGGTACCCTTTGTCAACGGCCCATTTAAATCCGTGAATGTAAGCGGTGCCAAGACCGAGCTTTCCTCTTCTTTCTTCTAAAAATAATCTGCCGGAATAAGCGGGTTGTAACTGCTGCACAATGCGCGCAGTGCCGTCAGGAGAACCATCGTCTATAACCAATACATGAAAACCCTGGCGAAGCGCAAAGATCGTTTCCAGGATATTGGCTATATTTTCCTGCTCATTATAAGTTGGTATGATGACGAGCTTTTCCAATCGACTGTTAAACTACGAAATTACACGTTTTCCGGGAGGGGTTTTTTTGCACGCTTTGTTAAGACATCGTTTTAGCCCTTCTTTAACAGCGTACGGTTGAAAATCTCCGTGAGTTTTTGCTTGGTATGCAATGGGAATTCCCCTTTCATCATCCAGTCATAATACTGAGGCTCGGCCTTCAGGATTTCCGCTACGGGTTTTCCCTTATGTTTCCCAAAATTAAAGACTTCAACTCCCTTTTCCATCACGAACCTGCGGGCCAGGTCAATTACCTGGTCCTCGCCCAAAAATCCGAGTATGGTGTCAACAGATTCGCCGAGTTGCGGGTAGCGATCCAATTGCGCTTCCAATACTTCGCAGGTGGCCACGGCATCTGCTTCGGCGGTATGCGCGCCGTCGAGGGTTTTATCGCAATAGAATTTATAGGCGGCGGCCAAAGTGCGCTGCTCCATCTGGTGAAAGATCTTTTGTACGTCCAGCAATTTCCTGGTCGTAATATCGAACTCGAGTCCCGCTCTCAGGAACTCTTCTACCAGCATGGGCACGTCAAACCTGTTCGAATTATAACCGCACAGGTCGCATGGGTCGATGAATTGTTTTATTTCATTAGCTACCTGCTTAAACACGGGTGCATCTTTTACCATTTCATCGGTATAACCGTGCACGTCGGTGGCCCCGGTTGGTATGGGTACGCCGGGATTGATCAGCTTACGCTTGGTCTGGCGGGTACCATCGATGTTCATCCTGATGATTGCGATCTCGATAATATGGTCGCACGCTAAATTGGTACCGGTAGTTTCAAGGTCGATGAATGCAAGTGGCCGTTTTAATCGCAAAGGCATTTCCGTGCTTTAATTATTTTGGGTGATGGTGTGTGCAAATGTAGTAACATCTAATCCATCATAATTACCCGAACTCATCAAAAGTAAATTGGCCTGGTCATACTGCCGCGATTGCAGCCATTGCTCAAGATCTTCCCTTTGATTGAATACTTCCAGGTCCTGCTTTCCAAATCCTTCCCGCACTTTTTCCGGTGGCAGGTGAGGCATGCGCTTTAATTCCAGCGCGTGTTTGGAATAAAATACCACGGCCTCGTCGGCCTGGTCCATGGCTCCGGCATATTCCTGCATAAACTGTTCGTTCAGGCTGCTGTACGTATGCAACTCTAATACAGCCAGCAACCGGCGGTCGGGGAACTGCTGTTTTACAGCTTGCATGGTAGCCTTTACCTTGGAAGGGGCGTGTGCAAAATCGCGGTAAACCTGCACATTCGCGCCGGAGGCCAGCAGTTCCAGCCGTTTTGCCGCGCCGGTAAAGGATGATATTGCCGATAAAAAAGCAGCCGCGTCAATGCCCAGTTCCTTGCAGGCCAGGTAGGCCGCCTGCACGTTTTGGAGATTGTGATTGCCAAATACTTTCAGCGGGCCGGGAATATCTCCCAGCGTAATGATGGTTTCACCATTCCTGATGGTATGGTCCGGCAGTGCATAAGGCACCTTGCGTACGTGAGACGGGTGTTCGTTTACCAGCTTTTGCAATACCGGATCCGCGGCATTGTAGATCAATACCCCGCCCGCTTCGATCTTATCGAGAAATATCCTGAACTGTTCGAGATATATATCAAAAGTTGGAAATACGTTGATGTGGTCCCAGGCAATGCCGGTGATGATGGCCACGTGGGGAAAAAGAAAATGGAACTTGGGGCGCTTTTCCAATACGCTGGCGGGATATTCATCGCCCTCGCAGATGATGACGGGCGCATCGGTAATGTTCACGGACTGGTTGAAGCCCTGCAGCCTTGCGCCCACCAGGTAATCGAAAGCTGCGCCGGCGTGCTTGAGCACGTGCATGATCATGGAAGTAGTGGTGGTTTTGCCATGGCTGCCTCCCACCACCACCCGTTTTTTATCCTTGCTTTCCTGGTAAATGTATTCGGGGAAAGAATAAACAGGGATGTTCAGTTCTTTTGCCTTTACCAGTTCGGGGTTGTCTGCCTTGGCGTGCATGCCCAGGATAATGGCGTCGAGCTTAGGATGAATCTTTTCAGGGAACCAGCCTTCGGTGGGCGGCAGTATGCCCTCCGATTGCAGGTTGCCGCGGGCCGGCTCGAATATTTCGTCGTCGCTGCCTGTAACTTCGTAACCCTTCCGGTTCAGGGCAAGGGCCAGTTGGTGCATCACGCTTCCCCCGATGGCAATAAAATGGACCCGCATGCAAAATATTTGCGCTAAACTACACAAAATAAAGTCATTAAGTCATTGAGCCACCAGGTCATTTGGTCATTTGGCCAATGGGATAATTTGTTCTTAATGACTTGATGACTCAATGACCTAATGACCCAATGACCTGTCTCCCGCCGCTTGCGTATCCCGAAAATTCTTGCTTACTTTGCAGTCAACCCTCCCAAACAATCCTTTGAACATATCAAGGTCCGTTTTCCGTTGAATCACCTGGTGATCGATTTAACCCTTTGTTTTACCAGGTTTATTATTATCATTTAAATACCACAAAAATGAAAAGGACACTTATCGTGCTGACATTAGTGCTTGCAGTAGCAGCTACCGTTACCTCCTGTGCTGCACAAAAGGGCGGATGCAAATCGTCACAGGGCTATGTAGGGTACGGCAACCGTTAAACACCTGGCAGCATTCCTGCCACAACCGTAAGGCATAAAATTGAAGGTTACCATTTCTGGTAACCTTTTTGTTTAGGTAAATTTGGTAAAACCCGGTACTATGAATTGGATAGCTTTAAAATCAGAACAGCAGTTGCAGGAAATAAGGGAAAGGTCGATGCAAAGGCCTCAGGTAATTTTCAAGCACAGCACGCGTTGCGGCACCAGCGCCTGGGCCAAGGGCCGGCTTGAAAGATCAAAACCGGCCGAAGACATAGATTTTTATTTTCTCGATGTCATCAGCGGCCGCAATTTGTCGCGCACGGTGGCAGAGCAATTCCACGTACACCACGAATCGCCGCAAATACTCATCATCCGCAACGGCGAATGTATCTACGATGAAAGCCATCACGGCATTTCAATGGACGATATCCTGCGGCATGCTACTTATGCCTGATGCGCCGGATTATTTTCTCCTGTAAAAGTTAAGGTTCACCGCGGCGGCAAATGCTTTTTCGCTTAGCGTGAAAAAGCCCGAACCATCGTTGGCAAAACACAGCGCTTCGCCCTGTGGCTCCACGGTATGGGGAACCGGCAGGTACGACATTTTCAACAGGTCTGCAACTGACTGCGAGGCGCCGCGCTTGTAATAATAAATATCATGGTAGGTTTTGATGAGCAGTTCCTGCCTATCTTCGAAATACGCGGCGGCTACCACTCCCGAATAAGGAAGGTCAGTTACAAACACAGCGGTATTGATGGCAGTAGTGGACTGCGGATAGGCCAGCCTGTACACTTTCGAGTATGCATCACGTTTAGTAATGAGGTAAATGTCTTTTGAAGTCGGATCAACGAAGAAGGCCTCTGAATCATGCGGCCCGTCGGGATACCTGAATTGTAGCTTATCTACCTGGTGCACCGTGTCTGTTCCGGGCGCGGGCTCCGCAAACCGGTATATAAAATACTGCGGGTATGCTTGGCTGTTATCCCCTGTTTCGCCAATGTACACGTATTTTTTGCCCGCCTCGGGACCATTGGAAATAGCCATTTCCTCCCAATCGCGGTTCGTTACGCCCTGGATGGATATCTTGTTTGCAACAGTGCCGTCGTGGCTTAACAGGTGAAGGTCGGTGGGCCGGCCGCTGTCTTCATGCACCCATAAATAGCCGGGATTGCTATAACTGTCCGCCATGCCCGAAGCCTCGTCTACCTTACCACTCTTAACCGGAAAGGGTTCGGGACCACTTTCCGTAAAAGGGTTCACAACTCCGGTTTTCCTGCACGAAAATGCCCAGCAAATAATGAATACGATGCAAAAGGCGGTGATCCGTAAACGTATGGATGATGAGCGTAACAGCATTCGGGCGAGAAATTACCATTTAAAGTCAAAAGTTAAAAGTGTAAAGTCAAAAATTCTACACCAGGCTTACCGCGCTTTTCACTTTTCACTGCTTCTTATCCCGCATGCAACTCAGGCTCAATTTCCTTGCGGCTGTAATTTTCAATGCGCCGGATGATCCAGATGGACAGCACCAGCCAGATGGCGCCCATGGCAAATCCCGCCATCACGTCGCTGGCATAGTGCACGCGCAGGTAAATGCGGCTGAACCCTATCAACAGGATCAATAGCAACAGGAATACGATCAGGCTCCATTTTAACCAGGGCCTGGTAACATGGTGCCATATCAGGTAGATCAACAAGCCGTAAAATGAAAAGCTCATCAGCGCATGCCCGCTCGGAAAGCTGAGGCCCTTTGCTTCGTGCAGCAAGGGGATCAGGGGCCTCGGCCGGTTGAATAAAAATTTCAATAGGAACATCAGCGAAACCCCGCCCAGCGCCACCACCGGCACTTTAATGGAATACCACCGGTGCTTTTTGATGAACAGGAAATAAGCGATCAGTATCAGGTTGGCCGGTATCAAAAAATGGTGCGTGCCCAGGTAGGTAATGAACTGCATAATGCTCGTGGTAGTATCAGTCACATACGACCTCAGGAAATCGAACACCGCAAAATCGAAGGATTCTTTCTTGAAATAAAAAATGCGGAAGGCAACGTAAACGAAAATGATAAATGACACAAGGAACACCAACCAAACGATCAGCAATTCTACCGACAACAAGGCCAGTTGCGCAAAAAATTTTTTGATCTGCCTTTTCATGAATAATGCCAGGATGCCTGTTTAAGCTATTACTTCCCCTTCCAGGTCGTAATCGTAGGCTTTGGTGATGCGCACATTGGCGAACTCACCTATCTGCACCTTGCCATGTACCACTACTTCATTGTCTACTTCCACGCTGTCGAACTCGGTGCGGCCCAGATAACGCCCTGCTTCTTTTTTATCTATCAATACACGAAAGGTTTTGCCGACCTTTTCCATGTTCTTTTCGTAAGATATTTCCTGCTGCACTTCCATAATGTCCTGCGCGCGCCGTTCTTTTTCCGCCGCAGGAATATTGTCTTCGAGGCCATAGGCGGGCGTATCTTCTTCGTGGGAATACGTAAAGATCCCCACCCTGTCGAACCTTTCTTTTTGCAGGAAGGTCTTCAGTTCTTCCACATCGTCCAACGTCTCGCCCGGGAAACCCGTTATCAAAGTGGTACGGAGGCAAATGCCCAGCACTTTTTCGCGGACCGCTGATAACAGCTCTTCCATTTCTGCTCTGGTTATCTGCCGGCGCATGGCCTTCAGCATATTGTCTGCCGCGTGTTGCAGGGGCATATCCAGGTAATTGCAAATGTTGGGCCTCTCCCGCATTACGTCCAGTACTTCCAACGGGAATTTATGCGGATAAGCATAATGCAGCCGGATCCATTCCAGCCCCTTCACATCGCTAAGCCTGCTAAGCAGGTCGGCCAGCATGCGCTTTTTATAAAGGTCCAGGCCGTAATAAGTAAGCTCCTGCGCAATCAGCATGATCTCCTTCACTCCTCTCTTCACCAGTCCCTCGGCTTCTTTGACGATGTCTTCCATCGATTTGCTCACGTGGTTGCCGCGCATCAGCGGTATGGCGCAAAATGCGCAGGTCCGGTTGCAGCCCTCCGATATCTTCAGGTAGGCATAATGCTGGGGAGTGGCCAGCAGGCGCTCGCCCACCAGCTCGGATTTATAGTCCGCCTCGAATTTTTTAAGTATCAGGGGCAGTTCCATGGTGCCGAACCATGCATCCACTTCGGGTATCTCGATTTCAAGATCGCCGCGGTAACGCTGACTAAGGCAGCCGGTAACGTATACCTTGTCCAGCTTTCCCTTTTGCTTCAGGGCCACCTGGTCGAGGATGGTATTGATGGATTCTTCCTTGGCGCGCTCAATGAATCCGCAGGTGTTGACAATGACCACATTATGGTCGCGCCGGGTGCTTTCGTGCACAACGGGTATGTCGTTGGCCACCAGTTGGCCGCTCAACACCTCACTGTCCACCATGTTCTTGCTGCAGCCCAGCGTAATAATGTTGACCTTGTCCTTTTTAAGCGTTCTTGTCTTCATAAACGAGCCCGCAAAGGTAGCTTTTGTCAGCCTGTATGCGAAAAACGGGGGCATCTTTAACAGATAGGCTCTAATTTTGCTATTCTTAAAGAAACCACGTAATGAAAAGGATCATTATTGCAACCCTGGCGCTGTTTATTACAGCCAACCAATTAAATGCCCAGGCCATGGGCCAGGAGTACCGCACCGCTCTCGGGGTTAAGTTCTATCCCGGGGCAATTACCATCAAGCATTTCGTAAGGGACGACCGGGCAGTGGAGGGCCTCGTGTATTTCTGGAAACACGGTTTCCGGTTTACGGGCCTGTACGAAATACACGGCGATATCAACGGGGCTCCCGGCCTGAAATGGTATGTAGGGCCCGGCGCGCACATCGGCTTCTGGAACGATGAATGGTCGCGCAAACATCCCGACCGCAACGATGGAGTGGCCATCGGGGTCGACGGTGTGTTGGGCCTGGACTATAAGATCAACAAAGCGCCTATTAACCTTAGCATCGACTGGCAGCCTTCGTTCAACTTCATAGGCTACTCTTACTTCTCCAGTTGGGGCGGGGTAAGCATTCGGTATACGATCAAATAAACAAATAAGAAAAAGCCGGAATTATCCGGCTTTTTTTGTTGAAGGTTGCAGTTGGAACAGCTGCATCGTAAAGTTGCGTATAAATACGTGAACTTTTGAGTATGAGCATCAGCAATATTTGCCTGCCGCTATTTTATTTTTAAACCATTATTCACTTTAAACAGCTATTATGAAAACTTCCCCATTACTTTTCATTGCCATTCTTGTTACCATTGTTTTGTTCGCCGGTTGCAGCGGCGGAGGCATACCGATCGATGAAGAAAGGGCGCGGCAACACATTATCAAGGTGAGAGAAGCCAAAACTTTTACAGCCAGTCTTAGAGAAGGCATTGCAATGCTTAACCGCAGGATGGGCGACACTACCACATTAAGGGACAGCTTCAGCATTCCCTTTGCGGAAACCTTTAACCGGGATGCCATAGCATTGCTGTTGAACCAGGAAGGCGCCGACGGTGTGCGCATTTACCTGGGCAGGAACGCAAAAAGAGAATTGTGCATGATACTGGTGCCGGTAGACAAAAACGGAAGGAACATTATCAAGAACCTCATAGGAACCAGAACGGCATTTATACCCGGTGTATCTTCTGCTTATGCACAGGACGATGGCGAAGCAATTGAAACTGGTCAGCGTTGCCCGCATTTATGCGACGATACCTGGTAGGTTCTACGGTGATGTTAGAAATTATCTTGTTGCTTCACCATTGAATTTTGCCAATGACTCTAAGTTTTGTGCTCAGCCTTTCGATACTGTTACCCCTTACCATTGGGTTAATCCGTTTCAAAACAATCCAAACCAGCTATCATCCTTTCATTGTATTGATAGCGTTGGGCGCCCTGACAGAATTCGCCAGTTCCTTCAGCATCCGCAGGTTTAACACCAATGCGGAAGTTACCAATGTGTTCCTGCTCCTGGAGTGCATGCTGATACTGTACCAGTTTTACCGCTGGCGGTTTTACATCAAGCCCAAACAATGGTATTGGATAGTGCCGGCGATTTTTTTGGTCGGATGGATAGTGCAAAACTTAGTGTTTTCCAAATTCTCGGAGTTCAGCCCGTTTTTTCACGTAGCCTATTCTTTTGTGGTGGTCATGCTTAGCATCAATGAGATCAATTACCTCATCACGCACGAAAACCGGCAACTGTTCAGGAATGCGCGCTTTCTTATTTGCCTCGGCTTCATTATTTTCTTTATTTACCAGATATTGTACGAGGGTTCGTATTACATTAGTAGTACGGAAAAGCGATCGGCCATTGCCAAGACCATTACCTCCTATGCGGCATACATCAACGTTTTGACGAATATCATTTTCGCAGTTGCAATATGGTTCATCCCGGAGAAGAAGTTCGACTTCGACAGGACCATGGAAAGCCTGAAAGAACAGCAGCGGCGGAGCGGAGCAAAATTGCCACCCTGAAAACAATTCGCCGACCATGGGCAGTACAATCCTCTATACCACGATCATCATAGGGCTGCTGATAGCAATAGCGATAGTATTTTTCATCATATCGATTGTCCGCTATCACCGGCGCTATATCCGCCTGCAACGCAAGCGCATCTTTGCCGAGATCACCATCCAGGAAAATGAGCGCCGCCGCATTGCCACCGACCTGCACGACAGCCTTGGCCCCCTGCTGTCTACCGTAAAGCTGCACATCAACAGCATAACCGTTAACGACGAACAGGACCAGCAGATCATCAACAAGGCTGGCAAGCACCTGGACGAGATCATCAGCAGCATCCGCGAAATTTCCTATAACCTGCTTCCCAACACCCTCCAGCGTAAAGGGCTTTCCGAAGCGGTGCGGGAATTCATCGGCCATATCAATAGCAAGCACATACTCAACATCCGCTTTTACCCAATGAAAGAAATAGCGATACCGCCTGAAAAGGAAATTCACATTTTCCGCATGATACAGGAGATCGTGCAGAACACATTAAAGCATGCAAAGGCAAAAGATCTTCAAATTGCTTTAGGTGAGGAAAACCGGAACGTGTTAATTTTGACAAAGGATGATGGAGTTGGTTTCGATATAGAAAAAGCACGCAGGGAAACAACAGGGCTTGGATTGAAGAGCATCGAGAGCAGGGCCGAGATCCTGCAGGGAACGATCACCATGGAATCGATACCAGGACAGGGAACCAACTACTTCGTAAAAATTCCGCTATAGCTTGTATGAATTACAGTATCCGCCTGGTGATAGCCGACGATCACGAGATATTCCGTGATGGCCTGGCCCTGATGCTTTCCAAGCAGCAGGACGTTGTGCTGGCAGGGCAGGCAGAAAATGGCAGGGAGCTGCTGAAGCTTGTAGAAGAAATACAACCCGACGTCGTAATGACGGACATTAAGATGCCGGGCATGGATGGCATAGAAGCCACCAAACTATTGCTGCAGCGTTATCCCGACCTCAAGATCATAGCCCTGTCCATGTTCGACGAAGAGAACCTGATAGTAGACATGCTCGAAGCCGGGGCCAAAGGCTACCTGCTCAAGAACGCCGATAAGCAGGAAATACTCGATGCCATTAACAACGTGTACGAAGACAAAACCTATTACTGCCGCCACACCTCCGCCAAGCTTGCCGCACTGATCGTAAAGAGTAAGTTCAACCCGCATAAGAAGTCTGAGCCGGTAAGCTTTAATGACCGGGAAAAAGAGATCGTGCGCATGATCTGCCAGCAATGCACCACGCAGGAGATTGGACAGAGGTTATTCCTAAGCAAGCGCACCGTTGAAGGTTATCGCACTAAGATCCTCGAGAAAATGAATGTAAAGAATACCGCCGGCGTGGTGATTTTTGCATTAAGGCACCACATTATCACCGAAAATGAATTGCTGTAAATGTATTGCCAGCCTGTCAGTTTTAGCTGAGCGAAGGTGAAGCGAAGGACAAGCGAATCTAAGACGAATCTAAGACGAACGTACGTTTTGGCAGACTGTTAACCCTGCGCCCGCTCCAGGTTAAACAAACTGTCTACAAACTCGTGTTTATCGAATACCAGCAGGTCTTGCATTTTCTCGCCTACCCCAATAAACTTTACAGGGATCTTGAATTGGTTGGCGATGGCCAACACCACTCCGCCCTTTGCCGTTCCATCCAGCTTGGTAATGGCAAGCGCCGTTACATCAGTTGCCGCGGTAAACTGCCGGGCCTGTTCCACGGCGTTCTGGCCGGTGGACCCGTCCAATACCAATAATACTTCATGAGGGGCCTCGGGAATTACTTTTTGTACCACCCTTCTGATCTTGCCCAGTTCCTCCATTAAGTGCGCTTTGTTATGAAGCCGGCCGGCGGTATCGATTAATATTATATCCACCCCGCGGGATACGCCGCTTTGCACGGTATCGAAGGCAACCGCTGCCGGGTCGGAGCCCATAGGCTGTTTTACGATGGGAACGCCTACGCGTTCGCTCCAGATGGTAAGTTGGTCTACCGCGGCCGCACGGAAGGTATCCGCGGCCCCCAGTAAAACCGATTTACCGGCCTGCTTGAAATTATGTGCCAGCTTGCCGATGGTAGTGGTCTTGCCAACACCATTAACGCCCACCACCAGGATCACGAATGGCTTAGAGGGCAATTCTGACTGAAAAGAATACGTGGAAGACTCCGGTGCGTCGACTAAAATATTTTCGATTTCATTTTGAAGTATCCTGTTCAGTTCGCTGGAGTTCAAATATTTGTCTTGCGCAACCCTGCTCTCGATTCGCTGGATGATCTGAACAGTGGTCTCGATGCCTACGTCGGCGCTTACCAAAGCTTCTTCCAGGTTGTCCAGCACTTCTTCGTCCACCGTGCTCTTGCCTGCGATAGCCTTGGTTATTTTAGACAGGAACCCTTCTTTGGTCTTTTGCAATCCCGCGTCGAGGCTTTCCTTTTCTTTTTTACCAAATAACTTCCCGAAGAAACTCATAATTAATCTATTAAGTGGTTAGCTTCAATTTGTGAGTGGTGAATGGTGAGTGGTGAGTGTGCCGATTGCACTATCGATGGATGTCTCATAACTCACAACTCACCATTCCAAAACAACAAAAGCCGTTCCCCTCGGGAAACAGCTTTTGAATTCATGGTAATTCATAAATTATTTTGCCAGGTATTCCTTGATCTTCTCCTTGTGCACAATGGCCTCTTTAAAGGTATATGCACCTGTCTTGGGGCTCCGGATAGCGCGGATTACCTTGGTCCAGTTCTTTGCTTCGGCAGCAGCCTTCTGGTCTTTTGTCTTGATCGCGGTTTTTGCTTGCTTTGCCATAGTATGATATTTTGTAGTTACCGGCCCTAATACCGGTTAACCTGCTGATTACTTGATTTCCTTGTGAACCGTATACTTTTGCAGTATCGGATTGAACTTTTTCAGCTCCAGTCTTTCCGGAGTATTTTTCTTGTTCTTGGTGGAAATGTAGCGGCTGGTGCCGGGCTTTCCAGAGTGTTTGTGCTCGGTGCATTCCAAAATCACCTGAACACGGTTTCCTTTCTTTGCCATTGTTATGTTATTTGCGGTTGGTGGCTATGGCCACTAACCATAGCTAATTATATCTTTTCTCCCGCAGCTCTCAATTGCTTGACCACATTATACAAGCCGCGCTTATTGATGGTACGCAAACCTTCGGTAGATACCTTCAACGTGATCCACTTATCTTCCTCGGGAAGGTAAAAACGCTTGGTTTGCAAATTGGGCAGGAACCGGCGCTTCGTCTTGATGTTAGAGTGCGAAACACTATTACCGGTCATTGGAACCTTACCCGTAACCTGACATACTCGTGCCATTATTCAAATTTTAAGGACGGCAAAGGTAAGGGTAATTGTTGAAATTTGTATATTCTGGCTTTAAATTATTGATTACTAATTGCTGATTAGCTCGATTTAACAGAAAGATTATTAAATAATTAATAATCAATAATCAAATTTACCGCGAGGCATGCTTTTTTCTGCATGCCCTTGTGTAAAACACCCGCTTACTTAATAATTTTTTAACTTACCAGACAGGCAGGCATGGCTTAATTTGGAAATCCGTAAACGAAATATGAAAAAAGGCATCGTCAGGGACATCAGTTGGTTATCTTTTAACGCCCGGGTATTGCAGGAGGCGGCCGACCCTACCGTACCCCTTAAGGAAAGGGTGCGCTTCCTCGGCATTTTCTCCAACAACCTCGATGAATTCTTCCGCGTACGCGTAGCCACCCTCAAACGCATGGCCGAACTGGGCGGAAAGAAAAAGCTGGCCATGCACCTGGAAGAGTCGCCCGACAAGATCCTGGAAGAGATACAAGCCATCGTACTGGAGCAGCAAAGTGATTTCAACCGCATCTGGGAAGGCATCTTTGCCGAACTGCAAAAGGAAAAGATCTTCCTGGTAAACGAACGCCAGCTTAATAAAGAGCAGCAACGCTACGTACAAACGTATTTCGAAGACGAAGTGCGGCCGAACATCATACCGCTGATGATCGAAAGCATTCCGCAATTTCCTTACCTCCGTGATAAATCGATTTACCTCGGCGCGGTGTTATCGCGCAAGGATGGTTCCATGCGCCGCAAATATGCGCTCATAGAAGTGCCGAGCCGCGCACTGGGCCGCTTTGTGCAGTTGCCGTCCAACCCCGGCGAGCACCACATCATCTTGTTGGAAGATGTGATCCGCTTCAATCTTAAAAGCATCTTCTCCTATTTCGGGTACGACCGTTTTGAGTCCTGGATATTCAAGCTCACGAAGGACGCCGAAATAGACATGGACAACGATATTTCCACCACCCTCATTCAAAAAATACAAAAGGGCGTAAAGAACCGCCGCAAGGGCAAGCCCGTGCGTTTTGTGTACGACAAAGAAATGGACCAGGGATTGCTCGCTTATCTTATAAGACGGCTCGACCTGCCCAAGCAGGGCGCGATGATCCCCGGTGGGCGCATCCATAATTTCAGGCACTTCATGGACTTTCCGGACGTGTTCTCGAAAAAGAGCCAACGTAAAAAACCTTTCATGCACCCGCTGTTGCTGAAAGCGCCAAGAGTTGCCGATGTTGTGTTGCAGAAAGACGTAATGCTGCATTTTCCTTATCATTCGTTCAATCCCGTTATCGACATGCTGCGCGAGGCGGCCATGGACCCTGACGTTACTTCCATCAAGCTCACGTGCTACCGGCTTGCTTCCAATTCAAAGGTCATCAATGCGCTGATCAATGCTGTGCGCAACGGCAAGCAGGTAACGGTGATGATTGAATTGCGTGCGCGCTTTGAAGAAGAAGCCAACCTTGCCTGGAAGGAAAGGCTGGAAGAAGAGGGCGTGCGGGTGCTCATCAGCATTCCGGACCTTAAAGTACACGCCAAGCTGTGCATGATCAAAAAGAAAGTGAACGGCCGTACCATCAACTATGGTTTTGTGAGCACCGGCAACCTGAACGAAAAAACAGCAATGGTATACGGCGATCATTGTTTGCTCACCGCCAACCGCGCCATCATGGCCGACGTGAACCGCATGTTCATTTTCCTGGAAAAGCACAAGGACGGCGATTCGATACTGCGGGCATGCCAAACACTCATCCCCTGCCCCACCACCCTCCGCAAAGAGCCCAAAACGTGCCAATCTGGCCAA
>Ga0196963_10000223_pt1 | contig 53554 bp, 44 predicted proteins | sample S1_5metaG_FD_148600 | JGI IMG/M metagenome (GOLD analysis project Ga0196963, IMG submission 148600) | Soil microbial communities from Anza Borrego desert, Southern California, United States - S1_5 | ecosystem: Environmental > Terrestrial > Soil > Desert | place: USA: California | collected... | reverse complement strand
GGGACTGGCAGCCGAGGAGCGCGAGGGTGGTGAGGGCGAGGGCGGCGGTGCGCATGGGGAATCCTAATGCCGGATGGGGGGCGGGGGAAGGAGTGGGGGAGTGGAGGAGTGGAGGAGTGGAGGAGTGGAGGAGTGGAGGAGCCTCGGACTGCTCGTCGGCTTATCGGCGGAACTTGCAGTCAAGCTCCCAGTCCTCGTCCGTCACGTGATAAAGAGGAAGGCCGCGACGATCGAGTTCGAATTCGAAGGCGGTGCGTTCCATCCCGCAGAGTCGAGCCGCGGCACTCTTCCCGAGCTTGTCGGCGTCGAACAGGCGACATGCGAGCTCGATCAATAGGTCCATGGTGGTGTGCCCAGATCGTGCGATGATGTCGCCGGGGACGTTCAGCGTCATCCCTGCCGATCGTACGCTGGGGAGCTGGCCACCCGTCTCGGAGAGACGGGGTACCCAATACGAGTCAGAAGAGCTTGCCTTGGTCCTTGGTGTCCTTGATGCGGCCGTCGAGGAGCTCGAGGGTTTGTTTGAGCTCGTCGACGGAGCGGAACTTGTAGTACTCGCTGGCGAAGCGGATGTAGGCGACCTCGTCGATGTCGCGGAGGCGGGCCATGACGCGCTCGCCGATCATGCTGCTCTCGACCTCGCGGTCGAAGTCGCGGTGGAGTTCTTCCTCGATGTCGGAGACGAGGTTCTCCTTGACGTCCTCGGGGATGGGGCGCTTGCCGCAGGCGGCCTGGACGCCGCGCATGATGTTGTCGCGGTTGAAGGGGGCGCGGGAGCCGTCGCGTTTGACGACGGTGAGGCGTGCGGTCTGCTCGACGCGTTCGTAGGTGGTGAAGCGTCGGTGGCAGGTGAGGCACTCGCGCCGGCGACGGATGACCTTGCCGGCATCGCTGCTGCGGCTGTCGATCACCTTGTCGTCGTTGGCGTTGCAGAACGGGCAGAGCACACGCACCCCCAGGCAGGGCGGCCGGAGCGGCCGGAGCGGTATGGTGCAGATTCGGGGGGTAGGCGTCAAATCGGGGGTTGGGCCGGGGGTGGTGCGGGGCCGAGTGGTCGCGGGTGGGGCCGCGCGGGCCCGGGTGATCGCAGGTGCGGTCGTAGTCAGCACTAACAGCGTGAAAGGGTCGATGAAAGTTCGCTTATGGAAAGCGGATCAAGGTGGTGCTGGAGCGGGCTTGTCGTACATCTAGAGTCCGCAACGGCCGGTGGTTCGGCTACGGAGGAGATCATGGACACGCTTTCGATTCCCAGTGCTCTGACTGCTTCGCTCTCGGCGTTTGCGCGGAAGGCGTTTGTCGTTGGCGTGATCGTCGCGCTCGCGACGGCCGCGTCGTCGGTGGTGCTTGCGGGGTGCGAGAAGAAGGGGCCGGCGGAGAAGGCGGGGGAGAACATCGACAAGGCCGCGAAGGACGCGGGCAAGGCGGTGGAGAACGCGGGGGACAAAGTCAAGAACGCGGTGGATTGAGTTCCCGCGCGGCTCCCCACCGAGGTGAGGACATCTCGCTGGCACGTTGCTACTTCTTCGCCGCGACAATGACGCGGGGTTTGTTGAAGAGGTCCTTGAGCGTGCGGACGTCGGTGAGGTCGGGGTGGGCGCGGGCGAGGTCGGCGGCCTGCGCGGCCCGTGATTCGGCGACCTCGATGAGCATGAGGCCCTGCGGTTTGAGCAGGCGCGGGGCGTCGTTGATCAGGCGGCGCACGTGGGTGAGGCCGTCGGGGCTGGAGCGGAGCGCGAGGTGCGGCTCGTAGTCCTTCACATTGGGCTCGACAGCGGCCCATTCCTCGTCGGGGATGTAGGGGGGGTTGGAGACGAGGTAATCGAGGGAGGCGACGCCGCGGGTGGTGGGGTGGTCGTGCAGTGGCGCGAGCAGGTCGCCTTCGAGGAGGTCGAGGCGGTCGAGGACACCGTGGCGGGTGGCGTTGGTGCGGGCCACTTCGAGCGCGTCCTTGCTGAGGTCGGTGGCGACCACGCGGGCGGCGGGGAGGTTTTTGAGCAGGGCGATCGCGATGGCGCCGGAGCCGGTGCAGATGTCGGCGAGGAGGAGGCCGTCGCCTTTGGTGGCGGACTGGCCATGGTTGGCGCGGAGGTGCTGGAGGACCTCTTCGACGATGGTCTGCGTTTCGGGGCGGGGGATGAGGACGCGCTTGTCGACGAGGAGCTCGAGGCCGAAGAAGCGTTCCTTGCCGACGAGGTATTGGATCGGTTCGTGCTTGAGGGCGCGCTGGACGAGGTTGCGGAGGGTGTCGCGCTCGAGGGGGGAGGCGGGGCGGTCGGGGTTGGTGTAGAGCTCGAGGGTTTTGCAACCGATGACGTGCTCGAGGAGCATCTCGGCCTGCTTGCGGGGTGCGTCGAGGTGTTTTTTGGCGAAGGTTTCCTGCATCCACGCGAGGAGGCGGCGCGTGGTCCACAGATCAGTTTGTGCCGGTGGTGTCACGGTCAATCCTAGTAGGTCGTATAGGTCCTATGGGTCCTATAGGTCCTATCAGGAGAGCTTGACGCCGCTGGTCTCGAGGAGGGTTTTGAAGAGGCCGCTGAAGACGAAGTTGTGCTGCGGGAACTCGGCGCCGGCGAGGTTGTGGTCGAGGTGGCTGAACATGAGGTCGATGGCGCCGATGGCGCGGGCGTGGCCGGTGGCGGGGTCGAGCAGCTCGACGGTGCCGGTGGTGGAGGCGCCCAGCGCATCGAGGTGCTGGATGGTGGCGGTGTAGCGGAGGGTGTAGCCGGGCGGGGCGTCCTCGTTCAGCTCGGCCTTGCTGATCTTGGCGAGGGCGACCTTCTCGCGGAAGTTGTTGGCGTGGCCGACGAGGATGCCGGCGGTCTGGGCCATGCCCTCGATGATGAGGCTGGCGGGCATCAGGGGGCTTGATCCGCCGTGGGGCAGGTCGTGCAGGTGCTCCTCGGCCATGGAGATGTTCTTGAGCGCGACCATCTTCTGGCGGGGCTCAAGCAGGACGACTCTGTCGATCCACATCCAGCGCATGGGGAGAAATTCGCAAAGGGCAAATGGGCAAAGGGCAAATCAGAGGAGCGCCGCGGGCTTCATTGCCCTTTGACCACTTGCGATTTGAACCTTTACGCCTTCAGCTTGCCCTGCACGAACTTGACGAGGGCCTCGACGGTGAAGACGTTGGCGACGTTGCCGAGCTGCGGGTCCTGCTCGAACTTCGAGAAGTTGACGTGGGGCATGCGGGCCTTGAGGGCGGCGACGCCCTCGGGGGTCACCTTGCCGTTCTGGACGTACTTAGGGTCCTGGGCGACGTTGTCGGGGAAGAGCTCGCCCTGGCTGATCTTGATGCCGAAGGCCTGCTCAAGCTTGAAGACGATGTCGAGGAAGTCGATCGACTCGGCGCCCAGGTCCTTGGTGAGGACGGCGTCCATGGTGACCTCGTCCTCGTCCACGGCCAGAGCGTCCATGAGCACCGTGCGAACCTTCTGGAAGACCTCGTCTTGCGTCATCGTGCTTCAGTCCCCAACGTGTATGCGGCGGAAAGAGCATGATAGACGCGGCCAAGTGAGTTGGCACAAACTTGGACGTGCGGCGCGGTTGACGGCTGTATGTGTTGCGGCGCAGGTGCTTTAGGCGGGCCGGCGGGGTCACCCGAGCAGGCTGCCCAGCCAGCCCCGCTTCTTGTAGATCCGCTTCCCGTCCTTCTTAAGGTGGTCGGCGAAGGTGCCCGCCTCACGCATGTTGATGAAGTCGACAGGCTTGTTCTCGCGGGAAGTCCAGCCGCCCATGGCCCGCGAGATGCGAGCCTTGGCCGCGGCGAAGTCGTGGGCATCGATGCCGATGAGCGGGTGCGCGGCCGTGTCGCCGGCCGCGGGAACGCAGACGCCGCTGATAAAAACCGAGTGGATGGTCTCATCGGCGCGGCAGACGGAGGTGACGGCCTCAATCAACTCGAGCGGGTCTTCCGCGAGGGCCCCGAAAAACACCTGCGTACCCGGGGCGACATGAATGCCGTCGCGGCCGGTGCGGGTGACGCCCTGCCTGCCGGCGCGGAGCTCGGCGGCGAGGAACTCCTTGCCGTAGGGGCCGCTGGGGTTCAGAACGATTGAGGTTTCGCCGAGGTATTCGAGCAGGGTGGGAAGGCTGATCTCGCTCATTGGCGTAGGTTCGAGGATGGTCGCCTGGGCCACCTGAGGGGAGGTGAAAGCGATGATGGCCGCGTGGCCCTCCGGGGCGGTGAAGACCGCCAGGATGGAACCTGTCCCAGATTCGGGCACTTCGTTCTTGGCGAGGGCAAGGACCTTGCTTTGCAGGAACAGTCCCCAGAACGCCGGCATTCGTGCGGGGTCCGTGAGACCGGCCTCGAGGGCGCGTTCAAGGTCGTTGAAGGGCCAGCCCAGAATGCCCTCTTTGAAGAAGGGATGGAACATCGGGAGCCCTTGAGCGTGGCTGGTTACCCGGCGACGGAAACGGGGCGGAGCACAAAGCGGCCGGAGACGGCGGTGGGCTGTTCGGGGGACTGGGGGTCGAGGAGGGTGGCCTCGCCCTTGAGGTCGAAGGTGCCGTCGTCGTTGGACTTGTGGAGGGAGACCTCGACGCGGAGGGTGCTGCCGGGCTTGACGAAGCGGCCGTACTTGAGGGCGCGGACCTTGCCGAGCACGAGCGGGGTGGAGGTGCGGTCCTTCAGCAGGCGCTGGGCGGCCTGGACGAGCGACTCGAGCATGAGGACGCCGGGGAGGACGGGGAAGGTGGGGAAGTGGTCCTGGAGGTACTCCTCCGCCCCGGTGACGAGTTTCAAAGTGACGATGCGGTCGGGGGATTGCTCGAGCACGCGGTCGACGAGGTCGAAGTGCATAGGGGGAGGGTAAGTCGGAAGTGGGAAGTGGGAAGTCGGAAGTGGCCGCGAGATGTTCTTTCGGGGTTGTATCCTCTGGCTCCCCTGGAGGAGCTGAGATTGGCGGCGAGGCGGGCGAGCATCTGGTTCATCATGCTGACAGTGATGCTCGATGCGATGGGCATCGGGCTGCTGATTCCGGTGTCGCCGCGGCTGATCCAGGAGCTGGGCGGGAACCTGAGCGAGGCGGACGCGGCGGCGAAGGTGGGCACGTTCGGGGCCCTGTTCGCGGTGGGTGCGTTCCTGTTCTCGTCGTTCATGGGCGTGCTGTCGGACCGCTTCGGGCGGCGGCCGGTTCTGCTGGTGGCGCTGCTGGGGTCGGGGATCGACTACTTCGCGTCGGCGTTCGCGCCGACGCTGGCGTGGCTGTACATCACGCGGTTCATCAGCGGGGCGTCGGGGGCGAGCGTGACGGTGGCGAGCGCGTACCTGGCGGATGTGACGCCGCCGGAGAAGCGGGGGGCGTCGTTCGGGATGATGATGGCGTCGTTCGGGCTGGGGTTCATCTTCGGGCCGCTGATCGGGGGCGTGGTGGGGGACCCGCACCACACGCTGCCCGTGCTGGACTGGTTCGGCATCGAGATGACGGGCAACATCCGCTACCCGTTCTACGTGGCGGGTGCGCTGACGATGCTGAACTGCATGTACGGGCTGTTTGTCGTGCCTGAGTCGCTGCCGCGGGAGCGGCGGGCGCCGCTGCGGTGGGGGCGGGCGAACCCGATCGGGGCGTTCAACGCGCTGCTGAAGTACCCGCTGGTCACGGAGCTGGCGCTGTCGCTGTTCTTCCTGAGCCTCGCACAGTTCCTGCTGCACGTGACGTGGGTGCTGTACACGGGGTACCGCTACGGGTGGACGGAGCGGAACGTGGGGTACTCGCTGTTCGCGGTGGGGGTGGCCACGTTCTTCGTGCAGGGCGTGGTGGCGGGCAGGATCATCGCGAAGGTGGGCGAGCGGCGGACGCTGATGACGGGCGTGTGCATCTCGGTGCTGGCGTACCTGGGGTACGGCACGGTGACCGAGGGGTGGATGATCTTCCTGATTATCAGCTACGCGTGCTTCGCGGGGATCTCGCAGCCGGCGATCCAGGCGATGATCACCAAGACGGTGCGGCCGGACGAGCAGGGGGCGACGCAGGGCGCGATCACGGCGCTCAACAGCGTCGCGGCGATCATCGGGCCGCCGCTGGGGGGGACGATCTTCAAGTACGCAATCACGAACTATGAGACGCCGCAGAAGTGGGAGGCGGGTGCGCCGTACTACACGTCGGCACTGCTGGCGGGGGTGGGGGCGTGCATCGCGTGGTACGCCGTGCGGCATGGAAGGCACCTGGCGCACGGGCAGAACAGCGTGGTTGCGAATGGCGGGGATGCAGGCCCGGGGGGCGGGCGGGCGTGAGCGAACTGAAGACCATCGCGCACTACGCGGTCGAGCACGAGCTCGGGCGTGGCGGCATGGGCGTGGTGTACCGCGCGGTAGACACGAAGCTCGGGCGGGCGGTGGCGATCAAGAGCCTGCCGGCTGAGTACGCGGGCGACGTGCTGTGGCGGACGCGGTTCGAGGGTGAGGCCCGCACCCTCGCGGCCATCAACCACCCCAACATCGCGGGCATCTACGGCATCGAGAGCGACGAGGCGGGGACGTACCTCGTGCTGGAGCTGGCAGAGGGGCCGACGCTCAGCGAGCGGGTGCGGGTGAGCCCGCCGGGGGTGGAGGAGGCGCTGGAGATCACGCGCCAGATCGCGCTGGGGTTAGGAGAGGCGCACGCGCGGGGCGTGGTGCACCGGGACCTCAAGCCCGCGAACGTGAAGGTGCGTGCGGACGGCATGGTGAAGGTGCTGGACTTCGGCATCGCCAAGGCGGGGCAGCAGGACATTGCGGTGGACCCGCTCGCGGCGACGCTGGTGCAGAAGGTGAGCCCGCGGAGCACAGTGCCGGCGTTCCTGCTGGGAACCCCGGGGTACATGTCGCCGGAGCAGGCGCGGGGGCACGTGATCACGCCGGCGAGCGACGTGTGGTCGCTGGGGTGCGTGCTGTACGAGTTGCTGGCCCGCCGGGCGGCGTTTGGCGGTGAGACGCTGGCGGACACGATCGCGCTGACGATCTTGGGGGAGCCGGAGTACGCGGCCCTGCCGCGGGGGACGCCGGGGCGGGTGCTGCGGTTGGTGCAGACGTGCCTCAAGAAGAGCGCGGCGGAGCGGGCGGTGTCGATGAAGGAGGCGGTGGGGCTGATGGAGGACTCGCGGCGGGAGTTGTCGGGGGGGCGGGTATTTGTCGCGTCGCGGGCGGGCGGGGCGTCCGACGGAGTGATGCCGAGGGAACTGGGGAATGTGGAGCAGCCGCGGCGGGCGCTGATCGGGCGCGGGGCGCTGGTTCAGCGTGTCGCGGGTGCACTCAAGAGCCGGCGGATCGTCACGGTTGCTGGGCCGAGCGGGAGCGGGGTGAGCAGCGTGCTGCACGCGGCGGCGTGGTCGGTGCGGGACATCACTGCGGGCGGGGCGTGGTGGGTGCCTGTGCCGGCGGGGTGCGCTCCGTCCGTGGCGACGGTATTGATCGCGCTCGCGATGAACGTGCGCGGGCGGGGCGGCGGGGTCGAGCAGGAGCTGATCGAGCGGATTGGCACGCGCGATGTGCTGCTGGTGATCGATGACGCGGGGCCGGACCTTGCACCGGTGGTCGAGGGGCTGCTGCGGGCGTGCCCCAACCTGCGGGTGCTGTGCGGTGGGTCGCGGGCGCTGCACATTCCTGGCGAAGAGGTGGTGGTCGTCATGCCCATGGAGGATGCGGCGCCCGGGGCGACGGCGGCGCACTTCCTGGAGCGCGTGGCGGGCCCTGAGGCGGGCGCGTGGCGTGAGCGCCCGCAGGAGACGGCACGGGTGTGCGCGGTGCTCCGGGGCAGCCCGCAGGCGGTGGAGCTGGCGGCGGGGCTGGCGGGGACGATGACGCCCTCGCAGTTCGAGGCGCAGCTGCGGCAGCGGGCGGCGATGGCCGGTGTGACTGATCTGGCGGCGTTCAGCGCGGAGCGCGTGCTGCAGGCTGTTGCCGCGTGGGCGGTGGATGTGCAGCAGCCGGCGAACCTGGCGGTGCTGCTGCGGGCGTCGGTGTTTGCGGGACGGTGGTCGGTGCGGGCGATGCGGGCGATGAGCGGGGCGGCGGCTGCACTGGCACGGCGGGGGGAGGATCCGCACGCGTCGGTGGCGGACCTGCGCCTTGCAGAGCAGCTGGAGCGGCTCGGGCAGGCTGGGCTCGTGCGGCGGGTGGGGCGGAGTGAGGATCCAACCCAGCCGGTGTTCGAGCTGCCGCGTGCGGTGAGGCGTGAGGCGGAGGCACGGCTCATGAGCACGCCGGGGGCGGCGGGTCTGGTGCGGCGGGCGCACGAGGGGTATGTGAGGGCGCTGCTCGAGCTCGGGGGCGGTGAGCTGGATCAGACCTCTGCACGCCGGCTCGAGCCGGAGCTGGCGGAGCTGCACCGCTTCACAGGCGTGGACCAGGCGGAGGTTGCGCGGGTGATCCAGCTGGTGCTGCGGCGGCGCGGGCTTGCCGGGTGAGTCGGGTGAGGAATCTGAACGGCCGCTCAGGCGGACAACAGGCGGGGGTCGGGCGGCGCGGGCAGACTGAAGACATGCAACAGGTACACGAAGGCCAGTGCGGGTTGTGCGCCCACTTCGGGGAGAACCAGCCGCAGGAGCAGCCGCGGCTGTACCAGATTCGTGTGTCGGGGCAGGCGCCGGAGGATCTCGTTGAGGAGTGCGGGCATCCGCGGCACGCGTCCTTGCACTTGGTGGTGACTCCGATTTCGGGCTGTCAGGGGTTCACGCGGGCGCCGGTTCCCGGAAGGAATGCGGGCGCGTAAAGTGAAAAGTGAAAAGGGAAAAGTGAAAATGGTCAGCGCTTACGGTTCTTCGCGCGCGTGCGCTTGATCATCGTTCCGAAGATTTTGAGCAACTGCACTCCCTCATCCTGGAGCTTGGTCAGGCGCGAAGCCGGGATCCACTTGCGGCGGACGCACAGGCGCAGCCAGTAGCCGCACTCGCCGAGTTCCTTGACTGAGACGCCCAGCGCTTTGCAGAAGTCATTGGCGCTCATCGCCTGGTCCGCTTCACACACGTTCGCCCCAACCGAAGTGCCACAGCCGACCATCTGGTCGATGATGCGGGCATAGACGCGCTTCTTCTCGAGGGCGTCGACGACATCAAGCATCCTGTCGCTGAACTCCTCAGCGCGTGCGACGATCTCGGGCTTCAGACGGCTCACCATGGCTCCCTCCCATTTTCCCTGTTCACTTTTCCATTTTCACTTTGTGGGCACGCACAGGCAAGACGCGTGAAGCTTGGTGTCGGCGTGCTTCCACGCTTCCTTGAAGCGCTTGTCGATCTCCGCAGTGTCCTTGTTCTGAGCCTTGAGTGACTGGGAGAGGCCGTAGAGGGCCCAGCCGTTCTCGGGCCAGATCTTGAGGTCTTCGCGGTACACGGCCTCGGCATCCTGCGGGCGGTCGGCGGCGAGGAGGACGGCGCCGAGGGAGTGGCGCACGGGCTGCACCCAGTCCGGCGGCTCGATGTAGCGGAGCGTGTCCTCGATGGCGATGGCCTTCTTGAGGCTGGCCACGGCGTCGTCGGTCTTCCCCTCGCGGAAGAGGATTTCGCCCTCAAGCGTGTGGTCGGCGATTTCGAGGACCTTGTGCGCGGGGTTCTGGGCCATCATCGCTTCCTGCGGGATGGTCTTGATGTGGGTGCGGAAGGTTCGCTGCTCTTCGCGGGCGAGGGAGGTGTTGCCCTTGGCGTTGTGGGCCGCGGCGCGGGCGAAGTGCCAGAGGGCGACGGTGATCGGGAGGTGCTCGGGGGGCTTGGGGCTGGCGAGGATCTCATCCCACATGCCGAAGCGGACCATGACCTCGCTGCCGATGGGCGTGTAGGCGTCGACGAAGGGGGCCATGTCCTTGACGAAGTCGGCGGGGATCTTGCGGACCATGTCGGCCGCGGCCTTGAGGGCCTCTTCGCGCCGGCCGAGCATCATGCAGGCGTAGGCGAGGAAGTGGTCGTCGTGGGCCATGTAGAGGCGGTAGAGGCCCTGCTTGGGGCTGAGCTTGCGGTACTCGTCATCGACCTTGTTGGCCTTGCGGTTCTGCTCGGCGGCGAGGGCCCACTTGCCGGTGCGGACGTCGATGTGGCTGGGCATGTGGACCATGTGGCCGCTGGCGGGGACGAGGGTGCGGAGGCGGTCGGCGACGGCGCTGGCTTTCTCGGGCGTGCTGGAGGCTTCGACGGCGTGGATGTAGTAGTGGCACGCGCCGGGGTGGTTGGGGTTGATCTTGAGGGCGAGCTCGAGGGCTTCGAGCACGCGGGGCGTCTCGGGGCGCGGCGCGGCGGTGCCGACCTCGTAGAGGTCCCAGGGGCGGAGGTCCATGAGGCTCTCCGCGTAGAGCGTGCAGACGTCGGCGTCGTCCTTGTGCTCGTCGTACACGCGGGACATCGCTTCGGCGTAGGCCTTGTCGAGGGTGCTGCGCTCGTCGAAGGTGAGGGGGAGCTTGCCGTCCTTAGCGGAGGCGGGGTCGATGTAGCGGGAGGCGAGGGCGTCGATGAGTGCCTTCTCAACGGGCGTGGCGTTGTCGGCGGCGTCCTTGGCCTTCTGGAGGGCGGACCACGCGGCCTTGGTGGAGTCCTCGGTCATGACGGGGGCGTTGATGTGCGGGCCGTGGCAGAGGGCGATGCCCCAGTACGCCATGGCGCAGCCGGGGTCGAGGCGGACGGCCTCTTCGAAGGAGCGGATGGCCTCGTCGTGGTTGAAGGAGTACATCCAGTTGAGGCCCTGGTTGAAGTAGCGCTGGGCGTCGGGGCTGGAGGTAGTGACCTTGCGGGTGTGGTTGCCGAGGCCGTCGAATAGGCGGGCCTTGGTGGGCTGGGCCGCGAGCTGGCCGGGGTTGGTGGTGCTGCTGGTTGAGCAGGCGGTGAGGGTGCCGGCGAGGAGGGCGAGGGAGAGGGCGCACGCGCTGTGGAGCGAGCGGGTCATGGGTTCACCTGTCAGGAATGGGCGCGGGCGTGAGTGATTCTGGAGGGCCGGGCCGCCGCGCTCGAACAGAGGGCCCGGTGCTTCCACCTGAGAGAAAGCTAGACGGTGAAGAGGAGGGGATCAACCCGAAATGACAAGGGCCCACCGAAGTGGGCCCTTGGAAAGGAGGTTGGTGAGCGGCGCCAGTTCGACTTGTTAGTTGGACTTCTTGTCGACGACCTTGCCCATGGGCATGCCGGTGCGGGCGACGGGGGCGGGGACCTTGCGGAGGCTGCCAGCGCCGGAGGCAATGTCCTTGACGTTCTTGTTGGGGGTGCTGGGCTTGAGGTTGGGCCCGGGGGCGGGCTTGGGGAGCATGGTGCCCTTGGTGGCGTACGTGGTGAGCACCTTGCCGGTGCCGCCCTGCATGACCATCTTGCTCTCGGTGACCTTGGCGTTGAACTTCTGGCCGTCGCTGGTGACGACGCGGGTGATGGAAGCGGTGCGGCCGGTGGAGCCCTTCACCGTGATGGCCTGGTTCTGGCCGGTGGAGATCGCCTTCTTCACGGCGTTGTTGGCGGCCTTGGTGCCCAGGCCCGACGCGGCGACCTTGTTCTGGTCGTGCTTGGTCTTGAAACTCGTGGCGGTGTCGATCTTGCGGTCGACGAGCTTCTTGTCGGTCATGCCGACGTGGCGCGAGCGGGAGTGGCCGCTGCCCTCATCCTGGTTGAGCTTGGTGTTGGCTTTCTGGATGGGCGAGGGCTGCGGCTTGGGCGGAGCCTTGGGGATGACGTTCTTGGGGGCCGGCTTGGGCGTGGGCTTGGGGGCGGGTTTCGTGTTTTTGGGGCCGGTTTGCTTGGTGTTCATCTTGGACATTGGCGACTCCTCCCGGTGTGGGGCGTGTGGTGTACCACGGGAGGGGTGGGGGAGCAAACGGGCTCGGCGGTGCGCGCAGAAAAAACCCCGAGCCTGCGCTCGGGGCTCTTAGATGCTGTGTGATGGCCTGATCAGCCCTTGATGCCGGTGACCTTGACCTTGGTGTAGCGCTGGCGATGGCCGGTCTTCTTCTGCCATGTCTTCTTGGCCTGGAAGTGCTGGATGTGGAGCTTCTCGCCCTTGACCATGGGCTCGATCACCTCGGCGGTGACGGAGGCGCCGGAGACGAAGGGGGCCCCGACCTTGGCCGCGCCGCCGACGTCGCCGACAACGAGGACGTTGCCGAAGGTGATGGTCTTGCCGGCCTCGGCCTTGCCCTCATCGATCAGGTCCACGAGGATGACCTCGCCCTGGGTGACCTTGCGCTGGCTGCCGGACTCGTCGATGATGGCGTACATGCGGAACTCCAAGTAGGGCCGGAATAGTAGCGCCAACCCTCGTCCGGGCAAGGGGGGCGGGTCATCGACGGGGTTCAGGCGCGGGCGAAGGCGGCGCGGCGGCCGGCCTGCAAGGGGCGGCGGGGGAGGAGGTTAGCGGCCAGGGGGCGCTGGCGGGCCCGTCCGGCAGCCCTGAACGTGGGGATCAGGGACGCGGCCAGCAAGCCGAGGGTTGCGAACGCGGCGGGGGCGAGCCAACGGCGGTTCATGTCGGCCCAGAGGGCCCAGCTGACGTCGCGGGAGCGGTGGTCGAAGTCGCCGTGGGCTCCCTGGTCGCCCGGGACGGGGGAGAAGAGGGCGTCGGGCTGGTCTGGGTCGTTGGGGCCGTCGTAGAGGGCGTGGTCGAGGGCGCTGGTGGCGAGCCAGCGGTCGGCGGTGCGGGGGGCGATGCGGTTGCCGAAGACGGCCTTGATGGTGGGCCAGCCGACGAAGAGCTCGCGTCGGGCGTGGGAGACGGACCAGAGGATGGCTTCGGCGGCCAGCTCGGGCTGGTAGATGGGCGGGATTGGCTGGACGCGCCTGGGCATCTTGTTGCGGATGGTCCGGAAGGCGGGGGTGTTCATCGCCGGCAGGTGCACGAGGGTGGTGCGGACCCTCGAGCGCCGGTGCATGAGCTCGACGCGGAGGGACTCGGTGAAGCCCTTCACGGCATGCTTGGCGGCGCAGTACGCGGAAACGAAGGGGATCGAGCGGTAGGCGAGGGCGGCGCCGACCTGGATGATGACGCCGCGGTCGCGGGGGAGCATGCGTTTGAGGGCGGCGAGGGTGCCGTAGACGTAGCCGAGGTAGGAGACCTCAGTGACACGCTTGAACTCGTCGGCGGTCATGTCCCAGGTGGGGGCAAAGACGGCGGTCATGGCGTTATTGACCCAGACGTCGATGGGGCCGAAGGCCTCTTCGATGGTGGCGGCGGCGGACTCGACGGCGTGTGGGTCGGAGACGTCGGTGGGCACGGCCATGGCCCTTCCACCGGCGGCTTCCACATCGCGGACCGTGCCGGCGAGGCCGTCCTCGCCGCGGGCGAGGAGGCCAATGGTGCAGCCGCGCCGCGCGAAGGCGATGGCGGTGGCGCGGCCGACGCCGGAGGAGGCGCCGGTGATGACGATCACCTGAGCCCGGGTGGGCCCGTGTGGGGTGTTGTCGGCGGGCATGGGGTGGAGCGTCGCCGAGGCGTGTGGGAGGGCGGGGTGGCGGGGGGTGCAGGTGCGCTCATGCCGGGAGCGTTCATGCGTTGGGGTTGGGGCGCGGCGTGGAAGCGCGGGGTGGGTGCGAATACACTCCCACCCCTCGTCCCGGCCGGTCCGGCTGGATGGGGGAGCCCTGGGCGAGTGCCGGAGCGGTCAAACGGGGCAGACTGTAAATCTGTTGGCGAAAGCCTACGGGGGTTCGAGTCCCTCCTCGCCCACTTGGATGAAGCCCCGCCGATCGGCGGGGCTTCGTTCGTTTTGCTGCTGGTGTGGGGTTCGCGTGGCGGGAAGGTGGTTCGCTACGATCGGGGGTATGAAGGTGGAGATCCCCGATGACATCCTGAGGGCGGCGGGGTGGAGCGAGCGGGATGTGCTCGTGGAGCTTGCGTGCCGACTGTTCGAATCGGAGAAGATCGAGCTACCTGACGCGGCCCGGCTGGCGGGGCTCGATCGTGTGGCCGTGGAGGGCGAGCTCAAGAAGCGGGGGATCGCTCCTTACAGGTACACCGCTGATGACCTGGAGCTCGACCTGCGATCGCTGGCGCGTCGGCAGGTGCGGCAGCAGCAGCGGAAGGGCGCCTGAGTGCTGGTAGTGAGCGACACGTCGCCGCTGCGGGCGCTTGAGTCGTTGGGACTGCTTGACCTGCTCACAAAGCTGTACGGGCAAGTGCTGATACCTCCCGCAGTGGAGGCAGAGCTGTCGAAAGGGAACGCATTCCCGAAACTGCCGTGGCTGAAGGTTGTCGCGCCTGGCGATCGCGCCCGGGTTGAAGAGCTGCAGGCACGCCTGGGGCCTGGCGAATCGGAGGCGATTGCGCTCGCGTTGGAGCTGGGCGCTGAGGTCCTCATTGATGAGCGGGCGGGCCGGAGCGCTGCGGTGCAGCTGGGGCTCGAAACCACTGGCGTTCTCGGAGTTCTCCTTGAGGCGAAGTCGCGCGGGCATGTGGGCGAGGTGCGACCGCTCATTGAGGCGTTGATCGCGCGGATCCAGTTCCGGATTTCAACGGCAGTTCTGGATCAGACGCTTCGAGCGGCAGGGGAGCTCTAGCGGTGAACGAAGCGCCGCATGGTTGCATGATCGTGCTGATGGGGCTGCGAGGTGCGGGGAAGTCGACAATTGGGAGGCTGATCGCCGGTCGGCTCGGGCGTGAGTTCGTCGACCTTGATGACGAGACTGCGAAGGTGCTGGGCTTTGCGGGTGCTGGCGAGGCGCTGGGTGTTCGCGGGTTGGAGGCGTTCCGTGCGGCGGAGGTCGCGGCGTTGCGAGCGATGAGCGGACGGTCGGCCAGTGTCGGTGTGCTGGCGCTGGGTGGGGGGACGCCCACGGCGCCTGGAGCAGTTCAAGCTCTGCGGAGCATGGACGGAGTTCGCCTCGTGTACCTGCGGGCGAGCGCCTCGGAACTGCAGGCGCGGCTGCGTGGGGATACGACCGCGCGGCCTCCGCTCGTCGGCAGTGACGCCGTTGCGGAAGTGCCTGACGTGCTGAAGGCACGTGACGGTCTGTACCGTGCAATCGCGGATGTCGTGGTCGAGACCGACGGGCTCACCTGCGAGCAGATTGCTGATCTGTTGATCGAACAGCTGCGGATTATGCCCTGATCGACCAGCCGTAGATGAACCATTCGAAGGCGAGCATGGCCGCGGCAGCGAGGACGAACCACCACCAGACCTCGCGCGTGCCGGAGACGCCGGTGACGCCCTCGACCGGTCGGCCAGCGACTTCGAGGGCGGGCGGGCTGGCGAGGGCGCTCTCGACGTCGTCGGCGAGGTTGATGACGAGGGCGTTGTCGAGCGCCGGACCGGTGACGAGGTAGACGCCGGCGCGGGGCAGCAGGCCGGCGCTGAGGGTGGAGGCGCTGGGCTTGTCGGCCTCGCGGAGGACGAGCTCGACGGGGCCGCGGAGGGTGACGCGGCCGGGGGTGTCGGGGCGGAGGCGGACTTCGGCCGGCTCGCCGGTCTTGAAGGCGCGGCCAGCGGCGGCGTCGGCGCGGAGTGTGAGGAAGTCCACCGCGTCAGACAGGAAGATGGGGAAGCCGGCCTGGAGCGGCCAGTTTGTGTGTGAGAGGTCGAATGCGGCGACGAGGCGTCGGGTGCCGGACGCATCGGTGACGAGGGCCATGAGGGGGCCGTCGAGGCCGCGCATGAGTTCCTGGGGGGCGGGTGTGGGCGGAGTGCCGGGCTGCGGGGGCGGGGGCGTTTCGATGACGAGCGGCGTGCTGCGGGAGACGAGCACGCTGTCGAGGGCGACGTTGCGGAGGATGGGGTGCGAGCGCTGCCAGAAGAGGATGTTGGTGGGGCCGGCGGTTCCGGCGGCGGTGAGGAACGTCAACATGGGCACCGCGCCGAAGTGGATGGTGGGGGCCGGGGGGAGACGGGTGGGGCTTACGCGGTCGAAGACGATGAGGTCCGCGGCGGCGAGGTCGCCCGTCGCGGCGTTGCGCTCGTACTCGCTGGCGGGCATGCGGCGGAAGGAGCGGGAGCGGAGCTCGGTGAGCACATCCTCCAGGATCCAGGTCGCGGCGGTGAGGCTGCTGGTATCGGCGGCGTCGTCTGGGACGACGAGGAGGATGGAGGGGCGCTCGGCGGGCGGGAGGACCGCGCCGGCCATGTTGTCGGCGGCGAGCGTGTCGTCGCGCCCGATGGTCGCGAGCAGGACGCCGCCCGTGGTGTTCTGGAGCTCGAAGATGGCGCTCTGGCGCGCGGGGCCGGCTGGGGTGGCGGCGGCGAGGTCGATGGCGCGGCTCTGGAGAATGGTGCCGTCGAGGGAGAGCGACAGGGGGGCGGCGAGGGGTTGGTTCCCGGTGTTGAGGACGTCGACGAAGACCCGGGCAGTGGCGGGGTCCGCGGCATCGCGGCGTACGGAGAAGCCGACGATTCCAAGGTTGTCGAGCTCCTGAGCACCCACGCGCTCGAAGCGCAGGCGGCTGGTGGATGCGGGCAGGCGGCCCTGGTCGCGGAATGAGCCATCGCTGAGGAGGAGGGTGGTGGGGGGCTCGCCGCCGTCGGCTTCGGCGTCGGAGGCGCCCGCCGCGATGGCGTCGGCGAGCTTGATGGCGGCGGACAGGTTGCCGGGCTCGTCGGTCTGCTGAAGGCTGTTGACGGCGTCGGCAATCACGGCGCGGGAGCTGGTGAATCCGGTGACGGCGCGGGCATCGGCGGCGAACGCGACCACGCACACTTCGCGCCGGCCACCGCCGGAGCGGAGCTCATCGACCAGGTCAAGGGCGCGGCGCTTCGCCTTGGTCAGTCGCGAGAGCGGCTCGGGCCCTTCGGTGGGCTCGAGCGCGCCCATTGAGGCCGAGGTGTCCATCAGCAGGATGACGCGCTCCGCGGCGGGCGCGCCCTGGAGCAGCGCGGGGCGGCCCAGGGCGGTGCAGAAGCAGGCGAGGATCAGCAGGTGCAGCAGCAGCAGCCATGAGGGGCGGAGCATGCGCAGCGGCACGTTGGCCTGCACGTCCTCGGTGGCGCGCGGCCAGAACATGATGGTGGAGACGCGGACGGGCCGGCGGCGGAGTTTGAGCAGGTAGAGGACCAGCAGCGCGGGGATGGTGATGGCCGCGGCGAGGAGGGCGGAGGTGGGGTCGAGGAGGGTCAACCCTCGGAGGGTAGAGGGGAGTTCGGCGACGAGTGCGGGTGTGTGAACCGCATCGATGGTTACACCACCCGGGACTTCGTCGAGGACTCCTCAGTCCCGGCGTCGGGTCATTCCTCTACGAGCGGCGCGAGCGCGGCTTTCAGTCCCGCAACTTGTGCGCGGGTCAGATTGGACATGCCGGGGACGTCGGCGAAGAGCTTGGCGACGAAGCTGTCGCGGAGTTTGCGGCCCGCGGCGGTCGTTTGCAGGATCTTTACGCGGCGGTCCTCGGGGTCCTCGGTGCGGGAGATGAGGCCGCGTTCTTCGAGGCGGTCAACAACGCCGGTGATGTTGGAGGGGTCGCAGCACATCTCGGAGGCGAGGGTGCGCATGGGCGCTTTATCCCCAAGGCCCAGCAGGAGTTTGGCCTGCACGGGGGTGAGGTCGTGGCTCTTGGCGATGCCCTCAAAGTGAACGCGGAGGCGCTCGACGTAAGCGAAGAGGACTTCGACCACCTCGGCGCGGAGCGCGGCGTCTGGGTCCTTGGGGCGTGGGATGCGGCACTGGGGCATCAGGAGTGAGTGTAGCGGAACAGTTGAAAACCTCAACTATCGAACATAGGGTTCTTTCCACCCGGGCCGGGAAGAGATCCGAGAGCACCGGGGCGAGCGGGCGCCGCGCGGCGCCGTGAGCCTGGAAGGGCAGCGAGCACCACCCATGAAGCACAAGCCGATTATCGCCGGCGTCCTGCTGGTCGTCGTTCTTCTCGTCGCGGGCGGCGGGGTTTACCTGTTCAAGAAGCGTCAGGATAAGGCGGCCGAGAAGCCGGCAATGACGCCGATGTTCACGGTGGACGTGGTGCCGGTTGAGAAGGTCTCGTGGTTCGAGACGGCGCGGCTTGTGGGCACGGTGGTCGCCAAGCGCTCGGTGCAGGTGGCCAATGAGGTCTCCGGGACGGTGCGCGAGGTGATGTTCGACACGGGCGATGAGGTGCAGGCCGAGCAGGTGCTGCTCAAGCTTGATACGCGGACCGAGGAGGCCGACCTGGCGGCGGCGAACGCGGCGATGTCGGTGGCGCAGAAGGGCGTCGAACTCGCGCAGGCGGACCTCGTGGTGGCGCAGTCGAACCTGGAGCTTGCAAGGAGCAACCAGCAGCGGTACTCCACGGCCAGCGGCGCGGTATCAGCGTCCGAGATCGACCGCGTGAACGCGGACCTGCGGAAGGCGAACGCCGATATCGAGCGGGCGCAGTCGGCGATATCGAAGTCGCGGGCGGAGGTTGAGCAGGCCGCGGCGCGGGTGGCGCAGATACAGACGGTCATCGACAAGAAGACGATCACGGCTCCGTTCCACGCTCGCGCGAGCATCCGCACGGTGCACCCCGGGCAGTACCTGCCCGAGGGCACGCCCATCATCATGCTGGCCGAGATCACCGACGACATCTACCTCGACTTCGCGATCCCGCAGGAGTACGCAAGCCGCGCCGTGCCGGGGCTGACAGTGGTGGCGCAGTCGGAGGTGCTGGGGCCGGATCTCAAGATCACGGTGCTGTCCGTGGATTCGCAGGTGAACCCCAACACGCGGAACATCCGCGTGCGGTCGACGATCCCCGACCCCGAGCACAAGCTGAAGCAGGGCATGTTCATCGATGTGGTGGTGCCGCTGGAGGCCCCGCGTGACTACCTGGCGATCCCGACCACCGCGGTGCGTCGCGCGGCGTTCGGCGATCACGTGTGGGCGGTGGTGCCCGCGCCCGCCGAGAAGCAGATGCCGGGAATGCCGCCGCTGTTCATGGCCAACACCATGATGGTGGAGCTGGGCCCGGACATCGGCGGCAAGGTGCTGGTGAAGAAGGGGCTGCAGGGGAACGAGGAGATCGCCGCGGGCGGGTCCTTCAAGCTGTTCCCGGGGGCGACGGTGATCAAGGCGCAGGCGGGGCCGCCGGGCGGCGGTCCGGGGGGGCCGGGGGCTCCGGAGGGCGCGGCTCCGAATGCCGGCACTGAGAAGCCGGTGGCGAGCAGCAAGTAAGCCAGAGCACTAAGTCAGCAGAGTCAGCGGCAGCGGTGGGGCGAGCGTTCCGCGGTTGTTTCAGAGCACATACAAGAGCACACGAATGAAGTCGTTCACCGACATCTTCATCAAGAAGCCCGTGCTGGCGATCGTGATCAACCTGATCATCCTCGCGGTGGGGTTCCAGGCGATCTCGCACCTGCCGGTGCGGCAGTACCCACGCCTGGAGTCCTCGGCAGTCACCATCCAGACGTTCTACATCGGCGCCAGCGCGGAGACCGTGCGCGGGTTCATCACGACGCCGATCGAGAAGGCGGTGTCGGCGATCGACGGCATCGACTACATCGAGTCGAGCTCGACCGCGGGCGTGAGCATGATCACGGTGCGGCTGCGGCTGAACCACGACAGCAACGACGCCCTGGCGGAGATCTCGGCGCGCCTGAATCAGGTGCGGAGCGAGCTGCCGCAGGAGGCCGAGAGCCCGGTGATCGAGATCGTGCGGACGGACAAGCCCTACGCGACGTTCTACATCGCGATGCAGACCGACACGCTGACGCTGCCGCAGCTGAACGACTACATGGCGCGGGAGCTGCAGCCGGAGCTGCAGAGCCTGCCGGGCGTGCAGAAGGCGGGCATCGAGGGGCCGCGGGCGCTGGCGATGCGGATCTGGCTGGACAGCCGCAAGCTGGAGGCGTTCGACGTGACGCCCTTCGAGGTGCAGAGCGCGCTGGTGCGGAACAACTTCGTGGCGACGGTGGGGCGGACCAAGGGCGCCGAGGTGCAGATCGACCTGGTGACCGACACCGACCTGCGGAGCCCCGAGGAGTTCCGCCAGCTGATCGTGCGGCAGGTGCAGGGCACGATCGTGCGGCTGGGGGACGTGGCGCGGGTGGAGCTTGGGAGCGAGGAGCCGATGGGGCAGGCCGGGTTCAACGGCAAGCCCGCGATCTGGTTCAGCATCTGGCCGCTGCCCAGCGCTAACGAGCTGGACGTGGCGAAGGCGCTCAAGGCCAAGCTGGCGGAGCTGCAGCCGACGCTGCCGTCGGGCGTTGAGATGACGCTCGCCTACGACGGCACGTACTACATGGAGAACGCGATCCGCGAGATCCGCACCACGCTGATGGAGACCATCGGGATCGTGGCGTTGGTGGTGTTCATCTTCATGGGGTCGTTCCGGACGGTGCTGGTGCCGCTGGTCGCGATGCCGGTGTCGCTGGTGGGGGCGTGCCTGGCCATCCTGCTGATGGGCTTCTCGTTGAACCTGCTGACGATCCTGGCGATTGTGCTGGCCGTGGGTCTGGTGGTGGACGACGCCATCGTGGTGGTGGAGAACGTCGAGCGGCACGTGCAGGAGGGCAAGACGCGCCTGCAGGCGGCGCTGATCGGGGCCCGCGAGCTGATGGGGCCGGTGGTCGCGATGACGATCACGCTGGCGGCGGTGTACGCGCCGATCGGGTTCCAGGGCGGGCTGACGGGGATGCTGTTCCGCGAGTTCGCGTTCACGCTGGCGAGCGCGGTGATCATCTCTGGCGTGGTCGCGATCACGCTCAGCCCGATCATGTCGGCGAAGATGGTGCCCGCGGGCGGGAAGGAGAGCCGCTTCCAGCGGTTCGTCAACCGCCGGTTCGAGACGATCCGGCGCGTGTACGCGCGGCAGCTGGACTTCGTGCTCCAGATGCGGTGGGCGGTGGCGGTGTGCGCCCTGCTGATCACCGCGGCGGCGGTGCCGCTGTACCTGAAGTCCCGCAGCGAGCTCGCTCCTACAGAGGACGAGGGCGTGATCTTCACCTTCGTGCAGGCGGCGCCCGATTCGTCGCTCGAGAACACGATCAAGTCGTTCAACCAGGTCGGCGACATCTTCCTCAACGTGCCCGAGCGGAAGTTCTACTTCCAGGTCGCGATGGTCAACAGCGGCTTCGGCGGCATCCAGACGCAGGACTGGGGCAAGCGCGACCGCACCACGGCGCAGATCAAGGACGGCGACCCCGCCAAGCACGGGATGGACGGGCTGTACGCCCAGCTCTCCATGGTGCCGGGGGTGATGGCGTTCCCGCAGACCCCGCCGCCCCTGCCGGGCGCGGGGCAGTTCGACGTGGAGCTCGTGATCACCAGCACCGACGAGGCCGAGGACATGGCCCCGCTCGCCGGGCAGCTCGTGGGCGCGGCGTTCCAGTCGGGCAAGTTCCAGTACGCCGACACCGACCTCAAGCTCGACCTGCCGCAGACCAAGATCGTCATCGACCGCGAGAAGGTGGCGGACCTGGGGCTGGACCTCGCGAGCGTCGGACGGGACCTCGCAGTGATGCTCAGCGGCGGGTACACCAACCGCTTCAACTACGAGGGCCGCAGCTACAAGGTCATCCCGCAGGTGGAAGACCTGGACCGCTCCACCCCGGAGAAGATCCTGGACCTCAAGGTGCGCTCGGCCAACGGCGGACTGGCGTCAGTGCGGTCGTTCCTGGAGCTCGAGACCAAAGCGGGGCCGCGGGCCTTGACGCGGTTCCAGCAGCGCAACAGCTTCAAGGTGTTCGGCGGCGCGGCCCCGGGCGTGACCAAGGCTGAGGCCCTCACCGCCCTCGAGGACGCGGCCCGCAAGGTCCTGCCCGCGGGGTACACCATCGACTACGCCGGCGAGAGCCGCCAGATCCGCAAGGAGTCCTCCTCGCTGGTCACGACGCTGGGCCTGGCCCTGGGGCTCATCTACCTCGTGCTCGCGGCCCAGTTCTCCAGTTTCCGTGACCCGCTCATCGTGCTGCTGGGGTCGGTGCCGCTGGCGATCACCGGGGCGCTGCTGTTCACCTACCTGGGCTTCACGACCCTCAACATCTACTCGCAGGTGGGGCTCATCACGCTGGTGGGGCTGGTGGCCAAGAACGGCATCCTCATCGTGGAGTTCGCCAACCACCTGCAGGAGCAGGGGCTCAGCAAGTTCGAGGCGGTCAAGCAGGCCTCCGCTACGCGCCTGCGGCCCATCCTCATGACTTCCGCGGCCACGGTGTTCGGCCACTTCCCGCTGGTGCTCGTCACCGGCGCCGGCGCCGAGGCCCGCAACAGCATCGGCATCACGCTGGTGGCGGGGATGACGATCTCGACGCTGTTCACGCTGTTCGTGGTGCCGTGCATCTACATGCTGATCGCAGCCCAGCACAAGCACGCGGAGCTCGATGCCGACGGGCTGCCGATCGAGCGGCTGCCGGCGCGGGCGCCGGTGCTGAACGGTGTGCACCAGCGCGAGGTGGTGATGTCGTAAGCGGGGCCGGAAACACGGGGAGAACCACGAGCCCTGTGCGCGAGCACAGGGTTCTTTCTTTGCAGGAACCGTGGGTGCAGGTATCCCCTGTGCTTGCGCACAGGGCTCGTGCTTACTCCTGCGGCTTTTTGGGGGCGACCGAGGCCTCGATCTGCTTGAGCAGGTCATCGAGCGCGGCGCGGTCGAGCCACTTGCCGCGCACGCAAACCGCCTCGATCTTGCGGGTGTTCGCAATGTCGTTGGTCGGGTCGGCGCTGAGCAGCACCAGGTCCGCGCGCTTGCCCGCGGCGATCACCCCGAAGTCCGGGTCAATCCCAGCGCCCGAGCCCTTGTTCGGGAGCGAGCGCAGGTAGTCGGCGGGAGTCGCGGTCGCGGCCTTGAGCGCCTGCGCGGGCGAGAGGCCCGCGCGGACGAGGGCCTCAAGCTCCTCGTGGAGGGCGAAGCCTGTGACGAGGAAGAACTGCGGCGAGTCGGAGCCCGCCATCAGCGGCACGCCCTGCTTGTTGAGCTCGGCAACGAACGCTGCCCGCACGCGGGTGAACCAGGGGCCCAGCTCCCCATCAGAGAACGGGCCGTTGTCGACGGTGTGCTGCCGCTGCTGCTCCCACTGCTTGACGGCGTTGGGCATGATGTACTTGATGCCCGGCTTCTTGAGCAGGGTCTCGTTGGTGGTGTTCACGTCGGCGATGAGGTCGAAGAGCGCGGCCGTGGGGGTCACGGTCACTCCCGCCTTCTTGATGCGGGCAACAACCGCAGGGACTTGCGTGAGGTCCGCGGCGTCCTTCACGTGCGGGGCGGGCATCTGTGCCCAGCCGTGCTCGGCGCCCGGGGGGCAGATGGCGGCGAGCAGGCCGTCCATGTGCTCAATTTGCATGGTGGCGGCGAGGGCGCGGTCGAGGCCAACCTCGTTGTCCACGTGCCCTGCCACGGCGATCCGCTGCTCGCGGGCGGTGTTCTGGATGGCCTCGTACACCTGCGGCACAATGACCCGGTGCGACTTGATGAGGTCAAAGCCCCTGGCCTTCTGCGCCGCCACGGCCTCGCGGGCCTTGTCGGCGGTCTTGTGCGCCTGGGCGTTCATCGGCGGGCCGGCGAAGTAGCAGAGCGGGCCGACGAGTTCGCCGGTGGCCATGCGGCGGCGGAGCTCGATGTGGGCATCGTGCCCGATCATCCCGCGGGCGGTGGTAACGCCGTTGGCCAGCAGCAGCGCGGCCGCGCGCCAGGAGGGGTCGCCCTGATCGCCAGCGAAGGGCGGGAAGTGGACGTGCATATCGCAGAGGCCGGGGATCAGGAACTTGCCCGAGCCATCAACCTCCGTCGAACCCTTGAGGGAGACGGGCTTGTCGGTGATTTCAGCGATCTTGCCGTCACGGACAACGACGGTGCGCTTGGGCAGCGTGCCCGCGTCGGTCATAGTGATCACTGTGACGTTGGTGATGACGACGGGCACAGCGCCCAGCGGCTTGACTTCGAGCTTTGTGGTCGGCTGCTGAGCAGCTTCGGCCTGCGGCGGCGTTGCCGGCGAGGGTACGGCGGGCTGGGCCACTGCGGCGCCCGCGAGCATGGTGCACACCGAGAAGCCTGCAATCCGCATCATCGTTTTCACTGCCGCAGACGCGCGCATAACCCCTCCGTCCGGATAAGTCACCCCGCCCGGGTGACAAGATGCGGTGGGCGTGCTGATCCGTCGGACAGGCGCCGAATTCCGGCGCACCCCGGTCGCACAACGTGGCCGCCGCAAGGGCCTTGGAGCGAGTTGCGCGAACCTTCGCCCTCCGGTGCAACCGCTGGTGACCAGACGCGAACGGGTGTCGGTCCCCGTCAGGGGATTGTGTTGCAGGGTTGCTGTTTGCAGGTCACGGAACCGTTCATGACTGACCCGGTCGGCAGGCTGCCGGATGGCTCGGAGTACCTCCGGTACATCCCACCGCTGCCGCTGGACGCGCGGTGGCAGCTGCCGGAGGACACCGGCGGCCTGCGGGCGGCGTGGCTTGCACTCCGCACGGCCCTGTCCGAAGCGGGGCGGCTCGACGCGGCCATGCGCACGCTGGTTGAGCACTGGGCCTCGCGCGGGCTGCTGGTGCGCCCGATCCAGGTGAGCGGGCGGTCGCACATCGCGATGATGCTGGAGATCGGGATCGACGCCGCAGTCGCGGCTTCGGCGGAGGTGAGCACCGATCTTTCGAAGTGGCCGACAGAGGCCGGGCGTCGGCAGAGCGCCGACCTGCTGGTCGGCGTGATCAAGCAAGGGGTGGACATCGCGCCCGCCGAGGTGGCGCAGCTGCACGCGCTGCTCTGCCCCACGCTGCGTCCGCCCGCGGTGCCTGGCATGGTGCAGGACCCCGAGGTGCTCCGTGACAGCCGCGGCAAGTGGCGGCGGCACATGGTGCTGGTCATCGACGGGGAGGGCGTGCGGAAGGACACGGCGCCCGTTGACCGGGTTCTGCCGTCGATTGCGGAGGCCATACGGGCGAATGCCGCGGCGAGGGCCGCGGGGGTGCCGGCGCTGGTGCGTGCGGCGTGGGTGCTGCACGCGCTCGGCGTGATCCATCCCTTCTATGACGGCAACGGGCGGCTGGCGCGGACCCTGGCCTCGGCGGTGATGATCCGCGCCGGGGGCTTCCCCCTGATGCTCCCGCCCACGGCCCACCCCACGTACCTGCATTGCGTGTCCACGGCACGCAAAGGCGACCCCGCTCCCCTGGTCCAGTTGTTCGCGAACGCGCAGCGGCTGGTGGTGCGGGATGCGGTGGAGTTTCTGAGCCGGGGCGTCCCGTAAGATTGGGCGTGCAGGCGTACAGGGTCATCGTGGTGGGGGGAGGGCACGCGGGCGTGGAGGCCGCGTGGGCGGCGGCCAATGTGCTGGGTGGGTCCGCGATTGGAGCCGACGGGCCGTCAGTCGCGCTTGTCACGCTCGACACATCCAAGATCGGGGTGATGTCGTGCAACCCGGCGATCGGCGGCCTGGCGAAGGGCCAGCTCGTGCGAGAGGTGGATGCGCTCAACGGCCTCATGGGGCTGGCGACGGACGCGACGGGCATTCAGTTCAAGGTGCTGAACACGAGCAAGGGGCCGGCGGTGCACGGGCCGCGGGCGCAGTGCGACAAGCACGCGTACGCGGAGGAAGTGCAGCGTCTGATCGCCATGCGCCCTGAGATCGAGCTGGTGGCGGGGAGCGTGGAGCGGCTGGTGGTGGAGCGCGGCGAGCTGCGCGGGGTGGTCGTGAAGCGGGCGCCTTCCGGTGAGGTGCTGGAGCTGCACGCGGGCGCGGTTGTGCTGACCACTGGCACGTTCATGCGGGGGCTGATGCACACCGGCGAGCGCAGGACGGAGGGCGGGCGGTTCGGTGAGGCAGCGGCGGTGGGCATCTCGGGGGCCTTGCGCGAGCTGGGGTTCGAGCTGGGGCGATTGAAGACGGGAACGCCGCCGCGGTTGAAGCGGGGGTCGATCGACTGGGACGGACTGCCGCAGCAGTGGGGGGATGAGCGGCCGGCGCCGTTCTCCGATCTCACGGGATCGAAGGAGTCGATTGCGCGAGCAATCGGAGGTGCTTTCTCTGAGGACTTCCGAGCGGAAGGCGAAGAGGAATGCACTCGATCGCTTGCGCGTTCGGTTCTGTTCGAGCGCTTCCCACTCCTGCCGCAGGTCGCGTGTGCCCAGACGCACACCACGCGCGCTGTGCACGAGATCATCCGTGTCAACCTGCACCGCGCGCCCATGTACTCGGGGCAGATCGAGAGCGTGGGCCCTCGCTACTGCCCCAGCATCGAGGACAAGGTCGTGCGCTTCGCCGAGCGCGAGACGCACGGCGTGTTCCTCGAGCCCGAATCGCTCCGCGACGACTGGGTCTACTGCAACGGGATTTCCACCAGCCTGCCGGCGGATGTGCAGGACGCGATCGTGCGCTCGATGCCGGGCTGCGAGCGGGCGGAGGTGTACCGCTACGGGTACGCGGTCGAGTACGACATGGTGCGCCCGCACCAGATCCGCGCCACGGGCGAGACGAAGCTGGTGCGGAACCTGTTCCTCGCGGGGCAGATCAATGGGACCAGCGGCTATGAGGAGGCCGCGGCGCAGGGGCTTGTGGCGGGCGTCAATGCGGCCCGGCGTGCGACGGGCCAGGGTGAATGGGTACTGGGGCGCGAGCAGGCGTACATCGGCGTGCTGATGGACGACCTCGTGACCAAGACCCCGATCGAGCCGTACCGCATGTTCACGAGCCGCGCCGAGCACCGGCTGCTGCTGCGGGCGGATAACGCCGCCGACCGGCTGACGCCCGTGGCGCGGGAGGTGGGGTTATTGGAGAACGCGTGGGGGCGGGTGCGGTCGCGGGTGTTTGCTTTGCGCGGGGAGCAGATGCGGGCATTGCACGCGGCCATCGATGCGGCGCGGGTTGAGGGTGTGCCGCTGGGGCGGCGGATGATGGCGGCGGAGTTCGAGTTGGACGACTTGCGGCGGGATCTGGAGGAAGTGGGTGACGAAGACATCCGATCGCTTGCGCGATCGGCTGTTTCGGCTCTGACCACTGTGTACGCCGACCGCCGGTATGAGCCCTATCTGGTGCGGCAGCGGGCGGAGATCAAGCGGCAGGCGGAGCTCGAGCACCGCCGTCTTCCAGAGAATGCCCCGTACGAGTCGTTCCACCAGATGCGGACCGAGGCCCGCCAGGCGCTGGTGAAGTTCCGGCCGGCCACGTTCGGGCAGGCGGGGCGGCTGGAGGGGATGACCCCGGCGGACCTTACACTGCTGGCCGTGCTGGTCGCCCGCAAGTGAGCCATTGAGACGCCGATGCTGATTGCACTGCTCGCCGAAACCGCCGCGGAACGCAACTTCGCTCTGGACCTCGTTGTGGTCCTGGCGATGGCGGCGCTGGTGGCGCTCGCGTTCAACCGTTTTCGGCTGCCCTCGATCCCCGGGTACATCATCGCCGGCGCGCTCATAGGGCCGCACGCGTTCCAGATCATCCGCACGGCTGGGCGCGTCGAGGAGATCGGCCACCTTTCGACCATCCTCCTGCTGTTCATCCTCGGCCTTGAGCTCGACATGGCCAGGGTCAAGAAGGGGCTGTTCTCGATCGTGGGCGGCACGACGCTGGCCACCGCCATCATGGTGCTCCTCGCCTGGGGCCTGGCCTACCTCTTCGTCGGCAGCGTGCCGGTGGCGCTCGGGATCGCCCTTGCGATGGGGTTTACGGCCACGGCGGCGCCAATCCGCATGATGGAGCAGCGGCGGGAACTGCACACGACCTACGGGCGGCTGGCATTCGGCATGTGCCTGTTCCAGGACCTGCTCGCCGTGGTCGCCCTTGCGGTGATCCCCTTCCTGGCGCTGTGGAACGGCACTGCTGTGAACCAGGAGGAGACGACGCCGCTGCAGGCGCTCCGCGCGGGCGGCATCGCGGTCGCTGGCATCGCCCTGCTCCTGCTGTTTGGGCGCTTCGTGCTCCCGAAGATTTTGCGGGAGGCAAGCCGCTATGGCGGCGAGGTCATGATCGTGGTCTCCGCGGCCATGGCCCTCGCGGGCGCGATGTACACCGCGTGGCTGGGTTTCAGCCCGGAGATGGGCGCGTTCCTGGGCGGCTTCATGCTGGCGAGCACGCCCTTCCGGTTCCAGGTCTCGGGGCAGCTGATCCCGATGCGCGACCTGTTCCTGGCCGTGTTCTTCACCGCGGTCGGTCTCGCGGTGCCGCTGCGGGACGTCGCGAGCTCGTGGTGGGTCGTGCTGCTGGGGCTGCTGGGGCTCGCGTTCGTGCGGCTGGTCGGGATACCGCTGGCATCGTGGGCGCTGGGCGCGTCGCTGCGGGTGGGCGTGCTCGCGGCGGTCACCCTCGTAGCGGCGGGCGAGTTCACGCTCATCATCCTGGCGAAGGGGCGTCAGGAGGGCTTGTTCACGGAGGAGTACGTCGCGCAGGCGGTCGCGGTGGTCGCGTTCTCGATCCTGTGGTCACCGCTCATCGCGGCGCTCGGGCGGCGGGTGGCTCCGCGCCTTGAGTCCGTCCGAAATGCGCCCTGGGTGCAGCGTTCGATGCTGCGGGAGGAGCCCGCGGCCGTTGACGGTGTGGCCGACGCCCAGGGGGACAAGTTCAAGGTCATCATCGCGGGATTCGGGCCGGTGGGGCGGGCTGTGGCCGATGCGCTGCAGCCGGAAGGCGTGGACATCACAGTGGTGGAGCTCAACCCCAACACCGTGCAGCGGCAGGTGCTGCTGGGTCGCAAGATCGTCTATGGCGACGCCAGCAACCCCGAGGTGCTGCACTCGGCCGGCATCGAGCATGCCGACGCCGTTGTGCTGACGATGCCCGATGAGGAAGCCATGCTGCGGGCCTGCCGCACGGTGCGGATGCTCAAGAAGGACGTGTTCCTCGCGGCCCGCGCCAACGCACTGAGCAAAGGCCTGATGGCGATGCAGCTCGGGGCTGATCACGCGGTGGTGGAAGAGATGGCCACCGCGGAGGCGATGGGCAAGGAAGTGCTGCTGAAGGTGAAGGACCGGATGGCGGGGGCCGATACGGGGCCGCGGTTGTACGAGTTTCAGTGAAAGGATTCGTGTCATGAACCTCCTTGCGGCTGTCGTCCTCACAAGCGGGTTGTGGCATCAGGCACCTGCTGACCCGCGGCACATCACCGTTGATGTGAGAGTTGTGGACGCGAGCGGTACGCCAGTTGCACGGGTACCGCTCATGGCTAAAGTCGATTCGACAAATGCGTTCGCGGAGACCGACGCGGATGGAACCGCCAATTTCAACCTCTTGGCACCCGCGACAGATGTAAAAGTTGATATCGCGACATTGGTAGGGCCGGCGCGAAGGGGCGAGAAGTACAGCGAGTACCGCGAAAGGAAAGCTGCAGGTGCTGCCCTGATCGAGGCTCATACGTTTGAAAAGGCATATGCCACAAGCGTGCCGCAGGGGAGTGAGCGTGGTTCGCTCCGCATCGTTGTTCAGCCCGCGCTCAAGGTTACGTTCAAGGTTGAGGACGCCGGTACTCCTGTACAGCACGGTGGGGTGGTTGGCCGCCAGCTCCCGTTGACAGTGCAAGCCAAGCGGCCGGTCAATGGTTCGTGGACCATCGGCTGCATTAGGCCTAACGAGCGGACGGTGCTGTTTGCACTGTGCGGCAACTCCGCGGCGGTTCCAATCGTGACTCCGCCGATCCAGAAGGACACGAATCTCGGCGTGTTTCAGGTGCCGACTTGGAAAGAGTCCGCTCAAGTTCCCATCACTCTTACCAACTTCACAGGCAAAGGACTCGCTGAAACGCGGCTCCGTGGAATCTCGTTCGTCAAGTCTGATGGTTCTCTTGTACAGTCGTTTCTGGACCTGGTGCCCGGGGATGCGATTGAGGTAACCGGCGATGGCAAATCGCCGAGCCTGCCGGAAGGCACCTTCTACGTTGTGCCCGGAGCCTTCATGGCCACACGGGCGCAGGTTCGACTATTCGAGCGGTGCGCTGCTGGCGAGGACCTGTGTAAGTCGTCTATCCCGAAGGTTGTCGTGAGCGGCGGCAAAGCCGACCACATCACGGTGGATACGCCTGCCGCTGAAGCAGCGATTCTGTCAGAAACTTCGCCGAAGTGAAAACAACGAGTCTGACTCGGGCACTCACCGTGCGGCGCCGACAACTACATCGTCGAACTCGTCGCCACGGAACAGGTTGCCCAGGTAGGCCCGCTTGACGATGGGGTCGTTGATCACGTCGCGCGGCGTGCCCTCCGCGATCTTGCGGCCCTCGAGGATGATGCACGCGCGGTCGCACACGCGCAGCGTCTGCTGCACGTTGTGGTCGGTGATCAGGAACGCGATATTGCGGTCCGCGAGGCGGCGGATCTCGGCCTGGAGGTCCTCGACCGCGATGGGGTCGACGCCGCTGAAGGGCTCGTCGAGGAGGATGAGCTTGGGCTCGGTCACGAGGGCGCGGGCGATCTCGAGCTTGCGGCGCTCGCCGCCCGAGCACGTGCGGGCGGGCTCGTTGGCTTTCTTGAGCAGGCCGAACTGGTCGAGCAGGGCCGCGGCGCGGTGCTTGCGCTCGGCCCGCGGCAGCTTCAGCGTCTCGAGGATCGCGAGCAGGTTCTCCTCGCAGGTGAGGCGGCCGAAGATGCTTGGCTCCTGCGAGAGGTAGCCCATGCCCAGGCGGGCACGCCGGTACATCGGCAGGTCGGTGACGTCCTGGCCATCGAAGAACACGCGGCTGCCGGAGCCCGGGTCAGGGTCGATCATGCCGATGGTCATGCGGAAACTGGTCGTCTTGCCCGCGCCGTTGCGGCCCAGCAGCCCGACCACCTCGGCACGCTCCACCGAGAAGCCCACGTCGTCGACGACGACCCGCCCGTTGTACGTCTTGTGCAGTTTCTGGGTCTGGAGCAGCGGCATCAGGCCCAGAGTTTAGACGGTGGGAAGCGGTGATGCGTCTTGGGGTGTTTGGCCCCTATGCGGGCTGCCGTGTGGTGAATCACCCCGCGCACCGCCAGGCTAATGCAGGAACCGCAGGCACATGGGGTAGCGGAAGTAGCGGCCCTTGCCGGCGGAGAGCGCGCCGAAGATGGCCGCGATGTAGCCGAGCAGGTACAGGCCCACGATCAGCACCTCGCCGATGCAGATGACCGTGAGCAGCAGGGCGATCACTCCGTAAACGAGCATCGACAGGTGAAAATTGACGATCTCGCGCCCGTGGTCGTCCACGAACGGCGACTCCTTGTGCCGCACCCGCCACATGATGAGGGCGGGGATCACCGGGATCCAGAACACCGGCAGGATGAACGCCGTGAGGTGCATGAAGACCGCCCACGTCCGCTCCCACTCCGCGGCGTGCGGGTCGTGCAGGGGGTCGGCTTGTGGGGGGTAGGTCTCCACGCCACTGCTTTCGGTATTCCCCGTCGCGCCTTTCAGGGGCGGGGTACCAAACACGGAGGTACGGAGAGCACTGAGGTGGGAACTGGAATCAAGGGTCAAGAAGGCCGTGGCCTCTCATCCGCCTCCCGTCCTTTCACCAACTCCGCCTCCCTGTACTCCGTGCCTCCGTGTTTGGTCTTCGTCTTTCAGTTCCCGAAGAGGTTCTTCTCACCAAAGTACCCGTTCGCCTCGAAGTACCGCATCGCCTCATCGACGCTCGCGAAGATCTTGGTCGCGGTCTCGGTGATGAAGGGCGAGGGACTCTTCTTGGGCTTCCACACCACGAAGACCTCTTTCGTGTGCTCCCACGCGTGGTGGAGCTCGCGCTCGACGCCGCTTGACAGGCCCGGGATGCCGCCGGGCAGCTCGGGGATGTAGCTCACGATCATGTCCGACTGGTCCACGAGCTTGAAGTCGCGCATGTAGATCTGGCCGTCGATGTCGCCGGCGATGTCCAGCACCTCGCGGATGCGGACCTTGATGGGGGCGGCGGTCTTGGCACCGCCAAAGGTGTGCGGGGCAACCTCCAGGAACTCCTTGCCCTCGCGGGCCGCGGCCATCGACCGCTCCAGCAGGAGCTTCTCGTCCACATCGCCGGGGTCGAAGGTGATGAAGTGCTGGGCGAGGGCGGCGCGGAACGCGTCGATCTCGGCGAGCACGTCGGGCATGTCCACGACGTGCGACATCGGGAAGCTGGGGTACACCTTCCGCATCCCAGGGCGGCAGATGAGGCGGAACAGCTGCTTCACAGTGGGCTGGTGCCGGCCGCGGGAAAGGATGTAGAACTTGGAGCTCGGGATCGCCTTGGACATCAGCTCAGTGGCGAGGATCTCCTCCTCCCGCCACACCATGCAGTCCTTGAGCGTGGCGTCGATCTCATGCTCGTTGTGCAGGCGGTGGTGCACGACCTCGATGTTGTCCACCAGGCAGATGAAGAGGTCCGGGTTGAGCTTGGCGATCTGGTCGTAGTCGAAGGCGGAGAACAGGCCGTGCCGCCAGCGGAAGGTGGCGTGCGTGTTCACCATCAGGTTCTTCTGGTCGCGGCTGTCAGCGATGATGTCCTTGAACGCGGCCCGGCGGAGGGAGTCGAGGCGCGACAGCGGCAGGTCGAGGATGCGGCCGGGGCGCACGTCCCGGGCCTCGCGGTACATCATGTCGCCGACGTGGTAGATGCTGATGGGATCGCCCTGCTCGCCGGCGAAGCGGGCCGCGCCATCGAGGTACGGCTTCTTGTCCATTCCAACCTGGCCGGTGACGATGGCGCGCATGGGGCAACTCCGTGAAGGGGAGGATGATAGGTGCGTAGCGCAGCCCCATAGGACCGAGAGGACTCATAGGACCTATGCGAAAAAGGCCGGCGCAACGCGCCGGCCTTCGTGTATCACTGTTGTCGCGCGGCTCAGTTCGCCGCCGCGTCGCCCTTGCGGTGCGCGGCCTCGACCAGGGCCTCGAGCTCCGGGTCGATGCGGCGGAAGAAGCGGCTGGGCTTTTCGTCGCTCAGGCGGGCGTTGAGCTTGGTGAGGCCCTCATCCACGATCTGGCGGACGCGCTCGCGGCTGATGCCGATCTCGTCGGCGATCTGCTTGAGGGTGAGGGGCTCGCAACCGTCGAGGCCGAACCGCATGCGGAGCACCGCGGCCTCGCGCTCGTCAATGGACTCGAGGAGCTTCTTGAGGAGGGTGAGCTCCTCATGGTGGAACATGCGCTCGTCGGGCGTGCCGTGGCGCGTGTCGGCCACGAGTTCGGACAGGTTGATGAGGTCGCCGTTGTCGTCCTTGGCGGTGCTGCCGCCGGACTGGAAGGCGCGGATGGAGCGGCGGATGATGCGGACCTTCTTGAGGGGCAGGTCCATCGCCTTGGCGAGGTCCTGAAGGCTGGGCGGGGCGCCGAGCTCGGCCTCGAGGCGGCGGTACGCGATCTTCCACTTCGCGATCAGCTCCACCATGTAGGCGGGGATGTGCACCGGCTGCGTGGCGTTCATCAGCGCCCGCTTGATCGCCTGCTTGATCCACCAAGAGGCGTAGGTGGAGAAGCGGGCGCCCTGCGCGGGGTCGAAGCCCTCGACGGCGCGGAGCAGGCCGATGTTGCCCTCTTCGATCAGGTCGGTGAGGGACAGGCCGCGGTTCACGTAGTTCTTGGCGATCGACACGACGAGCCGCAGGTTGGAGCGGATCATGCGCTCGCGGGAGGCGGCGCAGTTGTCGTTGATGATCTTCCAGCCAAGCTCGCGCTCCTCCTCGGCGGTCAACAGCGTGTAGCGGTTGATTTCCTTGAGGTAGAGCGACAGGTCCGATTGGACAGACCGGCTCCCTGTGGTTGTCTTGTCAGCGGAAACTCGACTCACGTCTCCCACCCTTCCCGGCGTAGATTCGCCGTACTGCCCCGGTCGGAACTCCGGTTCTGCACACAAACGCAGGGGCACGCAGGCCCAGGCAGCAAGCCACTATCCGTATGACCCCGTCCTAGGGTTTCATCGACTCTGGGGCCTAAGGGCTGAAGGATCTCTCTCGCGCACCTCTCCCCAGTATGAACATGTGCCGGTTTGCGCGAAATGCAAGGCACACTCGGAATTTTTTGCTCGTCGACGAACTTTTCTGCGCCACCCCCCTCCAGCACCCTTCCGGCCCGTCCGAACGTATATTTTGAGTGTCGCCAAGCTGGCAGGATGAAGTATTGGCAGGCGGCAACCCATGAGCCAGGACATCTCTAAACTCTTGCAGGAATGGGCTTTCCAGCCCGGGCAAATCAACGCACGCATGATCGTGGGGGACGACGGCGAGCCCCGCGTGCAGGTCCGCCTGGACCTCGGCATCATCCAAATGTTCGCCGACGGGCGTCCGGACGGCGAACGTCCGTTCGGGTACCCCAGCCTCCTGGAGTACTTCGAGGCGCAGCTCGAGGGCGAGGATGAGCCCGATTATTCGGGGGCTGAGAGCAAGCCCGATAAGCAGAATCTGACGTCCGACGACTGCCGGGCCCTGCGGGAGGAGGCCGCGCAGTTCTACCAGCGGTACCTCGCCCTGCTCGTTCTGGAGGACTTTGACCGCGTGGTACGCGACACCACCCGCAACCTGCGGGTGCTGGACCTGTGCGCCAAGCACGCCTCCACCGAGGAGGACCGCACCATCCTGGAGCAGTTCCGCCCCTACATCACCATGATGCGGGCAAGGGCCCTTGCCAGCCAGGCGATGAAGGACAACGAGCCCAAGGCCGCGATCCACGCCCTGGATGAGGGGCTGGAGGCCCTCCGATCCTACTTCAACGATTCGGGCAAGCCGCAGATGTTCGACCAGAGCAGCGAGGTTGAACTGCTCCGCGGCATGCGCGACGCCCTGGTTCCCAAGCTGCCCATCTCCCAGAAGACCGAGCTCCGCCAGCGGCTGGCCAAGGCCATCGAGCAGGAGAACTACGAGCTCGCGGCCATCCTGCGGGATGAACTCAAGCAGCTGAAAGACACGCCGGCGCAGGGGTGACTTGCTCTGCGCTGATCTGCTGCAGCTCCTCCGCCCCATACGGGGCGGCTTGAGATCGCCCGAGCGAACCATGGGTTCAGCGACGCGAAGCCGCGTCGCTGCACCCGTGGCAACGCTCCAACGCCCCCTTCGGGGCGGAGACAGAGAGCAACCTGTGTTTTGGGCCGGCGGTTGCCCGCCATCCGATAGCTTTGGGCGATGAGCCCCACTCCCAACTCCCCCGTCCATTCCGGCGTGCAAGCGAGCGAGTCCGAGGTGTTTTCCGCCCTTGAGGGGCGGTCGGTGTACCTCGTGGGCATCGGCGGGTGCGGGATGTCCGGGCTGGCCCGGATGATGCGTAGCCGCGGCGCGGCGGTGAGCGGGAGCGACAAGGAACAGAGCGAGACGACCGACGCGCTGGTGGCCGAGGGTGTGGCGGTCGGGTTTGACCAGAGCCGGGCGTGGATCCCCGAGCAGTGCGACGTGCTGGTGGCGACCGCGGCCGTGCGGCCCGACCACCCGCAGCTGCTGGAGGCGCAGCGGCGCGGCGTGCCGGTGTACCTGTACGCGGAGGCGTTGGGCCGCTCGATGGTGGGGCGGACGGGGGTGGCCATTGCCGGGACGCACGGCAAGAGCACGACCACTGCCATGCTGGGCTGTGCCGCGACGGACGCGGGGCTGGACCCGACGGTGATCGTGGGGGCGACGAGTGCGCAGCTCTCGACGGGGGCGCTGGCGGACATCGGGCAGCCCACCGGGTTCCGGCTGGGCGCGAACGCGATCCCGCGTGGGGGCATGGCGGGGAAGCCGGGCATCCTGGTGGCTGAGGCGTGCGAGTTCAACCGTTCGTTCCACAACTTCCGCCCGACGATCGCGAGCATCTCGTCGGTGGAGGCTGATCACCTGGACATCTACGGCTCGCTCGACGCGGTGGTGGAGGCCTTCCGCGACTTCGCGAAGCTGGTGCCGGCGAAGAGCGCGGGCGGCAGGCTGCTGATCGCTCATGACGGCGCCCACCGGCGCGAGGTGACCGCCGGCTTGGACTGCGAGGTCGAGACCATCGGCTTCTCGCCCGAGGCGAACTGGGTCGTGAGCTACGACCCCGGGACGCGGAAGGTGACGGTGTCGCACGAGCGCGAGGTCGTGGCTACGTGGACGAACCTGCTTCCCGGGGCGCACAACGCCGTGAACGCGGCCACCGCCTTCGTGCTCGGATCGTGGCTGGGCGGTGACGCCGCGACGCTCGCGAAGAGCCTGGGCGCGTTCCGCGGGATCGATCGGCGGATGCAGTTCCTGGGCGAGCGGCCCATGCCCAGCGGCGGCGTCGTCCGCGTGTACGACGACTACGGCCACCACCCCACCGAGATCGACTGCACGCTGCGGGCTCTGCGCGAGAGCGAGCGCCCGCAGGACCGCGGCGGGCGACTCGTGTGCGTCTTCCAGCCACACCAGCACAGCCGCACGCGACACCTGATGGAGGAGTTCGCCAGCAGCTTCTCGCAGGCGGATGTGGTCATCGTGCCGCAGATCTACTTCGTGCGCGACAGCCAGGAGGAGAAGCAGAAGGTCACGGCCGGCGACCTCGTTGACCGCCTTCGCAGCAAGGGCGTGCGGGCGATGCACCTGTACCCCTTCGAGGCGATCGTCGAGCAGCTCGAGAATGTCTGCCGCGGCGGCGACCTGCTGGTGGTGATGGGGGCGGGGCCGGTGTGGCAGGTGGCGCGGGGGTTCCTGAAGGCGTGAGGCAGAAAACTAAACACGGAGGCACGGAGTACACGGAGAAGGAAGGCAGAGTTGGGATGGGAAGGGAGAAGATGACGGGAGGATGTTGAAGCTGGACCTGTTTTTTTCGTCCCACCATCCTCTCCGTGCTCTCCGTGCCTCCGTGTTTGGTATGAAGGATTGAGATGACCGCAGTCGCGACTGAACCGGTGATCCAGGCGAACGCCCCCATTCCGACGTGGTTTGGGATCGGCGGTGGCGCGGAGCGGTTCTGTGTGCCGCGTTCGGTGGAGGAACTGCGGCGGTGCGTGGAGATTGATCCGCGTCTGCGGGTGCTCGGCGATGGGGCCAACCTGCTGGTTGATGACGATGGCGTGTCGGAACTGGTGGTTGAGCTCGCTGCGACCGGGTTCACGAAGATCGAGATGGATGTGAAGACCGGGCGCGTGTACGCGGGGGCGGGCGCGGATCTGGCCAAGCTGGTGACCGAGTCGGTGCGGCAGGGTTTGTCGGGGCTCGAGGGCCTTGGCGGGATCCCGGCGACCGTGGGCGGGGCCGTGATGATGAATGCGGGCGGGGCGTTCGGGGAGATCGGGCCATCGATCGTGCGGGTGTTCGCCGTGGACCGCGTCGGGCGCGAGCGGGTGCTGGAGAACGGGCGCGACGTCCGCTTCACGTATCGCCACTCGGGGTTGCAGGGGCTGATCATTACCGGGGCCGAGCTCATGCTGCCGCCCGGCGACGCCGCGGCCCTGCGGACGAAGCTCAAGGATGTCATGGCGTACAAGAAGACCAGCCAGCCGATGGCGGAGAACTCCGCGGGCTGCTGCTTCAAGAACCCGACGCTGGGCGAGGATGTGAAGGAGCTCGGCGAGGTGGGGGCGAAAGGCCGGCGTGTGTCCGCCGGGCTGCTCATCGACCGCGCCGGGTGCAAAGGCATGCGCGTGGGCGGGGCAAGTGTCTCGATGCGGCACGGCAACTTCGTCGTGACCGACGCGGGGGCGAAGGCCCGTGACGTGATCGAGCTGATGGGGCAGATGGTCGCTCGGGTGCGCGACGCGTTCGGCGTCACGATCGAGCCTGAGGTGGTGGTGTGGTCCAGACATCAATAGGAGAACGCACCGAGATGAAGACATCTCGGTGGCACGTATGGATGTTCTTGTTCTAGGCGGCGGCCCCGATTCCGAGCGGCAGGTGAGCTTGTGGAGCTCGCAGGGCGTGGCCGATGCGCTCAAGGGTCTGGGCACGTACCGCGTGCGCTACGAGGTCATCGGCCGCCTCACCCAGGCCGAGCTGAGTGGTCTGCCTGGCGACGTGATCTTCCCCGTCCTCCACGGCGGCTGGGGCGAGGGCGGCGGTCTCCAGGACCTGCTGGAGCGCGACGGGCGGGCATACGTGGGCTGCCGCCCGCAGGCGGCACGCCTCGCGATGGACAAGCTGGCGACCAAGGCCGCGGCGTGGCGCGTGGACGTCCGCACGCAGGAGGCCGCGGTATTTAACGCGGCGGACGAGGGCTGCCCGTTCGAGGCGCCCGTGGTCGTCAAGCCCGTGCACGAGGGCTCGAGCGTGGGGGTGCACTTTGTCCGCTCCCCGGGGGAGTGGGCGGGCGTGCGCGAGCGGGTCATGAGCGAGCAGCGGGAGCACCCCGGGCGGGTGCACATGATCGAGCGGGCCGTGCTCGGCGGGCGCGAGCTCACCGTCGGCATGCTTGATGGCAAGGTGCTCGCTCCCATCGAGATCATCCCCAAGGTCGCGTTCTACGACTTCGAGGCCAAGTACACCAGCGACGACACGAAGTACGTGGTTGAGCCTGAGCTGCCCGCAGGGGTGAAGCAGGCGATCCAGGGCGCGGCCAAGCAGATGTGGGACGCCCTGGGCGCCCGCCACCTCGCCCGCGTCGACTTCCTGCTCGACAAACAGGGCACGCCGTGGCTGCTGGAGGTCAATACCATGCCGGGTTTCACCGGCCACTCGCTGATGCCGATGGCGGCCAAGCACGCGGGCCTGTCCTACGCGGACCTCGCGGCGAAACTGGTGGAGCTGGCGGTCAGGGATCATCAGCATCCCGCGGCACGGAAGGCCGCGGTTTAGACCGGCAAACAGCCACCGAGATGAAGACATCTCGGTGGCACGTCAGGGACGACTATGGCGAAGAACGACGCGAACTCCGGGTTTCAGTGGCGGCAGTTCATCACGTACGTCTGCTCCTTCAGCATCATCATCCTGATCGGCGGGCTGTTCGTCGCCGTGGCGGTGGGGCTGCGCCCGCTGGAGCAGCGGGCGGCGCAGACCGTGAGCCTCAACGGCGTGAAGCCCGAGATCGCCTGGCCCATGAACGCGGTGACGCCCGATGGCAAGCCGTCAACATGGCTGCCCAAGTCCAACCAGGAGGAGATCGAGCAGCTCGTGATCGACGCCCTGGGCGACACGCGTCAGGAGGCCTTCAGCCCCGAGCCGCTCGCGCGCGTCGCCGACGCGCTCAAGGCCTCCGGCTGGTTCGACGGTACGCCCAGCGTGACGCGCGGGCGGGGCGGCAAGGTCAACATCACCGGCAAGTGGCGCGTCCCCGGCGTGTTCGTGCGCTACAAGGGGGATGACTACCTCGTCTCGTGGGACGGCAAGCGGCTCCCGCCGGTTCGGAAGGCGGGGCTTGAGCGCAACTTCCGGGTGGTCATGAACCCCGCCGTGGCGCCCCCCGCGTACGCCGACGGCACGCCCGACTACGGCACCGCGTGGCCCGGGGAGGACATCGTCGCCAGCATCGAGCTGATCGAGCTGATGCAGGAGAAGGCGTGGTACCACCAGGTCGCGGGCGTTGACGCCTCGGAGTACTCGGCCAAGGGCCGCCTGACGCTGGTCACGCCCGAGGGCACGCGCGTCGTGTGGGGCGGGCGGCCGACCAAGCCGCTGGTCGGCGAGGTGTCCACGCCCCAGAAGCTGGCGCACCTTTCCCAGATCATGCACGACTACAAGCGGATCGACGCGGGCTACCCGCTCATCTACGTGAACGCGGCCAACCTCCAGTTTGATATCTCCGCGACGGCGATTCAGCCGTGAGTGGGGAGGGGGCGGGGAGTGGGGGAGACCCGCCGCGTGAGGGTGAGCCTCAGCCTGCTCCGGTGTCGCCGCCAATCCGGGACTTCGCCCAGAGCGGCTCAGTCCCGGCGTCGCATGAGGGCGGCTCAGTCCCGGCGTCGCAAGGAAACCCTGATTACACCCATGCGCCGCGCGACCGCTGGGCCCACCGGCGCGGCGAGCCGCGCACGTTCGCTGCGGCGTGGATCATGTTCCTCTTCGGCGCGACCGTCGTGTCCGTGGGTGCAGTGGGGGCCCTGGGGCTGCTGAGCGCCGACGTCTACCGCCCCGCCGCGCGCCTGATGGTCGCCCTCGCGGCCGCGGGCGTGTGCGTGCTGTGGCCGATGGTGCGGTTGTCCCAGGAGTTGCCCCGCGAAGGGACCCGCGTGCGCGCGGTGGTGCAGGACCTCATCGTGCTGCTGGGGCCGGTGCAGGCGGTGCTGTGGCCGCAGGCGTTCACGTGGATGGCGGGCTGGCCGTGGCGCGTGGTGCTGTGCCTGGACCTGCTGATCGCGGGGTGGGCGGTGCTGATGGGCGGGCTGCTGGCGACGTACATGGTGCGCCCGCGCCTCTCGCGCTGGGGGATGATGGCGATGCTCGTGCTGCTGGTGGTCCTGGGGCCGGTGATCGCCGCGCTCTCCGCGCCGACAAACCCCGCTGACCCCAGCCGCGCCCGACCGCTGGTGGAGTGGCTCATGACCAGCCCGCTCACCGGCGTTTACGAGATCACGCGGGACCGCTCGTGGACCGGACAGACCGCAGCGATCGATGCACGCCACTGGGCCGGCGTTGTCCTCGCTTGGGCCGGCGGACTGCTCACCTGGGGCGCGGCCTTGATCGCGGGCCGTGGCGCAGTGAAGGGCGGCCGCACACCGGGTGAACCCGGCTGAGTGGCACGGACCGGCGTTGTGGCCTAGATTGTGGGGACGCCCCGGGGCCTTCTTCCAGAAAGGACGCCCCGGGGGTTTCTTTCTGTACCGACCCAACCGCGGGCGGCCAACGGCCCGCAGAGGAACGCGCGATGGAACTGGTGACCAAGGCCGAACGAGAGCAGATCGAGGCCCGCCTGGCGGCCCTTGTGAACAACCGCGCCGTCCTCTCCACCCGCATCGCCGAGGCCCGCGCCCTGGGCGACCTCAAGGAGAACGGCGACTACCACGCCGCCCGCGAGCAGCAGGGCATCGAAGAGTCGGAAATCCGCCGCCTCCAGGAACGGCTGTCGAACATGAGCGTCATCGACGAGAAGATGGCCAAGGCGGTCGAGGGCGTGGTGTTCATCGGCTCCACCGTGCGTCTCCAGGAAATGACCGACGAGAGCACCCCCAAGGGCAAGAAGGAGACCATCAAGCTGGTGGGCGACTTCTCGGGGACCGAGAACGACGAGTACGACGAGGTCACCGCCACCAGCCCGATGGGCGAGGCCCTGCTCAAGACCCGCGTGGGCGACATCGTCCGCTACAACGCCCCGCGGGGCGTGAAGATGTACAAGGTCGTTGAGATCCTCTGAGCGCCGAGGCGCGCGACAGGCGCGATAACCACCGCCCTGCTGCCCTGGTCCGCGAATAACGCCGCTGCCGCCGCGCAGCGCGGGTTGTTGCCGCCGACACGATGGAAAATGGCCCCGACGAGCCCCGCGTTGGGGCCACAACGCAACTTTTCAGGGCTGATTTACCCCGCGTCGGGGCTGACTTGTTCCGCGTTGGCCGGAAAAGTCCCGCGTCGGGGCCAACGGGCTCCGCGTTGGGCGGAAATGCTCCCCGTTGGCTCGGAAATTCCGCATTACCGACCCAAGTCAGCGGATCGGGCTGCGCTCACAAACTTTGAGCGATCCCCTAAGCGTGGTCGCGGGTTGAGAAAAAAACCCAGACACTCAGGTACGCATCCTGCAGGCTCTAACGAGTTCATCCGTCGACACTTACCGCCGGGTTTCTCCAGAGGCCGTGCAACTAATCTTCCAATTTGCTGACCCCGCTGCACCAGCAGTACAGATGAAAGCTGTATAAAGAAAGCCCAAGCGGCTGAGCCCCGCCCCTAACCCCGCTTCCACCACTTCCAATCTGCTCTGCGACGCACAAACGTGCGTGCGACTGTGTGCACCTGCATTTGGAGGGCGGAGCGTGATCAAACAGTTCAGCTTCTTTGGCGCGGCCGTTGCGATGTCGGCGGTTGCGATGGCCGGCGATGGGCCGACGCAGGTGGCCGACTTTGCGGCGATGCATCAGTATCAGGAGGCCGCGCGCATCAAGGCGCTTGCCGCCGCCGGCGACCACGCCGCCGCGGTCGTTCAGAAGAATGTCGACGATCGAGCGACTCGCACGGTGCTATGGACGAGTGATGACCGCGGTGCGACGTCAGCAATCCACGACTACTCACAAACCAAGCGCACCGCCGACTACCACCCCGCTCGGATCGAGTCGTGCCTGGGGATCAGCAGCGCGGGCGTGCTGTCCATGAGCATCGAGCTCTCGCCGGTGCCGGGTGCGAACCGGCAGTTCAGCTACATGCGGCGCTTCTTCGACTCGATGTGGTTCGGCGCTCCTGACCTGGTTGGGCCTGTCCACATCGAGGGCGAGCCCATGCCCACGGGGCTGTCTGCCACTCGCCGCTGGCGTTTCCTCAGCCGGCCCGGCATCACCAAAACCGGCACGCCCTACTGGCTCGGCGGCGAGGCCGATCAGCAGCGCGGGGCCGCCGTCAACCGCGGCGTCTTCATGGGGATGACGCCAACCCGCATCCTCGCCGGCGGCGACACCGTTGAGCCCGACGCGGCCGTCATCGGCGCCTCCGCGTCGATCGAAGCGTTCTCGGTCTCACCGCTGGGTTCGCAGATCCTCGCCGTGGTGGCGGTCGACCGCGGGTACGCGGGCGCGGGGGAGTGGCGGGTGATCAACCGCAACCTCGCGGCCCCGGAGAACTCACCCGACAACAACCACACGCTCATCAGCCAGAGCGGCACCTGGAACGGCTATCCGGTCCGCCGCTTCTACCTGCCGGCCGCGGGCGAGGTGCCCGGGTGCAACCACCCGCAGCGCTGGGCCGTGGCCGCTGATGTGATCGACTCCGAGGATCAGGACTCGCTGGTCATTGTCAACAACCAGCTGGCGTTCCGTGAAGGAGCGACCGTCGGCGGCCTGGTGCTGTCAGGGTCCCCCATGGTGCTCAAGCTCAACCTCACCAACGACCTGCTGATGGTCTGGGGCGCCCGCGAGCCCGGCGCCAGCGTGGTGACCCTTGCGGCGTTCCTCAACGGCGCCCCCATCCTCAAGGTCAACGACACCGTCGACACCGACGGCGACGGCACGCCGGAAGGCGACAAGGTCGTCACCTACATCGCCCCCGTGGCCGCGATCAGCGAGATGGCGAGCGCCGACGGCAAGCTCTCGGTCTACATCTCCGTGCACATCAACGGTGTGCCCGCCATCGTCCGCCTCCGCGCCCCCGGCACTCCGCCGGGCGGGACCTCCGACTTCAACGGCGATGGCGACTCCGGCACCGACCAGGACATCGAGGCGTTCTTCGCCTGCATCGGCGGCACCTGTTGCCCCACCTGTGGGTCGGCCGACTTCAACGCCGACGGCGATGTTGCAACCGACGGCGACATCGAGGCGTTCTTCCGTGTGCTGAGCGGCGGCAGCTGCTGATATTGCGATCGACTCAGGACCACCCACCAATGATCAAGCATTCCACCCTCGCCGCCATCGCCGCGGCCTGCGCACTCCCGCTCGCCGCCTCGGCGATGCTGCTGCCCAGCAACTGCCCCGAGCCCTTCGACCTCAACCTCGACGGCATTTCCGATGCGTTCCAAGTCGGTGCGGACGCGACGACCGCGGAGGTCATCTCGGGCGCGCAGGGCGGGGCTCTGCTGCACGCTCTCAGCACTGGGGACGCCTCCCGTGAGTTCACCGGCGCGGCCGCGGCGTTCTCGGTGCAGACGCCTGGCGTCCCGACGGTGGCCGCGGGCCTGCAGGTGAACGCCACTCTCCCGCTCGGCGCCGCCATCGCGATCGACCCGGTCACCGGCGCGATCGACTGGATGATCCCGGGTGCGCAGGGATGCACCGTCGGCGGCGCGGTCGAGGCCATCGCCGACCAGGACGGCGACGGCGTGTGCGACCTGCTGACCGCCGCCGATGAGGGGACCGCCCAGTCCGCCATGCTGATCTCGGGCGGCCGTGGCACCGTGCTCGCCATGCGCCAGGGCACGCTGGCCGCGCTCGCTGGCTACGCCACGGTGGGCGGCCGCCTCTACGCCCCCGAAGACCTCGACGACTCCGGCCTGGTCGACTCCGCCGACATCGACCTGTTCTTCTCCTACCTCTCCGGCAACGACCCGCAGGCAGACATCAACGGCGACGGCGCCGCCGACGGCACCGACTTCGTGGCGATGGTGAACGCCTACCAGCAGGGCCTCACCACCGTGATGTCCCTTGGCACCCCGCCCGGCATCGCCGGCGGAGGCATCGAGTCCAATCCCAACCCCAACCTCCCAATGCCACTGCCCGCCGACTGCACCTGCCCCGAGGGCACGCCCCCCGCGGGCTGCACGCTCCAGATGACGCTGGAGTGCGGGCTCGGGGCGCTCGTGCGCCCCGGGTCGGTCGCCATGATCCGGCCAACGTTCAAGGATGCGGCTGGCGCCGTGATCGACTGGTCGCAGCTGCCGCAAGGCGAGTGGTGTTACGAGAAGCTGAGCGGCCCCGAGGGCTCGATCGTCAGCGGCGGCATCATCACTTCGCCGGTTGCAGGCGGGGTGTCCGCGCGGGTGCGCTTCGCCTACCGCTTGCCCAATGGCGACCTTTGCTGCCTCACGGCTGAGTGCGGAGTCTCATTCGGCTATGACTGCCTACCTCCCGAGTGCATCGACCTCGCCCCCTGCGACCTGACCCGCGCCGTCAACAGCGCGGGCGAGCTGTGGGTGAGTGCGTGCACCGACGGCGACAACGGCCCTTGGGACCCCGCCGGCTGGACCTACGAATGGACCGTCACCGCCGAGGGCGGCGGGCCGTCGCTGTCGGTTCCGATGATCTGGTGGGAGGGGCCGTACGCGTTCTTCGAAACGACAAACGAAACCACTGCCACCGCTGAGAACGTGCCGAGCACCAACCGGGTGCGCGTGCATGTGCGCGTCATGACCGAGTGCGGCCCCGTCGAGGCCGAGTGCCTCTTCGACGTGCTCGGGGACCAGGATCAGGACGGCCTGAACGACACCCTCGAGATCATGGGCGGCTGCCCCGACCCTGCCAACCCCGATTCCGACGGCGACGGCTTCCCCGACGGCTCCGAGAAGCTCAACCAGCGCTGCGACCCCGCGAACTTCCCCGACATCATCACCGATTCCGACAACGACGGCCTCCCCGACTACTACGAGGGCCAGCCGGTCGTGTACGACCCGTTGGGCACCCAGCACCCGCGCCGGCCCGACGGCTCCCCCTTCCCGCCGCCGCGCCCGCAGGCGCCGCGGGGGACAAACCGATACGACTTCGATTCTGATGACGATAATGCGTCTGACCTTGCCGAAAGCGAGTTAGGCCTAGATCCGCTTAACGCCCTGAGCAACGCCAGCGAGCCGCGCGGCCGTGACGGAGTGACCATTCACAGTTTGCGGCGACACGAGCACGGGGTCTTCCAGCAGTACCTCGAGGCGCGTGGCTATTCGCACAGCCTTGTGGATCAGGATAAGGACGGGCTTCCTGATTCATTCGAGTTACTGGTTGGCTTAGATCCTGAGGCGCCCGACCAAGGCCCGGCCTCAGGAGCCGATCCCACCGATACCGACAAAGACGGACTCACTGACTCACTCGAGGCAAGGCTCGGATTGAGCGCCTCCAATCCGGATTCTGATCGCGACGGAGTCTTGGACGGGGACGAGATCGCGATGGGGCTCGATGCGCACGCTCTTGACTCTGACAGCGACGGGGTTCCCGATGGGGCGGAGGACCATGACAATGACGGCTTGCATAACAATTGGGAACGTCCGTCAGGGACAGATCCCTCGTCACACTTTTCGGCCGCGACTGGGATGTGTGATGGTTCCTCCCGCCGCCCGCATTATTATGAGGCGGCGTGCCCCGACCCCAACATTCTGCCAGGGTGTTCAGCCAGTCACAGCCAATGCATGCTAATTGCGGGCGGGAGTGGTGCCGCTGGCTCGTGGATGACACTCGATGGAAACGCAGTACCTCTGAGTTCAGTCAATGAAACCGGCACTCATGGGATCGCATCGCCCCTTGTCATCCCGCTCTCGAGCGGCACCCACAGCCTTAGTTACTCAATTATTGGCTTTTCAAGTCCATTTGAAGGAACCTGGCTCTGGATCGGGTCGGCATACCTGCAAATAGCGGCTGAGAACGGAGGGACCTGCACCTTCAACTGGGGAACCCCGAGCAGTTTCACCCCAGAAGACATATTGCATAACACGGGCAGAATGCCGCGCGTTGAGTGCATGGAACCCTCCTGCTGGCAACGCCGGATAGTGCTGGAAGATTGGCGTTTCACACCAGCAGCACCTCGCCTTGGTCTCTTCAAACTCGTTCTCGACCAAGACAATGACGACGGGTATAAATTCCCTCCAGTCGCCCCGGGCAACGTTGTAGAGTCTCAGTTGCCAAGTGACCGCCCCGGCAAACTCATATGGGTCGCGAGCGGCGACTCCGACGTCGACGGCATCCCCGACTATGCCGACGGATTCGGCATTCTGGACTCGCCTGAATACTCGAATGATGTGTCGCAAGCGATGCGACGCTTCGATCAATTGGACTATGCGGCGCAGCTGGTGCCACTGACGGTGTGTCTGCCCGATGATGTAGGTCCTACCGACCAACTGTCAGTTGTGTACTCATTGTCGGATCCACACCTGATCCAACCAGAGGCCGGTGAGCCGTTCAAACTGCCACAAGATGGTGTGCTGCGCGTTTGGACTGCACCATGGAGTCGAATGGTCAGTGGCCCTCAGCCAAGCGGATTACGGGATCCCAACAACAACTCGGTCCGAGACACATCAACGTTCTGCCCACCAGCCGGCACGATCTACCGCGGAAGAGTTCTCGTTCGTCCAGGGACCTACACCCTGGCGCAGCTCGGACTTCAACCGGGTGATCAGACAACGTGGTATGTGGAGGCGGTCAGGCCGAGTGAATCTGCGGGCGACGTGGCAGTTGCTGTGAGTCTCATCAAAGAGGGTCACTCTCCAGTCACGAAGGTGGCACAGTTCACAGCGATCGAAAGCCAGTTTGTCACGTATGATGCCGACGCAGGAGTCGAGTTGTCGGCGGGTCCGGAGTTCGCCCCCCAAGATCCTCGTCCAGAAGTAGCCATTAATGTGGTCGGAGCCATCCTCCGCGAGGACGGAGGAATGGATGTCACCATCAACTGGCATGTCAAAGACAGGCTCTCTGAGATCATCGAAGACACGGCACTGCGCGTGCAATCCGTTGCTTTCTACGCCAACGGTGCCGAAATCGGGCGAGTTGAAGGGCTTCCAGGACTCAGTCCCACACAGGCCAATCCACCATTCCAGCCCTTCCGACTGGAGGCAAGCGGAAGCGGGATCTACACGATCCCCGCGGAGACCGATCCGGAGCGCCCCGGCCATGTCCGAAGTTGGGGCGGACGGGTTGTCGTGGTCAATGCTCAGACCTCGGCCAACGCTGCGGGCAACGTCGGGTGGGACCGGGCCACAATTTCATGTGGATGGCGATCGGCAACGGCAGAAGAAAACTCGTCTCTCATCTGGATAAAGCCCAGTTTCGAGAACTTGCCGCCGAAGCGATTGATGCCGTATGTGCGAAATATTGACAATCACCTTGAGGGATCGGGCCCCTCCGACTTCACGCCACTGACCTGCCGATTCGAAGGCTTGCTGCCAGCCGCTCACGCGGTAGTCGCGCTGGAGCAGAACAGAACTGTTCAGCCACTTGCGACATTCACGTACAGCCCGCCACGTCAATACCCCGTCGTAATCCAGCAGGACGGTAGGCCACGCATTCTGCTGATTACAACGGACGAGTTACCGCTCGGTCTCGAAAAGATTGGGCCAGACAACGTGCAGCAGGTCATGCGCGATGGCGAGCTCGTCTACGACATTGTGGACCGGGCTGGCAACCGCGTTCAGGCGGCCGGCGCTCGGATTGTTACCGAGGAGTGTGCACGGGGCGGTGACCGACTAGTTATCGGGGAAAGTAGCGGCCCGTTGACCCGGGAGGTGCTCTTCTCGACGTTTGAAATGCTTTATGGCGATGCCGGCGTGCGTTTATTCGGGTACTACCATGCCGCTGGGCACGAAGTGCAAGTCACAAATTTGTGGTGGCCCCACAATAACCGATACGACGTCGACATTCTCACCGGCGGGCCGGGTGAGGTTGCCCAGATCGATCGAGATCTCGATCCAGTACAGGCGGCACAGTACTTGTCCGAGGTTCTCGAGGCAGCACTCGCATACACCTCCGTGCGCAATCAGATCGATCCGAATCTTGATCCGGATGCGATCGAAACGTTCGAAAGGAGTTATCGACAGGCTGTGACAAGAGCGGCTGAACTTGTCTCATCCGTTGCCGAGTTGTACTTTAGCGCGGTCAGCATCGCAGGCGCCGGTGCAGAGTTCGTCTTTGACGTCACGGACTTAGTCGCGGCCGCCGGCGACTTGGCTGATGGCGACGGTGTGCAGATCGCCTCGGCCGCAACCATTGGCAACGTCGTGTTGCCGAGGATTTTGGCGGTCGCGCTCAAGAACGTTGACAGCGCCGTGAGGCCGATGCGGCAACTTCGCATAGTGGCCAGACGAGATGGACGCGTCACGGAGTTGGTGGAACTCAATGAGAATACGCTTCGGGTGCTTCGAGATGCGAGCCGGGCAGGGAACAATGAGATCGCGTTCACCACACTTCGGCAGTTGCCCCTCGCAAAACGAGAAACCCTGGCAGCACGCGGGGTGGTGATCAAGCCCGCCGCCTGGCACGACGGTCTCAGGAAATCGATGTTGGACCCGGATCGCCTGATCAAACCGATACCATCGGATCTGAAGAATCATGCCGCGCACCACATGCTGCCCTACAAATTCAGAGCGAAGTTCGCAGCTCGAGGATTGGACGTGAATGATCCGCGCTTTGGTGCTTGGGTCAAGACGTCGAGGCATCAGAGCAGATCGCCATTCAGCAACAATGAGTTCAACGCCGCTTGGGCAGCATTTTTCCGTCGAGAAGCCGTCGATGGAGACTTGAGTGACACAGATGGCCTGCCGGAATACAGTACGGACCAGATTCTTGCAGAAATGGAGCGACTGCACAGGGCCTTCAAGTACGATCAATCATGACACCTGACCCGCAATTTTTTATCCTCGAAGGCAGGGCGGACAACAAGTACCCGACCGCGTTTGTCGATCGCACGATCTATACAGCGCTGCGTTGCGTCGCCTGCAGCCGACCCGTGCAAACCAAGATCGAACGTCACCAGTACGAACTCATCTGCGAGTTGGGCTCTGCGTGGCCGGACATCATGGAGTCAACCAACCTTGCCGGTAGGCCTCTCTTCAGCGAGCGCGTCGTCGATGCGCTTCGCGCGTCCGGTGTCGCCGTCGAGGTTCACCCCACCCACATAGACCTGCTCAGGAGCAAAAAACTTCGAAAAAGCGACGCCCCAAAGTACTTCGTCCCGCTACTCAAGAGTGGCATACGGATCGACTTAGAGGCTTCAGGCGAACGAAGGCGGTCGGATCCTCCAAGGGGGCCCGAATTGTGCCCTGTCTGTGGATTCCGTGAGAACCTCCCCGGACCTCGCACAAAGGCGTGGCAAGCGCACAAGCGGCGCGGTCTGCACGTTGTTCCAGGGAGTTGGGCTGGTTTGGACTTATTCATTTCCGAGGACTTGGAGCCTGTTTTGCAGGTATTCTGCACGCGCAAGGTGCTCGAGCTTGCACGCCGCGAGCGCTGGACCGGCGCGCGCTTCGAGCCGATCGATGCTCCCTTCGACCTTACCAATCGTTCGCACGTCTGGAAAGGTATTCCGTACCTCGGCAAACAGTGGCCTCCAAAGGCGTGGTACCCCCCGCCGCCCGACGCGGGGAAGTCGCCAGAGGAATGGGTACAACAGCTTGTGTCCGGAGTTGAGCAACTTCCGCCAGCGCGGTCCGGTTATAAAACGCCTCAGGCAGATGTCGCGGGAGCTTTCCACGCGCTCCTATGGATCGGTGCGCCGGCGATCCCATTGCTCGAGCCTTTGCTTTACCATGTGAACCAGAACTTGCGAAAAGACGCGGCCTGGCTCATTCAACAGGCCGCTGAACGAGACGAGGTCACGCTGGACCAGGACATGACCACGGTGATCAGCAGGATCAATGCCGAGCCGCTTGTGGGCGATTCACTTTCTCCAGAGAGGTACCAAGGGGAGATCGATCGGCGCGAGTCGCCCCCTGAATAAGCGCGGCCGCTATGCCCCGTGTGGTTTCGCGGCCACAACCAACAAACTGAAAGTGTCTGAGAGGGCTGCAATTCCTAGCCCCTCCGAACCTACCCTGACCCATCCTCCGACGCAGCCCACGGGCAGCGGCGGGTTCTACTCCGTTAGCCGCAAGCTGACCGGCGAGAGCGTCTTCACGCTCATCGGCAACAGCGGCAAGAAGTTCTACGTGGACTCCACCATCCCCGCGGGCGTGGCGGGGGCGACCTACATCGTGCAGGGCTGGCGCGGGCAGACCGCGGGCACGCCCAGCAACCAGCTCACGATCCAGTTCGGCGTGGGCGGCGGCGGCTTCGCGAGCGTGAAGCTCGCGGCCTGAGCGCGGCGGGGTTGCTCTTCAAGCTACATCCATCTCTTCCCGGGGCCGGCGCGTCTGCGCCGGCCCCTTTTTTGCACCAGCACACGAAGCCCCCGCCCCCGGTAAGCTGTTGGGATGAAGGGTCAGGCGTCGGTCTGCGTGGTGGGGTCGCTGAACATGGACCTGGTGGTCCGTGCGCCGCGGATCCCGCACCCGGGCGAGACGCTGCTGGGCAACACCTACCGCACCTTCGCGGGCGGCAAGGGGGCTAACCAGGCGGTCGCGGCCGCCCGGATGCTGGGCGGGCAGGGCTGGGTGGCCCTGGTCGGCTGCGTCGGCGACGACCCGCACGGGGCCAAGCTCAAGGCGGCCTTGGAGCCCGAGGGCGTGGATCTCTCCCGTGTGCTCACCCGAGACCCCGAGATGCACCCCACGGGCCTGGCCCTGATCACGGTGGCCGAGGGCGGCGAGAACACGATCGTGGTCTCGCCGGGGGCGAATGCCTCGCTGACCGCCGGTGATGTAGAGGCTGCGAAGGACACGATCGCGGCCGCGGGCGTGCTGCTGTGCCAGCTGGAGGTGCCGACCACCGCCATCGCCGCAGGCGTCAAGATCGCCAAGGAGGCCGGGCGGGCGGTGATCCTCAACGCCGCGCCGGCGCGCCCGCTGCCGCCCGAGCTCATCAAGCAGGTCGACGTGCTGGTGGTGAACAAGTCAGAGGCCGCGGTGATGCTGGCGATGGACCCGAGCGTGGATGCGGCGCGACTGGCCCTGCGCCTGCCTGACCTGGGCGCGCCCACGGTGATCCTGACGCAGGGCGCGCACGGGGCCATCCTCGCCCACAAGGGACGGCCGCGGCGCATGGCCGCGGTGCCGGTGCACGCGGTGGACTCGGTGGGCGCGGGTGACGCGTTCTGCGGCGCCCTGGCCGCGGGCTGGGGCGAGGTGCACGCCGCGATCAAGAGCAAGAGCCACGACGAGTACCGGCTGGTCGAGGAGGCGGTACGCATCGCCACCATCGCGGGTGGCCTGGCCACCACGAAGGCGGGGGCGCTCCCGAGCATGCCGCGCCGCGCCGAGGTGGACGAGCTCGCGAAGAAGGGCTAACCGACGCCGGGACTGAGCGAGTCCGCGAGCGAAGTCCCGGGTACCCCCGCGGCCCGCAGCAGGACCCGCGACTTCGCCGTCGCTGCGGCGACCGGCTCAGTCGCGGCGTCGTTCACAGCACCACCACCTCCGTGCTCCTCTCAGGCGGCCGGTACCCCTCGTGCTCGGGCACCTCCGCCACCCACACCGAGTCCGCCTCGATGGCGTTGAAGCGCGTGACCCGGAACTCGCCGCGCTGGTACGCGAGCGTCTGGCCGTCGTCCTCGTACAGCAGCCCGCTCGCGGCGCCGTCTTCGAGGTTCACGAAGAGCGTCAACTCGCGCAGCGGCTCCCGCGTGTGCTGCACGACTGGCCCGACGGGCAACACCGCGCCCGGGGCGAGGTAGCAGTGGGGGAGAGCGGGGTGATCTTCAGTCACGTGGAGGCGCTTCCACGCCGCGAAGGCGCGGTGCTGCTGTGGGCTGAAAGCCCGCCCCCCCGGGAGGCACACCAGCACATCGATCCCCAGCAGGAAGGCGTTGTCCACGGCCCTCAGCGCGGGGTCCTCTCCATCGACAAAGAACACCGGCCGCACCACCGGCACCCCCGTGCGGCTCGCTTGCCAGAACACCGTGTACAGGTACGGCATCAGCCGGTACCGCCGCTCCAGCGCGAGGCGGCACGCGTGCTCGACATCGCCGCCGAAGGACCAGGGCTCGTGGTCGAGCGTGCCCTTGTCCTTATGCCCGCGGCAGAAGGGCATGAGCGCCCCCACGCCGATCCACCGCGCGAAGAGCCCGGGCTCGGTGTTGCCCACGAAGCCGCCGATATCCGGCCCGCAGAAGGGCTGCCCGCTCAGCCCCAGGTTGAGTGCCATGGGCACCGTCCAGCGGTAGTGCGCCTCGCTGGCGACGTTGTCGCCCGTCCACGTGGCCGCGTAACGCTGCGAGCCCAGGAACCCGGCCCGCGTGAGCAGGAACGGGCGCGTGTCCGGCGCGTGCCGACGCAGGGCCTCCAGCGACGCCCGGGCCATCTGCATGCCGTAGATGTTGTGATACTTCGCGTGCGGCCCCGGGCCGCCAAGGTCCTCATCGGCGTCATGCCGGTTGTCCTCGGGCATCGTCTTGCTCGGCACCCCGAACACCGCCGGCTCGTTCATGTCGTTCCACACGCCGTCGACGCCGACGTTCAGCAGGTGCGGGTAGAGCCCTGTGAACCACTCGCGAGTGCGCGCGTTCGTGAAGTCAGGGAACGCGCAGTCGCCCGGCCATACCTTGCCGTGGTACTCCGCGCCGTTCGCGCTGGTGACAAAGTGCCGCCCGTCGCGCCCCGCCGCGTACAACGGGTAGCCCTCATCCACCTTCAGCCCCGGGTCCACCATGCACACGACTCGGAAGTTCTTCTCGTGCAGCTCCCGCACCATCGCGGCCGCGTTGGGGAACGTGTGCGGGTCGAAAGTAAAACTGCGGTACCCCTCCATCACGTCGATGTCGAGCCACATCGCGTCGCACGGGATCCACCGCTCCCGCATCGTGCCGGCCACCTCCAGCACCCGCGTGTCGGGCGTGTAGGTATACCGGCACTGGTGGTACCCCAGCGCCCACTTAGGCGGCAGCTCCATCTTCCCTGTCAACTCCGCCAGAACGCGCACGACCTCCTCGGGCGTGTCGCGCGGGATCACTGTCACCGCCGGGCTGGGTCCCTCCACCTCGAAGCGCACCCGCCCCGCCCGCCGCAGGTCGATCACGCAGCGGTAGGTCGACTCGACGACGATCCCGAACGCCCGCACCCGGCGCGACCCGCCCACCCCGCGGGAGAGCCCCAGCACGAAGGGGTGCGACTGGTACAGGCTCTCGGTCTTGTCCGAGTACCCGTAGCTGTCGCGGTTCCACAGCACCTTGCGTGTGCCGTTGCGCAGCAGCCGCCCCGCCTGCTCGCCCGTGCCGTAAAAGTGCGCCAGCGGCGCGTTCACGAGCTCGATGACCGTCCGCCCGCGGGCCCGCCCCCGCCCCCTCGTGAACTTCACCCGGATCGGGAACCCCAGCGGCAGCGGCCCACGCCGCACCGGCTGGTCAACCCACCCCGGGAAAGGGGGCAGCGGGCGCATCGAATGCCGCTCATCAAGGAACCGGGCGACGCCATCGCCGGTCAGGTACGCATTCAGGCCGGCGTGCATCACTCAACGTTACCGTGCCACCGAGATGTCTTCATCTCGGTGGTCCCCCTCCGGATCGCAGGAGCGCAAGAAAATCGCCTTCACAACCTGCTTAGACCGATATCGCGATGCCTCCTTTCCCAATCACGAGGCGCTTCCGTTCCGGAGTCTGCTGGTGTCCCGATCCACGCGCGCGACCGCCACGTGAGGA
>Ga0196963_10000222_pt1 | contig 53636 bp, 51 predicted proteins | sample S1_5metaG_FD_148600 | JGI IMG/M metagenome (GOLD analysis project Ga0196963, IMG submission 148600) | Soil microbial communities from Anza Borrego desert, Southern California, United States - S1_5 | ecosystem: Environmental > Terrestrial > Soil > Desert | place: USA: California | collected... | reverse complement strand
GCTCATTTTTTCTCTCGCGCTTTTAGTCTTTGTCTTTGGCATAGTTAAATTTTTCATTATCGAAGCAAACGAAGAAGCAAAACGCACCCAAGGCAAACAATTCATGATTTGGAGTATTATTGCCTTTACGGTTATGCTCTCTGTCTGGGGCCTTGTAAGGATTTTTGGAAGCGTGCTCAACACCAACACAACCGTTATTCCGCAATTAAAAGAATAATAAGCTAAAAGAATGTTTTGCAACTTACCAGCGAACTCTAATTTAAGCCAAATTATTAATTACGTAGTTTGTCTTATCAATAGGACCCTTATTCCGCTCCTCATTTCAATCGCGGTGGTTGGGTTTGTGTATGGCGTGATTCAATACTTCATCGTTGGGGCAAGCGAGGAAGCAAAGAGGGAACAAGGCAAGCAATTCATCATTTGGGGTATTATTGCGTTTGTAGTGTTGACCTCGCTCTGGGCTCTGGTGCGTATCCTCGGGGGCACCTTTGGCCTCCGTACAGGTGTCTTGCCAGGCACCCAGCCATAAAAGGACTTTTCAACAGGTAGCCTTGTCAAATTTTTTGATGAGATGGTAAAATACATATGTATATTTGTTATAAATTATTACTTGCCCGTCCAAAGCGCGAGCGTAGGCGGGGGTCGTTTATCAGCATGCCTCGCTATGGCGGGGTAGATAAGTTTAAAAATGAAAAATAAATTAATTGTTTTGTCAGGTAGTGCATTGGTATTCGCAGTGCCTATGCTTGCGTTTGCCCAAGATATTGGTACCTTTATAGGTTGCCAAGCCCAGCGAGAAGGAACTATCGAAGGCATTCTTTGTAAAGTAGGCCAGATCCTTAACCTCGCAATACCGATCGTCATAACCCTTGGTATTTTGTACTTTATATGGGGTATCATCAGTTTCGTTATTGCAAACGACGAAGAAGCAAAGAAGCGTGGCCGCGATCGAATCATCTACGGTGTTATTGGTCTCGCTGTTATCGTTGCCGTATGGGGCCTCGTATACCTCTTGCTTGATACTTTTGGCATCAAAGACAACGCTGATATCAACAACGTCACTTTCCCAACGGTAGAGTTCTAAGGATGGATTTTCTTTTACCCAAAGTAGCTTATGCGGCTACGCCGCAGTTGGATGAATTTATCCGTACAGTTGATCGGGTGATTTTGAACCCTCTCATAACTCTCTTGTTCGCTATTGCGATCGTGATATTTCTCTGGGGAGTATTCGAGTTTATCATCGGCCAGCAAAGCGGAGAGAAGCATACAACAGGCAAGAGCCATATGCTGTGGGGGATCGTCGGGATTACGATCATGATGGCAGTGTGGAGTATCCTCGGAATCCTTATGCGAACCTTTAATATCACCGGCATTAATCCACAAGAGGGGACAGTAGAATTGAGGTAAGAATAAAAAAAGAGAGAATGATAAAAACCCCGACGGTTACCGTCGGGGTTTTGGTGGTGCACGGGGCCCTTGTGCACCGATATTTTTCATGGGCCCTCCTTTCTCGCCTTGTTACGGAGGCGAGCCGTCCGGGGATTACTCCACCGGAAAAATCCGCACCCGGACAGGGGTGCCATCCGGGGATGCAAACTCTGCATCGCCCGGCGAAAATTCGCCGAGAGGAATCCGGTCCTCCTCCCGACCGGAAAGCCAGAACCATGCTGACTTTCCGTGAAATTTCACCAAGACCGGCTGTCCCCCGGTTTTGATCTTTTGACGGTACCCTACAAACATCTTGCAAGGCGCCGCCTCGGTTGTGATGCACTCACTGACCGGAGTGAGCGCACCGGTTTTAGGGATATCTTCAGCCGATTCTTCGACTTCAGATATCCCCAAATATTCTCGGTACTTTTCGTACGCATAGTCACGAAAAGCACCGAGAGCTATAAGCACGAGGATGATCTGCAAGATCATCCTCGGGAGGCCGTCTATCGTGAGACTGCCTCCACCACCACCTCCGCCTCCTCCGTGAGAAGAAGCGGAGTGGCCTCCTCCGTGGCCATGCCCACCCCCGCCACTTTTCGCAGGGGCGTGGCCGTGACCACTATGTCCATGGCCACCTCCACCACCTTTGGCGGGGGCGTGGCCATGTCCTCCGCCGTGGCCGTGAGCAGCCATAGTTTTCCCTTTCTAGGCTTTTAACGCGGCCCAGGCGCCCGGTGTAGTCATCTCACCGGGTAGATGCGCACCAGGACAGCTGGTGCGTCTTTCGGCGCCTCATCCGGGAGGCGGAATTCCGCAACTCCCGGATTGAATTGGCTGAGGGTGAGGCGCTCATCCTCTTGACCGGAAAGCCGGAACCACTCCGACTTCCCAGCGAACTTAACCATCACCGGCTGTCCTCCGGTGGTGATTTTTTGGCGGTAGGCTACAGGCAGCCTGCAGCCTACCGCCTTTGTCACCTCGCACTCGGCGAGGAGTTTTTGGGTGGGCTTGGTGATCTTAGCTTTTTCAGCCTCGGCCACAATCTTAGCCTTCTTGCCAGCCCACCAGTTGGCAAGAGCCGCCCAAATAATTACGAGGATACACAGCAGAGCTGCGTATCCAAGTAAAGTTTGGACCATAGCCGGGAGTGTTAGGATTTTGGCGCGTGCCGCGAGAACAGCACCGCCAAAAACTAATAAGAACACTCCCGCTACCATAGCCGGTAGCGATCCTCCCGTGAGCCAGGCCACGAAGCCTAGCACTAAGAGGATTGTTAGGAAAATAAGAATGATGACAATCCTCATTTGTCACCTCCTCGCTTTCCGCCAAATATGTTTCCGAGTGTCTCAAGGACTATGAGCCACTCGGGTTTGACACCGGCTGCGTCAGCCTTGTCCTTGATCGCCTTACCGGCGATCTCGGCGGCTGATCGGGACTCTCGGGCGTCCATGATTTTCTTTGGAAGATTCAAGTCTTCCAAATCAATCTCAACCCAAAAGCCCCATTCCTGAGTTACCAGATCGTCGCTAAGTGCCCGGTTCACTTCGCGCTCGATCTGCTCCATGACTGTCTCATCAACTTTACCGACCTTGCCGGTTTCAAGGTCGGTTCCAGGAAGTAATTGGTTGAGGGTTCGTTTATCAACCGCTTCCTGGAGTTTAGCGACGGCACGCGTGAGGATCGCGTCCCGTCGCTTGGAATATGTGATTACAGTGGTAGCCTGAATCACGCACCACTGTAACCTCGCCTGATCCAGGCTCCCGTCGTTCAGGGCAGGCATGCCTGGATAACCTACTTGAAGCCGACGCACAATATAGTCGACTTCAAGCTCGACCCCGTCGCCCGTGACTAACTTCACGTTCGACGGGTTCTCTGCTTCGTTCCGGAGCGAAACCTCTCGCTCCAGAACTTTGTGAATACCCGGGATGATGAAATCAGTCCCGGGTAAGATTGCATGTGTTTTCCCTGTCCATATGTTGTTGTAGGACAGGGCACTGCCTGGCTTTACTTCTACTTTTGACTCTAAAAGTAGAAGTGCCAACATGGCAATTACTAGGAGCACAAAGGCTCCATAAAGTAACAACCACATAATTCTCCTTTCGCGCCGTAGGCGCTTCTAAGTTAAAGTTAGCGCCCGCGGAGGCGCGGGTGTGTTGCGAATTGCAATGAGCAAACTGTTGTAATCCTGCGCGTGCAGGATAGGGAACAGTTTGCTCGCCAAAAAGCCAAATTACCTTTTCTCAACCCTGTTGATAATTTCCGCATATGCTAGAATTCCCAACAAGTATAAAATTTATAGCTCCTTAGTGAGCAAACCGTTCCAAAAATCTATTCTCTTTTCAAAGAGACACACGTATCCTATTCTAAGTATATTTTAACACAAAAAAATGAAAAAGTCAACCCTTTTCGGAGCTGACTTTTTCTAAATAGCTTTTATTTTAACGCATTATGCGTGCTTGAGTGGGCTTTCGAGGTATTTCTCTCGGTAGCCGAAAGATCGGCGGATAAGGATCACGATGAGGGTGAGGATGATCGCGACGAGTACCCATTGAATGAGCCCAGAAGGGAAGAGACTCCTGCCGCCAAAGATCGAAGTTGCTGCGAGGTTCTTGTAGGCATTTTCATTCTCTGTAGCATTTTGGTTGGTTTGGTTTTGTGAGTTGTTATTATGCTCAGAATTGTAACTATTATTTTGGTTATTAGTATTGTTTCCTGTGTGAATAGAGGCAGGGAGTTCAAATTTCTTGGAATTCGAGTAGCCGCCGCCAGGGCCCGGGTTGAATACAGTTACGAGGAAGCCGCCATTGGTCGTGTATGTATCAGCTGGATTTACGTGTATGAGTATATGTCGGGAATCGATAAAAGTAGTTTTTTGATCCATACCGTTAATCTTTCCAACTGAAGTCGGGATAAATTTACGGCCGCTCACAAGAATGGTTCGGGGGAGATTGCCGTTCGCACTTTCATCCGGCCCGATTGAACTTATATAAGGAGTCGGGTTTGGAACTGGGGGAATATGAATCACACCGTCATCATAATTGGCAAATGAATTCGCTCGTGCGACAGTAGGGGACATTGACCCGACCGCCAAACTACCCAATATTGCTAAGGTTCCTAGGCCGTAAATGATAATATACGTTATATTTTTTGCACTCATTTTACTCATATACCTATATTGTATCATAGATTAGAGTAAAAGTCAAGGGGTACAAGAACCCTTAAAATATAGTGTTTTTAGTGGGCAAGGAGGGACTCGAACCCTCAAGCCTTGCGGCACTAGTTCCTAAGACTAGCGCGTATACCAATTCCGCCACTTGCCCAACATTAACAAGCACAAGGTTTTTTGTGGTCACAGATAAAATTCTGCTGAATTTTTCCGCGACCCCGCCTCGCGCTCGTCAGCGCTGCGGCTCGCACAAAGCATCCCATGCTTTGTGCGCCCACCAGGGATCGAACCTGGGACATTCTCCTTAAGAGGGAGCTACTCTACCAGCTGAGTTATGGGCGCAAACATATTGTATTGTAAACGAAATAAAGAAAATTTCAATAAAATTTCCTTTGTGCCCGAGGTGGGAATCGAACCCACATCCCTTGCGAGACACGATTTTAAGTCGTGCGCGTATACCAATTCCGCCACTCGGGCATCTTGGCGAATATGCTTCGCATTCGCCATCTCCTTCGGAGACCGATACCCGAGCGGCGGCCTCCTCACTTTGTTCGGATGAAAATTAAAGCAGTCTAATTTTCATCCACTCGGGCATTTTCTAAAGAACGGGAGGCGTGGGCGGGAATCGAACCCGCGCATGTCGGTTTTGCAGACCGAAGCGTTACCACTTCGCCACCACGCCGTTCATCTAATCCTACGGTTTTCGCAGCAATTCGTCAATTTTTTGACGATTCTTTTCGCCGAGGTCGAGCTCGACTTCGAGGAAAGGAATTGTTTTGGTCGATAAATTTTCTTTGAGATAATCCCGAAACTCGCCCAAGTTTCGCTTTACAAACATGAGTGCGGCTTGCTCTTTGTTTTCTGGGAGCACAGTTATGTATATCGTCGCATTTTTGAGATCGGGAGAGCAGTTTGCCGAGGTTACTGTGATAAGCGAGCTGCGGTTGCCTGCGCGACTCAAAAACTCCGCTGCGAGCTCTTTGACCTTGTTTGCTATTTTTTCGTTACGTTCGGGCATATGTTATAATAGGGACTGTTCTTTGGAACTAGCCTCCACATTCGTGGGGGCTAGCGTGCAGGCCCAGAATGTCTTTTGAGGGAGATTATTCTGGGCCACTCTATTTTTTAGTCACAGAAAAGAGTTCCAACACATCGCCTTCTACGATTTCTATTTTCGATTCGACCATCATGCCGCATTCGCTCCCTTCCATCACTTCGCTCGATTTCACCTTATTCTTCTCAAGGTTCACGATTTTCCCTCGACCGATTTCAAAATCCCGACGCATAATCTTAATCGTACCGTTTAAGACAATCTTTCCTTCGGTGACTTTGCCGCCCAAGATTTGTCGTTCTTTGGTTCGGCTAAAGGCACGGAGGATTTTTACTTTGCCCGTGGTTTCCATGGTTTCTACTTTTGGTCGTTTTTCTTCCATTTGTATTTCGAGCCATTCAGTGAGCTTGTAGATAATTTCGAAAAGGGAAATAGTGATCCCGCGTTGTTCTGCCATTTCGACAGCACTTTTATCGGCTTTGACCTTGAAGCCGATCACCAAAGCATCATCGTCGGCTGCGACTTTTTTAATATCTGATTCGGAAATAGAACCGACGCCTTTGCCCACGATGCGAAACTCTGCTGTCTCGTGGGTGATCTTTGCGATTTCTTTTTCTATCGCTTCGATCGAACCGGACACATCGGCTTTTAAAATTATCGGGATTACTTTTTTCTCTGTTTCATTCTCAGCTTTTTGTTTTACTGTGCGTGTATTCGAATTTGTTGCAGTTTTTTCATTCCAATTTTGTGCCGCTTCTTCTGCGTCACGCTTATTCTTGTAGCATGCGAAGGCGGCACCGACGCGCGGCATCTTGTCGAAGCCGACCAGACGGACAGGCGAAGAGAAAGTTGCTTCCTGTATCATTTTACCTAAAAAGTTTTCGATAATGCGCGTCGAGCATATAGCGTCTTCAACAACTACAGTATCTCCTTTACGGAGAGTCCCGTCTTTGATCACAAGTGAAGCCTCTATGCCGCGCTTTGGGTCGAGGTTCACTTCGATCACAAAGCCCTCTCCATTTTTACTTGGATCACCATTTAAATTTTCGACTTCAGCGAGGATGAGGATGAGTGAAAGCAAGTTATCGATACCGGTGCCGACTTTTGCTGAAATTTCGGCATACGGGATCTTGCCGCCGTAATTTTCCAAATATATCTCGTGCTCCGCGAGTTCCATTTTGGTCTTTTCGACATTTGCTCCTGGCTTGTCGATCTTGTTTATGGCCACGATACACGGAACACCGAGCTCGTTAATTGTTTTCCAGGCTTCGATGGTTTGCGGTTTCACCCCGTCTTCGGCCGAGACGACGAGGATGGCGATGTCTGAGATCTGCGCTCCACGCTCCCGCATTTTAGAAAATGCTTCATGACCCGGAGTATCGAGGAAAGTGATTTTCTTTTCTACACCACTTTCGTCCTTATGTAAGACTTCGTAAGCAGAGATATGCTGAGTGATGCCACCAGCCTCTTGTTCTACGACAGAAGTTTTGCGAATGTAATCCAAAAGTGTCGACTTGCCATGGTCGATGTGGCCCATCACTACTACTACCGGTGGGCGAGGTACCGTATGCTGTTTTTGGCTACTTTTATCCATATGTATGTCGTATCTCTACTTTACTTCAGCGTGACTCAATGCTTCTCGTTCTTCTTCTGTTAATTCATACTCTGATTTTTTATTTTTTACTGGTTTGGCAAAAACACTCATGCGGTCACGGGAGTACAAACTAGAAAGTACCAACCCATCGCCGTCTTCATTTAAAAGGCTGATAGCAAAACTTTGATTGCTTCCCTGGTCGGGAAATGGATTGAAACGTACCGTATGTACACCGCGGATACTTTTTCGCAACTTTCCGTGCAGGATCTCGATCTCGCGCTCCATTTCTTCTTTTGCGCCTTTTAACTTCATGATGTGGTCTTCTAGAAGGATAATTGTATCTTCCAAATCCTTCGCTTTTTTGCCCATAAAGAAGCGTTTGAGTCGTCGTTCGGTTACAAACATCCAGGTAACGAGAATTAAAAATATAATTCCGGCCACAATAAAAAAGCCCATTTGAAACGTTGCGTTCATATTATTTCACTATATACTGTTTTCATGCCTAAATCAAACACGAAATCAGGGCACATATATATCGACTATGCCGCGAGCGCTTCTCCAAACCCGAGTTCCATCCACACGGAAGGGGTTTTCGCGAAGCGTACGCTCGAAGACGCGAGGCGGATCGTAGCCAGCCTTTTGGCTGCGCACCCAGATGAGATAATTTTTACGAGCGGAGCGACAGAGAGCAATAACCTCGCGATTCAAGGTGTCATTAACTACCTCACCCCAACCCTCTCCTTGACAAGGAGAGGGCGAAGGGAGAAGTGGATTCTGCCGCATATCATAACCACAAATATCGAGCATCCTTCCGTGCTCGAAACCTGCCGCATGCTCGAGGAAAGGAAACTAACAGAAGTCACAATCGTGCCCGTCGAACGCTCTGGCATTATTGACCCAGAAAAAATAAAAAAAGCGATCAAGAAAAACACTGTGCTCGTTTCTGTCATGTATGCAAACAATGAGATCGGCACTATCCAGCCTATTCGCGAAATTGCAAAAGTGATAAGGCATTACAAAAAGAGCAAATCCGGCAAAGATACCTTGCCTCTTTTGCATGTTGACGCAGTGCAGGCTGCAAATTATTTAGATCTCAACGTCGAGCGGCTCGGGGTGGATTTACTTTCTCTCACTGGCTCCAAGGTGGAAGGCGCAGGGAGGATTGGCGTGTTGTATAAAAAGAGAAATGTTACTCTTGCGCCACTTTTTGGCGGCGGGGACCAGGAACGCGGCCTTCGACCAGGAACTGAAAATGTCCTAGGGGTTGCAGAGTTCGCAAATGCATGCGCGCTTGCTCGCACAAATTTCGAACGCGAAGCAAAGCGTCTCACTGAACTTCGTGACTATTTTTTAGAAAAATTACAAAAAGTATCAAGGGGAGTCCTTGATATTACGATCAATGGTAATTTGAAAGAAAGGTTGCCAAATAATCTGAATATTACTTTTGGCAAAATCCCAAGCGATCTCATTGTCCTCGAGCTCTCGGCGAGGGGAGTTATGGCTTCCTCCAAAAGCGCCTGCAAGAGTTCAAGCAGTGAAGGTTCATATGTACTCAAAGCAATCAATCCTGACTTTGACCCTGAGGTCGGTGGTGTACGCTTTTCTTTTGGCCGGGATACAAAAAAAACAGATATTGATTACACGATTTCAACACTTCAAAAAATTGTGGCTAAACACAAAAAGTGGTATACTTAGAGAGTGGAAATCAAAGATTTAAACAAACAGCAGCTTATACTTCTGGCGGTGCTTTTGTCTTTCGTGACTTCGATCGCGACGGGTATCACGACCGTGACCCTCATGCAGCAAGCACCAGAATCTGTGACAGTACCTATTACTCAGGTTGTTCGTGAGACGGTAGAAAAAGTTGTTCCAGCTGCAACTCCAAGTCCGGCATTGTCTCCAGAGCAGAAAAAACTCCTCGAAGACTTGAAAGCGATCAAACCCCTCACGGTTACCCTGGTTCTCCGAAAAGAAGGTGCGCAAGACAAGGTCCTCGGTACCGGACTTTTCTTGGGTAATAATCGTGTTGTCATTGCGTCTTCTATAAAAGAGGCGTCTCAAGATGAAGCATATGTAGTAAAGTCAGTCCTTGGTGAACAGAAAGTATCGAAAGTAACGCCTGAGAAAGATTTCACTGTCATTGAACTAGTCGATAACACCCCACCGGGAGCCGGAGAAGGGGAAGTGGAGGGCGCGACGACACCTGAAATTAAATCAGATAAGCCTATTTCTCAATAATTTAACTGATTTTCCGCGATCACGAAATATAGGTTGAATTCTGATGGGCATATAGTGTATAATAGGAATCTGTATCCCTTAATCAGTCTTTATTGAAGTTTTTATGCAAGGGATATAAGGATAAATTAGAAATTAATTAATACGTGAATGCCTCCATTACATAAATTTACAACCAAAGCAAAGGATGCTATTAAAAAAGCCCACGAGCTCGCAATCGAACGCGGGGTTAATCATGTTTCGTCCTTGCACCTCTTGGCAGCACTTCTCCTCGCAGAAGAAAGTATGGTGAATTCGATTTTAGATAAACTTGAGGTCGATACAATGCTCCTTACCGACTCAGTCCTCGAGATGATCGAACTTCCAGAATCGCATTCGACGCTTTCGCCTTCGTATCAGATTTATTTAAATCCTGATCTCGCCCAGGTGATCGAGCATTCGGCAAAACTTGCAGAATACATGAAGGATGATTTTGTCTCGACAGAACACCTCTTTATCGCCATCCTCGAAGTCGCGAGTGAAGCTCGGGAGACGCTTGCCCGTTTCCGCATCAACAAAGATGCAGTGCTCAAAGTCCTCGAACAACTTCGCAGCCAAAACATCACCGATGTGAGCGAACCAAAAAAGTTTAAATTGCTTTTGAAGTATACGCGCAACCTTACCAAGCTCGCCAAAGAAGACAAACTCGATCCAGTTATCGGCCGGGATAATGAAATCATGCGCATCATGCAGATCCTTTCTCGCCGCACCAAGAACAATCCGATTTTGATTGGGGAAGCAGGCACTGGAAAGACTGCGGTCGTCGAAGGCCTCGCAGAACGTATCGTAAAAGGTAATGTTCCGGAATCGCTCAAAGACAAAGAACTCGTCTCGCTCGACTTGGGACTCCTCGTTGCAGGGACCAAATACCGCGGCGAATTCGAAGAACGACTCAAAGGCATCATGAAAGAAGTTGAGCGCTCTGACGGGAAAGTAATTCTCTTTATAGACGAGATTCACACCATCGTCGGTGCGGGTGGCGCCGAAGGCACCATGGATGCGTCAAATATGCTCAAGCCTGCACTTTCACGCGGAGAACTCCGGGCGATCGGTGCGACCACTCTTCGTGAATATCAAAAACATATCGAAAAGGATCCTGCACTCGCTCGTCGCTTTCAGCCGGTCTACATCGAAGAGCCGAGCGTCGAAGATGCGATCACCATCCTGCGCGGCCTCAAAGAAAAATACGAACTCTTCCATGGTGTACGCATCACAGACGACGCTATTATTTCTGCCGTCAATCTTTCCGCTCGCTATATCACCAACCGATTCCTTCCGGATAAAGCAGTAGATCTGATCGACGAAGCGTCGAGTTCGCTCAAGATCATGCTCGAGAACAAGCCGCCAGTCCTCGAAGATGCGCATCGAAAGATCATGCGTTTTGAAATAGAAAAAGAAGCGCTCAAGAAGGAACTCGGTGCGCTACCTCCTGAAAAAAATAAAGAAGAGAAAGAAAAGGAACGCGAACTAAAAAATAGAATCAAAGACGTCGATAAAGAGATAGGGAATCTGTACGAGAAAACCAAGGAGCTCGAACTCAAATGGACAAACGAGAAGGCAATCGTGACGGAAATTCGCGGCATAAAAAAAGAACTCGAGACCATCCGCCTCGAAGCCGAAGACGCAGAGATGCGGTCAGACCTCGCCCGGGCAGCTGAGATCCGCTACGGCAAGATCCCATCGCTCAAGAAAGAACTCGAAGTTAAACTCGCCCGCCTCAAAAAACTCCAAAAGTCTCGGCGAATTTTGAAAGAAGAAATTACCGCCGAAGACATCGCCGAAGTTGTCGCCCGTTGGACCGGTATTCCGCTCACCAAGATGCTCGAAGAAGAACGAGCCAAGCTCGAAAAACTCGAAGCCGAACTACAAAAGCGAGTTATTGGCCAGGACGACGCGATCTCTCGAGTTGCGAATGTGATCAGACGCTCTCGGGCAGGGATCGGGGATCCAAATCGCCCGATCGGTTCGTTTATTTTCCTTGGCCCTACTGGGGTCGGTAAAACCGAGCTTACCAAAGCCCTCGGGCAATTCATGTTTAACGATGAGAAAGCAGTTATCCGAGTCGACATGTCCGAATACATGGAGCGGCATTCGGTTTCGAAGCTTATCGGCTCGCCGCCAGGCTATGTCGGTTACGACGAAGCAGGGCAACTCACTGAGGCCGTACGTCACCGACCGTATGCGGTCGTGCTCTTCGACGAGATCGAAAAAGCGCATCCGGAAGTCTTTAACATGCTCCTTCAGGTTCTCGACGAAGGACGCCTTACGGACGGCAAGGGTCGAGCAGTCAACTTCAAAAATACGATCATTATTTTGACCTCGAATATCGGTTCGCAGTTTGTAGAACGCATGGAATCTATCGGTTTCTCTAATAATTCTGCGGCAGAAGATTATGGCAATATGAAGGAGAAAGTGCTTGATGCCCTCAAGGAAAACTTCCGTCCGGAATTCCTAAACCGTATTGACGAAACCATCGTCTTCGATATCCTTTCACCGAAAGCGATCAAGGAAATCGTCAACCTCCGTATCCAAGTCGTCCGCGACCGTCTCCTTGGCAAAGGCATCGCATTCGAGATCACCGACGAAGCCCTCGCATACCTCGGGGAAGTTGGATACAATCCGCACTACGGCGCCCGACCGCTTAACCGTTTGATCCAGAACAAGATATTGAATCCAGTCGCATCCTACATCATCAGTAATGGCGTCCGAAAAGGGGATACAGTATATGTAACTGTCAAAAACGGAGAACTCGTCATCGAAACCAAACGCGGCAAGGTCCGCAGCACGTTCCGAGTCCGACCACGGTCGGAGGTTTAGTACTTCTCCTTGACAAATATTAAACCTATGTATACCATGGGTATGGTTTCTCCTTTTTTTCCGAGCGAGAACCGGGCCTGGGGAGCGTTGCTCGTAACAACGTCTCCTCAGGCCCATTTTTATTTATGCGCCGAAGGATTCGGTCACGAATATTTTTCTGCTGAAAAATTTCTCGACCCCGCCTCGCCGCCTACGCGGCTCCGGCTTTCTCATCCCCCAGTCGCGACAATGATGCTCCACTCAAACAGCTCCCAGCTGTTCTCGCGGATCATTGTGCGCCGGGAAGGATTCGAACCTTCGTAGCCCAAAGGGCGACAGATTTACAGTCTGTTGTAATTGACCACTCTACCACCGACGCAATTACATAAAAACTATACACTTTTTTAATATTTTTACAAATCTCTTGACATTTTATATTTTATGTGGATAATAAAGTGCAGCCATCTCAGCCCACCACGAAAGGGCTCGGCCGGCTCGAGGGAATCTCTCTTCCTCGAGCCGGCCATTTTTATTTCTCCTCAATTTTCAACATTTCTCCTTTACATATTTTCTGAATCGTTTTAGAATGATGGAGAGTGCTCTAGGGTCTCAGCCAATATACTTAGAGAGGGGGCGGAGGTTGTCCGCCCCCTAGAGTATTTTATGCGATACTTGCGTTTTTGGTAAATGTGTGTTATTATAAATAGATAGCATATTAGAGGCCCGAAGGGGCTTTTTGCATGATTAAAGAATTTTTTGGAGTATATAATTAACTTATGGATATACGAAATATAGCTATTATCGCGCACGTGGACCATGGCAAGACAACCTTGACCGATGCGCTCATGAAGCAAAATGGGGCCCTCGTAGACGAGGGTGTTTCTATGGATTCCAATGCCCTCGAAAAAGAACGCGGCATTACGATTTACTCCAAGAATACTTCCATAACCTACAAAGGCACCAAGATCAATATCGTCGACACTCCGGGGCACGCGGACTTTGGCTCCGAGGTGGAACGAGTGCTCCGGGCGATCGATTCCGTGCTCCTCCTCGTCGACGCGGCCGAAGGTCCGATGCCGCAGACTCGCTTTGTTTTGAAGAAATCTCTCGAGCTTGGACTCAAGCCTATCGTCGTCATTAACAAGATCGACAAGCCGGCCGCAGACCCACACCGAGTGCATGAAGAAGTTTTAGAATTATTTTTCGAACTTGGCGCCAATGACGAGCAGGCAAACTTCGAGACGATCTATGCCATCTCCCGCGAAGGCAAGGCGTTTCGAAAGCTCGGCGATGATTCACAGGATCTTTCTCCGCTTCTTGATCTTATTTTAGAAAAAGTTCCACCTGCGTCCACAAATCAGGATGGCAAGATGTCTGCGCAGGTTTTTAACCTCGCGTATGACAACTTCCTCGGCCGTATGGCTATCGCACGCATTTATTCGGGTACGATGAAAAGCGCTTCACAAGTTTTTGTAAAGGGCGAGCACGGTACCCGCAAAGGCAAAATTACAAAACTCTTTTCATTTACTGGCATTAACCGCACCGATGTCGACGCTGCAACTTCCGGCGACATTGTGCTCCTCGCTGGTATTCCGGATATTTATATCGGAGAAACTATTTGCGAAGACGAGAGCGTAGAAGCGCTCCCGCATATTGCCATCGACGAGCCGACGCTTTCTCTAAACTTTTTAGTGAATGATTCTCCGTTTGCCGGCCAAGAGGGCAAGTTTGTGACTTCGCGTCAGATCAAAGAGCGCCTCGAAAAAGAGCTCGAGGTAAACGTTGGCCTCAAGGTAGACTTTTCTCCACAGCAGTCAGACTCAGGTCCGAGCTTTTTCAAAGTATACGGCCGCGGCGAATTGCACATCGCAGTGCTTCTTGAAAACATGCGCCGTGAGGGCTTTGAAATGCAGGTATCAGAACCGGAAGTCATTGTGAAAGAAGAAAACGGTATTAAGGTAGAGCCATATGAAGAATTAGTTGTCGACGTACCGATGGAATTCTCTGGAACCGTGATCGAAAAGATCGGCAAGCGTCGAGGCATCATGCGAGACATGGTAGAGAAGGAAAATATTGCTCGAATGGTCTTTGATATCCCGACTCGGGGCCTCCTCGGCTACCGCGGCGAGTTTATTATCGATACAAAAGGCGAAGGAATCATGAGTTCGCGCGTAACAGGGTTCCGAGAATACGCGGGAGAGATAAAAAAGCGCCAGTATGGGTCTATGACCTCGATGATTACAGGCAAAGCAGTGGCCTTTGCCTTGGCAAATTTGCAAGAACGTGGTACACTATACATAGGTCATGGAGATCAAGTATACGAAGGAATGGTTATCGGTAATGTTTTGAAGGGAGACGATCTCACAGTAAATCCTACCAAAGGAAAACAATTGACCAACATGCGAGCATCCGGTACTGACGAAGCTATCACTTTAAATCCTGTGTTCACATTGAATATCGAACGGGGTCTCGAAGTGATGAATGCAGATGAATACCTCGAAGTTACCCCAAAATCCGTACGTTTGCGCAAGAAATACCTTACTGAACTCGACCGCGCAAAAGCAAAACGAACTTAAGCTATGCCAACAATATCTTTCAAACCTAAAAAAGTTACCAAAAAGATTACTTCCGAGCTTTCTCCTCGAGCAACGGACGTTTTGATGCATCGTTTTGGGCTCACTGCCGACGGCAAACGAAAAACCCTCGAGGAAATCGGGAAGAAATACAACATCACCCGCGAACGCGTGCGCCAAATCGAAGATGCGGCGATTGCTGCTATCAAAAAGTCTGCAGTGTATAAAGCCGAACACGTGATTTTCGAAGAGCTCAAGTCCATCATGCACAAACTCGGAGGCATCGTTGCAGAGCACGAGTTACTCCCGCATATTTCAAAAGAAAAGACGACGCAAAATCACGTCCATTTTTTCCTCACATTAAGTGATGCCTTCAAGAAGCATCGCGAAGATGACCATTTCCATGCTCGGGTGAGCGTAGACGATGAAATTGCGGACAAAGTGCACGATGCACTCCGCAAACTCTATGCGAGCCTAAGCGACGAAGACTTGCTGCCGGAATCCGAAATCATCAAACGTTTCCTCGAACACCTAAAAGACGTATCTGATGTGTATCGCGATGAAGAAATCGTAAAACGTTTTCTCTCTATGTCTAAAACAATAGCCCGCAATCCACTCGGAGAATGGGGGAAAGCGTCTTCGCACAATGTCCGCACTCGGGGAGTCAAAGATTATGCTTTTCTCGTAATGCGTAGCCATGGTTCCCCGATGCATTTCCGTGAAGTTGCCGATGCGATCTCAAAAACATTCAACAAAAAGGTGCATTATGCAACCTGCCACAACGAACTCATCAAAGATCCGCGCTTCGTGCTCGTTGGCCGAGGGATTTATTCTCTTGCTGAATGGGGCTACAAAGCAGGCACTGCTCGGGAGGTGATCGCTGACATTCTCCGCCGCGAGGGACCGCTCAAGCGCGACGACATCATCGCTCGAGTAAACAAAGAGCGATACTTCAAGAAAAATACTATTTTGGTGAACCTTGTAAACTCAAAGTATTTCAAGAAAGACAAAGAAGGGTTTTATTCTGTAGTGTAACCCGGTAGTAGAGCTTTGCGATGCACAAAGTGAGGCATTAGACAGCCTAACGCTTTCGCAAAATCTCACTACCGGGTATAATAAGGACACATGACAGCGATTTTCGATACCATTGAAAATGCGATCAGAGAACACTGGAAACTAATCACTGCAGCTATCGTAGTTTTTTTGCTTTGGCAATACAATCTTCTTCCGGGGTTTATAAAATTCGCTCTTGCCTTGGGCGGGACATTTCTCCTCGGCCGTATCGCTTGGAAGCTCTGGGTGCATTATATCCGCCAAGACTTTATCTCGGGTATTGACTACGTCCTCCTCGAGATCGTCCCGCCGCGAGAAGTGCTTCGCAATCCGCGAGCGATGGAACTTTTTATTTCAAATGCTCTTTATCACTGGAGTTATAAAGGAGGCAAGGAAGAATACTGGCAGGGTGCAGTGTGGTTTTGGTTTTCGCTTGAGATTGCTTCGATCGACGGACAAGTGCACTTTTATATTCGCACTCCCACCCGTATTCGCGGGTTGATCGAGACCCAGATGTATGCTCAGTATCCTCAGGCCCAGGTCAAGGAAGTGCCTGACTACACACTCGCTGTTGATAAAATCTCGCCCGAGAGCGCTTGGATGGGGTGGGGTTGCGAGTTTGCCTTGAAAAAACACGAAGCGTATCCAATCAAAACCTACGTTGATTTTGGCCTCGACAAAGATCCAAAAGAAGAACTCAAGATTGATCCACTGTCTCCGCTTATTGAACTTTTTGCTTCTATTAAAAAAGGTGAACAGATGTGGACGCAGATCGTGATTACGCCTGATAAAAAAGAATATAAAACGAAAGGAATATTTGGAAAGGGTGAAGGAACGAATGATTGGGTTAAGGCAGCACAGGATGAACTCGCAAAGCTGCTCGGCCCGTATTCGAGTTACAAAGATGTTGAGGAAGGTCCTGGCGGCGTGAGCTTGAAGAGAAGTCGAATCGAAGTCCGTGTACCGGATTTCTTGAAGCGCGCCGTAGACGGCATGAGTAAAAAGACCTCCAAACTCGCCTTTGAAACAGGTATCCGAACTATGTATATAGCGAAAAAGGAAGACTGGGATTTAAGTAGTCGCCGCAATATCCGCCTTATTTATCGTCAATTTGATTCACCGGATGTCAACGGCCTTATCCGTATCAATTCCTCTCAGGCTGATGCGCTCAATAGTAGTATCCTGAGCCTTTCTCCGGAGCAAGTGATGGTTCTCGCGAATCGCATGCTCCATGAATACCGCGAACGCGCCTTTTATCATTTGCCACTGCGGCATCATTTGTTTGCTATTCATACGTTCGAAGAACTTTTTCCGAAGCCAATCATTCACCCGATTGCTATGATGTTTATCAAACCGTTTTTCCTCCCGTATGTGCACCACAAAACATTTATGCTAAACGTGGAAGAGCTCGCAACCCTATGGCATTTCCCAGGCCAGATCCTCAAAGTTCCTACCCTCGAGCGTATCGAGTCGAAGGAAGCGTCGCCACCACCAAATTTACCGACATAATCCCATATGGAATACTTTCAAGGTGGCCAATTCGAAGAACCGCTACCAGAGCGGAAAATTTTTACCAGAAAAAATATCCTTTTCGGTGTTTTGGGTTTTTCCGTCATTTTGTCTGTCGGAGCTTTTTTGTTTTTGCGCGGAGCGCCTCCGGTCCCGGCTCCGACTACCAGTATTACTATTCCTGAAGGATTTGATTCGTACCAAATTGCGGATGTGGCAGGAGCAAAGCTCAAAAATTTTAACCGCGGCGTGTTCCTCGCCCTCGCGACGCCGCTCGAAGGCCGGCTTTTTCCTGATACATACTTTTTTTATACCTTCGATACCGAAGTAGCTGTCGTTCAAAAACTACATGAAAATTTTAAAAAGAAAATCAGCGCGCTCGAGGGCGAAATCCTCGCGACCGGAAAAACGGAAAATGACATTATTATTATGGCATCTCTCATTGAGCGTGAATCAAAAGGGGACAGCGATCGCGAGCTTATTTCCGGTATTCTATGGAAGCGTCTCAAGCTCGGTATGCGGCTCCAGGTAGACGCCGCACCCAATACATATCAAACAAAAGGCCTTCCCGCGGCACCAATTGCAAACCCGGGGCTTGCTGCGATTACTGCCGCTCTCCGTCCCACAGAATCCGCATATCTCTACTACCTACATGACAAAAAAGGAAATACATATTATGCTAAGACGTTCGCCGAACATCGGGCGAATATTGAGAAATATCTCAAATAACGGATATGAAGAAAAATAAAGGTACAGTTTTTGTAGGCCTCTCAGGGGGCGTTGATTCGGCCGTGAGCGCAGCTCTTTTAAAGGAAGAGGGTTTTGACGTTGTCGGAGTATTCATCAAAACCTGGCATCCGGAATTTTTAGAATGCAACGAAGAAGAAGAACGCCATGACGCTATGCGGGTTACCGCACACCTCGATATTCCATTTTTAACTTTTGATCTCTCCAAAGAATATAAAAAAGGCGTTGGGGACTACATGATCCGTGAATACAAGGCCGGCCGTACGCCGAATCCGGACGTTATGTGCAACAAAGAAGTAAAATTTGGCGCATACCTCAAAAAAGCGCTTGCCATGGGGGCAGATTATGTAGCGACGGGACATTATGCACAAAATAAAAATAATTTTTTAATAAAAGGCAAAGATCCAGCCAAAGATCAAAGTTATTTTCTCTGGACGCTGACTCAGAAGCAACTTTCTAAAATTTTGTTTCCAATCGGGCACCTCAAGAAAAGCGATGTGCGGAAACTCGCAGCAAAATTCAAACTTCCTGTGGCGGAAAAGAAAGACAGCCAGGGGATTTGTTTCTTGGGGGCTGTAGACCTCAAGGAATTTTTAAAGCATTACATCAAGCCTAAAAAAGGGAAGGTTCTGGGTGAAAATGGCGAGGCTATCGGTTACCATGACGGCATTCAATTTTATACTCTCGGCGAGAGGCGCGGATTTACCATCACAAAGAAAAATCCAACCGACAGTCCGTATTATGTAGTGGATAAAGATATTAAAAAAAATATTTTAATTGTGTCTAAAAACGCTGTTCCAGTCGTTAGGCAAGACCTAACGACTATGTGTATCGAGCACATTAATTGGATTTCTGGCACACCAAATGAAAACAAAAATTACACTGCCCAGATTCGTTACCATGGAGAGCTTTTACCTTGCACTGTTTCAAAACTTTTAAAAGATAGGGCCGAAGTTATTTTCCAGAAGCCCATTCTTGTCGCCTCCGGGCAATCTATCGTTTTTTACGATGGGGATTTGTGTCTTGGTGGTGGTGTGGTGAAATAAATGGTATACTATAGTATATGCCTCAATTTTTTCTACAAGATAACGAAATCATTTTAAAATTAGTGGTTGCGGTTGTTCTCGGGCTTGTGATCGGTATCGAGCGAATCCTTGCTCATAAAGACGCTGGCATGAAGACTCATGCATTGGTGTCTCTCGGCGCTGCGACGTTTGTAGTCATCTCGGAAATGATTGCACATAAATATGCGATCACCGGCGGGCTCGATCCGTCGCGCATGGCTTCGCAGATTATTGTCGGTATCGGCTTCCTCGGTGCGGGGTCGATCATTTTGCAGAACAATAAACTCCTCGGCCTTACCACCGCCGGAGGGCTTTGGGTCACTGCGAGTATCGGCATGGCGGCAGGTTTTGGATTTTATAAGCTTGCGATTCTCACCACCATACTAGTCCTGTTAGTGCTCACAGTAGTATATATATTTGAAAAGCCGCTTCGCAACATATCTGAAAAAGTAAATGAAAATCAGTAAGTAAAGTCAGCCATGCAGTCAAACGAGATCCGATCAAAATTTCTGAAATTTTTCGAAAATCGAGGGCACGCGATAATCCCTTCCGCTTCGCTCGTACCATTGAACGACCCTTCTACGCTTTTTACCGGCTCTGGCATGCAGCCGATGGTTCCGTATTTACTCGGCCAACCACATCCTCTCGGCAAAAGACTTGCAGACTCGCAAAAATGTTTCCGAGCAGTAGATATTGAGGAAGTGGGGGATAATCGTCATACGACTTTTTTCGAAATGCTTGGGAATTGGTCCCTTGGTGATTTTTTTAAGAAAGAACAGATCGAGTGGATGTTTGATTTTTTGGTAAACGAAATTGGCATCGATCCAAATCGCTTGTACATTACCGCCTTTATTGGTGATGAAAAAAATAATATCCCAAAAGACCCAGAGTCAGCAGCTATTTGGAAAAGATTATTTGCGACTAAGGGTATTGAAGCAAAAGAGGTTGATATTGGGAGTGAAGAAAATGGGTACAAAGTTGGTATGCAGGGAGGCAGAATCTTCTACTACAATGTGAAGAAAAATTGGTGGAGTCGTTCAGGTGTACCAGATAATATGCCAGGAGGGGAGCCAGGCGGGCCTGACTCGGAAATGTTTTATGAATTTACCGAAGTAGAACATGATAAAAAGTTTGGTGAGTATTGTCATCCAAACTGCGATTGCGGCCGTTTTCTCGAAATCGGGAATAACGTCTTCATGGAATATAAAAAAAATGAAGATGGAACTTTTTCGAAGCTCCCACAACAAAATGTGGATTTTGGGGGAGGCTTGGAACGTTTGGTCATGGCTGCTACTAATTCTCCTGACGTTATTAAAGTCAACCATCGCGCTATTCTCGACGAAATAGAAAAACTTTCCGGTAAAAAATATGGGGCAGGTAAAGAAGAATTAAAAGCTTTTCGTATTGTTGCTGATCATCTCAAGGCTTCAGTCTTTTTGATTGCCGATGGTGTGAATCCTTCAAATAATGACAAAGGTTACTTTGTGCGCCGATTGTTGCGTCGAGCGCTTGTGTCGCTTGACCGACTCGGCGTGGAGCATGCGTCACTCGCCACGTTAGTTGATCCCGTAATAGATGCATACAAAGATATCTATCCTGATACCTATGAAAAAGGTGCACTAGTTAAGCAGGAAATTACCAAAGAAGAAGAAAAATTCCGAAAGACTTTAAAACAAGGCTTAAAAGAATTCGAAAAAGGCACTGATCCGTTTGTACTCTTTACGACGTATGGTTTTCCGATCGAGCTTACTTTAGAGCTCGCCAAGGAAGCAGGGAAAACTGTTGATCTCGAAGATTTTCATAAAAAACTGAAAGAGCATCAGAAGCTCTCTCAGACGGCTTCAGCAGGGATGTTCAAAGGTGGCCTCGCAAACCACAACGAACAAACGGTCCGGCATCACACTGCCCACCATTTGCTTTTGGCAGCACTCCAAAACGTCGTTGGTCCCGAGGTAAAGCAGCGGGGAAGCAACATCAACGAAGAGCGCCTGCGCATAGATTTCCTTTGTGATCATAAACTTACCGACGAAGAAAAGAAAAAACTCGAAGAATGGGTGAATGACAAGATATCTCGCGGGCTCAATGTCGTCCGCCGGGAAATGTCCAAAGATGAAGCTATCAAAATCGGTGCAGAAATGGAGTTCGGAGCAAAATATGCAGACCGAGTGTCAGTGTACTTTATAGAAGATAGTGAGGGGAATATAGTATCCAAAGAATTTTGCGGCGGGCCGCATGTCTCAAATACCAAGGAATTAGGCCACTTCAAAATCCTCAAAGAAGAAGCCGTCGCGCAAGGAATCAGGCGTATTAAGGCACAAGTTTCTTAGATAAAATTAAATCCCCTAAACGATCTCTGTAAACTTTACAGAAATATCGCTAGGGGATCAGAGTTGTATAGTCATTTTTGGGAAATGATATACAACCAGGCTAAAAATACTATAAGTAATAGTATTTTTAGCCAAAGCGGCGCCGGCCGCTTGGCGTCATTGGGGTCAGCCATTTTTAACCTCCTTTCTAATCTTTATTATAACATATTTCGTCAATTTTGTCCAATTCTAGTATTCTAAAATAGTTTTTAAATAATTATTTTGGTATACTTTATAACGTATGCATATTTTTTCTCGATCGAAAAAGAAAGAAGAACTTTTTCTCGTATTTGATGTTCACTCTGCGTCGGTGGGCGCCGCTCTCTTTTTTACAGACAGTACAAAAACTCCCCGGATTGTTGCTTCGGTACGCGAATTTATCCCGGTCGAGAATGATCTTTCTCCGGACCGATTGTTTACCCTTATCCTCGGGTGCTTGAAGTCAGTTGCTCATAAAATTTCCAAAAAAGGCCTCGGCGCGCCGGCGCGGGTCTTTTGTGTGCTTGGGGCGCCGTGGCATGTATCCCAAACGCGGATTATCAAGCTTTCTAAAAACGTGCCTTTTGTGTTTACGGAGAAGCTGGCGGACGAACTTACTCAAAAGGAGATCGCCTTGGTCCGAAGCGAATATGCGCACATGTATAAGGACATGAGCGGTATGCTTCGACCAATAGAATTAAAAAATATCAAAACCAAGTTAAATTCGTACGATACGACAAAGCCGATCGGCAAAACCACTTCGAGCGTCGAGATGCATATCTTTATATCCATGAGCGCCGAGGATGTCTGCAACAAAATCGAGGCGATTATCGAGAAGCATTATCCCCACCGGGAAATAAAGTTTTCTTCGTTTACCATGGCTTCTTTTGCCGCCCTTCGGGACATGTACCATGACCGAGAGAATTTTATCCTCATTCATCTAAGCGGCGAAATCACGGATATCACCATGGTCAAAAAGAGCACCTTGCGGGAGACGGTTACCTTTCCGATGGGTATTAACTTTTTCCTCCGCGGCATCGCCTCAGGCCTCCATATAACTCCAGCAGAAGCACAGTCCTTTTTGTCGCTTCATAACGACGGTCATGCCGGCGAATCCATCTCCCAAACTCTGACTCCGCTTATCGTTAGCCTCGAGCGTGAGTGGTTAAAGAAGTTTCAGGAAGCGTTGGCCAACCTCTCGAACGATATTTCCATACCTTCGCTTTTGTATGTCACTACCAGCAAAAATTTTGTGGACTTTTTCACTGAAATGATCAAAGGCGAACAGTTCAATCAGTACACGTTGGCTGAATCCAAGTTCGAAATAGTTCCTTGTAGCTCCGAAACGTTGCATACGGCGCTCACTTTTAGCCAGGGTGCAGAATTTGACGCTTATCTCGCGCTCGACGCGATTTACATTAATCGCTTTTTTACCTAAAACCCGGTAGTAGAGCTTTGCTAAAAGTCGCACTACCGGGTAAAATATATTTATGGCGAAGAATGTATTCCAAGACATGGTCAATACCAAGCGCGCTCGCACTGCCCTCCACCAAAAATCACAGCCGAGGAGGGAAGTTCCCGTAGAGCGACGGATGGAGAGAAGGGAAGAAGCGCCGCGCGCGCGCCGTCCGGAGGCATATGTACCATCGGAAGGAGGGAGAAAGAGAGGCGGCCGCCGCGGCCTATGGGTTGTCGCTCTCATCTCGATAATTTTCTTTTTGTTCGCCCTCTCCTTTTTCTTTGCTCATGCGGAAGTTACCGTCACGCCAAAATCAACCGAGCTTAAATTAAATGAAAATCTCTCTGCCACCAAAGACTCCAGCATCTCGAGCGGCCTTTCTTTTGATCTCGTAGTTATCTCTGGTGAAGAAAGTAAAACAGTTGCCGCAACAGAACAAAAAGAAACTTCTGTAAAGGCTACAGGCACTGCCGTGCTCTACAATGCATTTAGCGGAGCTCCGCAACCACTCCTCATCGACACTCGTCTCGAAGGTTCAAATGGGAAAATATACAAAACAGTAAAAGCAGTTACCATCCCAGGTATGAAGGGAGACACTCCTGGCTCTGTCGAGGTCGGTATCTATGCGGACGTCCCTGGACCCGAGGGCAATAGTGACCCGCTCGACTTTAAAATTTTTGGTTTTAAAGGAAGTCCAAAGTACGCTAAATTTTACGGCAGGAGCAAAGGCGCGGTTACTGGCGGGGTGCAGGGACTTCTGCCAATCATTCCTCCGGAAGAACAAGCGAGAGCTACCGCCGATTTGCGAAATACTCTTCGCGAGAATCTCCTCCAAAAAGCGAGAGACCAAATTCCTGCCGGGTTCATCCTTTTCAAAGATGCAGCTTTTCTCGTGACCAATACTGACCTCGGAGAGTTAAGCACTACGCCCGAAGGCGGGGTTATTACTCTCAAGGGAACGCTGTATGGATTTCTTTTCAGCGAAGAAAGGCTAACGGAGAAGCTTGTCAAAGATAAAGTTACTGAATACGAAGGTACGAAGGTCACTCTCTCTGGTATTCGCGATCTTACATTTAATCTTTCCAACAAAGACGTACCGTTTGCAGATATCAATACCATTAATTTTACTCTTTCTGGTACGGCTCAAGCTCTGTATCAATTCGATACAGACAAACTTCGGGGAAGCCTCCTCGGCAAACCGAAAAAATATTTAAGCGGAGTTCTCCTCGACTATCCGTATATAGATTCCGCAGAGCTCAAGTTGAGTCCTTTCTGGAGCCGCACTCTCCCTAAGAAATCGAGTGACATAGAAATAAGTGTCGTGCATCCAAAATAACAAAACAGGGTTGACCTTTTCTTATGATTTTGGTACAATATTTAAATTAAATGAGTGATTCTAGGAACGATCAATTGGTAACTGCTCGTGGAGTAGTAACGGAAGCGTTACCCTCGACGCTTTTTCGTGTGAACATCAAAGATAGCGACGGAAATGACAAAGAAATTTTAGCATATCTCTCTGGCAAGATGCGCATGCATCGGATCAAAGTCTTGATCGGTGATACGGTCGAAATCGTCCTCGATAATTACGGCGGGAAGGGAAGAATTGTCAAGAGATTTTAGGTGGATAAAAGGGGTTGTAATTTTTTAAAGAATAGTGTATTATATACAGACGAAGTTTTAAAAAGAAAAAAGCATTGAAAAATAAGGATTTTTTCCTTTTTTTGTCTTATGCGTGTCAATTTTTATGAATCCCGTTAGTAATTCATTAATGGGAAATTAAGTATAGATAAAGATTATAAAGTAAAATTACTAACGGGATGAAAATTAAGTCAGCAGTACGTAAAATCTGCAACAATTGCAAAATGGTACGACGAGCAAGGCATCTTCGGATTATTTGCTCTAATCCCAAGCATAAACAAAAACAATAATTATGCGTATTCTCGGTATTACCATCCCAAATGAAAAGAGATTAGAGTTTGCCTTGACTGTCATTTATGGCATCGGTATTTCGACTTCGCGAAAGATTCTGGATTCTGTTGGCATTGACCGCGGACGCAAAGCGGATACACTCACGCCCGACGAAGAAAACAAAATCCGTGCCGAGATCGAGGGCCGCACCATCGAAGGAAATCTCAAGCGTGAAGTAGCTGCAAATATCAAGCGCTTGAAGGATATCAAGACTTACCGAGGCACTCGTCATATGAAACGTCTCCCAGTCCGTGGTCAGCGCACCAAGACTAATTCTCGTACTGTTCGCGGCAATGTCCGAAAGACGATGGCATCCGGCAAGCGAAAAGAAAGTAAGACATAATTAATATTTTTATGGCAAAGACCGACAACACAACAGAAGAGGTAAAGAAAGACCCTGTCGAGGGAAAAGTTGAAGAGAAATCAGCCCAGACCAAAAGTTCAAAGCGAAAGCTTTCTGCTGGAGTTCTTCATATAGAAGCAACCTTCAATAACACCAAGGTCCTTTTTGCAGACAAAGGTGGTAATACTTTGTTTTGGTCTTCGTCAGGATCACTAGGATTTAAAGGTGCAAAGAAGGGAACACCCTTCGTGGCTTCTAAAGTTGGGGATGTTATCGGAGAAAAAGCAGCCAATATTGGGGTCAAAGAAGCGGATGTGACTGTATGCGGCGTTGGTTCCGGGCGGGAGCCTGCGATCCGCGCATTTATGGCTCATGGTATACAGATTAATTCCATTATCGACCGAACACCTGTCCCGCACAACGGCCCAAAGCCAAAGAAACCTCGCCGCGTATAAATAAAAGACAGTAATAAAAACGTATGATATCAAAACCAAAGTTTAAAATTGCACGAAGATTGGGCGCAGGAGTGTATGACAAAACTCAGACTCCAAAGTTTTCGATGTCCCAAAAAGGCGGCGGTGCATTTGGCAAGCGTCCAAAGGCTTTGTCTGAATACGGCACCCAGTTTATCGAAAAGCAAAAAGTGCGATTTTCATACGGTATTACTGAACGCCAGCTTTCAAATTACGTACAGAAGGCAATGGCTACTCATGGCGCTCACGCTGTAGAGAAATTTTACGAAGAACTCGAATCCCGACTTGATAACTTTGTGTACCGCATTGGCCTCGCTCCGAGCCGCCGTGCCGCACGCCAGATGGTTTCTCATGGACATTTCATGGTAGGCAATCACCGCGTGACTGTTCCGTCATATGCACTCAAGGTTGGAGACGTCGTCAAGGTTCGAGAAGGCTCAAAGAGTAAAAAAACTTTTGGAGGACTTGAAACCAAGCTTAAAGATTATACTGCGCCGTCTTGGGCTTCATTTGATATAGGAAAGATGGAAGGTAAAGTGCTTGGCAAACCCACAAACGCCGATACCTTCCTTGATTTAAATGCCGTGCTTGAATTCTACAGTCGTTAATTTATTTTTAGACACTTAATATTATCACTTAATTTTAAAAATATGCCTGACTATAAAATAATTTTACCTTCAAAGCCTCGCGTAGTTTTGGAGGAAGAAAACAAAGGAGTATTTGAAATCGATGGTCTCTATCCGGGGTATGGCCATACCCTCGGCAACAGCTTGCGCCGCATTATTTTGTCATCCCTCCCAGGCGATAGCATTGTATCACTCAAGATTAACGGCGTGTCTCATGAATTCCAGACCATGGATGGCATCAAGGAAGACGTGATTGTTATGATTTTGAACTTAAAGAAAGTTCGTTTCCGAATGGTTTCCGATGAACCACAAACCGTGACGCTCTCTGTAAAGGGCCCAAAGGAAGTTACAGCAGCAGATATCAAGACCGGCGGCCAGGTAGAAGTACTCAATCCTGAGCTTTATATCGCACATGTGACCGGCAAGGTTGCTCTCGATATCGAGATGCGCATCGAACGCGGCCTCGGCTTTATCCCCAAAGAACTCTTTCATAAAGACAAAGTGGATGTCGGCACGATCACTGTGGATGCTATCTTTACTCCGGTCCGCCGTGTGTCCTACGAAGTAGAAAACATGCGTGTTGGCGACAAGACGAACCACAACCGCCTCCGAATCTCTATCGAAACCGATGGAACCCTTACTCCACGCGAAGCCCTCACTCGCTCGATCGAGATCATGATCAATCAATTGAAAGCAATTGTAGACTTCAAGGAAGAGGAACCAGCGGTGGCGTCTGAAGAGGCCGGCGTTCCGACCGAAAGCGTCGGGAAAGAAGATGCCGAGAAGAAAAATACAGACGTAACAGATGCCTTGAAGACTCGCACCGAAGACCTCGACCTTTCCACTCGAACTTTGAATGCCCTTACGAGTGCAAACATCCGAACTCTCGGTGGCCTCGCTCGCAAGAAGCGTGAAGACCTCCTCGAGATCGAAGGTATCGGCGAGAAAGGAATTTCAGAAATTAAAAAGGTCCTTGCAAAGTTTGGCTTGAGCCTCAAGGAATAATTCATATACCACGATGCGACACCATAACGCCAAAAGAAAATTCGGACGAAGCAAGACCCAAAAGAGGGCCCTCATGAACTCTTTGGCTTTGAATTTGATCGTCCGTGGCAAGATCCGGACAACTCTCCCAAAAGCCAAGGAACTTCGACCGTATGTAGAAAAGCTTGTGACTCATGCAAAGAAAAATAACAATTTGGCGAGCAAGCGTCTCGTGATAGAGCGCCTCGGTGGGCATCCACGTGAAGTCAAGAAACTTTTTGAAAAGATCGCACCGACATATGCGGATCGAACTGGTGGTTATACTCGCATTTTGAAATTAGGAGTACGCAAATCAGATAGTGCGCCGATGGCAGTAATCGAATTTATATAAAATTTACCTGTCCCGTACTAAATTTTTGAGTAAGGGGCATAACAATAAAAATTAACAATTAAAATTTTAGTACTGGGATGGCAAAGATAAAGACACAACTAAAAAGAGAATTAAAAACAATCGATGCCGCGGATCGAGTACTGGGCCGCGTGGCATCCGAGGCAGCGATGTCTCTCATGGGCAAGACCAAGGCTACCTTTGAACGTCATGTATACTCTGGCATGCCGGTCAAGATCATCAATGCTTCCAAGATCCGCATTACACCGAAAAAGCTCGCATCGCTTGAGCATGTTCGATATTCTGGTATTCCGGGCGGACTCAAAGTCATGACTGGTGAATATACGGTCGCAACAAAAGGCATGAAGGAGCTTGTGCGCCTCGCAACTTACCAAATGCTTCCAGATAACAAACTCCGCAAGGAAATGATGAAGAATTTAAAAGTCGAAGAATAATTTATACTTGTCCCGTACTAAATTTTTGAGTAAGGGACATAACAATAAAGATTAACAATTAAAATTTTAGTACTGGGATGGCAACTGAAAAATCAAAAGACAAGTACATAGAAGCAGTAGGACGAAGGAAGACTTCGACCGCACGGGTACGCATCACTGCATCCTCAAAAGGGCACTTCCTCGTGAACGGCAAGGATTCTCGAGAATATTTCCAAACCGAAGAAGAGCGACTCCTCGTCCTCGGCCCTGTAACTAAAGGCATCGGAGAAGAGAAGAATACCAAATGGAACATCGAAGCGCATGTCATGGGTGGGGGAATCCATTCCCAAGCTGAAGCAGTCCGCCACGGCCTCGCGCGAGCACTGGTCAAGTCTGACGTAGCACTTCGTGGAGAACTCAAAACTCTCGGCTACCTCAAACGCGACCCTCGTGCCAAAGAACGCCGCAAATTCGGCCTTAAGAAAGCTAGAAAGAGGCCGAAGTGGAGTAAACGATAATTGATTATCGTTTACTGCGGTTTCGTGCAAGAGAAAATTTCCGTTGCGAGTTTACGAGCAGGAAATAGCGGGAGGCGTACATTGACCACTAGAGAAGCCTTTTGTAAAAGAAGGGCTTTTTCTTTCCGCTTGCTCGGCCGGAGCTCTATTGCGAACAGCAGTGAGCAAAAGCGAGGCGGGGGCTGCGACCGAGTCCGAGCGACGGCGAAGACGAGAGTTGTGGCCGCAAACGCTAATGGAAATAGCGGGACACATTGCTTGACCACATACTAACCCCCAACCCCCTTGTCAGGGGGTTTTATGTTTTTAACCTATAAAATATAGCTTTTTTCTTATATTGACTTATACAGCAAAAAGTGGTATAATATGCATAGATACTTTATAAAAGTTCTCCTAAATTATGACGCCGCGATTGAGCGGATTGGCCACGAAAGTTCAAAGATTTTCTAGTTTCGGTCGTGTGACTGAGAGAAAATCTACTTTCTTGGCATATAACTAGGAGAAAAAATGTTAAAAAATTTTTTTGAAATTTTGGGCCAGGTCTCGGACCTGGCCGGAGCCATTGGCGGTATCGTTGCCGCCATTGGTGTACTCAAAATGCTCGCCGCTCAGCGGCGAGCGCTGGAGCACGTGAGAGTCGTGCTCCGTTTGGAAGAGCAGGGAGGGGGCTCAGTCACCCTCCCACTGGAGATGCTCCGCCGGGACGTTTCCCGGGCGGAGCTCCTAGGCCGCATCGGCATGCTGCCGATGCGGCAAAAGGGTACGAGGTTCGCGATCCGCGCCCTCGCTTCACCCGCCTTCATGCGGGCAGTCAACGAAGTAGTCGAGGGTAAAACCTCGATTCTCGTGATACCCGCGACACAAGAAGAGGTCGAGCAATTTGACCTCTGATTATCAAAGTTGAGGAGTAACAACTATAAAAACATCCAAAGAACCCCAAATGGTCCGACCAAGCGGGGTTTTTATTATTTTCTCTTTCCAAAACCCTTAATTTGTGTTAAAATACGAAATTATGGCAGACGACGAAACTAAAAAGAATAATGATGAAATAACGCCCGAAGAGAGCGATGTGGTTGAATTTGAGTTCAACGAAGACGGGGAGGAAGACCTCAAGAAAACGCTAAAGAAACTCAGGGCGGATTTGAAGCAGGCGAAGAAGGAAAAGGAGGAGTATCTGACCGGCTGGCAGAAAGAGCGGGCGGACTTTGTAAATTACAAAAAAGAAGAAGCAAACAGACAGGCGAATTTGGCACAGCTTTTCCGCGAGCAAATGCTCGGTCGCTTCCTTTCGGTTATGGATAGTTTCAATATGGCTTTTGCGAACAAGGAAGCTTGGAACAAGGTAGAAGAAGGCTGGCGCAAGGGCGTCGAATATATCTACTCGCAGCTAAGCGGCGTCTTTGAGGAGTACGGCGTCAAAGAGATCGGCAAAGTCGGCGAGCCGTTCGACCCTTCTATTCACGAATCCTTGCATATAGTGCCGACGGACGAGCAAGAACTCGATCACACAGTAGCCGAAGTTATACAAAAAGGTTACAAGCTCGGCGACCGTGTCATGCGACCAGCGAAAGTAAATGTCTTTCAGCATGGAACCACAGAATAAAATTTGTGTTCACTGCAATAAAGAATTCATAATAGATTCTGGGGATTTAAATCTGTACGAAAAAGTTGGGATAAAAGTTACCGACAAATGCTTTGAATGCCGGATGAAGCAATATTTTTCTTTTTCTATCTTTGGCAAATTTCGAAAAGGCGTGTCGGACCTGTCGGGCGAAAATCTTATAACAGTTTTTCCTGCGAAGCCGAGGTATCCGATATACAAATCTCACGAATGGTGGAGCGATGCATGGGACCCTTTTGCCTTTGGGCAAGAGTACGATCCCGCACGACCGTTTTTTGACCAGCTCAAAGAACTTCAGGAAAAAGTCCCACGCCCGCACCAGGTAGGTCAGAATAATACCAATTGCGATTGGTCAGACGACATTTGGGACTCCAAAAATTGCTATCTATGCAGATCCATTTCAAAGAGTGAAAATTTAAGTTACTGCTACCGCATTCTTGACTCGAAAGATTCCTTTGACCTCGTGTATTCTTTCACCCTAGAGAATTCATACGACTGCGTCGGCTGCCACAACTCTTTTAATTTAAATTTTTCCGAGAAATCCCGCGACTGCGTGGATTCGTATTTCCTGTTCGACTGTCGCAATTGCACAAACTGCTTTATGTCTTGGAACCTGCGCAACAAGCAGTACTGCATTCGCAATAAACAATATTCAAAAGAAGCCTATGAAGAGGAAATGAAAAAAATACGATTTGATTCGTATAAAAGTCTGGAAACGCTAAAAGCCGAATTCGAAGAGATACTAAAAAGAGAAGCAGTGCATCGGGAGAATTTTAATATCAAGGTCACTGAATCGGTAGGGAATTACATGACCAATTGCGACAAGTGTGTGAATACCTTTGCCTGGGAAAATTCCCAAAATTGCCGCAATGGTTTAAGGGGGATCGAGAACAAAGATTGTATTGACCTAGGCTTTTCCTGGCATCTTGAGCTCTCAGGAAACAATGGGGTTGTAGACGGAGGTTACCAAATCAAATATTCAGCTTGTTCGGTAGGAAGGTATTCGGAGTATGTTGATCTTTGTAAAGAAGTCGAATATTGTTTCGGTTGTGTTGGCCTTCGGAATAAAAAGTACTGCATTTTAAATAAACAATACGAAAAAGAAGAATATGTAAAATTAAGAGAGCGCATTATTGCCGACATGGAAAAGAGAGGCGAATATGGCCAGTTTCTGCCGTACTCTATGGGTACCGGGTATTATAATCTTTCAAACGGTATGGTTTATTTTCCGGATACGACCAAAGAGGAAGTGTTGGCTCGTGGCGGTTACTGGTCAGAGGAAGATTTGTCGTCTCAGGATGGTGTTCCATCTCGAGAGCTACCAGACAGTATTTTAGATACTCCACCTGAAATTACCAAGCAAGCCCTCATCTGTCCGGAGACCAAGTATCGCTTTAATATTTCAGAAGGTGAGTATGAATTTCACAAGCGCAAAAGCTTTGCCCTGCCAAGGCTGCATTTCGACAGGCGCATCATGGATCGCATGCGAAAAATGGCTGTCATTAAAAGCTATCCGTACAAGTGTTTTTATTGCAAACGAGATATAATGGCATATTATCCGCCAGAGTGGGGGTATCAAAAAATCGCCTGCGAAGAATGTTACAAACAAAATATTGCTTAAGCTGTCAAGGGGCATCCTTGACATGGTTATGAATCAAGAAGTTAAAAATTGCAAAAACTGTAAAAAGGATTTCAGCATAGCTCCTGAAGACTTTAAATTTTATGAAAAGATAAAAGTCCCGCCGCCGACGTGGTGCTTTGAGTGTCGGCAGGTCCGGCGGTATGCATGGAGGAATGAGCGGACGCTGTACAGGCGCAATTGCGACCTTTGCAAGAAAAGCATGGTAACGATTTATTCACCCAATAAGCCCTTTGTGGTGTACTGCAACGAATGCTGGTGGGGTGATGGCTGGGATCCGGCTTCGTATGGGCGGGACTTTGATTTTAATCGCTCATTTTTCGAGCAGTTTTCGGAGCTTCAGCATGTGGTGCCTCGAATGGGACTTTTAAATAAAAATAGCGTGAACTCAGAATACACGAACCATTCAGGGAATAACAAAAATGTGTATCTGTCGTTTTGTGTTTTTGATGGAGAAAATATCATGTATAGCACTTGGACAATGAAAAATTCTCGGGACTGCATGGATGTCGGATTTATTGCAGAAAAAGGCGAGCGGCTTTATGAAGTTACAGATTCGCGCACTTCGTACGAATGCCAATTTGGAATTTTCCTCAAAGATTCTTCATCGTGTTTTTATTGTTATGATCTTCGCGGCTGTAACAATTGCTTTATGTCTTCAAATTTGCGCAACAGGAGCTATGTATTTCGAAATCAGCAACTCACTCGCGAAGAATATCTCGAGAAAATGAAAGAAATAGACTTGTCTTCGTATGCAGTTCGCGAAGAACTATTGAAAGAGTTTACAAAACTTTTAGAGGAGACGGCCATACACCGTTTTGCCATTACGGAGCGTAATGTAAACTCGACCGGCTCTCTCATCTTTGATTGTCGGAATGTCATATATTCTTTCGAAATGGATAAAAGTGAAAATTGTAAATATATTTACGGTGGGCTTGAGCTCAAAGACTGCATGGACATTTACCATATGGGGTATAATTGTGAATTAGTGTATGAAGCCCAAGGCTGTACGCGACTTTCGAATTGTCAATTTTGCCATCTCTGCTATGACAATATGAACGTCATGTATGGCGACACGTGCCAGAATAGTCAGAACCTTTTTGGCTGCGTTTCGGTCAAGAAAGGGGAATACATGATTTTCAATAAAAAATATCCGAAAGAAGAATACGAAACCCTCAAAGTAAAAATCATCGAGCATATGAAGGAGACTGGGGAGTACGGCGAATTTTTCCCGCCGTCTATCGCGCCGGTTGCCTACAATGAAACACAAGGCAATCTGTACATGCCGCTCACGAAGGAAGAAGTCTTGTCAAAAGGCTGGCAATGGGAAGACAGTATACCGGGAACTTTCGGGAAAGAAACTATCAAACCTGCCGATATTCCGGATCGAATCGAAGATGTGCCGGATTCGATCACCAAAGAAATTTTAGCCTGTATTGAGTGCAATAAAAATTATAATATTGTTCCAAACGAGCTTATCTTTTTGCGCAAAGAGCATATTCCGCTCCCGCGCAAATGTCCAAACTGCCGCTACAAGCGCCGTTTCAACCTCCGCCCGCTTCGGAGACTCTGGACACGTACCTGCATGTGTGACCAGTCGCATTCGCATCATAGCGAGCCCTGCAAAGTAGAATTCGAAACCCCGTACGCTCCCAACCATGTCGAAAAAGTTTATTGCGAGCAGTGTTACCAGCAAGAAGTGTACTAGATATTCTATAATTCTATAGAATATTAGAATAAAAATATGCAAGAAAAAAGCGAAACTAAAAACTGTCAAAATTGCAAAAAAAGTTTTACGATAGACCAAAACGACTTTTTGTATTACCGAAAGATCGGGATACTTTCTCCTAGAATATGCCCCGATTGCCGGGCGCAACTGCGACTAGCGTTTCGTAACACCCGAGCCTTCTATAAAACTCCTTGTGGAAACTGCAAGCGCGAAACTTTTTCTACGTTTAGTTCTAATAAAAAATATCCAAGCTGGTGTTCAGAATGTTGGTGGAGCGATAATTTGGATGCCAAGAAGTTCGGTATAGAGTATGATCCAAAGCGCCCATTTTTAGAACAAATGCAAGAGCTTTTTGAAAAGACTCCACAACCCGCCCTCGCTTCTACCCGAGATGTAAATTGCCGCTATTTAAACTACACAGCCGATAACAAAAACTGCTATCTCATCACAGAAAGTTCGAATAATGAAAACTGTATCAATTGCTATTGGATCCAACTTTCGAAAGACCTTGTTGATTGTTCTTTTACGCATCAAGTCGAACTCTCGTACGAAGTGGATGATTGCTATGATTCGAATTCGCTACTATATTCCAAAAGTTGCTATAACTGCCTTGATAGTGCTTTTTTGATAGATTGTCGCGGATGCACGAACTGTTTGGGCTGCATAAATTTGCGCCAGCAGAAATATTGTATCTTTAATGTGCAGTACACAAAGGAGGAGTATGAAGCAAAGTTAAAATCCTTTAAACTAGATACACATTCGGGTGTAGAAAACTTCAAAAGAGAATTTGCACAGTTTATAAAAGACAAGCCGCGAAAATTTGCACAAGTGTTTAACGTAGTGAATTCGACCGGCAACTACATGACAAATGTGAAAAATAATAAACACTGTTTTCATTCATATGACGCAGAAGACAATGCGTATTGCGTGCATGCGTGGCGCGGAGCAAAAGACTGCATGGATTGTAGTACGTCGGGTAGGGGAGTTGAGCTTATTTACAACTCCATCAACGTTGGGCTTCAGGCGGGAAATGTATTTTGTAGTGCGCTCTGCTGGGGTTCGCAATTTTTACAATATTGCTTCAATTGCCACAATGCAAACAATCTTTTTGGCTGCGTAAGCCTCAATAAAGGCTCGTATTGTATTTTAAATAAACAATATTCGAAAGAGGATTACGAGAAGCTGAAAGCAGAAATTATAGAAAATATGAAACGCGACGGGGAATATGGCCAGTTTTTCCCGTTGAGCATGTCTCCGTTTGGCTACAACGAGACTTCAGCAATCGAAGAATATCCGCTTACGAAAGAAGAAGCGCTCGCGCAGGGCTTTAAGTGGGAAGATACACCGCGGGGAACGTATGGCAAAGAGACAGTAGACTGGAATACTTTTCCTGATTCGATTAAAGATCTACCCCAGGATTTTGATATAGGTAAAGAAATTTTTGTGTGCAAAGAATGTACCAAGAATTACCGTGTTATAGGAGACGAGCTCGCATTTTACCGAAGGATGAACATTCCGATACCCCGTAACTGTCCAGAATGCCGGCATATGAAGCGTTTCAACGAGCGTGGCCCAAACAAGCTTTGGCATCGAAGTTGCATGTGCGGTTCGACAGGCTCACCACAAGTTCCCGCAAGTCATGGCCACACTGGTAAATGTGAAGTCGAATTCGAGACTTCGTATTCTCCCGAGCGACCGGAAATCATTTACTGCGAGAAATGCTATAACGCGGAAGTATATTAAAAATATCAAAACCACACAACTTATCGCGTACTAGTACGGTAGTATATACCATGAGTAGAACAGAAGAAAAAAGAATATGTCAGAGTTGTAAAACTGAGTTCATCATCGAGCCCGACGATTTTGGGTTTTATGAAAAAATAAAAGTCCCTCCGCCGACTTTTTGTCCGGAGTGTCGATTGATCAGGCGACTTTGTTGGCGCAATGAGCGTTCGCTCCACAAACTCACCTGCGCTGCTTGCGGCAAAGGTACCATCACGGTGTATTCAAAAGATTCAAATATGAATGTGTATTGCAACGAATGCTGGTGGGGTGACGCATGGGAGGGTATGGACTACGGAGTCGATTTTGATGAGTCGCGGCCATTTCTAACGCAGTTATTTGAGCTCATGCATAAAGTGCCCGCCATGAGCCGCTGGGGGCTCTACACGAGCCTTGTGAACTCGGAATACACCAATATGGTTGGATATCTTAAGAATTGTTATTTGACGACTCACAGCGACTATAGCGAAGACTGTGCGTATGGGAGTTGTCTTACAAACTCCAAGGATTGCATAGATACGTATTTTGTTCACAAGTGTGAAGATTGCTACGAGATCACAAATACACACAAAAGTTTTAACACAATGTTTTCGGTCGATTGTATCGAGTGTTACAACGTATTGTTTTGTAAAAATTGTATTGGTTGCAGTGATTGCTTTGGTTGCGTGAATTTGGTGAATAAAAAATATCATATTTTCAACCAGCCATATTCCAAGGAAGAGTATGAAGAAAAGTTGAAAGAATTATATCCATCTACTCATGAAAAGATAAAAGATGCATGGCAGCAGTCAGAAAAACTTTGGGCAAAGCATCCAGTAAAATACATGCATGGGATCAAGAATACAAATTCAACTGGTGACTATATTTACAACACAAAAAATGTGAAAAATTCTTATATTTCAGCCAGAATTGATGACTCAAGATATTGTATGTTTATTACCCCAGGCCAAGGTGGCCGAGCGTCACATTGTTATGATCTCATGCATTTTGGAGTGAATTCAGAGCTTATGTATGAAACTCTACAAGCTGGCTGGGCGGCCAATGTAAAATGTAGCTGGTATGCTGTCGAAAGTCAGAATGTTGAATATTCCATGTCTATCCTGAATGGAAAGGATCTCTTTGGGTGTGTAGGTCTCAAGAAAAAGCAATATTGCATTCTAAACAAACAATATTCGAAAGAAGAATACGAAATGTTGCGAGAGAAAATAATTAAACATATGCAGGATATGCCGTATATAGACCAGAAAGGTAGGGTATATACATATGGAGAATTTTATCCTATGGAGGCGAGCCCGTTTGGTTACAACGAAACGGCACATATGTACTTTCCTCTTACAAAAGATGAAGTTTTAGAGCGCGGATACGTTTGGCGAGAGCCGGATGAACGCAACTATACTATTGGCGGTGAGGTGAAGGGATGTGAGCACGAAGGGAAGTGTTTGCACAATTGCTCCCTCGCATTTCGATTTATCCCGCCCGAATTACAATTTTATAAAAAGCACAACTTGCCAGAACCGAAGCTCTGCTTCAACTGTCGGCATGCGAGAAGGGTAGAACAAACGAATCCGCCACGACTATATCACCGTATCTGCATGTGCGAAAAAGAAGACCATTTTCATAATACAGAAAAATGCATTGTCGAATTTGAGACGACGTATAGCCCAGACAAATCTCAGCTTGTGTACTGTGAGAAATGTTATCAGGCTGAAGTATATTAGCGGGTGCTAAAGGATTCGAACAATACTTTTCTCGTTTCTTCATCTACAAATTGGGTGACGATGATCATCATCTCAGTGGTGAGTCCCAAATCTTTTTTAATATTTGTGAAAAGGTGCTCGTATGGGTACGGGGAGATCCAAGCTGAGTTTTTGAGGCATACGAAGCCTGCTTTTTTGAGGAGGTAACGCAGGCTTTCGCGCTCGCTTTTACGCGCTTCTGGCAAATCGAGCAAAATAATACGCCAGTAACCGTCCCAAGTCTGGGGGACGAGCATATCTTCGCGCTCGAGGGTTAAAGTATTCAATTTACTTTTTCCTAAGGGAGTTAGTTTCGCGTATTGTTGCCCCTGATTTCCTCTTTGGGATTTATGGATTTCTGCATAACCGCTTTCTACGAGGTTTTTAAGGGCTCGAGTGAGGGCGTAGGAAGTTTTAGCATCCTCTTCTTTGAATTCTTCTATAGAAATTGCCGGTTTTTCAGCAAGTTTTTTCAATATTTTCTTAGAATAACTTGACATGTTTATAGCATATCATATATACTCTTATTGTACAAGTTTTTAGCGGTCGCGAAAATACTGCTAAAGACTAAAATATTATTATTTTATAAAGGCAAATTAAAAATTATAAGCTTAATTATTTAAAAATTTATGGCAAAAATTATAGGTATAGACTTGGGTACGACGAACTCAGCCGTTGCGGTTATCGAGGGAGGCGCACCTAAAATAATAGAAAATGCAGAAGGGAATCGCACGACTCCTTCGATAGTTTCCGTTGCCAAAAATGGCGATCGACTCGTAGGCCTCCTCGCCAAGCGCCAGGCTGTTACAAACCCGGAAAATACGATCTACGGTATCAAGCGCTTTATGGGACACAACTTTGATGATCCGGAAGTGCAGAAAGATATCAAGAATGCACCTTTCAAAGTGCAAAAAGGTGCGAGTGGCGGTGTCGAAGTAAAAATCGGTGACAAATGGATGCGTCCCGAAGAAGTTTCGGCGATGATCCTCGGCAAGCTCAAGGCTGACGCAGAGGCAAAGCTCGGAGAAAAGATTACCGAAGCAGTGATCACCGTACCAGCATACTTTAACGACAGTCAGCGTAAAGCGACCAAGGACGCGGGAGCGATCGCAGGCCTCGATGTAAAGCGTATCATCAACGAGCCGACTGCTGCAGCCCTCGCATATGGATTTAATAAAAAGAAGAATGAAAAGATCGTCGTGTATGACTTTGGTGGCGGTACTTTTGACGTATCTGTACTTGAAATTGGAGATGACGTGATCGAAGTAAAGTCTACCGATGGAGACAGTCACCTGGGCGGCCGGGATATCGACCACAAGATCATCAACTGGATCGCAGAGGAATTTAAGAAAACTTCTGGCGTGGATGTTCGTGGCGACAAGCTCGCGCTCCAGCGCCTCGACGAAGCCGCAGAAAAGGCCAAGATCGAACTCTCAACCGCACTCGAAACTGAAATCAATATCCCATTCATTACCTCGACTTCTGAAGGCCCACAGCACCTCCTCCTCAAGATGACTCGGGCTCAGCTTGAATCCATTGCCGACGAATTTATCACTCGTTCGATCGAGATAGCAAAGCGTGCGATGAATGCTTCCGGATTCAAAATGGAAGATGTGAATGAAGTGATCATGGTGGGAGGACAAACTCGCATGCCAAAGATCGTCGAAGAAGTCGGAAAAGTATTCGGTAAAACACCGAACCTATCCATCAATCCTGACGAAGTCGTCGCCCTCGGTGCTGCGGTACAAGCTGGCGTCCTCCAGGGTGACGTGCGTGACGTGCTCCTCCTCGACGTCATTCCGCTTTCTCTCGGAATCGAGACATTGGGTGGGGTAGCGACTCGACTCATCGAACGAAATACAACGATTCCTGCAAACAAATCCCAGACCTTCTCGACCGCAGCAGACAATCAGACTTCGGTAGAGATCCATATCGTCCAAGGTGAACGACCGATGGCAGCGGACAACAAATCCCTCGGCCGCTTTATCCTCGACGGTATTCCGCCAGCACCTCGCGGCATCCCGCAAGTAGAGGTTTCTTTCGATGTCGACGCGAACGGAATCCTTAACGTAACCGCAAAAGATAAAGCTTCCGGCAAGACGCAATCGATCAAGATCGAAGCAAGCTCGGGCCTCAAAGAAGAAGATATCAAGAAAATGCAGGCTGATGCAGAGCTTCATGCGGAAGAAGATCGCAAGAAAAAAGAAGTTGTCGAAGTTAAAAACACTGCAGAGATGGTGATGTATACGGCCGAAAAAGCGCTCAAAGAAAATGAAGCAAAAATTCCAGCAGATGTGAAAACAAGCGTCGAAGGAAAAATTGCGAACCTAAAGAGTGTCAAAGACGGCACAGACGCGGACGCGATCAAAAAAGCAACCGAAGAACTTTCTTCTGAGATGTCCAAGATAGGGGAGGCTATAAGTAAAGCGGGAGGTGATGCTTCAGCAAACGCAGGACCTACTACCCCCGAAGAACAACCAGCCGAAGTCAAAGACGCAGACTTCAAAGAAAAGGGAAGTGAGGGTGAACAACCAAAAGCTTAAATAAATTTTATTAGAGATTAAAAAAGCTAGCAAGGTCCTCCAGGTCTTGCTAGCTTTTTTCGGGGTTGATCAGGACCCCCGCTTGTTGCCGCCTTTCCCGCGGCGACGGATTTTGCTGGTCAGTAAAAATGTAATGGCCAGCGAGAAGGCCACAGCCGCCCAGAGGACGACTGTGACAAGTTTTGGCTCGCGCCATATCACGGCGCGAACGCAAACCGCCGCCACGGCCATAGCCATGACGTTGGTTCCCACCAATTCAAAAAGGGTTGGCGGGCGACCCTGGTCTTTTTTGTTTTGCATAATTTGCTCCTTAATGATTATAACACATTTCTCTATAAAAATCAATATTAGACAATATTTTAGTAAGAAATACCCTTTATCATTCGTCTACTAACATAGATAAGGATTTTCGGTTTGGATACACGTTATCCATGTAGGCCGATATTATTAAATTAACTTATTGACAATTAACTAATCGCCTATGCTTCAAAGCTATGGCGGGTCAAAAAAATTTTATGGAAAACAACAATAATTCTGGCACAAATACAGTTTTAATTGTAATTGTGATTATTATCGTGGTTGCTTTAGCGGTATGGTGGGTGGCGGCTCGTGATGGCGCTGCACCGACACCAGACAGTTCTGACTTTAATGTCGATGTCGATCTGCCAAATCTCCCAGGTGGTGATAATAGTGGGGGTGGTTCTGGTGGCGGTGGTACACCGGCTCCAGAGGGTGGTGCTACTACGCCATAAGGCAAAATTCACTTTAAATTAAAAGCCCCTGAAAAGCATCTGGGGCTTTTAATTTGCCTCATTTTTGTTATACTATTAGGTGATTATGGACGTCCCTCAAATACCTATAAATAAAGATCTTACGTATCTTGGTGTCACGACCTACCGCGACAAGAACACTCTCTTTGGTATCAAGCGCAAAGACCGGCGTCAGCATGTGTACATCCTCGGTAAATCCGGTACCGGTAAATCTGTACTCATGTTTAACATGATCATTCAGAATATTCAGAATGGCGAAGGTGTCTGCATGGTAGACCCGCACGGTGAGAACGTCGAAGCAGTTTTGTCGGCAATCCCGGAACATCGGCTCAAAGATGTTATTTATTTTAATCCAGCCGATACGGATTATCACATCGGCTTTAATGTCCTCGAGCTCGTCGATCCGCAGTACAAGCACCTCGTAGCTTCGGGCCTTATGGGAATCTTCACCAAGATTTGGGCCAATGCCTGGAGTGCCCGCATGGAATACATTTTGAATAATACTATCCTAGCCCTTCTCGATACCCCGGGCTCTACCATGCTCGGTATTCCGCGCATGCTTGTGGACAAGGATTATCGGCAAAAAATAATTGCTAATTTGAAGGATCCAGTGATCAAGGCCTTTTGGGTGCATGAATACGAGTCCTGGCAGGATAAGTTTCGAAATGAAGCTATTGCACCAATTCAAAACAAAGTTGGACAATTCCTCTCGACTTCGATTATCCGAAATGTCGTCGGACAATCCAAAAGCACCATCGATATTTTCAACATGATGAACGAGGGGAAAATCTTTCTCGTAAACGTTTCTAAAGGCCGTATCGGCGAAGACAACTCAGCGCTTTTGGGCGGTATGATTATTACCAAGATCCAGCTCGCAGCAATGGAGCGTGTACGTATCCCCGAGGAAACCCGCCGGGATTTCTATCTGTATGTTGACGAGTTTCAAAACTTTGTCACTGATGCATTTGCAGGTATTTTGTCTGAGGCTCGAAAGTATCGCCTCAATCTCACCGTTGCGCACCAGTACACCGCGCAGCTCGTGTCCGACAAGAGTTCTGCGGTTCGTGACGCAGTATTCGGTAACGTGGGGACGATAATAGTCTTTCGAGTCGGTTCCGACGATGCAGAATTTTTGGAAAAGGAATTTGAACCGGAATTCACGCCCCAAGACATCGTGAACTTGCCGAACTACAAGGTGTATCTGAAACTCATGATCGACGGGGTAACCTCGCGCCCATTTTCTGCGAGGACCCTGCCACCAATGGCAAAGTCAGGAAATATCGAAATCGAACGGCAAGTGATCGAAATGTCCCGCAAGTTGTATTGCCGATCAAGGGTAATGGTCGAAGAAGAGATCAATAACTGGAGCGGAATGTCTCTCGGAGATACTGATATCCCAACGAGCCAAACTTCGGTTGGATCCCTCGATCGATATGATATTGTCTGCTCTCTTTGTGGCAAGCCAAAGACAGTGCCCTTCAAGCCCGAACCCGGCCGGCCAGTGTACTGCAAAGAGTGCATGGCAAAGATCAAGTCTGGCGAAGTAAAAATCGAGAAAGGGGAAGGAGGCGAAGTGAAATATGACCAAGCAAGTTACTACAAGCCGCTTGCAGACTTGGGAATTGAATATAGCGCGAAAGATTTGGAGAAAAAGCGTGACACAGAGTCCAGAGACAAAAAACCTTCGCCCAAAAAATCTGAAAAAGAAAATAAAGAACCAAAAGAAAATAGCGCATTAAAAGAACTCCTTAATAAAATAAAACCCGAACCAAAAGCCCCGATGCCCGCGAGCCCCGACGTGAAGTCGGAGGAAGGGGCGGGGGCCCCGACTGAAAATGTCGGGGAAAAACCAAAACCTCCGACACAGATTTTGATTGAGACGCTTAAAACCAAAATGAAGGAAGTAATACCCTCCAAGGATCGCGCTGCAACTGCCGAAGACATGAGTAGCCTCAAAGAGTTGATTATGGAAAAGACTGCGCCGGCTGTGCCTCGAGAAGTGCCAAATCCAAAGATTACAGAGTTCGGAGAATCGAAAATAGAAACTCCGTCAGTGAGTGAGATAGAACCGGAACCAACACCGCGACCAGAGCCAGATCCAGTACCTGTGCCACCTCCACCAAAAGTAAAAGAAGTACCTGAAGATGTCCTACGCAAGATCTTAGAATGACCTCACCCCCAAGCCCCTCTCCTTGATAAGGAGAGGGTGGCCGAAGGTCGGGTGAGGTGAATTAAGAATGACGACAGAAACTAAACAATGTAATACGTGTAGGCAAGAGTTTATCTTGGATTCGAATGACCTTGGATTTTACGAAAAGATGAAAGTGCCTGCGCCGGGTGTTTGCCCTGATTGCCGTTTCAAGATGCGCGCGCTTTTTCGTAATGAAACGACACTATACTCTGGCAGAAAGTGTGCGCTGTGTGACAAGAGTGTCATTTCGATGTATAACCCAAAATTGCCATATACGGTCTACTGCTATAACTGCTTTTACTCAGAAAAATGGGATCCTCGGGACTACGCGATTGATTACGATGAGAATAAGCCGTTTCTGGAGCAGTTTAAAGAACTCTTGGGTAAAGTGCCAAAGATTAATACCTACCTTTCGCTTGGCCTCGGGCCCAATATCAATAGTGAATATGTGAACATGGTAGGAGGTTGCAAGAATTGCTATCTCGTTTTTAATGGTGGCCCGAATGAGGACACTATGTATTCGCGTGGTACGCGGATGGTATCTGATTGCTGTGATCTATATTTTGCTACCAAATCTGAACGTTGCTATGAATGTATAAACGTGCAGGAGTCTGCGGGCATTCTGTGGGGACAAAATATTTCTGGATCAGTAGATTGTGCCTTTGTTTTGAATTGTCGAGGCTTGGTGAACTGCTTTGGGTGCGTAAATTTAAATAACAAGTCACATCATTTTCTAAATGAACCTCTTGCACCAGAGGAATACAATAAACGCGTAAAAGAAATACTGGGGAGTTATGAGAAGACAGAGGCGTTCAAGCTCGAGTTTGAGAAATTCGCCGCACAGTTTCCTGTGCGGGAAAATAACAACCTCAAGACCGTAAATTCGACAGGGGATTATCTCTATGAATGCAAAAACGTGCGAGATTCGTTTGAAGTTACCAAGAGCGAAGACTGTAGGTATTTGGTCGCTTCGAAAGAGATTCGAAATTCTATAGGTACTATTGGTTATGGCATGAATTCTGAACACTTGCTCGAGTGTGTAGCTACTGGCCTCTCCAGCAATGTGATAGGAACATACGGCGCGGAAAATTGTACAAATATTTTATATGGATTTTATACTGCCAAATGCAACGATTGTATCGGTTGTGATGCACTCCGAAATGGCAAGTATTGTATTTTGAATAAACAATATGATAAAGCCGAATATGACAGGTTAAGAGAGAAAATTATTGCCGAACTGACCGAGGCAGGTTTGTATGGCCTCATGATTCCACCCGAGCTTGCGCCCTTTGCGTACAATGAGACAATTGCGCAAGATAATATGCCGATGACTAAAGAAGAAGCACTCGCCCAAGGCTTGCGCTGGGAAGACGATATTCAAAAGACTGAAGGCAAAGAAACTCTAAAACCTGAGCAAATTCCAGATCATATCAAAGACGTACCAGATACGATAACAAAAGAGATTTTGGTATGCACTTCATGCAATCGCAATTATAAAATCATCGAACAAGAACTAACGTTTTACAAAAAGCTCAATATTCCAATCCCGCGAAAATGTTTCTATTGTAGACACGGGGACCGCATCCGCCGCCGCGGGCCATACAAGTTTTGGGATCGCGAGTGCAACAAATGCCAAAAAGCAATCGTTACAAACTACGCTCCAGAACGACCTGAAAAAGTTCTTTGTGAAAAGTGCTACCAGCGAGAGGTGTATTGAGAAAAAACTGATTTTGTGCTATACTATAAGTATGAAAAGCAAGATATCATCTAAGTTTCTAAGTAAAAAGCGAATTAAAAGTGCGGTAGCATCATCTTCAAAATTAGAAGGGATTAGATTTTCTCGCGCTCTCAAAAACAGCTTTATAATTAAGAAATTACAAAAATATGGTAGGGCATTCTCGGTATAATGTCACCAATAAAAAAGCTGGTATAGAAAACGGGGTTTTAAAAAATAAACTAGGTATTTATAAACAAAAAGAATTGGAGGATGCGGAGACTATATTACTAGCTGATGCGTACGAGTTTTTTCTGTCTAAGGGAAATGTCGACGCTATAAAATTTGATGTTGAATTTTTGTTTTCCATACATAAATATTTTTTAGGTACATTGTATGACTGGGCCGGGCGCACCAGGGAGGTTAACATATCAAAAGGAAATATGATGTTTGCCGCAGTTAATCATCTCGACTCTTCTTTGAGGTCTCTTGATAAAATTCTTAAAAAGAATCTCCCGCACACACAAGATACAAAGAATGAAATTGCATATAAAGTTGCATTTATTCACAATGAATACAATGCAATACATCCTTTTCGAGAAGGAAATGGAAGGACCATCCGATTATTCTTGGACTTACTCGCTCTTAGTATCGGTTACCAAATGATAGATTGGAATCCGAAATCAAAAAACGATTATATAAAGGCTTGTATCGCCGGAACAATTGGAAATCATAAACCAATGCAAGATTTCATCCTCAAAAGATTAAAAAAATAATATGCAAACTCAAACAAAAACTAAGAATTTTTCGTGGTTGGATGTACTTAAATCTGTTTGGTATTTCTTAGAAGAGGATAAAAAGAAATTTACCTTTTCTGTTTTTGTGCTTTCAATCATATTTTTATACAGTTTCGTGCCTGCATATATAGTTGGGAAGATAGTAGACTTTTTTTCAACTTATTCAGTCGGAGGCTCACTCGTATTGTTTTATCAGTATGTTATCTTTCTTGGTGTCAGTTATATTTTAGTTTCACTTATTAGACTCCATAGCAAACAAGTCATCGATATTATCGGCTTAAAAGCGAGGATGCGTGCAAGAGTTTGGGGATTTGAACGGCTTACTGAGTTTTCTCTCGAATGGCATAACAAAGAAAATACTGGAAGTAAACTTCAGAGGGTTTTTACCGGAAGTGATGCTATCCGTGCAGGTGGAAGATTTCTAAATAAAGACGGCATAAGGACCTTTATTGATATAGCAGGCTCTGTTGTTATTTTTACTTTTGCGGGCTACAAATTAGCCATTTTGGTTTTGTTATATATAGTTATTTTTATTTTAGTAGAAATAACTTTAAGTAGGAAAATATATACTCTTAGCAACGAATTTAATAAATTTAACCAGACTGCTGGTGGAGTTTATGTGGAAGGAGCCAATAACATGCTTGCTATAAAGGCTCTTGGAAGCACAGATGGTATAAGTGCAAGGATTGTCGGTAGTGAAAGTAAATCGAAAGATATAGGTATCCAAAAAGCCAAGTCATCAATCACTAAGTGGAAATTGTTTCAGTTTGTAAATGGAACATCTTTGATGATTTTTATGTATATTTTGGGTACAGGAGTTGTCGCCGGAACTTTTACTCTCGGAACTATTTTGGTGTTTTTTACTTATTTCATTAAATTAAGAGATGCCTTAGGAGATTTTAGTGGTTTGCATGCTGAACTGATTGATCTTCGTTCTGATATTGGTCAAATGATGCCGATCTTTAAAGAGACAGAATTTATTAAAACAGGAAATGAAACTTTTCCACAAGATTGGAAAGAAATAAAAATCAAACAAGGGGTCATGGATTATAGTTCAGGGCAGATGGGGCTTGTGGATTTCAACTTAGTTTTAAAACGAGATACCAAAACGGGTATTGCAGGCCTCTCTGGTTCAGGTAAATCTACCCTTGCTAAAATTATTCTAGGTTTGCATGCTCTCAAATCTGGAGAATTTACAATAGGTGACAAGAGTTACTACTCCATCGCGCATAGTGAGATTTTAAAAAATATTACGGTTGTGTTGCAGGAGACTGAGCTGTTCAACCTTTCATTAAGAGAAAATGTCACCATGATGCGCGAAGAAAACCAAGCTCTTTTAGACCAAGCTCTTGATATTTCTCAATTGCGCGAAGTTGTAAATCGATTGCCAGAGGGGCTTGATTCTAAAATTGGCGAGAAGGGATACATGCTCTCTGGTGGTGAACGGCAGCGCCTTGGTATTGCTCGTGCTATTTATAAGAACGCACCGATTATTATTTTGGATGAAGCAACTTCGTCGCTTGATTCGGAGACAGAAGCGAAAATAATGGAAAAGCTTCTCGGTGAGTATGGCAACAATAAGACTTTTTTGATTATTGCTCACCGATTGGGTACATTGCGCTATACTGATAACATAGCCGTCATGGAGCGAGGACGGGTCGTAGAGGAGGGAAGTTACGGCAAACTTATGAACGACTCAGGTTCTGTGTTCTATAGACTTAACAAAGAGCAAGATAAAAAAGATGAACCAAAACGAAACAAAAAAATGCCCCGCCAACGCTCGCGCTTCGACGGGCAGGCAAAATTGTAATATGGGTGACAATAACGAAAAAAGAATATGCCAAAACTGTAAAAACGATTTTACGATCGAGCCGGAAGATTTTACTTTTTATGAAAAAATAAAAGTCCCGCCGCCGACATTTTGTCCGGAGTGTCGCACGGTACGCAGGCTCTGCTGGCGCAATGAGATGTCGCTATTCAAGCGAAAGTGTGATGCGCCAGGGCATGATGAAATGCTTATTTCTTTTTTACATCCGGACGAGAAGCTCGTCGTGTATGATGCAAAGGCGTGGTGGGGCGACAGTTGGGATCCGCTCTCATATGGCAAAGAATATGATTTTTCAAAATCCTTTTTCGAACAATGGCGAGATCTGCGGGACAGTATTCCGCTTCAGGCGCTTTCTAACATAAATCCATCCAATAGCGATTATTGCAATGTGGCAGAAGGGAGTCGAGATAGTTATATGTGCTCTGCTTCATGGAAAGTTGAGCGAACCCTGTATGGAAATAGGATTTCTGAAACAAAAGATTGTGCAGATGTGTATATTGTTCATCGCTCAGAGCTTTGTTATGAAGACGTACTCTGCTCAGACAGTTTTCGTCTTCTGTATTCCCTAAATTGTAAGAGTTGTGTTGATTCTTATTTCCTATATGATTGCATCGGTTGTACGAATTGTTTTGGTTGTACCAATTTGCGCAACAAGTCATACTGCATGTGGAACGAGCAGCTCTCTCGCGAAGAATATATGAAGCGCCTCGCTGAGTACAATCTTAAAGATCATAAAACTATTACAGAACTCAAGAAAAAGTTCGAAGATCTGCGATTAAAAGCGATGCACAAATTTGCAAATCAAATCAAAGTAGTCGACTCGACTGGTGATAATCTTGACGGTTCCAAGAATTGCAAAATGTGTTTTGACCTTGCTGGCAAAATGGAAGATATGAAATATGTACACTGGACAGCAATCAGTGCCAAAGACGTGTATGATTCAGGACCAGGAATTGGAATGGGGGAGCTGGTGTATGAGACGTTTGATACGGGCGTGGGAGGATATCGAAATTTATTTACGAGTGTGTGTTACGGTTCAAACAATGTTGAATATGCTTTTAATTGCCACAATTGTTCTGATCTTTTCGGCTGTATCGGACTGCGCAATAAAAAATATTGTATCTTAAACAAGCAATATACAAAAGAAGAGTGGGAAGCGTTGGTTCCAAAGATTAAAGAGCAAATGAACACAGTGCCCTATATAAACCAACGAGGCCTCATATACAAATACGGCGAATTTTTCCCGGCAGAACTCTCTACATTTTGCTACAACGAAACTCAGGCACAGGATTACTTTCCGATTTCTAAAGATGAGGCGCTCAAGATGGGATACCGCTGGCGCGACCGCCACGTCAATGAATATACAACCACGATGGATGCAAAAGATTTACCAGGGAGTTTAGATAATGTCACTGATGAAATATTAAAAGAAGTTATTGCTTGCGTTAACAAAGATACAGACAGCAATTATTGCCGCAAGGCGTACAAAATTACCCTCGATGAGCTCAATTTATATCGCAAGCTTGGCGTGCCACTACCGCGATATTGTTTTTACTGCCGCCATGAAGCGCGGCTCAAAATGCGAAATCCTATGCACCTGTGGCGTCGCGCTTGTATGTGCACGATCACAACTCATGATCATACTGAAAAATGCGTAAATGAATTCGAAACTCCGTATGCGCCTGACCGTCCGGAAATAATTTACTGTGAAAAATGCTACCAAGCAGAAGTGTATTAGTAATATGGTATAATATGAAAAATCATGCCGAAACCTAATCGAGTTCAGATAATAAAATATGGCCCGCCGCCGCCAGAATTGCCTGTATACGGCAAGGTAAAACCTGAAGAAGTATCTTTTATCGGTCGGACGAATTATGTAGCTTCTCTTGAAGAAAAGAAATTTATCTTTGGTATCAAACGCGTCGACCGCCGGAGGCACTTGTACATTATCGGAAAGTCCGGAGTAGGGAAGACTAAACTTCTCGAGCTTTTTCTGCGTCAGGATATTACCTATGGCCACGGCCTCTGCCTCATCGACCCGCACGGCGATGTGATCGATGCCATGCTCGACTACATCCCCAAGGAGCGTATCGAAGACGTGTGCATCATCGACCCAGCAGATGTTGATTTTCCCGCATCATTCAATCCGCTTCAAAACGTTGACCCGATGTTCAAGTTCCAACTCACCCAGGGACTCATCGAAGTTTTCCAAAAGCAGTTCGGTGCGAATTGGACCCCCCGCCTCGAACACGTATTTCGTTTTACTTGTCTCGCCCTCCTCGATTATCCATACGCTACCATGCGGGGTATGATCTCGATGCTTACCGACCGTAACTACAGACAGAAAGTGGTGGAATACATCACAGACGATATGGTGAAGCGCTTCTTCGCTATAGAATTCGCCGACTGGTCGGAAAAATTCGATACCGACGCTATCATCCCGCTTGTGAACAAGCTCGGCCAGTTCCTCTCTGATCCACTCCTTCGCAACATTTTCGGCCAAAAAGAAAACAAGATCGACATCAGTAAGCTCATGAATGAGCAAAAAATCATCCTGATCAACCTCTCCAAAGGTCGTCTTGGTGAAGAGAACTCTTCGTTCTTGGGTTCGATTTTCCTTACTAAAATAAAGCAAGCAGGGATGGAGCGCGCGGGGATGCCGGAATCAGCCCGAAAAGATTTCTATATCTACGTGGACGAGTTCCAAAACGTGGTGACGCAGACGTTTGAGAATATTCTGTCCGAGGCGCGTAAATACGGGCTCAACCTCACTATGGCGCATCAGTACGTGGGGCAAATCATTACCAAGGTGCACCAAGCGGTTCTCGGTAACTGTGGAAGTATTATTACCTTCCGCATTGGGGGTGAGGATGCAGTCAAGATGAAGCCGGAATTTGCACCGCTTTTTGAAGTGAAAGATATGATCAACCTCGCGGTCACAGAGTTTTATATCAAGATGACCATCGACGGCGAATCGTATGACCCATTTTCTGCGGAAACGCTTCGCGTGCTCCCGCCAAATCATCCATCGTATAGGCAGGAGATCATCGATGCATCACACCGCAAATATTCAATACCGAAAGACGCTGCCGCAAAGCTCATCGCCGAAGAGGAAGCGACCATCATCCGCAGCGCCGAAGAAAAAGCAATCATCGAAGGCAAGGGGAAGAGTGGTGGCGAAGAGGCTGCCAAAGTTGTACAAGAGGCCGAACCTATGATATAATACCTATATGAGTAAAGACTATTACGATACCCTAGGAGTTAACAAAAACGCTTCAAAAGAAGAGATTAAAAAAGCTTTTTATAAGCTCGCCCACAAGTACCATCCAGATAAAAAGGACGGCAACGAAGCAAAGTTCAAGGAAGTAAACCAGGCCTATCAGGTACTTTCTGACGACGAAAAACGGGCAAAATACGACCAATTCGGCTCAGGATATGAGAACATGGGCGGAGGCCATGCGCACCAAGGCGCAGGTTTTGGCGGCTTTGACTTTTCTGGATTTCAGAACGGAGATTTTGATTTTGGAAATTTAAACGACATCTTTAGTGATTTTTTTGGTGGCGGCATGGGAGGGCGCAGGGAAGCTCGCCGTGGCCGGGACATCTCGACCGAAATTCAGATTTCTTTTTCTGAGGCAATTTTTGGTGTTACCCGAAAGATTTTAATTACAAAAACTTCTACATGTACGATTTGTGATGGCAAAGGTGCAAAGCCAGGAACCAAGATGGAAACCTGTAAGACCTGCAATGGTCAAGGTACTCTTCGTGAGACTAGGCGTTCTTTTTTGGGCACTATTTCCACTACAAAACTATGCGAAACATGTCTGGGGGCCGGTGAAGTACCAAAGGAAGTATGCGAACGCTGCAAAGGCAAAGGTGTCTTTCGCCGCGAAGAAGAAATATCTATCGCTGTTCCCGCTGGTATCCGCGATGGTGAGATGATCCGCATGTCTGGCATGGGAGAAGCGATTAGCAAAGGCGCCTCGGGAGATTTGTATATCAAGATCAATGTTGCCCCGCATCCGGTTTTCAAGCGCGAAGGGAACGACCTCGTTATGACTCTTGACCTTAGCCTTTCTGATGCGCTTTTGGGCACGAAACACACCATTGAGACTCTTGATGGAAAGATCGAGGTCACTATCCCTGAGGGAGTGGGTATCAACGAAATCCTCCGTGTCCGCGGCAAAGGCGTTCCAGCCGGCAAAAGCAAACGCGGCGACCTCCTCATCAAGCTCAATATCAAACTCCCAAAGAAACTCTCTAAGAAATCTCGTGAACTCATAGAAAAACTAAAAGAAGAAGGAATCTAAAAAGCTATGCTTCCTGAGAAAATTATTTTTCTTGGAGTTTTATTAAACCTTATAGGAGAATTTAGTTATGTACTTGGAATAGTATATGGAAATGTAAAGCCTAATTTAGTTTCGTGGTTTATCTGGATGCTTTCTCCTTTTATTGCTGTCTTCTTTCAATTAAAAGCAGGAGCGGGACTTTCCGTTTTACCAGTATTTATGGCAGGATTCGGTCCTTTCTTGGTAATTCTTGTTTCCGCGATCAAAAGAAATACTCAATGGAAAATTAGTAGATTTGATATTGTGTGTGGAGCCTGTGCAGTTATTGCTTTGTTCCTTTATATACTTACTCATAACTTAGAAATTTCAATTTTTTTCTTGGTTCTTAGTGAATTTTTGGCAGTTATTCCTACACTTAAAAAGGCGTGGAGCTTTCCAGAAACTGAATCAGGATACATTTTTCTCTGCGCGATAGTGTCAAACATCTTGGGGTTACTCATTATAAAAGAATGGTCTTTTACCATATACTCTTATGGACTTTCACTTATAATAATTAATATTGCTTTAGTTGTGTCTATTTATCGCAAAAAGATTTTATTGTGGTACAATCCCTAATATGTCCGAAGAAAATACTCCAGATACGTTTTTAGGGATCGATGAGATGGCGCCGGAAGAGGCCGAGGCTCTTATTTTACCCATTCCGCTCGAGGCAACAGTGAGCTACGGCACCGGTACTAAAAACGGCCCCAGGGCTATTATTGAAGCCTCCAAGCAGGTAGAACTCTACGATCATGAGCACGGCTATGAATTACATGAAAAGGTTAAAGTTGCTACTCTTCCTTTTATCGAATTTCCCGAACAGAGCGCGGAAAAAGCGCAAAACATAATTGCGGAAGCTGTCACACCTTGGACAGGCAAATTTGTAGTAAGCCTCGGTGGCGAACATTCGATCACACCAGCACTCGTTTCCGAATATTTGAAAAAGTATCCGGATCTTTCGATTTTGTATTTCGATGCGCATACTGATATGCGAGAAGAATGGGGTGGTACCAAATGGTCCCATGCCTGCGCGGCCAGACGCTGTCAGGATAATCACGGTATCAAAAATATTGTGTGGGTTGGGACGCGCAATACTTCGCTCGGGGAGCAACAATATATAGACAAGTCACACGTGAATTATGGCAATACCTATGACCTTAAAAAGATTTTAGAGCAGCTTGGTCCGAACGTTTATATTTCTTTTGATGTAGATGTATTTGATGTTTCCACCATGCCCGCGACTGGCACCCCAGAGCCAGGCGGCATCAACTGGTACCAAGCGATGGAAATTTTCGAAGCAGTTACCCGGGAGAAAAATGTCGTCGGTGCCGACATCGCCGAATGTGCCCCGATCCCAACTCCTGGATTTCACGGGTACGATTTCCTCGTAGCCAAACTCGCTTTCAAGCTTATCGGCTATAAATTCAGAAAATAAAGTTTGTTGAGAATTTCTGCATATGCTAGAATTTTCAACATTTATGGTTTGGAAACTTTTGGTCCTTCTGGAGTGTCTTTGACACTATACCCAAGAGCGTTTATTTTCTCTCGAATTTCGTCCGATTTATCAAAGTCATTTTTCTTCCGGGCGATTTCGCGGTCCTGGGCGAGTTTTAAAACTTTCTCCGGAATTTCTTCTTCTTTCAAATCTGCAAATCCGAGACCGAGGACTTGGTCCATGTCTAGCACGGTTGCTTTTTTGTCGGCAGGCGAAAGAGCGTCGTCTTTGAGTACATCCCAAAGCACTGTAAGGGCTCGTGGGGTATCGAGGTCGTCTTCGAGGAATGCTTTAAATTTTGCCTTATATGTCTCGCTTACTTTACCGATCTCGTTACCTAGGGCTTTGTAGAGCCCGTAGAGGCGCTTCAATGCTGTTTCAGTAGCTCGGAGCGCTTCCTCGTTCCAATTCATGGTAGTGCGGTATTGAGCCATAAGGACCCACAATCGAAAGGCTATGGGATTAATGCCAGCTTCTACAACCTCGCGAATAGTTTTGAAGTTCTTTTTCGACTTCGACATCTTTTGGGAATCAATGTTCAAGAATCCTGTATGTGTCCAGTAACGTACAAGCGGCGCGAGTCCTGAAGCCGCTTCCATCTGGGCGATTTCGCATTCGTGGTGAGGAAAAATCAAATCTATTGCTCCGCCATGCACGTCATATTGTG